>Ga0255057_10000097_pt1 | contig 46002 bp, 39 predicted proteins | sample Cases_109_6_MG_FD_189022 | JGI IMG/M metagenome (GOLD analysis project Ga0255057, IMG submission 189022) | Seawater microbial communities from Amundsen Gulf, Northwest Territories, Canada - Cases_109_6 | ecosystem: Environmental > Aquatic > Marine > Gulf | place: Canada: Northwest Territories... | reverse complement strand
GAAGCTGCCAGCGATCATGCCCAGCGTGATCCCGGCAGTCAGCGGCGCGTAGAGGCGCTTGGCCTGGCGCCCGGTCACCAGATCTCCGAGCGCGACCCAGAAGCTCAGCAGGCCCAGTGCGAGGACATGGCGCGAGGCCAGCACCAGGGCGTAGTAGACGGCGTCGTGATCGATGCCGACGAGCAGGCAGAAGGGAAGCACCAGCACGGCGAGCAGCATCAGCACCCGCGGCAGCCAGCGCGGGCGGTCCGCGTCGGCCAGGAAGCCGCTCAAGAAGCCAGTGGTCAGCACCAACACGCCGGAGGTCGCCAACAGCACGACGGGCAGGTACTCCACGCCCACGCGCTTCAGGAAGAGCGTCTCCGATGTGTTGAGCAGCCCGAGCGCCGCAGCGCCCATCAGCGCCAGGGACAGCCCCGCCCACAGGAAGAGAGGCCGTTCCCCCGGCTCGACGCCGAGACGCTGGAGCAGAGATCCGATCAGGGCCACGGCGGCGCATGATAGCCCGCCGCGCGGCGCCGGCGGCCTAGCTCCCGGCCGTCTCCGCGCGGTAGCGCCGTTCCCATGCTCGCTGGTTTCGCAGCGCGTCCTTGAAGTACGCGGTCTGGCGCAGCGCGAGCATCATCGTGCGGGACAGCATGCGCCCGCCCCACGACATCGGTCGTTCGAAATCGAAGAGCAGCACGACGCGCTCCTCGTCCGTGTCGTTCCACACCTCGTGCTTGAAGGTGTCGTCGAAGAAGAGCAGGCCGCCTTCCCGCCACTGGCAGCGCTCGGTCCCGTTCTCGGACTCGAGATTCATGAAGCAGTGGTCGGGGTCGTCGGGCACCTTCAGACCGAGATGGCAGCGCACCATGCCCTTCGTCACGCCGCGGTGGCGCGGCACGTGCTTGCCGGGCGCCAGGATCGAGAAGAAGGCGCTCTCGAGCTTGGGCACCATGGCCAGGGCCGCCGCCGTCTCCGGACACAGCTCGCAGGCCAGCTCCGAGCTGTGGCCGAAGCCGTGGAAGACGAAGGTGCGCCACTGATCATCGGGCGAGATCTTGTACTGATCGGGCGAGATGTCCTGGAAACGCGGGATCCTGGAGCGGTGCTCCAGCAAGCGGTCGAGCTCGTCGCGCATCTTGGGCCAGCGCGCGCGGACCTCCTCCGCCCACGGGAAGTGGCCCCCATCGAGCACGGGCGTGGTGGGCACGCGGCTCGCGTCCGCGAGGTAGTCGAAGAGCACCCCGCGAAAGAGCTTCTTGCCGAACTTACGCGCGAACTGGTAGCTGCGCGGCTTGTTGGCACCGGGTGCTCTCATCCGCGACCCCTCCTCTGCGACCCCACGGCGGCGCAACGGTAGCGAGCGCGCGAAGGGGTGCGCAAAGTCGGCCACCCTGGGGGACCCCGGGTTCCGGCGCTTGCTGGCAGGGCGGGGCGATGCGCCCCGGCTTGGCGCCAGCGGAAGCCCGCCCCGGGCCGTATTGTAGAATCGGCCCGGGCCGGGCAATGGAGTCTCCATGCGCTGTGGCTGTCTGCTTCCGGGCCTGGTGGCTCTCGGCCTGCTGGCCTCCGCGCCGGGGGCCTCCAGCGAGGGTCGCGACGAGCTGCGCATCCGTGGGCTGTCGCTGGAGGGTCAGCGACTCGAAGGGGACGACGACCCGCGCATAGCAGCCTTGTGGACCGAAGGCCTGCGCCTCGAGAACCGCGGCCAGCTGCTCGAGTCGAGCGGGCGCTACGAGCGCATCGCTCAGGCGCTGCCGACATCCGCCACTATCCGCTGGCGGCTGGCCCGCAACCACTGGCGCCATGGGGAGTCACTGCCCACCCGGGACAAGCGCGGCCGTCTGCACTTCTTCGGTCTCTCCAAGCGCTGGGCCGAAGACGGCATCGCCGTCGACGACAGCTGTGGCGAGTGCATGTTCTGGAAGGCGGCCGGGCTGGGGCGCCTGGCCACCACCGGCGGCGTGATCGAGGCGGCCGGATCGGCTTCCACCATCGCCAAGCTGATCGAGCGCGCAATCGAGCTCAAGCCGACGCACCAGGACGGGCCTCGCAACGTCACGCTGGCGAACCTCTACTACGCTGGCGCCGGCTTCTACCGCGTGGTGCCGGACTGGTGGTGGCTGCCGATGCTGATCGGGGTGCGGGGCGACAGGCAGCGCGCCCTCGACTACATCGACCAGGCCATCGAGATCACGTACAACCGCATCGACTACCACATAGAGCGAGGAGCGGTGCTGCTCTGCATGGGGACCAAGGAGGGCGAACCGGCCCGGGTGGAGCAGGGCCGCGCAGTCCTGCGCGAGGCCCTGACCATCGAGGAGTTCCTGGAGACCGACACCTTCGACCGCGATCACGCCCGGACCCTGATGCAGGATCCGTCGAAGGGCTGCGGCTACTCCCGGGATGGCTGGATCGACTTGAGCGAGGCCGAGGACGCGGGTCCCTGACTCGATGCCGCGCGGCCCGGCCCAGGCCGCGCCGCGCGGCATTTCCCCCGCAGGGCGGCTCCCTCGGGCCTGAGCGCGCCGTTGGCGACGTTCTGGGGTGCGTTCTAACGTGGTGGCATTCCACCCGGGTGATGTCACACAGACGGCAAGCGGTGCATCCACTCAAGAAGGAGGGACCGTGAAGGTCTTACTGGTCCACCCCAGCCCGCTGATGTACTCGGAGATCTATCTGCGGCTGGAGCCGCTGGGCCTGGAGCTGGTGGCGGAGGCCTGCCGCAAAGCCGGCCACGAGGTGCGCATCCTCGACCTCCAGGTCGCGCACCAGCTCGATTACACGGCTCTGCTCGAGAGCTTCCGTCCGGACGCGGTGGGCTTTGGCCTGAACTACCTGGCCAATCTCCCGGAGACGGTCGACCTGTGCAAGATCGCGAAGAACCGGCTGCCCCAGGCGCTGGTATTCGTGGGTGGCCATAGCGCTTCGTTCACTGCCCAGGAGCTGGTCGAGCACGGTGAGGGAGCCATCGACTGCGTGCTGAAAGGCGAGGGCGAGGTCTCGGTGCCCCTGTTGCTCGAGGTTGCGAAGGGCGACCGCGACGCGTTGGCCGAGGTACCGGGGGCCGTCACCGCGGAGGGCGAAGGGGCGCCGCCGCGCTTCGTCGACAGCCTCGACGATCTCCACCCCGCCCGCGATCTGCTGCCCCGGCGCCGCAAGTACTTCATCGGCGAGTTCGATCCCTGCGCGTCGATCGAGTTCACGCGCGGCTGCCCATGGGACTGCTCCTTCTGCAGCGCCTGGACCTTCTACGGGCGCAGCTACCGCGTGGTCAGCCCGGAGAAGGCAGCCGAGGACCTGGCGCGGGTTCGGGAGCCGGGAATCTTCATCGTCGACGACGTGGCCTTCATCCGCTCGGAGCACGGCTTCGAGATCGGCCGCGAGATCGAGCGTCGCAACATCAAGAAGAAGTACTACCTGGAGACCCGCGCCGACGTGTTGCTGCGCAACAAGGAGGTCTTCGCGTACTGGAGGAAGCTCGGCCTCGAGTACATGTTCCTGGGCCTCGAGGCCATCGACGCCGAGGGCCTCGAGCGCTACCGCAAGCGCTCCACGCTCGACATCAACATGGAGGCGCTGGAGTACGCGCGCTCGCTAGACATCATGGTCGCCGTCAACCTGATCGTGGACCCGTCCTGGGATGCGGACCGCTTCCGGGTGATTCGCGAGTGGGCGCAGGAGATCCCCGACATCGTCCACCTCACGGTGAACACGCCCTATCCCGGCACCGAGACCTGGGCGACCGAGGATCGCGAGCTCACCACCCGTGACTACCGCCTCTTCGACATCCAGCACGCCGTGCTGCCGACGACCCTGCCGCTCGCCAAGTTCTACGAGGAGCTGGTCAACACCCAGAAGGTGCTGGCCAGCAAGCATCTGGGCTGGGCCGCCTTCAAGGATGCCCTCGAGATCATCGGGGGGCACCTGCTGCGCGGGCAGACCAATTTCATCAAGATGCTCTGGAAATTCAACAAGGTCTACAACGCGGAGCGGCAGGTGGCCGACCACCAGCGGCCCGTCAAGTACCCGATCCGGCTGCCGGAGGTCAGCGGCCAGACAATCAAGCCGCGCGATCTCTACATCCACAAGCCGCAGCGGGTCCACCGCAAGGTCGACCGCGATACCGAGCAGTTCGTAGCGGCCACCCGCTAGCACCGCTCGATTCTCCCCGCCGAGGCTGGATTCTGCCCCACGGCCGCTCCGGGTGTGGAAGAATCGCGGGTTCGCAGGCTTGCGCGAAGGGAGGTCGCAGCGGTGAGGAGAGCTGTGAGGGCGGGCGCCCTGCTGGGCCTGCTGCTGGGCCTGCTGCTGGCCCCGCTGCCGGCCACGGCCGAGGCGCCGCAGCAGCGCCGCGATTGGAACCACGCGGGCCGGGTGGGCTTCGACCTGCTCGTGCTGCGCCCCTTCCAGTTCGTGCAGGTGGTGGTCTCGGCCGCGCTCTTCGTCCCCTCCTACCCGGTGAGCTTCCTCTTCGACGGGGAGGAAGACGTGATGGAGGCGCTCATCACCGAGCCCACCGATCGGCTCTTCCAGCGCCCGCTAGGGGAGCTCTAGGTGGGCGCGCGCAGCGGGATCCAGATGCGCCGAGCCTTGTTGGCGAGCATCGCACTGGCCCTCGCGGGCTGCGTGGTGGGCCCGGACTACGTGGCCCCCGAGACCGAAACGCCGGACCTCTGGCGTATGCAGCTCACGCGCGGACTGGCCGAGGGCCAGGCCGAGCTCCAGACCTGGTGGAAGACCCTGGATGACCCGACGCTCACCAGCCTGATCGAGCGCGCCACCGAGGGAAGCCTCGACATCCGGCTGGCGCTGGGGCGTATCGATGAGGCGGCCTCGCGCCGCGGCATCTTCCGCGGTGAGTGGTTCCCGAGCATGAGCTCGGTGACCGGGTACCAGCGCGCGCGGATCAGCGACAACGTCATCCAGCTGCCGGGTACGCTGCCTCTGGGAACCAACAACTTCTATGACGTGGGGCTGGGCGGCTCCTGGGAGATCGATCTCTTCGGCCGCATCCGGCGCTCGGTGGAGGCGGCCACGGCGGAGCTCGACGCCTCCGTGGAGGACTACCGCGACACGCTCGTGATCCTCTACGCGCAGGTTGGCCTCACCTATGTCGACATTCGCACCTTGCAGGAGCGCATTCGCTTCAACGAGCAGAACATCGCCAACCAGCGCGGCACCCTCACGCTGGTGAGAGAGCGCAACCGCGCCGGGCTGGTCGGAGACCTCGACGTGCGCCAGGCAGAGCAGAACCTGGGCCGCACCGAGGCCCTGCTCCCCTTCCTGCGCCAGAGCTACGTCCAGGCCGTGAACCGGCTCGGGGTGCTGCTCGGCCTGGTGCCGAGCTCGCTTCACGCAGAGCTGGCGGTGGAGGGCGCGGTTCCCGTGCCGCCGCCCGAAGTGCTGGTGGGCCTGCCGCGCGAGCTACTGCGCCAGCGGCCGGACGTGCGAGCCTCCGAACGCTTGCTGGCGGCACAGACGGCGCGCATCGGCGTGGCCACCGCGGATCTCTACCCTCGGCTCACGATCCTCGGCAGCTTCGCCTTCCAGGCCACGGACGTGGCCAACTGGACCAGCTGGGGCAGCCGTGCCTTCAGCATCGGGCCCAAGGTGATCTGGAACATCTTCGACGGCGGGCGCATCCGCAGCAACATTCGCGTGCAGGACGCGCTCACGGATCAGGCCGTGACGCAGTACCAGCAGTCGGTGCTGGAAGCCCTGGAAGACGCCGAGAGCTCGATGATCGCCTTCGTCGAGGAGCAGAACCGCCGCGACGCTCTGCAGCGCTCCGCCACGGCCGCGTCACAGGCGGTGGAGCTGGTCACCACCCTTTACAGAACGGGCCTCACGAACTTCCAGAACGTGCTCGACACCGAGCGTTCGCTCTTCGAGCGTCAGGACGAGCTGGCCCAGAGCCGCGGGCAGGTGACGCAGAACCTGATCACCGTGTACCGGGCTCTCGGTGGCGGATGGTCGCCCTAGGTTGGGCTCAGTGAGGATTCAGCAGATGAAGCCGAGGTTGTTGCAACCCTTGATCGCGATCACGCTCGTCGCGCTGGGCTCGGCCTGCGCCGAGGAGCCGCCGCCCGAGCCGGTTCGCCCGGTCATCTCGATGCTGCTGGGCGGGCCCCAGGGCATCGAGGGACGCTGGTGGCCTGGTCGCGCCAAGGCGGCTCTCGAGGTCGACCTCGGCTTCGAGGTGTCGGGGCAGCTCCAGGAACGCAGCGTAAACGTCGGCGACGAGCCGAAGGCCGGTGACGTCATGGCCCGCCTGGACCCACGCGACTACGAGAATCTGCTCGCCAGGGCGCAGGCCGAGCGGGAGCGCGCCAAGGCCTTCTTCGACCGCGTCCAGGAGGCGGCCAAGACCGGCGCTGTTGCGCGTCAGGATCTCGACGACGCCCGCGCCCGCTTCGACCAGGCCGAGGCCCAGGTGCGCATTCGTCAGAAGGCCGTGGACGACTGCCGCATCGTCGCGCCCTTTGACGGCCTCGTCGCGGCCACCTTCGTCGACAATTTCCAGAACGTCCAGGTGAAGCAGCCGGTGATCCGCTTCCTCGACGTCTCGAAGTTGGAGATGATCATCAACATTCCCGAGAACCTGATCAACTACACGAGCTACGTGAACGACATCAAGCTGCGCTTCGATGCCGCCCCGGGGGTCGAGATTCCAGGGCGGATCACGGAGATCGGTCGCGAGGCGACCCAGGCGACGCGCACTTTCCCGGTGACGCTGAGCTTCGATCCGGGTCAGGCTGGCGTCGACGTCCAGCCCGGGATGGCCGGCGAGGCCAGCGCCCGCGTCGAGATTCCCGAAGAGCTGATCGCCCAGGGCATCGAGGTGCCGGCGGCCGCTGTCTTCACACCGGACGGCGAGGAGAGCCAGGACAGCTACGTGTGGGTGGTGGACGAAGCCAGCTCCACGGTGAAGCGCCGGAAGGTCGAGCCGGGTGGGATCACTCAGCAGGGGGGCACTCTCCTGAAGGGCGTCGAGCCCGGGGAGCGCATCGTCACCGTCGGCGTGCACCGCCTGCGGGAGGGCCAGCAGGTCCTCGTCCCGTGAACCTTGCGGGCATCGCGATCGAGAAGCAGGCGGTTACCTGGTTCGTCGTCTTCCTGATCGTCGTGGGCGGTTCCGCCAGCTTCTTCCAGCTCGGCTGGCTGGAGGACCCCGAATACACCGTCAAGGTCGCCTCGATCACGATCCCGTACCCGGGTGCCACCGCCGCCGAGGTGGAGCTCGAGGTGACGGACCTCATCGAGACCAGGATCCAGGAGATGGTCGAGCTCAAGGAGGTCTGGTCCTACTCCCGGCCCGGCCTCTCGATCGTCAAGGTGGAGGTGCTGCCCCAATACTGGTCCGAGCGCCTGCCCCAGGTCTGGGACGTGTTGCGGAAGAAGATCACCGACGTCGAGGACCAACTGCCTCCCGGGGCAGGGCCGGTCACCGTGGGAGACGACTTCGGCTTCGTCCTCGGCTTCCTGCTGGCCGTCTCCGGCGACGGACTCAGTGACTCCCAGCTCGAGGACTACGCCAAGGAGCTGCGCAAGGAGCTCTCGGTCGTGCCGGGCGTGGCCCGCATCGACCTGTGGGGCGTCCGGGACGAGCGGGTCTTCGTGGATGTGACCCAGGCCCAGCTCTCGGACCTCGGCATCACCATGGAGTCGCTCGGTCGCACGCTGTCGGTTCAGAACAAGGTGGTGGACGCCGGGCTCGTCGATGTGCAGGACCAGCGCTTCCGGGTCGCGCCGAGCGGCGCCTTCACGTCGCCGGAGGACATCGAGAACCTCGTCTTCCGCGGCGACTCCAGGCTCGCAACCGGACAGGATGGAGCCAGCCAGGGCAGCGCGCTGATCTCGCCTTCGGAGCTCTTCGGCACCACGGGGGAGATCCTCCGCCTCCGGGACTTCGCCAGCGTGAGCCGCGGCTACGCCGAGCCGCCCGCCCAGATCATGCGCTTCGACGGCGCGCCCTCCGTCGCGCTGGCCATCGCACCTCTCGGCGGTCAGAACGTCGTCGAGGTGGGCAGGCGTCTCGACGCCAGGCTCCAGCAGCTGATGGCTCGCTACCCGATCGGTCTCGATGTGGAGAAGATCTCCTGGCAGTCGGATCTCGTGAACGAGTCGATCCAGGGCTTCATGATCAACCTGCTCGAGGCCGTGGCCATCGTCTTCGTGGTGCTGGCCGCCACCATGGGCATTCGGATGGGGATCGTCATCGGCGCCAGCGGCCTGGTGCTCGCGATCCTCGGCACCTTCATGATCATGCTGGTCTGGGGGATCGATCTCCAGCGCGTTTCCCTCGGCGCTCTCGTGATTGCCATGGGGATGATGGTGGACAACGCCATCGTCATTGCCGACGGCTTCGTCATCCGGCTCCAGCAGGGGATGGACCGCAAGCAGGCGGCCATCGAGAGTGCCGGCGCGCCGGCCATGCCGCTGCTCGGCGCCACCGTCGTCGCCAGCATGGCCTTCTATCCGATCTACGCCTCTCCCGAGTCCACGGGTGAGTACGCCCGCAGCCTCTTCCAGGTGGTGGCGGTGTCGCTGCTGTTCTCCTGGTGCCTCTCCCAGACCGTGACCCCGCTCATGTGCATGCGGATGCTCCCGGACCCGAAGTCCGACGAGGCAGGCGTCGACCCCTACGCCACTCCGTTCTACGCCCGCTTCCGAGGCTGGCTCGGCCTTGCGATTCGCTTCCGAGCGCCGTTTCTGATCGGCATGGTGGGGCTGCTGCTGCTCTCGCTGTGGGGCTTTCGCTTCGTCCCCCAGCTCTTCTTCCCCGACTCCTCGCGCTTGCAGTTCATGATCGATTACTGGCTGGAGGAAGGAACGCGGGTCCAGGAGACCTCGGAGAGCGTGCGGGCCGTCGAGGCGCAGCTGCTCGAGCATCCGAAGGTGACGGCCGTCTCTACCTTCGTGGGCCAGGGGCCGCCCCGCTTCTATCTGCCCGTCGATCCCGAGATGAACTACCCGAGCTACGCGCAACTCGTCGTCAACACGGCGACGCTCGATGACGTCGAGGAGGTGATGGAGCAGATCGAGCCCTGGCTGGCGGAGAACGCGCCGCAGGCCCTGACGCGGGTGCGCAAGTACGGGGTCGGCTCCTGGACCGACTGGAAGTTCGAGGCGCGCTTCAGCGGCCCGTGGAACGCGGATCCGGACGTGCTGCGGCGCCTCGGGGCGGAGGGGGTGGCCATCCTCGATGAGAGCCCCCTGGCCAAGAACGCGCGCATCAACTGGCGCAGCCGCGTGCGGAAGCTGGTCCCGGAGTACGTGCAGGAGCGGGGCCGCTGGTCGAACGTGAGCCGCAACGACGTGGCCAATGCCACCCGGCGCGCCTACGACGGAGTTGCGGTGGGCCAGTTTCGCGAGCGCGACACCCTGATTCCCATCGTCGTGCGCAGTGTCGAGAGCGAGCGCCAGGAGGCGGCCGCGAACATGGGCCAGCTCCAGGTAGTGCCGGCACTCTCCACCGAGACGGTTCCCCTCGCGACAGTGACGTCGGGCATCGACGTCCGCTGGGAGGACTCGGTGATCCATCGCTTCAACCGGCGCCGCGCGATCGCCGTACAGGCCTCGCCTCGCGACGCCACCTTCCCGCAGCTCCTGGCCGCCGTGAAAGAGCGCTTCGAGGCCATCGAGCTGCCCCCGGGCTACTCGCTCGACTGGGACGGGGAGTGGAAGAGCTCGATGGAGTCGCAGCGGGGCCTGGTGCCGGGCTTCCCGCCGGCCGTGGTGGTGATGACGCTCATCATCGTGATGCTCTTCAACTCGCTCCGCCCGCCGCTCATCATCTTCGCCGTGATTCCCTTCGCGGCCATCGGCATCACCTTGGGGCTGCTGGTCACGCGCATCCCCTTCGGCTTCATGTCGCTGCTCGGCGCCATGAGCCTCGCCGGCATGATGATCAAGAACTCGGTCGTGCTCCTCGACCAGGTCAACGAGAACCTGGCCGCGGGCATGGAACGCTACGATGCCATCGTAGAGGCGGCGGTGTCGAGGCTGCGTCCAGTGCTGAACGCGGCGGCGACCACGGTCTTCGGCATGGCACCGCTTCTCACCGACGTTTTCTGGGTCTCGATGGCGGTTACGATCATGGCGGGCCTCGCCTTCGGCACGCTTCTCACGATGGTGGTGGTGCCCGTCCTCTACGCTGCCGTCTACAAGATCCCGAGCAGGTAGCAGCTGCAGCACGCACGCTGGGAGGCCTGGCAGTGGCAGGACGAGACAGCAGCACTCCCGGCGGCGGCGCGCCGGCCCGGGTTCTCGCCGTGGACGTCGGCGGGACCAACGTCAAGATCCGCAGCTCCGATCACGCCGAGATCCGCAAGCACCCCTCGGGCCTGGAGCTTTCCCCCGGCGACATGGTGGCGGCCGTTCGCGAGCTGGCGGGCGACTGGAGCTACGAGGCGGTGTCGGTGGGCTTTCCCGGCCCGGTGCTGGACGGAGCTCCCGCCTTCGAGCCGGCGAACCTGGGCAAGGGCTGGGTCGGCTTCGACTTCGAGGCCGCCTTTGGCGCGCCCGTTCGCGTCATCAACGACGCCGCGATGCAGGCTCTGGGCAGCTACCAGGGTGGCAAGATGCTCTTCCTGGGCCTGGGCACCGGGCTCGGGTCCGCCGTGGTGATCGGTGGACGCGTCGAGCCGATGGAGCTGGCCCATCTCCCCTACCGCAGGGGCGGGAGCTTTGAGCACTACGTGGGCAAGGGTGGCCTGCAGCGCCTGGGTGCCAAGAGATGGGAGAAGCACGTGCACCGGGTGGTGGGCGCCTTGAAGCACGCCCTGCTGGTGGACTACGTGGTATTGGGTGGGGGCAACGCCAAGAAGCTCGAGCAGATCCCGGAAGGTGCGCGCTTGGGAGCCAACGCCAACGCGTTCGTCGGCGGTTTTCGCCTCTGGGGCGTGGAGACGGAGTGAGGGCGGGAGCCTTCCACTCGGTGCGCGAAGCCGAGGTCGAGGGCCTGGCCGTGCGTGAGCTGATCTCGCCGGAAGGCCTGGTGGCCCGCTACTCGCCCCAGGCCGGTATGGTCTGCTTCTCGCTGCGTCGTGGAGACAGCGAGCTTCTGGGCCAGCGAGGGGGGCTCGCCCACTACGCCAAGACGGGCGCGACCATGGGCATCCCTCTGCTGCACCCCTGGGCCAACCGGCTGGCGCGCATGGGCTACCGCCTGGGCGCTGTCGAAGTGGAGATTCCCGAGGGCTCGCCGCTGATTCACGACGATGGCCAGGGGCTCCCCATCCACGGCCTGGTGGGCGGCCTCGACGCCTGGCGGGTCGAGAGCTTCGAGGCCGACGCCGGCGCCGCCAGGCTCGCTGCGCGGCTCGACTTCGCCGCCCGTGCCGACCTGATGGCCCTGTTCCCCTACGCCCACGAGCTGCTGATGGAAGTGGCCCTCGAGGGCTCGACGCTCGCTGTGCGGACGACGCTTCGGGCCACCGGAGAGCGCGCGGTTCCGGTGGCCTTCGGCTACCACCCCTATTTCCAGCTGCCCGAGCTTCCCCGCTCCGAGTGGGAGGTGGTGCTCCCGGTGCGCCGGCGTGCGCAGCTGGACGCCCGCTTCCTCCCCAGCGCCCAGACGCAGCCGGTGCAGCCCGTGCAGGGCCGGCTGGGAGACCGCGTCTACGACGATCTCTTCCCGGAGCTCGAGCCCCGGCCTACCTTCGTGCTGGCCGGCGGGGAGCGCCGGATCGAGGTGTGCTTCGGCGACGCCTACAAGGTTGGCGTGGTGTATGCGCCGGCCAACGACGACATCGTATGCTTCGAACCCATGACGGCACCCACCAATCCCTTCGATGGGGGCTCCGCGCTCACCTGGGTGGAGCCGGGCAGCGCCTTCACGGCGGATTTTTCCGTCACGGCGACTTGAGAGCGGTGATCTGAGCACATGAAGAGTGCAGCGGACGCAGCCAAGGAGCGGGCCGGTAGGCGCGCCGCCGAGTACGTGAAGGACGGCATGCGCGTGGGCCTGGGCACGGGCTCGACGGTGCACTTCAGCATTCTGGCCCTGGGCGAGCGCAAGCCGGACATCACTTGCGTCGCCACCTCGGAGCGCACCCACGAGCTGGCGCTGCGCCTGGGACTCGCGGTGCTGCCCCCCGACGAGGTCGGTAGCCTGGACGTCGCCATCGACGGCGCTGACGAGGTGGACCGCGAGCTCAACCTGGTGAAGGGTGGAGGCGGGGCGCACTTGCGCGAGAAGATCGTGGCGGCCATGGCCGCGCGCTTCATCGTGGTGGTGGACGAGTCGAAGCTGGTGGAGCAGCTGGGCGCCTTCGGGCTGCCACTCGAGGTGCTGCCCTTCGCGCCGGGCGTCGTGGCCGAGCGCGTGCGCGCCCTGGGCGCCAGCGGCGTCGTGGCCCGAGAGGCCCTGAGCGACAACGGCAACCTGCTGATGGACGCCGATTTCGGCCGCATCGCGGAGCCCGACCGGCTCGCCCGCGAGCTGGCCTGCGTGCCCGGCCTGGTGGAGCACGGCATCTTCCCGGCCGCGATGGTAGAACGCGTGGTCGTCGCGGGTGTCGACGCCGTGCGTGAGCTCGAGCGCACATGAGCGTCCTCACCGATAGCCCGGCCTGGAAGGCCCTGGAGGAGCACAAGGCCAAGCTCGAGCCCCTGCACCTGCGCGAGCTCTTCGCGCAGGATCCCCAGCGCGGCGAGCGCATGAACGCCGAGGCCTGCGGCCTCTACCTCGACTACAGCAAGAACCGCATCAGCGACGAGACCCTGCGTCTGCTGCTCGAGCTGGCTTCGGCCGCGGGTCTGCGCGAGCGCATCGACGCCATGTTCCGGGGCGACAAGATCAACGTGACCGAGCAGCGGGCCGTGTTGCACGTGGCTCTGCGCGCCGAGCGGGGCGCCGAGATCTCCGTGGACGGCGCCAACGTGGTGCCGGAGGTCCACGCGGTCCTCGACAAGATGGCCGCCTTCTGCGAGCGCGTGCGCAGCGGCGAGTGGCAGGGCCACACGGGCCGACGCATCCGCAACGTCGTGAACATCGGCATCGGGGGCTCGGACCTGGGCCCCGTGATGGCCACCGAGGCCCTGCGCCACTACGCGGATCCGAAGCTGCACTGCCGTTTCGTCTCCAACGTCGATGGGACGGATTTCGCCGAGGTTACCCGCGACCTGGATCCCGCCGAGACCCTCTTCGTGGTCTGCTCCAAGACCTTCACCACCATCGAAACCCTCACCAATGCCCGCAGTGCCCGCGCCTGGCTGCTGGCCGCGCTCCAGCAGGAGGAGGCTGTCGCGAAGCACTTCGTGGCCGTCTCCACCAACGCGGACGAGGTCGCGAAGTTCGGCATCGACACTGCCAACATGTTCGGCTTCTGGGACTGGGTGGGTGGCCGCTATTCCTACGACTCGGCCGTCGGCCTCTCCCTCATGCTCTCGATCGGCCCCGAAGCCTTTGCGGAGATGCTGGGCGGCTTTCGCGCCATGGACGAGCACTTCCGGACGGAGCCCTTCGAGCGAAACCTGCCAGTGCTGCTGGGGCTGATCGGCCTCTGGTACAACGACTTCTTCGGGGCGGAGACGGTCGCGATCCTCCCCTACGATCAGTACCTCGCGCGTTTCTCCGCCTACCTCCAGCAGCTCGACATGGAGAGCAACGGCAAGCGCGTGCGCCTGGACGGGAGCCCTGTCGACTACCAGACGGGGCCCATCGTGTGGGGGCAGCCGGGCACCAACGGCCAGCACGCCTTCTACCAGCTGATCCACCAGGGTACGAAGCTGATACCCTGCGACTTCATCGGCTTCTGCGAAACCCTGAACCCGGCGCCGCCCCACCACGACCTGCTGATGGCCAACTTTTTTGCGCAGACCGAGGCCCTGGCCTTCGGCAAGACCGCGCAGGAGGTTCGGGCCGAGGGGGTTCCCGAAGAGCAGGTCGCGCACCGGAGCTTCCCGGGCAACCGTCCTACCAACTCGCTGCTGGCTCAGAAGCTCACGCCCGCGACGCTGGGCAGCCTGGTCGCACTCTACGAGCACAAGGTCTTCGTGCAGGGGAGCATCTGGCAGGTCAACTGCTTCGATCAGTGGGGAGTGGAGCTGGGCAAGGTGCTGGCCAAGAATATCGGCGCGGAGCTCGAGGCCGGCGGTGAGCCCGAGCTCGGCCATGACAGCTCGACCAACGCCCTGATCCGGCGCTATCGCCGCCTGCGCGCGGGAGCCTGAGCGTGCAAGCGCAGCGGGGCCTGAGAAAAAGGAGTTCGCGATGCAGCTGGGAATGATCGGCCTGGGACGCATGGGTGCCAATATGGCGCGGCGGCTGATGCAGGACGGACACGAGCTGGTTGCCTATGACGTGAGCGCCGACGCCGTGAAGCAGCTCCAGGAAGAGGGGGCCAGCGGCGCGAACTCCTTGCAGGAGTTCGTCGAGAAGCTCGAAGCGCCGCGTGCGGTGTGGATGATGGTCCCCGTGGCCTTCGTCGACAGCAGCATCGAGCAGCTCACACCCCTGCTGGGGCGCGGCGACATCCTCATCGACGGCGGCAACTCGCGTTATCACGACGACATCCACCGCGCCGCGGCACTCGAGCCGCACGGCATCCACTACGTCGACGTGGGCACGAGCGGGGGTGTCTGGGGCCTGGAGCGTGGCTACTGCATGATGATCGGTGGCGAGACGGAAATCGTACGCCACCTCGATCCGGTCTTCGCGACGTTGGCTCCCCCGATCGACTCCGCTGCCAGGACTCCGGGACGCAGTGGCGATGCCAGCACCGCCGAGCACGGCTACCTGCACTGCGGCCCCCACGGCGCCGGCCACTTCGTGAAGATGGTGCACAACGGGATCGAGTATGGGGTGATGGCCGCCTACGCCGAGGGGCTCAACATCCTCAAGCACGCCAACGTGGGCCAGCAGTCCCGCGCCGCGGACGCCGAGACCACGCCGCTCGAGAACCCCGAGTACTACCAGTACGAGCTCGATCTTCCGGAGATCGCGGAGCTGTGGCGGCGTGGCAGTGTGATCGGCTCCTGGCTGCTGGACCTCACGGCCCAGGCGCTGGCCGGCGATCCGGAGCTGGCGAAGTTCGGTGGCCGAGTGTCGGACTCCGGCGAGGGGCGTTGGACGATCCAGGCGGCCATCGACGAGGGTGTGCCCGCGCACGTGCTCACGGCGAGTCTCTTTGAGCGCTTCGACTCCCGCGGCGAGGCCGAGTACGCCAACAAGGTGCTCTCGGCCATGCGCTTCCAGTTCGGTGGACACGAAGAGAAGAAGGACTGACAGATGCCCCAGGACGCCGATGCTCTCGTGATCTTCGGGATCACGGGGGATCTTGCGCGCAAGAAGATCTTTCCGTCGCTTCAGGAGATGGTAGGCCGCGGTACGTTGGAGGTGCCGGTGGTGGGCGTCGCCATCGAGCCGTTGAGCGTCGACGACGTGCGCGCCCGCGCCCGCGAGAGCATCGAGGAGCACGGCAAGCTCGACGAGGAGGCCTTCGGCAAGCTGGCCGGGCAGATGCGCTACGTCGGCGGCGACTTCAACGATCCGGCCACCTTCGATGCCCTGCGCAAGGCGCTGGGCGACGCCGTGCGCCCCGCCTTCTACCTGGCGATTCCGCCGAGCGCTTTCGAGACGGTCGTGCGCGGCCTGGCCACGGCGGGTTGTGCCTCCGGTGGCCGCGTGGTGGTGGAGAAGCCCTTCGGCCGCGATCTCGAGTCTGCGCGCGAGCTCAATGCCACCTTGCACTCGGTCTTTGCGGAGGACTCGATCTTTCGCATCGACCACTACCTGGGCAAGACCGCGGTCACCAACCTCGTGCACTTCCGCTTCGCCAACTCCTTTCTGGAGCCGATCTGGAATCGCAACTTCGTGTCGAGCGTCCAGATCACCATGGCCGAGAGCTTTGGTGTCGAGGGCCGCGGCGGCTTCTACGAGGAAACCGGCGCGATCCGCGACGTGGTGCAGAACCACCTGCTCCAGGTGGTATCGCTGCTGGCGATGGAGCCGCCCATCGGCTCGAGCCACGACTCGCTGCACGACGAAAAGGCCAAGCTCCTGAAAGCCGTGCGGCCGCTGGACCCGGAGCGCGTGGTGCGCGGCCAGTTCCGGGGCTACCGCGACGAAAAGGGCGTGGCGCGGAACTCCGGAGTGGAGACCTTCTCGGCGGTGGAGCTCCACATCGACTCCTGGCGCTGGGCCGACGTTCCCTTCCTGATCCGGGCCGGCAAGTGCATGCCGGTGACCGCCACCGAGGTGACCGTGCGTCTGCGGCCTCCGCCTCAGCGGGTCTTCTCCGGAGTCGAGCTGGGCAACTCGCTGCCGAACTATCTGCGCTTCCGGCTCGGGCCCGAGTTCGAGATCGCTCTGGGCGCGCAGGTGCGGCCGGAGATCGAGATCCCGGGGATCGGGAGTGAGACCGTAGAGCTCTTCGCCTGCCAGAACCGCCACGGTGAGCTCGGGCCCTACGACCGGCTGCTCTCGGAGGCCATGGAAGGTGAGCGGCTGCTCTTCGCGCGACAAGACGAGGTGGAGGCCGCCTGGGAGATCGTCGATCCGGTGCTCGGCGCCGCGACCCCGGTGTATGCCTACGACCCGGGAGCGTGGGGCCCGCAGCAAGCCGCCGCGCTGATGGACGGGCTCGGGGGCTGGCAAGCGCCCCGTGGCTCCGCGTCCTAGGCGAGGCCCGCCGCGAAGCGCTCCCCGGTGCAGCTCGAGGTACTCCCGGATGCCGAATCGGTGGCCCGCGAGGCTGCGCGTCAGGTGGCGGCCGAGGCGCGCGCGGCGGTCGACGCTCGCGGGCTCTTCACGCTGGCAGTGAGCGGTGGCTCGACCCCGTGGCAGATGCTCGCGGCCCTGGCCGACGAGGAAGTTCCCTGGCAGGCGCTGCATCTCTTCCAGGTAGACGAGCGTGTGGCGCCCGCGGGCGATCCCGAGCGCAACCTGACGCACTTGCGCGAGAGCTTGCTCGCCAAGGCGCCGCTGCCCGAGAGCCAGCTCCACGCCATGCCCGTCAACGCTGCGAACCTGGAGACCGCGGCCGCTGACTACGCGGCCACGCTCGAGAAAGTGGCCGGGGCCCCGCCCGTGCTCGACCTCGTGCACCTGGGCCTCGGCCCGGACGGCCACACGGCGTCGCTGGTGCCGGGCGACCCGGTGTGCGAAGTGCTGGACCGGGACGTGGCCGTCACCGCCGCCCCCTACCAGGGCCACCGGCGCATGACCTTCACCTACCCGCTGCTGGCACGGGCGCGCAGCATCCTGTGGCTCGCCACGGGGGCGTCGAAGGTTCCGATGCTGGGTCGTCTGCTGCGCGGCGATGAATCGATTCCCGGCGGCCGCGTGCGCTCCGAGCGCGCCCGAGTGCTCGCCGACCGGGCCGCTGCCCCCTGAGCGCGATGTGACTCCCCGAAACGCAGCCACCCTGCTGGCGCTGGCGGCGATTCTCGCCGCCGGCCAGGCCACCGGCGACGCCATCGTCCGTACCCAGGCGATGTTCGCCACCACGGTGGCCGAGATCTTCGTGGAAGAGGGCCGGGTGCGAGCGCAGCTCGAGATCGGCCTCTCTGACCTGCCGGCCTTCCGCGATCTGCTCCCCGACGAGCTCTTCGAGAAGCTCAGCGGGGCTCCGGAGCCGCTGGCCGATCGCCTGCCACGGTTCTTTGCCGAGGCCCTCGTGGTGGCCGACGCAGAGGGACGCCCCCTACCGGGCCGTGTGCTGGCCATGCGCGGCGCCGAGCGCGTGCGCCGTGACGAAATCACCGGGGAGCCCCTCTCCCCAGAGAAGGGAGCGGAGCCCGAGCCGGTGGTGGTGGCCGAGCTCGAGTGGAAGCTCAGCGGGCGCCCCGACAAGCTGCTCCTGGCGGGGCCTGCGGGAGGCAGCGTCGGGTTCGTTCTCTACCACGACGGCATCGCCGTGAACGACTTTCGCTACCTGAGCCCCTCCCAGACCCTGGAGCTCGACTGGCAGGATCCCTGGTACTCGCGTTTCGGCCGGCGAGCACTGCGTCGGACGCATTTTGCGCCCATGAGCGGCTTCCTCTATGTGGACCCCTACGAGGTGCGCAAGGAGATCATCGCGCGGCCGCTGGACCTGCAGCAATGGGTCGACTTGGGGCTCGAGGGTCGCGAGACGATCCCGGTGGAGATGCAGGCCGAGCTGGAGCGCCAGGTGGCGGCCTTCCTGCGCGAGCACCAGCCGGTCGAAATCGATGGCCGGGCCGTCGAGCCCGAGCTGGCGCGGGTGAACTTCCTCGAGCGCAGCCTGCGCACCAGCCGCGTGATCGAGCCCCGCGAAGAGCTGGACGTCCACTCGGCGGTGCTGGGCGTGATCTTCGTCTACCCCACCGAGGGTCTGCCCCAGCAGGTGAGCATGGACTGGGATCTGTGGAGCGAGCGCATCCAGCAGGTGCCCGGCGCCAGTGTCGACCAGGCCGGGCCTCTGCCCGTCATCCTCGAGCCCGACTACCGGGTACTGGAGTGGCAGAACTTCCTCAAGAACCCGGAGCTGCCGACGCTGGTCGAGCTGGTGCCCCCGCCCGGTGCACTCGTGCGCGCCGCCGGCTGGCTGCGCTGGCCCTTGCTGGCACTGGCTTTGTTTGCCGTGGCCTGGGCGCGACGCGGGCCCCGCACACGCGCCGCCTGGGCGCTGGCGGCGCTGGTACTCGCCGTCGGGGGATTCTGGCTGGCGCGTGACGCCGCGCTGTCGCAGGACCGGGCGCGAGAGCTGGTCGCCGGGCTCCTCCACAACGTCTACCGCGCCTTCGACTTCCGCGCGGAAGAGGCCATCTACGACACACTCGAGCGCAGCGTGCATGGCGACCTGCTGGAGCAGATCTACCTCGAGACCCGTCGCGGCCTCGAGCTCGCCAACCAGGGCGGGGCGCGCGCGCGTGTGAAGGCACTCGAGGTCGAAGAGCTCGAAGCCCGACCGGCGCAGGACGGAGCCTTCGACGCGCGCGCCACCTGGAACGTGGCGGGTGCCGTCGGGCACTGGGGACACGTCCACCAGCGTCGCAATCGCTACCAGGCGGAGCTTCGCATCGCCCCCGTGGATGGCGTCTGGAAGCTGGTCTCGCTCGATATCCTGGAAGAGGAGAGGCTCTAGGGCACGGCCTCGAGTCGGGCCGCGTTGGCATTCATCCGCTCCAGCCAGCTCTCACCGTCGGGCGCGCGATTCCCGCCGGGCGCGAAGACCACGCTGCGCACCCCCCGCGCTGCCAGCTCGCCCCGTGTCTGGGCTAGAGGCTCCGCCTCCCAGAGGATCAGCCGCGCGGGGTGCGCCTCCAGCAGCGCGTCGAGCTCCGCCCAGGCGGCAGCGTCCGGATGCGCGTCCGGCTCCCAGTGGAGCGAGCGCCCGTTCAGGGCGTAGCGGCGCTCGAAGTAGGCGTAGACCGGGTGGGAGAAGAGAATTGGTGCGGCGCCGATGCCTGCCGTGGCCTGCTCGAGCCGGGCGTCGAGGGCCGCGAGCTCGGCCTCCAGGGAGCCGAGGCGGGCCTGGAACTCCTCCGCGTACTCCGGGCGTTCTCGTTCCAGGGCCGCGCTCACCGCGCGCGCCTGCTCCGCCGCCAGCCTCGGGTCGAGCCAGGTGGTGAAGGCGGTCTCCGCGTGGCTGTGCTCTCCCGCGGGACCGTGCTGGTGGGTGGGGCTCCCCGAGATTTCGATCAGCCGGTCGGCGAAGCCACTGGAGGTGTTGACGAGTCCGCGCCGTCGCAGCGTGGCTCGCTCCCGCCAGCTCGCGTAGCCGGCGCCGTTGGCCAACAGCAGGTCCGCACCCTGGTAGGCGGCGAGTGTCTCGGCGTCGGGAGACCAGTGGGCGGGGTCGACATCCGGCGGCGCGGGGAAGACGACTTCGACCCGGTCGCCCCCGATCTGCTGGGCGAAGCTGCGCAGCGGCTCGCTCACAACGTAGACCGACAGCCGACCGTCCTCGTTGGAAGCCCTCGGCGGGGCGCTCTGCTCCTCGGCCGCAGCGCAGGCGATAGCGCACGCGGCGGCAGCCAGGAGCGGGGTCGGGCGCAAGCGCCTCACGTCAGCAGCAGCGCGCGGATGGCGGCGTCACCGAAGTGCCTTACCGCGAGTGTGAGAACGCTTGCAACCAGCGCCGCAGCCGCCAGCACGAAGACGACCTCGGAGGCCAGCAGCACGGCAATACTCCCGCGCGCGGCCCCGATCTTGACCAGGGTCTCCACCTCGCGCTGGCGCAGACGCAGCGAGAGCATGAAGACCAGGGCCGCGGTCGCAAGCGTAGCGACGGCGACGCTCCTCATCGCTGCCACCACGTAGCTCCGGACCGTCAGCACCGTATCGAGTAGCTCGTCCATGACCCCGGCCGGACGCACCACCTGGACCGTCTCGTCGCCGCCCTCGAAGCGCCCCATCAACAGGACGCGCGCCTTCTCGTCCCGGGGTACGGCGATGACGGCGCTCAGCGGGTGGCCCGAGCGGTCTCCGTGGAAGTGGAAGCTGGCCGCGTTCTGCTCGGTGATTTCGTTGTACTCCACCACCGCGGCGTTGGCGACGACGCGCTCGCCCTCGCGGGAGAGCACGGCGGCCTCAGCCTCGGGGCTGCGCAGGTCCTGGTGCCCGTGTCCCAGGCCGGCGATCACCCAGGCGGTCTTCACGTCCACGAATACGGCCCGGTCGTCTGGGCCGTAGCTCGGGGCCAGGATGCCGGCGACGCGCATGCGCAGCGGGTAGACGCCCGCCAGATCGAAGACGCTCTCGGGCGATGACAGCAGCGAATCCCCGGTCGAAACACCCAGCTCGCGCGCGACGCCCGCGCCGACGACACACTCCCCCAACATCGCCATCAATCGCCCCGCCGCTACGGAGAGCCCGCGAAAGTCGAAATACTCGAGGCTCGTGCCCACGATGGGGTGGCCGCGGGCGCGGAAGCCCAGGTGCAGGGGGATCGGCTCGGCCAGCCCCGATTCGGCCACGCGCTCCAGCGCGCTCCAGCTCACGGGCGTTGGGGGATCCGACTCGAAGTAGAGCCCGCTCAGGACCAGATCGAGCGCGCTGCCCTTGGCTCCGACGAGTAGCGGCGTGGAGTCTGCCCGGGCGGTGAGCCGGGCGGCACTCTGGTCCACCAGCGAGTCGAGGCCGGCGGGCAGGAACGCGATCAGCGCGATCGAGGCCACCAGGATCGCGGTCTTGATCGGGTGTCGCGCCAGGTAGCGCCAGGCCAGGTACAGCGGGCCGCTCACGGCGTGCTCGGTCCACCCGCCTGGAGCGCGGCGAAGTCGAGGACGCGGTCGAAGCGGGCTAGCACGGAGCGATCGTGCGTGACCGTCAGAAGTGTCGCCTGGGTCTTGCTCACGCAGTCTAGGAGGATGTCGAGTACGCGGTCGCGGTTGGCCGGATCCAGGTTGCCCGTGGGCTCGTCGGCCAACACCACGTCTGGGTGTGTCACCAGGGCCCGGCACACGGCGACTCGCTGGCGCTCGCCGTGGGAGAGAGCCCCCGGCAGGCGCGAGAGCTTGTCCGCGATCCCCACCTGCGCGGCGAGATCGTGTGCGCGCTCGCGCACCTCGCCATCGAGGCGCAGCGCGGGGTGCATCCGGTAGGGGATCAGGACGTTCTCCAGCACGCTCAGGTAATCGAGCAGCTCGAATTCCTGGAAGACCAGGCCCACCCGCCGGACGCGAAACGCGCGTCGTGCGCCGTCGTCGAGGCTCTCCACGTCTGCGCCGGCCGTGCGGATTCTTCCCGCGTCCGGAAGCGCGATTCCGGCGACCAGGTGAAGCAGGGTGGTCTTGCCCGAGCCGCTCGGACCGATCACGGCCACGCGTTCCCTTGGCTCGACACGGAGCTCTGGGATCGAGAGCGCGAACTCGCCGCCGCGATAGCGGAAGCGCAGCTCCTGGATCTGGATCGTCGGCTCCGGGGCCACGGCGGCGCTCATGGTAGCCGCCGCCGCTGTGGCGGGAGTTGCCTGCCCGGGACGCGGACTAGAACTCCAGCGCGAACTCGAGGCTCGGCCTGCCCTTCAGCTCCCAGGCCCCTTCAGAGGGGCGATTGTCATAGTCGAGCCGGAGCCCGCCACGCAGCTCCATTGCGCTGCCGAGGGGCAGCGCCAGTGCGAGGCTGCCGTACCCGTAGCGGCGCCCGGGTTCGACTGGAGCGGAGAGGCGTGTCGGCTGAAGACGCAAGGCGAGGTGGCGGGCCAGCAGGCCCGGCTCCCCTCTCTCGACAGCGGCAGGCAAGCCGCGGGCGGGCGAGGCCGGAGCTGCTGCGGTGGAATCGATCGGCACGGGGGCCGGGCTGGCATCCGGAAGCAGCGAGTCCGCACCCAGCGCGGCGCTCGACGCCTGGTCGCTCGGGCCGCCCCATACCTGGGGAGCCGGCGAGGCCAGCAGCAGGGCGAGCAGGGCGGTGCGCAGGGGGTTCTGGGGCATTTTATGGGGGTCGTTCACCGCACTATCGGCAGAACCGGCAGGAGCCTGGAGTCCTCCTTCCGAGGGACAGCTGCCCTCTCGCGACGCCGCTCAGCCCTGCTGAGGGCTGGGTACCCGGAAGAAGATCGCGTAGAGCGTGGGGACCACGACCATGGTGAGCACCGTGGCGATCATCAGGCCGAAGATGACGGTCACGGCCATGGCCACGAAGAAGGCGTCGAGCAGCAGCGGGATCATGCCCAGCGCCGTGGTGAGGGCCGCCATCGCCACCGGCCGCAAGCGGCTCACGCCTGCCTCCATGATGGCGTCGTAGTCTTCCCTGCCCTCGCGCTTCTGGTTCTCGATCTCGTCGATCAGCACGATGGCGTTCTTGATCAGCATGCCCGAGAGCGAGAGGAAGCCGAGCAGGGCCATGAAGCCGAAGGGTTGCTTCGTGACCAGCAGCCCCAGCGTCACGCCGATCAGCGCCAGCGGCACGGTCAGGAAGATCACCAGCGGCTGACGCAGGGCGTTGAAGAGTGTGATCACGATCAGCAGCATCATGAGCACGAAGAAGGGCAGGCTGGCCAGTATGCCGTTGGCGCCCTTGGCGGAGTCGCGGTACTCGCCCCACCACTCGATTTCGTAGCCGGGCGGAAAGTCGAGGGCCTCCACCTTCGGTCGAATGCGGCTGAACACCACACTTGCAGGGCCCGAGATCGGGTCTGTGTGCACGGTGTTGGTGCGCTTGCGGTTGAGGCGCTGGACGATGTCGTCCTCGAAGCCGGTGTCGAAGCTGGCGACGACCTGGCGCAGCGGGATGTAACGGTTGGCGGCTGGGCTGAAGATCTGGAGCGCCTGGAAGCTGCCGACGTCGGCGCGCTGTTCCACCGGCGCGCGCACGATGATGGGCAGCAGCTCGTCTCGCTCGCGGTACACACCCACGCGGTTGCCTTCGTAGCCATAGCGGAGCACGACGGCGATGTCGTTGCGTTCGATGCCAGCCAGGTTCGCCTCCTCCTCCGCGATCTGAGGCTGGACGACCTTCACCATGTCGCGCCAGTCGGTACGGATCGACTTGGCGCCGCCGTCGGCGCGAAGGATGTCTACCGTCTGGGAAGACAGCCGCCGCACGACCTCGGTGTCGGGTCCGCTGATGCGGGCCTGGATCTTGCCTCCGCTGCCCGGGCCCAGGATGAACAGGCGCCCGTAGACCAGGGAGTCGGGATGCGCGGCCATGATCTCCCGCTCGACTCGGGGCAGCGTCTCCGCGATCAGTCGATAGTCCTCGACATCGACCAGGAACTGGGCGTAGGCCGGGTTCTTCTTCTCGGGCGCGTAGGTCAGCAGGAAACGCATGCCGCCCTGGCCCACCAAGCTGGTCACGTGGGTGCTGTTCTCGAGGCCCCGCAGGTACTGCTCGACTTCCTTCACCTGCCGGCCCGTCTCTTCGATGCTGGTGCCCTGGGGCAGCCAGAAGTCCACCAGGTATTGGGGCCGCGTGGAATCGGGGAAGAAGCTCTGGTCGACGTACTGGAAGCCCCACAGCGAGATGGCGAAGAGACCGATCACTACGCCCACGGTCAGGCCTCGTAGGCGGATGCAGGCGGCCAGGAAGGCCTTGTAGGCGCCGTAGAACGCGCCGCCGTAGGGATCCTGCCGCTCGCCCCGCTCGGGCGGCGGTTTGAGGAACATGATCCCGATGACCGGAGTGATGGTCACCGCGGTCACCCAGGAGAGCGAGAGCGAGATGAGCACGACCTGGAAGAGGGAGCGGCAGAACTCGCCCGTGCTGTCTTCCGAGAGGCCGATGGCACCGAAGGCCATGATGGCTACAGCGGTCGCGCCCAGCAGGGGCATGGCGGTCTGGCTCACCACCTCCTTGGCAGCTTCCTCTCCCTGCATGCCCTGTTGGATGCGCACCAGCATGCCGTCGACGACGACGATGGCGTTGTCCACCAGCATGCCCAGCGCGATGATCAGCGCGCCCAGCGAGATGCGCTCGAGAGCCACGTTCCAGGGGCCCATGAAGATGAAGGTGCCGCTGATGGTGATCGCCAGGATGAAGCCGATGATGAGCCCGCTGCGCAGGCCCATGAAGGCGAGCAGCACCACCACGACGATCGCCACCGCCTGATAGAGACTCTCGAGGAAGCCGTCGATGGAGGTCGTCACGGCCGTGGACTGCACCGAGATCAGGCCGAACTCGGTGCCCAGCGGCAGCTGCCCCAGCAGCTCCTGGGCGCGTGCCGAGATGGCATCGCCCATCTCCACCACGTTGCCACCCGAGACCGTCGAGATGCCGATCCCGACGGCCACATTTCCGTCGTAACGCAGCACGTTGTTCGGGGGCTCGGCGTAGCCCCGGCGCACGCTGGCGATGTCGCGCAGAAAGATCTGGCGGGGAGAGCCCGGCTCGCTGATCAGCAGGTTCTCGAACTGCTCGACGGTCGTGAAGCTGCCCGTCGGCTCGATGGCGATGTACTCCGGTCCGACCTCTACGCGGCCCGAGTCGGACACCACGTTCTTCGCCTGGAGCCCGGTCACGACCAGCTCCATCGAGATGCCAAGCTGGCTCATGCGGTCGAGCTCGGGCTCGACGTAGATGGCCTCCGTGCGTGTGCCCCAGAAGTCGATCTTTGCCACGTCCTGGACGAGCAGCAGCTCCTTGCGCAGGAACTTCGCCACCTCCTTCAGTTCGGCGTAGCTGTACTCCGGGCCGTAAAGGGCGATGAAGACCCCCCAGACGTCGCCGTAGTCGTCGAAGACGACGGAAGGGCCGGCTCCCGGGGGCAGACCGCTCTGCGCGTCCCCGACTTTTCTGCGCAGCTCGTCCCAGACCTGGGGCAGCGCGAACTTGTCGTACTTGTCCTTGATGCGGACCGTCACGGTGGAGAGGCCGCGGTCCGACTTGGACTCGACTTCCTTGAGTTGGCCGAGCTGCTGCACGGCCTGCTCGATCTTGTCGCTGACCTCCTCCTCCACCTGGGCTGCGGTGGCGCCGGGGTAGGCCGTCACCACCAGTGCCTCCTTGATGGTGAACTCCGGGTCCTCGAGCCGGGCCAGGCCACCGAAGGAGGAGATGCCGCCGAAGAGCAGGCAGGCCGTGAGCACCAGCGTGGTGGTGCGATTGCGAATGGCGGTGTCGGCGATCTTCATGCGGGCGCCGCGCTAGCGTTCGAAGCGTCGCACGGTCAGGCCGTCCGTGAGCTGACCGATGCCGGAGACGACGACGACCTCGCCTCCCTCGAGTCCGCTCTTGACCGAGACGCTGCTCCCGGAGAGAGCGCCGAGCTCCACCGGCTGGCGGCTCACCTGCATGCTCGTCGTGTCGACCAGCCACACGAAGGAGCCGCCCGCGTCGTTGGCGACTGCGGCCGTGGCGGGGATCAGGATCCCGCTGACCGAGTCCTGCGGCACCTGGATCACCACCTTGGCTGTCATTCCGGGAAGCACCTGGATGTCGTCCGGCGGCTTGAAGGTCATGGTCGCCTCGAAGGTACGCGTGTCCGGGTCCGCCGTGCTGGCCAGCTCGGTGAGGGCGGCGGGGAAGCGCCGGTCCGGCATGGAGGTGACGATCACAACCGGCTCGATGCTCGCGTTGATGTCGGCAAGAGTGCGCGAGCGGTCGCGCTGCCCCGCCAGGTCGCGCTCGGGGACGGCGAGCTTGATCTCGAGATGCTGGTCGTCGGTGAGAACGACCACGGCTTGCTTCGCCTGTACGTTGGCGAAGTCCTCCACCAGCTTGCGCGCCATGACCCCGGCGAAGGGTGCTCGCAGCTCCGTGTCTTCCAGGGCCTTCTGGGCCTCGCGGAGCTCGGCGTCCGAGGTGTCGAATGCGGTCTTGCGCCGGTCTCGCTCGATCGGCGCCAGGGCCCCTTCGTCGACGAGCTTCTCCGCGCGTTCGAGGTTGATGCGGTTGTTGTCGTTGGTGGCCTGGGCGGAATCCACCCTCGTCTGGTAGTCGCGAGGGTCGAGCCGCGCGATCACCTCGCCCTCGGGCACCTCGCTGCCCTCGACGTAGCGGAATTCGACGATCTTCCCCGGCACCTCGAAGGCCATCTCGGCGGTCTGCGCCGCCTTGACCGTGCCCGAGTAGTCGCGGGTCTCGGCGTTGGAGCCGCCGGGCACCGTGAACATCTTCACGGGTCGCACAGGATCCGGCGCGGGGGGCGGCTCGTCGCCGCAGCCGACGGCTGTGGCCAGGCTGAGCGCGAGCAACGCTGCGGCCGCGCGCCACCGATCGAGCACCGGAGCCAGCCGGTGCTGGAGTTCTTGTCGCATGGCTCCACCCTCCCTGGGAGGCCCGCATCCTACCTTGCCGCGGCGCGCGCCAGTAGCCCTGGCCCCCGGTTTGGAAGCGCCTGCCGCCGCGCCTAGACTGGCGGGACACCGCGCGGAAGTGGAGCCATGAAGCAACTCGTCCTGGTTGGGGGCGGGCACGCCCACGTCCAGGTGATCCGCCGCTGGATGATGCGCCCGCTGCCGGAGGTACGCCTCAGCGTCGTCCTCGACCGCGCCGAGGCCCTGTATTCGGGCATGGTGCCCGGCTTCGTCGCCGGAGACTACGCGGCACCCGAGCTGGAGATCGATGCGGTCCCCCTGGCACGGCGGGCTCGGGCTCGTGTGATCCTGGCCGCGGCCACGCGCGTCGATGCGGACGCGCGGCACATCGAGCTCGAGGGGCGCCCGCCCATCGCCTACGACGTGGCCAGCCTCGACGTCGGCTCGAGCGTGCGAGGGCTTGGCCTGCCCGGTGTGCGCGACCACGCGCTGGCGACGCGGCCGATCCGGGCCTTCGTCGACCGGCTGGAGGCCAGGCTGGCTCGGGCTTCCGCCACCCCGGGGTCTCCCCTGCGTGTTGCGGTGGTGGGCGGTGGTGCCGCGGGGCTGGAGCTGGCCCTCACTCTGCGCGCGCGTTTCCAAGCGGAAGGGCGGGAAGTCGAGCTCAGCATCCTTACCGACGAGGCGCGTCTGCTCGCGAGCCACCCGGTGCGGGTGGCTCGGCGCGCGCGTGCAGAGGCCGAGCGTCGGGAGATCCGCATCCTCGAGAACGCACGGGTGGAGCGCGTGGAGAAAGACGCCGTACTCGTCTCGGGCGAGCGGCTGCCCTGCGATCTGGCGGTCTGGGCCACGGGCGCAGCGCCTCCAGAGCTCGTGCGCGCCTCGCCTCTGCCCCAAGACGACGCCGGCTTCGTGCGCGTGGGTGACGACTTCCAGGTCGTGGGCTGCGACGGCCTCTTTGCAGTGGGAGACTGCGCCTCCCTCGACGCGCATCCATGGGTTCCGAAGGCGGGTGTCTACGCGGTGCGGGCGGGTCCCGTGCTCGACGCCAATCTGCGCGCCCGCCTGCACGGGAGGTCCCCCCGCCGCTACCGACCCCAGCGCGACTTCCTCACACTCCTCAATATGGGTAGCGGCGAGGCGCTGGGTGCGAAGTGGGGCGTCGTTGCAGCGGGGCCTGGTGTATTCCGCCTGAAGGACTGGATCGACCGTCGCTTCATGCGCCGCTTCCAGGTTCTCGATGCCGAGGGCCGGCCGGCCGCGGAGTTTCCGAGCCCCGAGCAGATGGGGATGGAGCCGATGGAGTGCGGTGGCTGCGCCGCCAAGCTCGACGCCGCCAGTCTCGGGCGGGCGCTGGCGCGAGTCGGTGCGCCACCAGCCGACGCTTCCGTGCTACTGGGCCTCGATGCCTCCGACGACGCCGCCGCGCTGCGCCTCTCCGGGGGTGAGGTGCTGGTCGCCAGTGTCGACGCCTTTCGCGCCTTCAGTGACGACCCCTGGCTGGTGGGACGCGTGGCCGCGGTGAACGCGGTCAGCGACGTGCTCGCGAAGGGAGCCGCTCCGCGCCACGCCCTGGCCCTGGTCAACGTTCCGGCGGCCGATCGCAGCGAGGCGGAGGAGACGCTCTTCCAGGTGCTGGCCGGTGTGCGGGCCGGCCTCGAGCCCCTGGGTGTGTCGCTGGTGGGAGGGCACACGACGGCGACGGGCGACGATCTCTTCGTCGGACTCTCGATCACGGGAGAGCTCCCTGCTGGCGCGTCGCTGCTCCCCCAGGACGGTGCGCGGCTGGGCCAGGCCCTGGTGCTCTCGAAAGCCCTCGGTACGGGCGTGGTGCTGGCCGCCGATATGCAGGGGCTCGCACGCGGGGCCTGGGTAGCGCAGGCGCATGCCTCGATGCTGCGTCCGAACCATGCGGCGCTGGAGGTGGCGCAGCGCTTCTCGGCCAGCGCCTGCACCGACGTCAGCGGCTTCGGCCTTGCCGGGCACCTGGCGTCCGTGCTGCGCGCCAGTGGTGTCGGGGCCGAGCTGGAGCTCTCGGAGCTGCCCGCGCTGGCCGGAGCGATCGACCTGCTGGCGAGCGGTCTGCGCAGCAGCTTCCACGCCCAGAACGTTGCCGCGTCTGCTGCCGAAGTGGAGCTTCGCGCAGCCGAGCGCAGCGAACTGCTCTTCGACCCGCAGACCTCCGGTGGCCTGCTCTTCTGCGTTGCGGCGGAGCGGGCGGACGAGGCGGTCGCGGCCCTGCACGAGGTGGGCGATCGCAGCGCTGCGGTGATCGGCAGGCTGGTCGCAGCGCGCCCCGGCGCGCCTCAGATTCTGGCCCTATAGGCCACCCGGCAGGGCCGTGCCGAGCGGGCCACTCCACCGATCTGGCGTCGGCGTGGCTCCGCGTCCGCGAAGAGCGGCTCCAGCTCGAAGCGCTCGAGCAATCGCAGCACGGCCACGCGGATGGCCGAGATCGCGAAGCGTTGTGCCGGGCAGGAGTGGCGGCCGTGGCCGAAGGTGCTCACCAGCTCCCGGGCCGGGAGCGCAACGTCCGCTGCGAGCCGGCGCCCCGCGTAGTGATCCGGATCGAAGCGGTCGAGGCCCGGAGCGGCGCTGCGGTTCGTGAGTGACAGCATGGTGGCGATCAGCACGCCTGGGGCCAGCGTGAACTTCTGGCCGCCGGCATCGAATTCCAGGGGCGCGAGCACCTGGCGCAGGGTCAGAGAGCGCTGGGCCATGCGGATCGACTCGCTGGCGCAGCGCTCGAGCAGGTCGCTGTCGCCCTTCCGCACCCGGTCGAGCAGGGCGGGGTGCAGCAGCAGGTTCACCAACGTCCAGCCCAGCGCCGCATAGAGATTCGACTGAGCGCCCATGTGCAGCACCATCACGTCGCGCGCGCTGTGTACTTCGCGCTCTCCCGGAGGTAGGTCGGCGTAGGAGGCGTGGATGGTGTCGAGAAAATCGCCGGGTGCTCCGCTTCCGCCCCGCTCGGCGCCCGCCGCGCCGCGTTGGCGCAGGATCTCCGCGAAGATCTGCTCCACGCCTCGCATGGCCCGGCGCTCCCGCCACTTCTTGCTAGCCAGGCTTGCGAAGGTGGAGAGCGGCCGCACGAAGGAGTCCGAGCTGTCGAGCCGGTCCAGCAGGGGGATCAGCCGGTCCAGGGCGGGTGGCGAGGCCGCCTCGGTGCCGGCCCAGCAGGCCAGTCCCAGCCGATGTCCGAGCCGGCGAGCGAAGGCGAAGATCTCGAAACGGCCGCCGGCGCCCAGTGCGTCGAGCTCGGCGCCGACCGAGCTCTCGAGCGCGTCCAGGTAGAACTCGACGTCGGAGCCCCCGAAGAGATCGTGGGGCCGGTTGCGGCGCCCCAGCACGAGCTCGAGCGGCACCTTGTGCTTGAACACGAAGGTGTAGGTGGCGAGGCCGAAGCTGGCCTCTTCCTCGGGCAGCTCGTAGAAGCGGCGCAGGCCCTCCGGCGAGAAGACGAACAGCAGCCGATAGCCGAAGGCGTCGACCAGGAAGGTATCTCCAAGAGACTCCCGCTGGCGCCGCAGGAAGCCGCTCGGATCGCGCAGTAGCGAAAGGCCCGAGCCGACGCCGGGCAGTCCCGAGGTGCGCGGCGGCAGGGGGTCGACGGCAGGGGGGGCGACCATCCGTGCAGTATGCCCAGGGCTCCGTCGGCCCGCCGAGATTCCCGTGGTCGGGAGCCGCTCGGCGCGTAGAATGGCCGCCTGTGCCGAAGTCTGGCGAACAGGTGGCAGCACAAGAGACCGCGGCAAAGGCGCTGAAAGGCCTGGTCGATGCGCAAGCCCTCGCGCGCTGGATGGACGCCGAGGGGTTGCCTGGGGCCGGTGAGCTTCCGGAGCTCCGGCCCATCGCCGGCGGCGCCTCCAACGAGATCATCGAGCTGCGCCGCGGTGGCCGCCGCATGGTGCTGCGTCGCCCGCCGCGCAAGGTCCCAGCCGGCCGCAACGAGACCATGCTGCGCGAGTACCGGGTGCTCTCGGCGCTGCGCGACAGCGCCGTTCCGCACGCACGCGTACTGGGCGGCTGCGACGACGAGGGCGTTCTAGGCGCCTTCTTCTACGTGATGGACTTCGTCGACGGGTGGTCCCCCATGCAGACCGACGGCTGGCCGGAGCCCTTCGCCAGTGACCTCGGCCTGCGTCGCGGCCTGGCCCTGGAGCTGGTCGACGCCATCGCAGCACTTTCGCGGGTGGACTGGCGCGCCGCCGGACTCGAGGGCTTCGGCAAGCCCGAGGGCTTCCTCGAGCGGCAGGTGGATCGCTGGCTGCATCACTGGTCGCGCTTCCGCTTCCGAGAGATCCCGGGCCTGGAGGAGGCAGGTCAGTGGCTGCGCCGCCGAGTCCCTCGCCACTACCCGACGGGGATCATCCACGGCGACTATCAGTTCGCCAACGTCATGTTCCAGCACGCTGCGCCTGCGCGGATGGCCGCTGTGGTGGACTGGGAGATGTCGACCGTGGGCGATCCGATCCTGGATCTGGCCTGGCTGCTGATGGGCTGGCCCGAGGAAGGGGAGGGCGACAACCGCATGGGCTACGTCGACTACAGCGGCATGCCGAGTCGGCAGGAGATCATGCAGCGCTACGCCGCGGGCAGCAGCCTCGATCTTGCGCACATCGACTACTACGTGGTGCTGGCACGTTTCAAGATGGCCTGCGTGCTCGAGGGCGGCTACGCGCGCTATGTGCAGGGCGGCGCCGACAACCCCAAGATGGCGGCCTTCGGCGACATCGTGCTGGAGATGGGGCGCAAGGCGGCGGAGCTCGCGCGCCAGTCGCCGCTCGCGGCAACGAGCTAGCAGGCCGACGCGGGCAGCACCCCGGGGCCAGCCGCCTCGGCATAGCGCTGTTGCCACCGGTCCGGGTCGCAGCGCGGCGCGCGGTCCAGGCGCCGCGCGCGCCGGAGCCGAGATCGCTCAAGCGAGCCCTGCTTTGCCCCGATCCATCAGCTTGGCGCAGCGCGCGCGCCTGGAGGGGCCATGGGAGTCGAGCTGGACGGGGACCGCGCCAAGGCTCTTGGCATCGCGGCGGTGGCACTCGGGGTGCTGCTCTTCGGCGTCGATAGCGTCTTCCTGAAGGGAGAGGTCGTCGGCAGCAGCAGCGCCGAGCTGAGCGGGATGAGCCCCGCGGTCTTCGCCGTCAGCCGGATCGATGAGCCGCACATGGTGGAGATCCGGACGCGGCGGCGCGTGCGTGGTGAGGACCGCGGTCGCAAGGTGGCCTGGCGGCTGGTCGACCCGGACGGCATCACGATCCGGGAAGACGAGGAGCTGCTGGATCACGAGCGGCGCAACTTCCGCTTCGAGCCCAGTCGCGCCGGTGAGTACCGACTCTTCGTCGAAGACAACGGACTGCTGCTCCGCACGGAGACGGGGGCCGCCCAGGTCGTCGTGACCGTGAACGACCGCCGCATCATGAAGCGCTTCGGCCTGGCATTCTGACCCCAGAGTCGTCGTAGCCAGGGCCCCGGCCGCGACCCGCTAGAAATCGGGTGGATGGCCACAGAGGCAAGCCGAAGGCTTGCCGTGCCGGCAGGGCGGCGCAGCCGGCCGATGACCGGCCATGCACGCCGCGCACGCCGCGGGCTGTCTGTGGCATCATGCTGGCCCCTGGCGTTTCGCGCGGGAAGCGGAGGTTCGATGGGTCCCCCCGCAATGGAGTTCAGCGAAGCCACACTCCTCGAGGAGGCGCGGCACAGCACGGGCCTCTCGGATTTCGGCGACGAGGGCTTTCGCGAGGGCCTGCGCGTGCTGCTGCAGACCTACGAGGAGAGCGCCGGCTTCGGCGAGCGGGGTCGCAAGAGCAACTGGCGGCGGGTGCTCCAGCTGCTCCAGAACCGGCTGCGCATCCAGCAGGCGCTGCGCGAGAACCCCGAGATCGGCGCGCGCGAGCTGCGACGGCCCGTGGTTCTCACCGGCCTGCCCCGCTCGGGTACCTCGGCACTCTTCAACCTGCTGGGCGCCGACCCCGCAGCACGTCCGCTGCGCTTGTGGGAGGCGCTCTTCCCGTGGCCCCTGGAAGGCGCCGAGCCGGGCCAGCCCGACCCCCGTCGCGAGGCCGTGGAGCAGCACTACCGCGCCATGCGCGAGAAGAACCCCGCGTTCAACAAGATCCACTACGTAGCCGCAGACAACCCGGAGGAGTGCGTGCTGGCCCTGGCGCACGACTTCTGCGACGTGCAGATGGGCATCGAGGTGATGCTCGAGCCCTACGGCTCGTGGTTCCTGAAGCAGGATTTCCGGCGCACCTACCGCTACTACCGCGAGCTGCTGAAGCTGCTCGACTGGCAGCGTCCCGGCGAGCGTTGGCTGCTGAAGGCGCCCGCGCACATGTGGGCCATCGACGTGCTGGTCGAGACCTTCCCGGACGTCTGTGTGGTGTGGACCCACCGCAACCCGCTTCAATGCGTGGCTTCGATCTGCTCCATGACCGAGGCCCTGATGTCGGGCCGGGAGTCCTTCGACGCAAGCCAGCTCGGGCCGGTGGTGATGGAGTTCTACGCCACCTCCCTCGACCGAGGGCTGGCGGCTCGGGCGCAGCAGGCAGAGGAGCGCTTCGTCGACGTCGACTACCGCGACTTCGTGGCGGAGCCATTGGCCAGTGCCCACCGCATCTACGAGCACTTCGGGCTACCGCTTCCGCAGGCGGCGGGCGACGCCCTGGCGGCCCACGCGCTCGACAATCCCCAGGGAAAGCACGGTCGGCACGAATATTCCCTGGAGCAGTACGGTCTGACTCCCGAGCGGGTGCGCGAGCGCTTCGCCAGCTATATCGAGTCCTATGGGCTTCCCTCCGAGTGAGGGGGGTCCACCCACGAGGAGACGACACAGTGCGACACGCTAGAACCCGCCGAGCCTTTGCAGCAGCGCTGGGCGCCTGCCTGGCTTTCGCCCCCCTGGCTGCGAGCGCCGCCTCCCACGAGGGCGAGGCGGACTCCGCCGAGGCGGGCGCGACTGCCGCCGAGCCCGCAGGCACGCCGACCAAGCCGTGGGACCAGGCGCGCATGACCGAGCTCACCGGCGAGCTCGCTACGAGCATGGCGGCGATCCGTCGGGCCTTCCGCAAGGAGCCCCTGTTCCGCAATCCGCAGAGCCCGAACCAGCGTGCCGTCCACAACATGGAGCAGACGCTGCGCAGCCTCGAGCAGTCGACACGCCAGCTCAGCAATCGAGTGAAGGGCGGCGGCGCGCTCGCAGAAACCCAGGGCACGGCCCGGCGCATCGGCATGCTCCTCAACGACGCCGACATGTGGGGACGCCGCATCATGACCTCCAGCTGGATGGAGGAGAGCGTTCAGCCGGCCATGAAGCTGATCAACGAAATCGCCCCTTACTACGGCTCGGGTCCCTTGTTCGACCCCGAGACCATGCAGCGGCTGGACCGCGCTCCGGATCCCCAGGCACGCCCGAACCCCTGCAACCCGTAGCAGGCCCGCAGCGGGGCTTCAGGCCTCGGGCGCTTCGTCCACGCGGTAGCGGCGCAGCGCCGGTACCCGGCTGCCGATGGCGGCGGCGGTCGCCAAGCACGCTGCTGCGCCCGCGACCGTGGCGAAGACCGCCGTCGTGGCTGCGGCGAAGAAGCCGGTGAAGGCCGCGCCGAACTGGTTCGAAGCCGAGATGAACACGTAGTTGACGCCGCTCACGCGTCCGCGCAGGGCGTCGGGCGTGGCGAGTTGGATGATCGCCGAGCGCGTCACCTGGCTCACCTGGTCCGCCATGCCGGCAACCGCCAGCGCTGCGACGGAGAGCGGGAACCAGCGCGACAGCCCGAAGAGCAGCACCGCAAGCCCGAACACGGCGACGGCTGCGACCAACACCCGCCCCGGTCGCTCGAAGCCGCGTCGCGGCAGCAAGACCAGGGTCATGATCAGGGTGCCGCCGGCCATGGCGCCGCTCAGGATTCCGTAGCCGGTCGCGCCCACCTCCAGGATCTCCTTCTGGAATACGGCGAGCAGGACGGTCGGGTCGGCGAAGATCACGGCCAGCATGTCGAGGCTCATGGCCGCGATCAGCGCCGGACGCCGGCGCAGGAAGGCCAGCCCTTCGCGGAAGGACTCGAGCCCCACGCGTACGCCGGGATCGCTGGCTCCGGGCCTGCGGATGCCGAGCAGCGCGAGCAGCGAGAGCGCCATCAGCCCGGCGCCGATGGCGTAGCCCGCGCGGGTCCCGGAGGCATCGATCGCCAGGCCCGCCAGTACGGGGCCGCTGGCAAACGCGGCGTTGCGCACGGCGGAGCTCGCGAAGACGGCGTTCTGGAAGATCGGGCGTGGCACCAGCGTCGGCAGCAGGGCCGAGGCCGCCGGGAACTCGAAGCCCTCGGCCGTATGGAGCACGAAGGCCGTGCCGAGCAGCAGCCACAGCTCGTTGGTTGCGCCGCCCGTCCCCACGAACAGAGTGGCCGCGCACAGAACGGCGGCCGCCCGGGTGAGCATCAGGATGTCGCGCCGGTCCCGGCGGTCGGCCAGCGCGCCTCCTACGAAGGCCACCGGGATCACCGGCAGGAACTCCACCGCCCCCAGCACCCCGAGCCAGATGACCTGGCCGGTGAGGTCGTAGAGGTGCCACGCCAGGGTGGCGTGCAGCAGCGAGCGGCCCATCACGCCAAAGAAGCGCGACGCCATGAAGTGGCGCAGGTCCGGGATGCTCAGCGCTTGGAGTGTGGGGTGGCGTTCCCCGGGCATGGGCCGGTGGGCCTCCAATGGGTCTGCGGGCCGGGATGATAAGCTCGTCGCGGAGGAGGGGGAGCCCCAGGTGACGCAGGCCGGCTATCGCCCCCATCCCTACGACGCTCCCGAGCCGTCCCACACCGCGAACGTCGCGCTCTACCTGCTGCTGTCGTTGTTCACCCTCGGGCTCTTCAATCTGTACTGGAACTGGCGGCAGATGCACGCCTGCAACGAGCTGCTGGGCAGCAAGGCCTTCAGCTGGATCCTCTGGCTGCTCTTCTGCATTCTCACCCTGGGCATCTACCACTTCTACTACCAGTACAAGATGGGCTCCGCGCTGAACGCGATACAGCGGCGCGTGGGCATGCCTGTGACCGAGGGCCTGCCGATCCTGAGCCTGGTAGCCACCCTGGTGGGATTCGGGATCGTGACGGATTGCATCCACCAGTTCGAGCTCAACCGCATCGAGGCCTGGCGCAGCTCGGGTGGCGACATCTGAGTGGAGGGGGGCTGGCTGCCGCGCTCGGCTGGGCGTGGCTCCTCGTTGCCGCGGCGGCCGTCGAGCCCATCGCTCCCGATCGGCCGGGACAGACGGACCCCGCCAGCGTCGTTCCCCCAGGCATGCTCCAGTTCGAGGGTGGCCTGGAGGTTCGCCGCGAGACGGGCGACGACGACGACCCCGATACGGACTCCTACGAGTTCCCGGACCCGACGCTGCGCCTGGGCGTGGCTCGCAACTTCGAGCTGCGGCTGGTGGCTGATGGCCTGGTGTACCAGGACCGGGGCGGCGCCAGCAATCGCGCGACCGGGAGTGATCTCAGCGCCGGCTTCAAGCTGCGTCTGATGCAGCAGCAGTCCGCCTGGCCGGCGCTCGGCGCCCTGGTCGAGCTGAGCTTCCCGACCGGCAGCGAGGCGGTCACCAGCGGCGGCTTCGACCCCAGCCTTCGGGCGCTTTTCCAATGGGGCTTCGCGGAGCACTGGAACGTCGTCGCGAACCTGGGCTTCTCGGCTCCCACGCAGGGCGACGACGACCCGAGCCGTGTCTTCCGGCTTGCCCCGGCGTTGTCGCTGGAGCTCCAGCTGGGCTCGGGCCTGGGCAGCTACGTGGAGTACTTCGGCGCCTACGAGACCGGCGGCAATGCTGACGAGCACGGCATCGACGGCGGCTTCACCTGGCTGGTGAACGATGACTTGATGCTCGATCTCTGGGCTGGAGGCGGCCTCAACGACGCCGCGCCCGAATGGCAGGTGGGCGCAGGCGCGTCCTGGCGTTTCCGTCTCTGGTGCCCCTAGCTCGGCCGCTAACCGGCTGCAGAGGCAAGCCGCAGGCTTGCCGTGCCGGCAGGGCGGCGCCAGCCGGCCGCTAACCGGCCCTACCGACCCTTGGTGAGGCGTCCGACGTCGATGAAGCGACGGATCTTGCCCTTGCTGGCGGGCGGGGTGCCGTGGGCGTCCCAGAATTCGATGCGGTTGCCCGTACCCGTCTGGACGTTCACGATGATGTCGCTGACCACCGGCAGTGCGCGCGGCGTCGGCACCTCGTCCCAACCCGGGAACCACTCACCGCTGAGATCGGTGTCCTCGCTCCAGCGCTTCACGTGCCAGATGATCTTCCACAACTCCTCCTTGCGGTCGTAAGCGAAGGAGTAGAGCGGCGCCAGGGTCTGTTTGTCGATCCAGATGTCCTTCTGGTGGTAGGGGTGATCCTCGTTCTTCGGGGTCATGCGCACCAGCCAGGCGTCGCGCAGCTCCCAGCGATCGCTCGCGAAGGAGAGCCCGTAGGGCCCGAAGTTGTGATCCTTGTCGTAGGGGTAGGCCTTCACCTTGGTGTTCATCGGGGCGATCATGCGTCGCTCGTCCAGGCACTCCCAGGTGTACTGCGGGACGATGCCGTTGAAGCTGCGCAGGTCGTCGAAAGTGAAGTCGGTACCCGCCACGGCGTCGGTGCGTTGTGCGGTGGAGATGCGCCGTACGCGGCGCAGGGTGGGCACGTAGACCCAGGTGTCGTCGTTGCGCGCCTCCTCGCGCGGCATGTCCGACGACTTGTAGCGGTACGAGAGCAGCTCGATGCCGCGCGCGTCGAAGGGCTTGTCGACGTGGGCCCCGAAGGCGCCGAGCCGCTTCTCCCCGCGGAACACGTCGCCTCCCTGGGCTTCGTACTTGGGCTCGTAGCGGTTGGAGAGCTTCATGCTCCGCCCCGTACCTTCGTAGTAGAGGGGAAGCTGCTCGCCGCGGTCCCAGTAGGAATAGAAGAAGTGGGCCTCGCCGTCGCCGGACAAGCCCTTCGAGAAGTTCCACATGATCTTGGTCCCGGCCTGCGGGTCGCCCTTGCAGTCGATCTCAGCGTTAGGGAAGGGCCGGCCAGCGGTGTAGTTCTCGAGGCTGTTGTCGGGGCCGATGCGCGGCTGGCCCTTGTACTTCGTGCTGGCGCCCATGAACTGATCGTTGGGCGTGTAGTCGCGCATGGTGGGGCCGATCTCGAGCTGCATGCCTTCGTAGAAGAAGAAGTCGCGGTTGTCCCAGAACTCCTCGGGCAGGAAGGGCTTGAGCTTGTCGACCTGGTCGAAGCCGATGACGTCGCCCTCTTGGAAGCTGGGCGTGCCGCTTCCGGCGTCCTCGACCTCGGCGTAGACCGGTGCGGCGAGGAGCGAGGTGGCGAGAAGCAAGCGGACTGCGTGCGCGCGCATGCGGGGGTCCCCCAGGAAATGAATGGATGGCAGGGCAACGGCGGCCCCGAGGTGCGCCCTAGATTAACAGTTGGCCCCGGGGCGGCGAGAACCCCCAATCGGGGGAAGCGAGAGCAGGCCCCGGAGCTTGGCGCGCGTCGCCGGCCGCCCCGGGGGAGGGTTCCAGCGTCGGCGAGGGGCCCTGGAAAGCAGGCCGGTGACGTCCTAGATGCGCAGTAGCCGCAGCGGGAGCCCGTCGCGCGGCTTGGAGATCGGAGCTTCCTGCACCGGCATCACGTAGCCCGGGGCGAGCTCCCAGCGCGCGCGCAGCAGCAGCTGGTGCATGACGGCGCGTACTTGCAACTCCGCGAAACGCAGTCCGAGACACATGTGAGCGCCGCCGCCAAAGGGCACGAAGAGGTGCGAGTGGCGCTGCTGCTCCGCGCGCTCACGGGAGAAGCGGTCGGGGTCGAAGCGCTCGGGTTCGGTCCACCACTCGGGCATGCGGTGAGTGTGGATGGGGAAGACCGAGACGATGGCCCCCGCCGGCACGCGGTAGCCTAGGAACCCGCAGTCGCGTGTCGCAACGCGGGGGATGGTGGAGAGCGGCGGGTAGAGGCGCAGCGTCTCGTGCAGGCAGCGGGTCAGGACGTCGAGCCCTTCGTGATCCTCGAATTGCATGCTGTCCTTGCCGAGGGAACGACTCTCCTCGCGCGCCGCTTCCTGCCATTCGGGGTGGCGCCCGAGCAGGTAGAGCAGGGAGCTGAGGGCGCTGGTGGTGGTGTCGTGGGCGGCCATCATCAGGAAGTTCATGTGGTTTGCGATCTCGTCGTCGCCCAGACGCCGCCCGGACTCGTCGGTTGCGCGGCAAAGCCGGCTCAGCATGTCGACTCCGTCGCCGTCGAGCCGCTGCGCCACCAGGGACTTGATGTGCTCGCGCATCACACGCCTTCCCTCCAGGCCGCGCTGGAACTCGAGCCCTGGAATCGGGAGGCGCAGCAGTGACATCGACGCCGCCACGGTGGCCTCGAAGGCGCGGTTCAGACGCCCGGCGTCAGCTCCGATCTCCTCGCCGATGAAGAGGCTCCACGCGAGCTCCAGGGTCAGCTGCTTGAAGGCCGGGTAGGCCAGCAGCTCAGGGCCCGAGTCGAGCCAGGCGTCGATCGCTCGAGCGATGGGAGGGTTCATCCGCTCGCCGTAGGCGGCGAGTGCAGGGGTCTTGAAGGCCTCCTGCATGAGCTGGCGGTGGTGTTTGTGGTCGGCACCATCGCGCAGCAACAGGCCGCCGCCGAAGATGCGCCCCATGATGAGCTCCCAGGCGCGCTTTGCCGAGAAGATCCCATCGCGGTCGAGCAGCACCAGCCGGTTCGCGTCCGGGCCGAACAGACCGATGCTGGTCATCAAGCCGAAGTCGGTGCGTACTGCAGGCCCGTACCGCTCGCAGCTCTCCCGCACGAGTGCCAGCGCGCCGTTCTGGAAGCCGGTGACCCAACGCCAGGCGTAGCGCAAGCTACTGCGGGGAATCGGGCGGAGTGCGTCCTGGGTGGCGGCCGCAGTGCTCATGGCTCCTCCCATCGGCACGCAAATACTCGGACCCAAGCAAACCCGTCCCCGGGATTTTGGCTCTTCGGGGGCCTACTATCCACAGGCTCTCGGTGCAGGCAGAAGGGGGGGCCCTGGTGGCCGCGGAAGAGTCGGGCGGTAGCGACTTCATCCGACAGAAGATCCGCGCGGATCTCGCGTCTGGCCGTCACCCCGGTGTGGTGACGCGTTTTCCGCCGGAGCCCAACGGCTACCTGCACGTCGGACACGCCTCGCCCATCTGCCTCAACTTCGGCGTGGCCGAGGAGTTCGGCGGGCACTGCTTCCTGCGCTTCGACGACACCAATCCGCTGGCCGAGAGCAGCGAGTTCGTCGAGGGGATGAAGCAGGACATCCGCTGGCTGGGCTTCGAATGGGGCGAGCACCTGAGTTTCGCCTCGGACTACTTCGAGCAGATGTACGGCTTCGCCGTGCAGCTGATCGAGCGCGGAAAGGCCTTCGTCTGCGATCTCTCCTCCGAGGAAATCGAGGCCCGGCGCGGTAGCTTGACCGAACCCGGCGTCGAGAGCCCCTACCGGAACCGCTCGGCGCAGGAGAATCTCGAGCTCTTCGCGCGCATGCGGGCAGGCGAGTTCGAGCCGGGCGCGCGCACCCTCCGGGCCAAGATCGACATGGCCTCCTCGGTGCTGCCAAACCGCGATCCGATCCTGTACCGGATCCTCGAGGCCAACCATCACCGCACCGGCGAACGCTGGTGCATCTACCCCCTCTACGACTTCGCCCACTGCCTCGAGGATGCCCTCGAACACGTGACGCACTCCCTGTGCACGCTGGAGTTCGTGGATCACCGGCCGCTCTACGACTGGATTCTCGACAACGTCGACGCGGTCACCGGGCCCTCGCGTCCGGAGCAGACAGAGTTCGCGCGCTTCGACCTCACCCACACGGTGATGAGCAAGCGCCTGCTGCGCCAGCTCGTCGAGGAGGGGCTGGTGTCGGGCTGGGACGACCCCCGTCTGCCCACGCTTCGGGGCCTGCGCCGTCGCGGCTACACCCCGGCCTCCATCCGCAACCTGATGGCCTCGGTCTCCGTCACCCGACGCGAGACCGTGATCCAGCTGGCGCAGCTCGAGGCTGCCGTGCGCGAGGACCTGAACCGCAGCGCGCCGCGCGCCCTGGCGGTGCTGAACCCGCTGCGCTTGGTGATCGAGAACTACCCCGAGGACCAGACCGAGGAGCTCGAAGCCATCAACAATCCCGAAGACCCCTCGGCGGGGACGCGGAAGATCCCCTTCTCGCGTGTGCTCTACATCGAGCGAGAGGACTTTCTGGAAGACCCGCCGAAGAAGTTCTTCCGCTTGTCTCCGGGCCGCGAGGTGCGGCTCCGCTACGCCTACTTCGTGACCTGCACCGACGTCGTGAAGGACGCGAGCGGGAAGGTGGTGGAGCTGCGCTGCAGCTACGACCCGGCGACTCGCGGCGGCGATGCCCCGGACGGGCGCAAGGTGAAGGGCACCCTTCACTGGGTTTCTGCACCCCACGCGGTGGAGGCCGAGGTCAGGCTCTACGACCTGCTCTTCACTGCTGAGGACCCGAGCGCCCTGCCCGAAGGCCAGGACTTCCGGGCGAACCTCAATCCGGACTCGCTGCGCAGCGTGAGCGGTTGGCTGGAGCCCAGCCTGCGAGGCGCCCCGCCGGGCAGCCGCTTCCAGTTCGAACGTCTCGGCTATTTCTGCGTCGACCCCGACACCAGCCAGGATCACATCGTGGTCAATCGCACCGTCACCCTTCGCGACAGCTGGGCGAAGCAGCGCGCCCAGCGCTGAACTTACAGCTCACACTAGGATTCTAGTGTGCTATAAGGGCCGCGTGAGCGAGGGTGTGGCCGGGCTGAGCCGGCGCGAGCGGCGCAAGCGCGAGGTGCGCGAGCGCATCGTGGCGGCGGCCATGAAGCGCTTCGTGCGCCAGGGCTTCGAGGCGACGACCGTCGACCAGATCGCGGACGATGCCGACGTCGCCCAGAAGACTTTCTTCAACTACTTCCCCACCAAGCAAGACCTCTTCCACCAGCTCGCCGCCGAGCGCATCGACGAGTTCTGCCAGATCCTCGAAGAGGAGAGAGAAGGGCGGGGCAGCACGCAGCAGAAGCTGGAGCATTGCTTCCTGCGTCTGTCGGAGCTGCTCGAGGAACGCCGCCGGCTCGCGCGCGATCTCATCCTCGAGATCATGCGCACTTCGCCGCCGGGTGGCAGTGCTGAGGACCTTTCCAGGCTTCACGGCCACTTCGAGGCCATCCTGCGTGACGGGCAGGCCACTGGCGACGTGCGCAAGGACAGCGCCGTCGAGTTCCTGGCCGAGATGGTGCTGGGCGGCTTCAACACAGTGATGAACAACTGGCTCAACATTCCGGACTACCCGGTGAAGGACCGGCTGGCACAGACCGCGGGCTTCTTCGCCGCGGCCGTGTCCCCCCCCGCGTCGCCGCGACGGCGCAGATAAGGAGCAAGAAGGTATGCGTGCTGCCGTGCTCGAGGCCGTGGGAGAAGCTCTCGTCGTCGCTGACGACGTGGAAATCGCGCCGCCGGCAGCGGACCAGGTGAAGGTGAGGGTCTCCCACTGCGGGATCTGCCACTCGGATCTCTCGATGACGACCGGCGCCTTCCCGGCTCCGGTTCCGATCATCCTCGGGCACGAGGCGGCTGGCGTCGTCGAAGAGGTGGGCTCCCACGTGACCGGCCTGGCACCCGGAGACTCCGTCGTGCTGACACCCTGTCCTCCCTGCGGCACCTGCTACTGGTGCGTGCGCGCCGAGGCGGCGCACTGTGTCCACACCGCAGGGCTGGGGACCAACGCGTTCCCCGATGGCAGCACCGGGCTCTCGCGCGCAGGCCAGCCCGTCTGGCGCGGCGTGAATCTCGCTGCCTTCTCAGAGTACGTCGTGGTTCACCAGCACGGGGCCGTGAAGATTCCCGCCGAGGTGCCGCGTGAGGTGGCTTGCGTGATCGGCTGCGCCGTGCAGACCGGCGTGGGTGCGGTGCTCAATACGGCCCAGGTCGTGGAGGGCGCGACCGTCCTGGTGCTGGGTCTGGGCGGCATCGGACTCTCCACGGTGCAGGGCGCTCGCCTCGCCGGTGCTGCACGCATTCTGGCCTCGGACCCGGTGGCCGAGCGGCGCGACGTGGCCAAGCTGCTTGGCGCCACCGACCTGATCGATCCCAGCGCGGAAAATGCGGTGGAGCGGGCCCGGGAGATCACTGGCGGTATCGGTGTCGACTACGCCTTCGAGGCGGCGGGCGTCGGTGCCCTGATCCCCGAGGCCTATCAGGCGGCTCGCAACGGCGGCACGATCGTCTGCGTCGGAGCGCCGGCGCTCTCCGAGAGCCTGGACCTGGGCCCCGCCGCCGCCTTCGTCGTCAGCGGCAAGCGCCTGCTGGGCACCGTGCTGGGAGGCTCGAACTCGTTGCTCGAGATCCCGCGCCTGGTGTCACTGTGGCAGAGCGGGCGCCTGGATCTCGAGACCCTGATCACGGCTCGCCGGCCGCTCGACGAGATCAACCCGGCGATGGACGATCTCCGCGCCAGCCGCGGCATTCGCACCGTGCTCGAGCTCTGAATTCAACGCCAAAACGCGGTTTGTCTCTCAGGGGCGAAGTTGCGCTCCCGTGACGAGTGTCACGGTGCGAGTCCGACGAAGCGACGATCCTGCCCGCCGGAGGTGACACCATGAATTGTGTTCGTTCTGCTCTCGTGACTCTGTCATTCGCGGCTGTGCTGGCCGTGGCTGGTACCGCCGCCGCCGAGGAAGCGGCCAAGGCCACGACTCCGTCGGGCGCCGAGGCTGCCGCCGAGGCCAGCGCGGAGAAGGCCAACCCCTGCGCCGCCAAGGCGGAGGCGGAGGCCGAGGCGAAGACGGCCAAGGCCGAGGGTGCTGCCGAGGCCGCCGAAGCCGGCAAGTAGCGCTCGTTTCGGGGGGCCTCCAGGCCCGCTGCTCGCGAGCGGGCAAGCGGGAGGTTCCCCGACTCGCCCCGCGCCGGGCGAAGCGCAGGCGCGGGGTTCAGCGCAACGCGCGAACCAGGAAGGGCAGACTCCGTTCCATGCGGTAGTCGATGCCCGAGTGCGTGTCGTCGAACTCTTCGTACACGTGCTCGATGCCGAGCTCCCGGAGGCGCTTCGACAGGATCCGGCTGCCGAAGTGGATCTGGTACTGGTCGCGCCATCCGCAGTCGATCCAGATGCCACGCAGCGTCCCCAGGGCGCGCCGGTGGCGCTTGACCAGCGCGCACGGGTCGTGGGCCAGCCAGCGTCGCCAGCGCGCCGAGATCAGCTCTCCCGTCTCCAGGTTGAAGGGCAGGCGGAAGCCGTTGGGCGCGTCGGCGTCCGGGTCGTAGGTTGCCGCCATGCAGAGGTTCATGAGGCAGTGAACCTCTGCGCTGGAGGGCTGCTCCTGCTTCCACACGTGGCGCAGGAAGCGCCGCACGCGCCCGTCGTCCAGTCCCTCGTCTGCTCCCTCTGGCTCCTGCTGGGCCACGTCGAGACGCCCTGCGCGGCGGCGCCGCGGCCGGTGCTTGGCGAGCTCGTTCAGCGTGTTGGGCCAGTCGCCGCGGTATACGAAGTCGAAGTAGGCGTCTCCGGAGTGATTCGCGATGGCGCCCCAAACCCGCGGGTACTTCATGCCGTGGAGCATGGCACCGTAGCCGCCCGAAGACTTGCCGAAGCAGCCCCGGTGCTCGCGCGAGGCCAGCGTGCGCAGCTCTCGATCGACGAAGGGAACCAGCTCTCGCACGAGATAGTCGGCGTAGCGGCCGATTGCAGGGGTGTTCAGGTACTGGTTCCCGCCCAGCGCAGTGAAGCAGTCCGGGAAGACCAGGATGCAGGGCGCCATGGCGCGGTCGCGGATCATCCGGGCCGCTCGCTCGGGCAGGTTCTCGTCGAAGCTACGCCAGTTCGTGTGGGAGAAGCCCGAGCCCGTGTAGCCGACCAGGTCGAAGAGTACGGGGAAGCGCCGTCCTCGTTTTCCGCGCGCAGCTTCGTCGTACTGGGGCGGGAGCCAGACGTGGAAGCGGCGGGTATGGGGATCGCCCAGGGGGTTGCCCTTCAGCGCCTCGGAGACGTACTCGAGCTCGAGGAGCTGGCCGCTCGGCCCGCGCGGTCGCTTGAGTGCCATCTCCCCATTCTAGGGCCGCGGGGCCTTCGAAGCGGAGCTGGCCGCTCCTAATCTGCGATCTTTGCGGGTAGCGGGTCGACGAGTCGCAGCGAGCGGGCGCGCTCGCGCAGGGACTCGGGGTCGTCGCCAGTGGGCTCCAGGGCCCAGAGATCGATGTTCTCGTTCGCCCCAGAAGCCGTCGGTGCCCGGCGTTCGTGGGCGCTGTGGTGTCGAGGCGGCACCGATCCGGGTTCCACGATCCGCTGCACGGAGTCGCGCGGGATCCGCACCCGGCCCAGGCCTCCGGACTCGATCGTGAGCACCTCGCGGTCGGCCGCCACCACATAGCCCTCGATCGCGGCGCCGCCCTCGAGCACGAAGCGGGTGCGCTTGTCGCCGGCCTGGCTTGCGGCCGGGACCGAGAGCGCGAGCAGCAGCAGAGTGGCCAGGGGACGTAGCCCGTTCATGGCTGGTGTATCGGTCGAACCGCGCGCCGGCCTGACAGGCGAGCTGCGCGTCGAGCCGGCAGCGGGACGCGAATCGATCCTGTGCCACAATGGCCCGCGGAGGCCGTGTTTCATGGAAGTCGGGCTGCTGGGGATCTTCCAGAACTATCTGGGTCGCGGGCAGGACGAGGACATGGTCCGCAACGAGATGCGCCTAGCGCGGCTCGCGGACGAGCTCGGCTTCGACAAGTACTGGCCCGCAGAGCACCACTTCACGGACTACTCGGCTTGCCCCGACAACGTGCAGTTCCTGAGCTGGCTGGCCGGGAGCACGCAACGCATCCGGCTCGGCACGGGGGCGGTCATCGTGCCCTGGAACGATCCGCTACGGGTGGCCGAGAAGATCTCGTTTCTGGATCACCTGTCCGGGGGGCGTGCGGTGTTGGGCCTGGGCCGCGGGCTCTCGCGTACCGAGTACCACCATTTCCAGATCGACATGGGCACCTCTCGCGACCGCTTCGACGAAGGCGCGCGCATGATCATCGACGCGCTCGATACGGGCTTCATCGAAGGGGAGGGACCCTACTATCCGCAAGTGCGCACGCCGATCCGCCCGCGCCCGGCGGCGAGCTTTCGCGATCGCTTCTACTGCGTGGGGATGTCGCCGGAATCCGTGGAGCAGGCCGCGTCCCTCGGCGGACGTCTCATGACCTTCAGCCAGCAACCCTGGGAGCTCTACGCGGAGGGCGCCCTCGCCGAATACCGCAAGTCCTGGCGCAAGCACCATGATAGCGAGCCGCCTCCTCCGCTCACCGGTGACCTGATGATCTGCCACGCCGACGCGGCCCGAGCAGAAGAGATGGTGACCGAGTACATGTGCAACTACTTCCTCACCATCATCCGGCACTACGAGATCATGGTGAGGAAGTAGTTGCACATG
>Ga0255057_10000096_pt1 | contig 46044 bp, 40 predicted proteins | sample Cases_109_6_MG_FD_189022 | JGI IMG/M metagenome (GOLD analysis project Ga0255057, IMG submission 189022) | Seawater microbial communities from Amundsen Gulf, Northwest Territories, Canada - Cases_109_6 | ecosystem: Environmental > Aquatic > Marine > Gulf | place: Canada: Northwest Territories... | reverse complement strand
CGATCCCTACTTCTCGCCGGCCAAGTAACGCCTGGCAGGAGCCGGGCCTGGCTCCGCGCCGGAGTGAGCCGCAGCGTCTCGCCCACGAGGTCCGGCCGCCAGACGTCAGCGATACACTCGATCGGCGGCTCCGGGATCTCCGTGTTTCGGTCACGGACCGCTGCAATTTCCGCTGCACGTATTGCATGCCGAAAGAGGTGTTCGGGCGGGACTACCGGTTTCTGCCTCGGAAACACCTGCTAACGTTTGAAGAGATCACCCGCCTCGCACGGATCTTCATCGACCACGGTGTTGGAAAGATCAGGATTACGGGCGGTGAGCCTCTGCTACGCCGGGACGTGGAACGGCTGATCGAGATGATCGCGGGGCTCGACGGCCTGAGGGACCTGACCCTCACCACGAACGGCGCGCTTCTGGCGAGGAAGGCTCGAGCGCTCAAGGACGCCGGCTTACAGCGTGTAACCGTGAGCCTTGATGCCCTGGACGATGCCGTATTCGGGTCTCTGAACGACGTCGACTATCCGGTCGAGCAAGTGCTGGAGGGTATCGAAGCGGCGAGGGCGGCAGGCTTCTCTCCGATCAAGATCAACATGGTCGTGAAGCGGGGGGCGAACGAAGACAGCGTGCTCGACATGGCGCGCTATTTTCACGGCACGGACATCATCCTCCGTTTCATAGAATACATGGACGTCGGAAACACCAACGGCTGGAGACTGGATGACGTCGTTCCCGCCGCGGAGATCCTCGAGATGGTTGATGCCGAAATGCCGCTCGAGCCGGTTGATCCGAACTACCGTGGCGAGGTTGCGCGGCGGTACCGGTACAAGGACGGTGGGGGTGAGGTAGGCGTGATCGCCTCGGTGACCGAGCCCTTCTGCGGCGATTGCACGCGCGCCCGACTTTCGGCGGACGGGATCCTGTACACCTGCCTGTTCGCCGCTGCGGGCCACGACTTCCGTGCTCTGCTTCGCCAGGGGCGGTGTGACGAGGAGATTTCCGAGTTCTTCCGCGCCACCTGGACGGCCAGGAAAGATCGCTACTCCGAGATTCGCACGTCCGAGACCGTCCTGTGGCCGAAGATCGAGATGTTCAACGTCGGAGGCTAAGAACATGGGCAGGGCGATGAAAGCTGTGCGGTACCACGGTCCTGGAATCCCGTTCCGCTTGGAGCAAGTGCCGGAGCCCGAGCCGGCAATAGGCGAGGTACGGGTGCTCATTCCCGTTGACAGCGCCCGCGTCTTTGTTGTTCGTGGATAGCGGTCCACGTCGGAGTGGCGGCAGGTGCGCGCCTCCATTCATGTGAAGGAGATCGGCTCATGTCAGACCAGAAGGTCATCGCGGTGCTAGGGGCGACCGGCGCCCAGGGGGGCGGGCTGGTTCGCGCGATCATGGAGGACGCGGACGGCGAGTTCACGGCTCGCGCGCTCACACGCAATCCGGATTCCGACAAGGCCCGCGCCTTGTCCGCCCTCGGGGCCGAAGTTGTGGCAGCGGACGTGGACGACCCCGAGAGCCTGAGGGCGGCGTTTGACGGGGCGTACGGGGCGTACTGTGTCACCTTCTTCTGGGAGCACATGTCGCCCCAGCGCGAGCTCGAGCAGGCCCGCGCGATGGCTGGGGCAGCCCGCGAGGCGGGGCTGATGCATGTCATCTGGTCGACACTCGAGGACACCCGGCAGTGGATTCCCCTGGGCGATGACCGCATGCCAACCCTGATGGAGAACTACAAGGTCCCCCACTTCGACGCGAAGGGCGAGGCGAATGCGGTCTTCGAGACCGCCGTGCCGACCACGTTGCTGCTGACCTCGTTCTACTGGGACAACCTGATCCACTTCGGGATGGGGCCCAGACGGGACGATAGCGGAAACCTGGGCTTCGCACTCCCGTTGGGTGATGCGAAGCTCCCGGGGATCGCGGCCGAAGACATCGGGCGCTGCGCTTACGGTGTCTTCAAGGCCGGAGAGGAATACATCGGGCGAACGGTGGGTATCGCGGGCGGACACCTGACCGGCGTCGAAATGGCAGCAGCCCTGAGCGACGCGTATGGACAGACCGTAAGCTACATTGCGGTCCCGTTCGAAACGTACCGTTCGCTGGACTTCCCGGGCGCCGACGACCTCGGGAACATGTTCCAGTTCAACCACGACTTCGAGGACTACTTCTGCGGAGCCCGAAGCGTTGCTGAATCGCGCTCGCTGAATCCGTTGCTCAAGACGTTCGATGCCTGGTTGGCGGAGAACGTGGAGCGGATCCCACAGGGGTAACGCCGTCAGTTCCGCAGGAAGAAGTCGATGCGGCGATCAAAGGCTGGAGTCACTGGAGCTGATCGGGACGATGGTGGAAGCGCGCCCGGACCTGCGGCTCCTCACTCCGTGACGATGACGGTTCCCTTCATGGTGGCATGGATCGAACAGTGGTAGGTGAAGGTCCCAGCCTGGTTGAACGTGCGTCTGTAGGAGCCGCCTGCTGACCCGCCTCCGCCGTACGGATCGCCTCCCGAGCCCGGTGCCGAGATCAAGCCGCTGTCCCACTGCCCGGCATCGGACGTCGTCGTGTGCACGGACTGACCCGTGTTGGTCCAGACCACCTGGCTACCGACCGAAATACGTGTGGAGCTCGGCGAGAACTGGAAGTCGAAGGCGGAGACCGAAACGGTCGCGGGTCCAGAAGGTGGAGACGGCGGCTCGGTAGGTCCATTGAGACTTCCGCCAGGGGATCCTGCATCGGAAGACCCGCAAGCGAGAAGCACACCGAGACACAGGGCGATCGGGGCTCCAATCACCGGTTTCATCGCACTACTCTCCCCGAGCCTCATTCGCTGTGGTGCGGCTTCGGCGTGCTGCCTCGAGGGCTAGCAGCAACTACCGCACCTGGTGTTCCTATTTAACCAAGAATCCCTCATAGGGGAAGTGCCGGTTTGCGGTACACCATCTGTATACCTCCTGCACCCAATACTTTACGTCCGCCCAACAGGACGCCACCGCATCACCAACGCCCTTGCTACTTACAACTAGCCGGTTCCATCGATAAGCCGGTGGCGCACCTCCCCGGCGAGCTGGATGCCGACCTCCTGTTCCTCATCGACGACCGCGTCTGCTCCGGCCACCTCCAATTGCCATCGGTGGATATGATATCTGGCGCGGACGACGATCGGCGTGCTGGGCGCGAGACCGCGCACCTGCTGGATGATGTGTCGGGCGGTCCATGGATCCGGGATGGTGATCACGACGCAGGCGGCTGTTCGGACCTGCAGGCGTGTGAGAACTTCGTCACGCGTGGCGTCTCCAATCAAGGTCCGAAGCCCGTAGCCCCGTGCGAGATCTGCCGTGCGACGTGCCAGTTCTACGACGAATATTTCAAGACCGCGCTCAGCCATTATCAGCTCGGCGACCCTTTGTCCGGCAGGTCCGAAACCGACGATCACGAGATGATCGCGAAGCCTTTCCGGCACACCCGGTCTCCCGTTTGAGCCCTCTGCCATGCTCGAGGAGAGAGACGAGCGACGGCTGGAAACCCGAGCCATCTGCGGCCCGAGGCCCATCAGGAATGGTGTGAGGAACAGCGTTGTGATCATCGCAGCGACGATCAAATCGAATTCCCCCAGCCCGATCAGTCCTCCCTGCCGGGCGAGGACGGCGATGACCAGCGAGAACTCCCCGACCTGGGCGAGGACGATTCCGGTCGCGAGTGACGGGCCGACAGGCCCACCGAAGACTCGGACGACGCCAGTCGTCACCACCGACTTCCCGATCACGATTGCGGCCACGACGCCCGCCAGGAGGAGCCAGTGCTCGGCCACCCATGCCGGATTGCTGAGCAGCCCGATGGAACTGAAAAACAACGTCAGGAAGACCGTTCGGAACGGAATGATGTTGGCGCGAATCTGGGTGGCAAACGGAGACTCGGCTAACAGCATGCCCGCTACGAAAGCCCCTAGTACGGGTGAGAAGCCCAACTGATGCGACAACCACGCCGCCCCCACTGGTGTGACAACCGCGAGGAGGATCGGCAGGTCGCCGTACCGCTCGACGATTCTGGCACCGAGGAGTAGCGGCAGTGCATAGCTGAGCAGCACGTGGAGGGCTCCGACGAGCACCGCTGCCAACCCGACGGCTCGGGTAATCTCCCAACTGACCTCGGCGATCGAGCTCCCGCTGCTCAGGACCGCGATCAGCAGGATGAGCGGCACAACCGCGATATCCTGCAGCAGGAGGATCCCGACTGCGTAACGCCCGTGAACCGCGTCGATCTCTGCGCGGGTCGTAAGAAGCTGCATGACCGCGGCCGTGCTGCTCAAGGCAATCACGGCCCCGAAGGCGAACGCGGTGCGCGGACCGAGCCCGATAGCGATGCAGATCCCGGCCACTATTGTAGCCGTGAGCACTACCTGAAGCGTGCCACCTCCGAGGGCTACTGGACCGATGTCTCGAAGCCGTCGCCAGGAGAACTCGAGGCCGATGGTGAAGAGCAGGAGCGCGACGCCCAACTCCGCAATCGCGGTCACGGTCTCATGGCTCGGGAGCAAGTTGAATGCGTTGGGACCGAGCAATGCGCCGGCCAGGAGGTATCCGAGCAGCGGACTCTGCCTGAAGCGCTCGCACAGCGCGCCGAGAAAGATGGCCGCGGCGAGCAGGATCAGTATGTTCAGCAGCGCTGCCCAGAGATCCATAGTTGCCTGTACTCCAGTTGTTCAAGTGTCGGCGCGGCGGACGGCCCGAATCCGTTGATGATGTGAGAGTGAACTACTTGAGGCGGATTTGGCTATTGAATTCGGCTACACCGGAGCCGGAGTAACAGCGGACCCGCGCCATCCGCGCTGTGGTCGCGTCTTGCCCTGCTGCTCAGGACGGAAGCGGAGTAGACACCCGACGCCTCCAAGTCGCCTCAATGTCGTGCTGTCACGCACCAGCTCAACCTGGCAGCCACGCTGTTCGGCCAGCCGCAGCATGGCTTCTCTGATGCCGAGGTATTCCAGCGACAGCGAGACCGCCGATACGGAGCTGCCGCTGCAGCTCCTCCGCGGTAGCCTGCGATTCCTTATTCTCCGCCTCGACGAAGGACGCGATGCTCTCGGCTACGACGTCCCGCGCCCCGGTTCGTCCTGGCTTTCGGATGACGCCGGAGAGTCGCGCAGCCACGTGTGGAGGCAGTACCCCTCTCACCATCGCTGTCATCTTCGGTTCTCCGGCCAGGATCAGGTGATCGTAGATGCCGGCTGTCATTACTCGGGACAGCGCCTTGACCGCGTCGCCGATAAACTGCTGGGTGCGTGCCGTGCGGTGCTTCCTGAAATGCTCCTTGGTCCATTCGCGACCCACGCGTTCACGCAGCTCGGGTCTCTTGCGGAGCAGGTCGAGCGTCACGGCGTCAAGATTCACCGATACGATCCGAACGGTGTCTTGCGAGCAGACCAGCACGACGAACCGCCAGTACGTGTCTTTGAGCTCGACGAGGTGGTAGATGTTCGGCAGGGTGTCCGCCGCTGTCCAGGTGGGCAGCGGGACGTAGAACTGGAGGGCCAGGAAGAAAGGCTGTCGTCCGGATCGTGAGAAGACGGCCACGCCCTTCGAGCCTCGCTGCAACTCCACCGAGAAGAAGTGCTCAATCGGTGCGAGAGCTTCCTCGAACAGTTGAGCAGCCTCTCCTGCAAAGCTCCGCCTGAGTTCTTCGATCCGCCTGGTAATACCCTGCGGTGCTTCAGGCGTCCGCCTTCAACCCGCAAGTAGCAGCTGACGACCGGAGCCCGGGTCTCGGGCAGAGATGCCAATGTGCGGATGTGACCCTGGAGTTTCACTAATTCCATCGGCACCCTCCCAGGCATCGCTTGACCTTTTTATACACGACATATATTATACGAAATAGATAGCACGATAACAATAGCATGTAAGGAAGGATGGTCCCATGGCCACGGCTGGAGCCATGTCGAAACGCACGAACGACCAGTGGACCTTTCTCACGAACCATTTCCACGTACTGATCTGCATTGCCGATGATCCGACGATGCGCATGCGGGACCTGTCAGCCGAAGTGGGAATTACCGAGCGTGCGGTGCAACGCATCGTCGCTGACCTGAGGGATGCCGGGTACCTGTCGCTCGAGCGGCAGGGCCGGCGCAATTACTATCACGTCCACACGCGCCGGCCGATGAGGCATCCGGTTGAGGGTCACTGCCTGGTGTCCGAGTTGCTCGGAGCCATCCAGACGTGCTAGCGGGCAGGCCCCGGAGCCTTCTCCCTCGTACCGGCTGGCGGTTGTCGCGATGGGAAGGGTTGGTCCTGGTGTTGTTCGGACTCGCCAGATGGGCGCTCGACTTCGCGGCGCGGAACGGGTCCTAGGCCAGGTGTAGCACAGGGCCAGCTACGCTAATCCAGGATCTCGCGCCGCCAGTCGCGCTCCAGGAGCCTCTGGAAGCGAGGGTTGCCCCTGAGGGGATCGTAGAGCGGATCGAGCCGCAACTGGCCCGGGCCCAGGTAGGAGGGAGTCGCGGCCAGGTATTCCAGCTGGTCGAGCGCCCGCTCGTGCTCGCCGACCAGCACGAGGACCCGGCTGTAAGCGTCGTTCATCATCGGTCCATCGATGGCGTCATATTCGGGGCCGAACAGCTCAATGGCTCGCTCGGCCTCGCGCAGAGCCGCTACCTTCTCGCCGCGCAGCGCGTGCGCGTATGCCATCATCACGTGAACAACGGCCACCCGTCCGAACACGTCGAAGCGGAGTGCGCGCGGCCGGATTTCCAGCTCCTGTCGAGCCTCCGCCAGCAGCGAGTCTGCGTAGGAGATGCTACGGTTCTCATCGCCCGCATATCGGTGCACCAGGGACAGATAAAGGAGGCGATCGTCCCAGAGCGGCCCCCGCCCCGCCGCGGGAAAGCGGAGCCACTCAAGGGATTCCATTCCGCCGACGTACTCCAGTGCGCTGACGGCTGCCGGGTAGTCCCGGCCGGCCAATGCAAGCTCCGTCTGCCACAGCGCTCTCATCTCGGGATCGACGAAGGCGTCGGCCGTAGCCGCGAAACTCCGGGCGGAAGCGCTGTCGCCCTCCATCCAGAGCAGCGCTTTGAAGCGCCACCCATTCACTTGCGTGGCCTCGGGGTGCATGCGGAGCGATCGTTCGAGAAATCGGTCCGCTTCAGAATGTTTGCCAAGGGCCCATAGAGTGACTCCATGATTCCAATAGAGCGCCGCGTCGAGCGGGTCGAGGTCCAGTGACCTCCGGCCGAGCTCGTCGGTCTCACGCCAGTGACCCAGTCTGCGGTGGATGTAACTCAACGCCTCGACTGCATCGATCTGATCGGGCACGAGGCTGTCCGCGGCGGCAAATTCTTCGAGCGCGAGCTCGTAATCTCCGAGCCCGTAGTAGTGATAGTAACCAGCCGCGAGTCTCGCCTCCGCGGAGCTCGGGGCCAGGTCGAGGGCTCTATCGAGGCTCTCCCGCGCCGGAAGCGTATCAGACTCGGTCCCGGTTCGGATGAGCCAGGTTTGTGCGCGGAGCAGGCCGACCCACGCCATGGCGAATTCGGGGTCGAGCTCGACCGCGCGCTCGAACTGTGTCACGGCCGCCCGATCCTCGGCGTCCGTTCTTGCCGCGAAGAGCACACTCCCGCGGTGGTAGGCGTCGAGGGCTGCCAGGCTGTGGGTCGGCACGTCCCGCAGGCCCTCTGCCTCTTCGTGGGTGAGCTCCGCTTCCATGGCCCGCGCGACGCTGACGGCGATCTCGCTCTGGATGGCGAACACGTTCTCGGCCGTCAGCTCGCGATCGTACGTCTCCGCCCACAGGTGCTCATCGGCCTCAGCATCGATGAGCTGGACGTTGATCCTGACCCGGTCCCCGGCCCGCCGTACCGCTCCTTCCAGGATATTTGCGACCTTCAGCTCCGCCGCAATCTCGGGGAGACTCATATCGGTCTCGGCGTATTCCATCACCGTGGTGCGTGAAGTCACGCCGAGAGCCCGGATCTTGGAAAGTTGCGTGAGGATGTCGTCGTGAATTCCGAACGTGAAGAGAACACTCTGTTCGTCCTGGCTCATGCTCTCGAACGGGAGGACAGCCAGCGTGCGGCGGTCGGCAGGTTCCGGCGCGGCTACCGCGGTCACGGCCGCGGACCGGGCGACCTGCAAGTCGTCTGCTGCCTTTACCGCTCCGCCGGATCGACCGATCACCCACCACCCTCCGCCGTACAGGAGGAGGACCCCGGCCAGGGCGAGAATACCGGCGGGCCAGCGCCGGCCGGCGGGTTGCGCGACGATCGCTGCCAGCTCGCCCGCCGTCGCCGGAGCTGTGCGGCGCATACCCTCCGGGGTCTTCTCGAACGCCCATGCCAGCACGAGCGCGAACGGGAAACCGAGGGCGGCCAGGGCGACGATGAACGTGATCGTCCACTCGGGCAGATCGAGGGCCGGGAATACCAGATCGGCTACCTCAAGGACGGCAAACGAAACCGCGCCATAAACAGCCGCGACTTTGAACACCGCGCGCCGTTTGAGGTCGGCGAACAGACGCTGGTAACCCGAGGGCTTCTGTGTCATGGGTCAGAATCTCGCCCACGACGCCGCGGCGAGGCAAGGAAATGGCGCTCCGCGTTGTTGTCGGATGCGCCTCGGCCGCTGAATCTCGCCTCCCGGATTGTGTGAGAGTTGAGCGCGAGCGACCTGGCACCCGGACTGCAATACCGCCCTGGGTTTGGGTACTGTGGTGCACTAACGACAGAATCTCCCCGCTCCCACTGAAGGAGGCAGAGAATGAGCCGGATCACACTCGCGACGTTGGCGCTGCTCCTGCTTGCCGTGGCGCCCGCGATCGCGCAGGACCCGACCGACGTCGATCCCGACCACTACCAGATCGTGTTCGAGAACGATCAGGTGCGGGTGCTCCGCATCACGTACGGCGCCGGTGAGAAATCCGTCATGCACGAGCACCCGGATGCGGTCTTTGTGGCGTTGACGGACAACCACATTCGCATGCATCTGCCAAACGGCGAGACCGCCGACGGCCAGAACAAGAAGGGCGAGGTGTCTTGGACGCTGGCGGACAAGCACCAGCCCGAGAACCTGGGAGATGATATGGTCGGGATCCTGGTGGAGCTGAAATCGCCGGAGGACTGAGGACGGACCGCTCCGTCGCGGAACCCGGGCGGGGCTCAGCGACCCGGGTTCGCTGACAACCCGGCCAGGAACTCGCGGGCCACCTCCCGGATCGGACGCCGTTCAACATCCACCCGGTAGTTCATACGGCGCATTGTTGCCTCGTTGATCGTGCGGCCCAGGGCTTCGAGAAGCTCGCGAACCTCGGGGTGAGCCTCGAGGAAATCGGAGCGAACGACGGGCACGGCGTCGTAGGTGGGGAAGTAGTTCCGGTCATCCTCGAGCTGGACCAGGCCGAGAGCCGCGATCTGTCCGTCAGTCGAGTTGCCGGCGATGATGTCTACCTGCCCTTGCGCCAGCGCGCGATAGGTCAGCCCGAGGTCCATCACCGCGGGTTGGCGCTCGAAGCGGAATCCATACGCGTCGGAGAGGCCCTCGTACCCATCTGCCCGCTGCGCGAACTCGTATCCGAACCCGGGACGCCATTCCGTGATGAATCGGCCGACATCGGAATAGGTTCTGAGAGCGTGCCGCGCGGCGGCGTCACCTCGCACGAGCATGGCGAACGTGTTGTTGAACCCCAGCGGTGCGGTCCATTCCAGATCCCACCGCGCGGCATAGACCGAATCGAGCTGACGGCGGACGATCGCCTGGTCCCGCTCGATAGGAAGTTCGAGAATCGCGGCATGTGCGGTCCCGGTGTACTCCACGTAGACATCGATCTGTCCGGCCCCGATGGCCTCATGGCAGATGAAGGTCCCGCCCAGGTTGAAGCGGCGGTCGACGGTGAGCCCCGCCCCTTCGAGCTGTTGCGCGACGATCTCTCCGAGGATGATCGACTCGGTGAAGTTCTTCGAGCCGACGACGACATCCGCTCCCGTCCCGCACGCTAGCGGTGCGAGGGTCAGCAGAGACAGGAATGTGCGCGCGCCGCCGCGACGGATCCCGAGCCCGAAGAGAACGCGGAGCGGGAACCCCCAGAACGACGGCCTCACTTCCGCCTCCAGTCGAGCCGTCGCTCCAGCAGGTGCAGCCCGCCGTCGAGGGCAAGCGCCATGAGCGCCGCCGGCACGGCGCCTGCCATGATCGTGACCGTGTCGACCCGCGCCAATCCCTGGAAAATGAATACGCCCAGTCCGCCGGCGCCGATCGCTGCCGCGATCGTGGCAACGCCGACACCGACGACCGTCGCGATCCGGATTCCAGCGAGAATCACGGGCGCGGCGAGCGGCAGCTCCACCATTCGGAGGATCTCGCGGTCGGTCATACCCATGCCGCGGGCCGCCTCCGTCACCGCACCATCCACCTCGCTGATCCCGGTATACGTATTCCGAATGATCGGGAGAAGCGCGTAGACAACCAGCGCGACGACGGCCGAACGAGCTCCGATACCGCCGAGCAGCGGCAGGGGGATCAGAAAACCGAACAGCGCGAGGCTCGGGATGGTCTGGAACACGTTCGCGAAGCCGAGAACCGGCCCCCGCAGCCCGGCTCGTCGCGTGATCATGATGCCCAGCGGTACTCCAACCGAAATGGCGATCAGTACGGACAGTCCTACGAGTCCCAGGTGCTCGAGCGTTCGGGTCAGCATCGCAGCCCGGTTAGCGGCAAGGAAGTCGAAGAAGCTCATGCGTGCTCCCGGAGCGCCGTGACCAACGCATCGGTCGATTCGTGAAATCCCTCGATCGATCCATCGAACCGGATCGTTCCTGCTTCGATGACCACGATGCGGTCCCCCAGCCGGATGGCTTCGCGCACGTCGTGCGTCACGAAGACGACCGTCTTCTCGAGGGTCACGGTGAGTGCCCGGAACTCTTCCTGCAGTTCAGCGCGCGTCAGCGGATCCAGCGCGCCGAATGGTTCGTCGCACAGCAGGATCCGTGGATCGGCGGCCAGAGCCCGGGCCACCCCTACGCGCTGCCGTTGCCCGCCGGAAAGCTCGTGTGGCAGCCGGTTCGCCAGGGAGGCATCGAGCCGGAGGAGCTCGAGCAGTTCTGCGACCCGCCCGTACACCCGGGGACGATCCCATCCCAGCAGCTCCGGCACCAGCCCGATGTTGCGAGCCACCGTGAAGTGGGGGAAGAGACCCACGTCCTGGATCATGTAGCCGATCGACCGGCGCAGCTCGACGGGGATCCACTCTGCGGTCGGCCGGCCGAGCACGGTGACTACTCCCGCCGTGGGCGTGAGCAGGGCGTTGATGAGTCGCAGGGCCGTTGTCTTTCCCGAGCCGCTCTCGCCCAGTAGAACGACGGTCTCGCCGGTGCGCACACCAAGATCGACGGGCCCGAGCACGCGGGCGTCGTCATAAGCGAACTCCGCGGCGACGAAGGAGATCGCGCTCAATGGTTCGGTTGTCGGATCAGAGACTGGCACGCCGGAATCTTACCTGCCGGGGCGTTCGGCGCGAGGGTGCCTTGGGACAGGCAGCGCGTGCGGTTCGAAACGGACCCCTGGCTTACGGGAAGATATCTTCCCAGCATCGTCTCCCCACCATGCACAATGAGTCGGCAACGAACAAAAATACTGAGTCCCAACCGTGTCAATTTCGTGCAAAGAATTGAATAACAGTGCCTTACGCGCGGCACGATCGTTGCTTCTTACAATCATTTGCTGGCGAACGTGCGTCGTACCCTCGGACGAAGAGCGTGCCGGCGCGGAGACGACACGGTCAACCGACCGTTCAACGGAAGGCGTAGTTCGATGCTGGAGATGAGAATGCGACGAGAGACACTTGTATTCGTCAGTCTGCTTGCTGCGGTCGCAACCGTCGCATGCGGAGATGATAATGGCACCGGGCCTCCCTCCGGTCTGCAGCCGGAGGCGCTCGCGGTATCTCCTGACAGCGGAAACGTCGGGACACGTGTCGAGATCACGGGCTCCAGCTTCGAGCAGGGGGCCGGCGTCGCATTCGACGACATTCCGTCAGGGACAGTGGAGTTCGTCGACGCCACGACGCTTCTGGCCTTCGCGCCGGAGGGTCTCGAGGTCGAATCCCTGTACGATGTTACCGTGATCAACCCCGGCGGAAAGAGCGATGTCCTGGCCGACGCGTACAAGGCGGTCGGCCCGGCGCTTCTCGTCGTGAACGGCGTCTCTAAGCCGAGTGGGAACACGGGTAGTACGGTCATCCTCGAGGGGAAGGCATTCGGTGATCTCGCCAGCCTGGGTCACGTCTTCTTCAGCGATGCCGCCGGGCAACCGGTGGAAGCGACGGTGGCGCTGTCCCAGAACTGGACGAACGAGTTCATCGTCACCATCGTGCCGAATAACGCCGAAACGGGCCCGGTATGGGTAGAAACTCCTACGGGGGCGACCGATTCGATCACGTTTCGACTTGCCCAGTCCGCGAGCTTCAGCCCGTCCTTGATCAACTGGACCGCGACGACGCCTCTGCCCGAGCCTCTTCAGGGCCTGGGTGCCGTCTTCCTCCCCATCGAGACAGGACCGGCCGCCGGCCAGCTCGTCTTCGTTACGGGTGGAGCCGATGGCGCTCTGTCTCCCAAGACGACGATCCGATACGCGGTAGTCGACGCGACTGGCGAGTTGTCGGTGTGGACGGATGGGCAATCACTTCCGGCGGGTCGGGCGTTCCATGGCGCGGCCCTGGCTACGCCGTTCAACGCCCTCGTCGATACACTACAAGCCGGGCACCTCTACGTGGTGGGCGGAATTGATGACACTGGCGCACCCACGACGAGCGTGTTTCACAGCGCGGTGGAGCTGGACAGAACGAACGCCGTGTGGGCCGAGGAGTCGGCGCTTCCCGTTCCGCTCCACTCCATGGGCGTGGCGGTCTTCCGATCGTGGTTGTACGCAGCCGGCGGGGCCGCCGCGGGCGACGAGCCGAGCGCAGAGGTCTATCGAGCCCGTATCCAGGAAGACGGATCTCTGGGCGCCTGGGAAAGCCAGCAGTCACTTCCTGTTCCGCTGGCCTACGCTCCGCTGACGCAGAAGGCCGGTGTACTCTACGTGCTTGGCGGCGAGACCGGTGCCGTGTCACCAGACGATGCCGCGCTGACGGGAACTCGTACGAGCGATGTCTTCTACACGCCTCTGGACCTGCGGACCGGCGAAGTCGCTGACGCCCCGTGGACGCTGAATTCGAGCACCCTCATCAAGACCCGCTCCAAGCACACGGCGGTCGCGGCCGGTGGCTGGATTCTCGTGGGCGGCGGGCTGTACAACGGAGCGGCCACATCCTCGACCGAGCACTCGTTCGCCACCATCAACGTGGATGGCAGTCTCGGCAGCTTCGGCGGCGCGACGGGCTCGCAGACGATCGCCGCCGCCGGCGGAGTGCCGTTCTTCAACCACACCGCCCTGGAATACGTGGACGCCGCGGGCGAAGCACACGTGGTGGTGCTGGGCGGTACTGACGTGACGGACTCGACTGTGCCAATCTCGGAGGTGTACTTCTATTAATACTGACCAGATCAGGTGCGAGGAGCCGGCGCCTGTTGCGGATGTCCTGCACAAGACCTGGCAGTGTTGCGCGGGCACCACAGCGTTGTGTTGTGTAATATAATGTACAATAGTCAGTTACGCGTTCGTTCCTTCGGAACGTTTGTTGCTGTCCTTTCGGGAGTGAACGCAGGCCCACCGGGCCGTGATATCAGATACTAACCGAGGTCGAGCATGTTACGAAGGACTCTGCTGGGACTCCTGGCGGTTCTGGCGCTTGCCGGATGTGATTCCACAGCGCCGGATGGGACGAGCCGCCTGTCGATTCTTCTCACGGACGCGGACGGTGACGTGGAACAGGCCGTCGTGAAGATCGAGCGCATCGAGCTGGTGGGCGGCGCCGGAGGCCCGCTCGTGCTGGATGACGGCGGTTGGATGGGCGATCTCACGGACCTCACCAACGACTTCGTAACGCTCGTCGATGAGACCGTGGTCCCGCAGGGCAGCTACTCGCAGCTGAGGGTGATCGTCTCGGAAGCCTGTATCGGGGTGGATGCGGGCGAGGGCCCCGACCAGACCTATATGTCGCCGGGCGCGGCTGATGTTACGTGCGAGGGCGACTCGGCGGGAAGTCTTCAGATGCCGAGTTTCGCCCAAACCGGCATCAAGGTGATCTTCCAGGGACCGATCGAGGTCACCAGCGATCAGAAGATCGTGCTCATCGACTTCGACGTGGAGCAGAGCTTCGGCAAGAAGGCCGGCAACTCAGGCCAGTGGGTGATGGACCCGACGATCCTCGGGATCGACCTGACCTTCTCCGCCACCGTCAACGTGACCGTCGAGCTGGCGAGCGGTGTCTCGCTCCCGAGCGGGATCACTCTCGAAGACTTCACGGCGAGTCTGGATGGCGAAGACCAGACCCTGGCCGCGGACGGAACGGCCAGCTTCCTGTTCGTCGTGCCCGGCGCCTACCAGCTCGACCTGGTGCCGCCGACCGGCGTGACGATCACCGCGACGCCGACTCTCCCATACGACATCACCGTCGACCCGCAGGAAGTCGAGGACGTCGCTATCACGATCGAGTCGCTGACCGGCCCGTAGCAGGTTTCTCAGCGACCTGCTAGACCCTCAGGCCGGGTTGCGTCGCCTCTGCAGCAGAAAGCCCGCGAAGTCGCGGGCTTTCTCGCATCCATTGGGGTTGACCTCGGCTTCCACCAGCGATAGCATTGCCCCTCCGAGGCTGTACTTGAGAATGAGTTTCAAAGTCAACGGAAGTCGCATGTACCCATCCTCGCAGGTAGGGCATAAGGCTCATTCTGTCCATCATGCCTGTCGCAGAATCCTGCTCGCCGTGTCGATCGCGGCGTTCGTGGGGCTCGGGTCTGTCCTACCCGGACGACTGCATGCGCAGGAGCCGGCCGAGACGATGGAGCAGCGGATCGAGCGACTGGAACGTCAGGTCGAGGATCTTCGTGCGGCTCTGGCCGTGAGTCCTGACAGCGCGGCGCTGCTGGAGGTTCGGCGCCAGATCGAGGCGATCACGCGGGAGCTCGAAGAGCTTCGTCTCGGTGAGGAAGTGACGGCCCGGGCTGATACGACGGCGTTTGGATTCGGCCCGGCAGCCTCCAAGGTCTATCGATCGGGCCAGGGGGTTTCGATCGGAGGCTATGGAGAGTTCCGATATCAGAACTTCGCCTCGGAGCGTGAGGACGGTGAGCCGTCCCGGCAGAAGGACGAGTTCGACGCGCTGCGGGCCGTGTTCTACGTCGGCTACAAGTTCAACGATCGCTTCCTGTTCAATTCGGAGATCGAGTTCGAGCACGCCGGCACGTCGGGCGGCGGTTCGGCGTCCGTGGAGTTCGCGTATATCGACTGGCGGTTCGGGGGCGCGACGGGAAGCACTGGAGCGAGAGGCGGGCTCCTCCTCGTGCCGATGGGTTTCATAAACGAGATGCACGAGCCACCCACATACCTCGGCACACGGCGCCCGGAAACGGAACTGCGCATCATACCTAGCACGTGGCGTGAGAACGGCTTCGGTCTGTTCGGGGTGGTAGCCGACTTCGACTGGCGCGTCTACGTGGTGAGTGGGCTCGACGGATCGGGCTTCACGGCAAGTGGCCTGCGCGGCGGACGCCAGAAGGGGTCGAGGGCTCTCGCGGAAGACTTCGCGGCTGTGGGACGGATCGACTGGACGGGTGTCCAGGGTCTCGTGCTGAGCACGTCGGCGTATTTCGGTGGATCGGGTCAAGGCCTGGAAGATCCACTGAACCCGGGCGGGACGATCGGCGCGGCAACGCTCATCGTCGAGGGACACGCCGGCTACAAGGCCCGCGGCTTTGATCTCCGCGCACTCTTCACCCTGGCCACCGTCGATGACGTGGCCTCGCTGAACGTGGCGAACGGGCTCGCCGGGAGTGAATCCATCGGCGAGCGCCTGACCGGGTGGTATGCGCAGGCAGGCTACGACGTCCTGCGAGGCGCTCGCACAGACGTGCAGCTGCTGCCCTACGTCCGTTTCGAGAGCGTGAATACCCAGGAAGCCGTGCCCGACGGCTTTTCGGCCGACCCAGCGAACGACCTGAACGTGCTGACGATCGGGGCACAGGTGCTCCCGATCCCACAGATCGTGCTGAAGACCGATTACACCTTCCATTCGACGGGTGCGGACAGCGGTGTGGATCAGTGGAATGTGTCGCTCGGCTACCTGTTCTGAGCCCGTGGCCGTGCTCTTCGTGGCGATCGCGTTGACCGTGGTCCATTGGGGTGCACCGCGCGCGGCTGAAGGGCAGGTGCTGCTCACGCAGGAGGAAGCGCTGCGCCTGGCGTTTCCGGCCCCGGCCGAAATCGATCGCCGAACAGCTTTTCTGGACGAAGCACAGCGCCTGGACGTCGAACGTCTCGCAGCCCCGACCGAGGCGTCGGATCGGAGTGTCATCACGTACTACGTCGGCCACGTGGATGGCAAGCCACTCGGTGCCGCGTATTTCGATGCGCACCGCGTGCGCACGCTTCGGGAAGTCCTGATGATAGTTGTCGATCCGGCGGGCCACGTCACTCGAATCGAAGTCCTGGGATTCGGCGAACCTCCGGAGTACATGGCTCCAGACAGCTGGCTCGAGCTGTTTCAGGGACGGGGTCTGGACGGGGGGACCTCGATTAAGGGGGATATCCCGATCATCACGGGAGCTACACTCACCGCCCGGTCCGTCACGGGCGCCGTGCGACGCAGCCTGGCACTTCACGCCGTGATCCGGCCGGTCGAAGCACACGCCTCATCGGACTCTACGGCGAGGCGCAATTGACCCGCTTCGAACGGTGGAGCGTCTGGTCTTCGGCCATCGCGACGGGGCTCACGGGCCTCGGGTTCTTCTGGGCCAAGTACCTGGTCGAATCGTCCGAGCCCTGGGCGGTCGTCAACCACCCGCTGGAGCCCTGGTTTCTCAAGATCCATATCGTCGTGGCGCCCATGTTCATATTCGCCGTCGGACTGATCACGACACGTCACATCCTGATACACATCCGGGCTCGGATCCGGAATGGTCGAAGCTCAGGGCTGGCGATGGTGTGGCTCATGGTTCCCATGGTGGGGAGCGGCTACCTGATCCAGGTGGTGAGCGCAGAGGTGTGGGTGACCGGGCTGGCGATCGTACACATCGTGACCGGTACGGTCTTCCTGCTTGCCATCGCGGCGCATCGGGTCCGCATCTCTTCCCGCCAATCCCGGGTGGCCGAGGCCGCACGAACGCCTATATTAAAATCATGAGACTCCCGTCGATCGAGCAACTCGTCCGCGTGGGTCGTACCTCCGCAGGCCGATTTCCTCTTGTGCTCTTCTCCGCCGCGATCGCGGCAGCAGCGGGGGTGCTTCTGCCGGAGTCGTCGATTGACGACGAAATCCTCACGGGCATCCTGTACGTCAGCACGCTGGGAATCCCGCTCTTTCTGGCCATCGATCTCGTGGCAGAGCGACGCGGGACCTCCGATCGCGCGTGCTGGATCGCCAGACTGGCAGTGGTCGCCCTTTTTGTCGCTGTCTACATCGGCCGCCTGTCGTGGTCCGAGCCAGTAGAACTGTTGCGCTACGTTCAGCTGTCGGTGGCGGCTCATCTTCTCGTCGCTGTCTCTCCCTACCTGGGCGTACGTGAGTGGAACGGCTTCTGGCAGTACAACCGGAGCATCCTGCTGCGCTTCCTGATGGCCGCCATATTCTCCGCGGTCCTGTACGTCGGCCTCGCCATCGCGCTGCTTGCGGTGGACAACCTCCTCGGTGTGGACGTCGACGGAGATACGTACTTCCGCCTTTGGGTAGTGATCGCCTTCCTGTTCAACACGTGGTTCTTCATTTCGGGCATCCCGGATGACCTCGAGGCCCTGGATCGACGTACCGATTACCCTCCGGTCTTCAAGGTTTTCGGCCAGTACATCCTGAGTCCGCTGGTAACGGTCTACCTGCTGATCATCACGGCTTACCTCGTCCGTATCCTGGTCACGCGGGTGTGGCCGAGCGGCTGGATCGGCTACCTGGTATCGAGCGTGGCCGCTGCCGGCATTTTGTCGCTTCTGCTTCTGTACCCAATCGAGGAACGCGCGGAAAACCAGTGGGTGCGCAGTTACGCCCGCTGGTTCTACTTCGGACTGATCCCGGCCAACGCGATGCTGTTGCTCGCGATCTGGAAACGGATCCAGCAGTACGCCGTGACCGAACCACGCTACTTCCTGGTAATTCTGTCGCTGTGGCTCGCGGGCGTCTCGCTGTTCTACGCGTTCAGTCGGAGCCGAAACATCAAGGTCATTCCGGCGACCCTGGCAATTCTGGCCGTCGTGACTTTCGCCGGCCCGTGGAGCGCATACGCGGTATCCCGTCACAGCCAGACGGCCAGGCTGGAGAATCTTCTCGAGCGGAACGCGATGCTGGACGAGGGAGGTGTGCGCACCCCTCCAGGCGAGGTCTCGTTCGACGACCGGCGCGAGATCAGCGCCGTCCTGCGCTACCTGGCGGAGAATCACGGGACGGCATCGATCGAGCCCTGGTTCCCGGAGGGCCGCCTCGCCGAGGTGGACACGATTGCCGGGGGAACCGAGCCAACCGAGCGACGGCACGCTGACGAACGGGCAGCATTGATAACCGCAGAACTCGGCCTGGACTACGTCGGATCGTGGACTCCGGGCGAGGGCGAGGGTTTCAACTTCTCCGTCGACTGGAACGGCCCGCCGCTTCGCATCTCCGGGTACGATTACGTCGTGCGAGACAGGAGCACGCTGGGCGACACGGTCCGCGTCGAGGGTTCGCCCGTCGCCTTCGCGTATGATGAGGAAGGGCTTGCCGTCGTCACGCTTCGGAACGGAGAGGAAGTGCTCTCGCTTTCCCTGACCCAGCTCATCGAGCGAGCGCTCGACTACGCCCGGTCGCGCCCGCCGAACACGAGTATTCCGGCCGAGTTACTCACGGTGGAAGGCGAAATTGAGGACTTACGGATCGCCGTGTCCGTGACCTCAATCCACGGGGTCGTCGACGGGACCGCCGATCCTGTGGACGGCGAGGTGTCCGCGTTCCGGGTCACGAGGCTCCACGCCGACTACTTCTTCAGCGCCGGTCCCTGATTTCCGGCGTCGCCTAGCTGTCCCTCTCCCGCAGCAGCGTCTTGACCCGTTCTTGACTCGCCTCCGGCATGGTCTGACTGCAGCCAACAATCATTGCGGCTCTGACTACATCACCGGAGGTGAACTATGAAGCGTCTGTCTCTCACAGTCTTGCCGGCCCTGCTGCTGGTGCTCATGCTGGGCGCATGCGAGGACGGCGGGCCACTGGACCCGGCGAATTCGGCATCATGGGACGCCGCCGCGTTCGATGCCGAGCGCGCGGGTTCGCCCGCACTGGGCGTGATGTCGTGGAACGTCTATGTCGGTGCGGACCTCACCCAGCTGCTGGCCATCGCCGACCCGTCGCAGATCGCATGCGGGGTCAAAGGAGTCTGGGACGACGTACAGGACACGGATTTCGCTTCTCGTGCGGAGGCGATCGTCGATCAGATCGAGGCGTCCAATCCGCATGTGATCGGTCTCAACGAGGTGTCGACGTTCGACTTCCTCCACAACACGTTCGATGCCGACCTGGTCTTTCTCGACATCCTGACAGCAGAACTGGACTCCAGGGGGCTCGACTACTCGGTTCCCGCGGACGCTGTGTCCACCAACTTCACGATCCAGCTTCCCATTTCGTACACGTCGGACTGCGCGATCCACGACGCGATCACGTACACGGAATACGACGTTCTCCTGGTGCGGGATGACGTCCCGGTCCTCGACTCTAGCCACGGCAATTTCGCGATGCCGCTGCCGCTGCCGCTGCCCGGAGGGGATCTTCCGAAGTTCAGCGGCTGGGCATCGGCCGACATCACGCTGAAGAGCCTGCCGTACCGGGTCTTCACGACGCACCTGGAGCCGGCGGATACAGGTCCGTGCGAGACGGGTAACCCGGGCCTCCTGTTCATCCACGACCAGCAGGCCAATGAGCTGCGGAGCATCCTGGCCGGCTCTGAGTATCCGGTCGTACTGACGGGCGACCTTAATTCCGACGCTTCCGGCTGCACGACGGATACGTTCGAAAACCTGCTCGGAGACGGGTTCGTTGACGCGTGGACGATCGGCAGACCGCTCGGCCGCGGATACACGGCCAACCAGGACGACGACCTCCTCAATGGTGCATCGAAGCTGTTCCACCGCATCGACTTCGTTCTGTATCGTGATGCATTCACGGCGGAGAAGGGCGTGTTCCGTGGCTCCTCCCACGCATTCCTCGTCGGAGAGGATCCCGCTGATAAGACGTCTGCCGGACTCTGGCCGTCGGATCACGCCGGGGTGGTGGCCGAGCTGCGCATCGCCCCCGGGAAGAGTTAGGTGGAGTGATTCGAACGCGACCCTCCGAGATGAGGGTCGAAGGCAGGTAAACGCAGGGAGCCCGCGACGCAGCGGGCTCTCGTGCATCGGCGGGTCGACCGACCGGCACCGTCGACTGAGCCGCGCCGCAAACCGATCGTGCCGCCAACCGATTGAGCGCAGTCGCCATGTGTGAGACCTGGGGTACCCGGTTATCATGTGTTCGAGCCCGCAAAGCAGGCGACACCCCGGAGGGAGCGACAACCGTGGCAAACTGGATGGCAGTCACCGCTGAAGAGATCCTGTTCCAGGACGTTTCCGGCGCTGAAATTCACGATGGAGTGGTCCGTTACGTGATTCAGCGCAAGGACGATGGCAGTTTCGGTTCGATCGAGATCGGTGGCCGCATGCTGTACCCGAAATCGTCGATCGTGTACGTCCAGGGGAATACCATCCACGTGCACGTCGAATGACGGCGAGTCAGTTGTCGTCCTGTCCGGTAGAGTAGCCGTCTCTGCCGAGGTCGCTCAGCAGCCCGTGACGGGCGAGGAACGAGCGGACGATCTGCCACGGCCTCGGGCAGTCGTTGTGACCGCAGTCCACGAGGACCAGTTCACCGAGCGGGGCACTGCCGGCGAGCGCCCGGCCGTGCGCGGGCGGGATCATGGAGTCGTGCTCACCGTGGATCACCAGCACCGGTCCCTCGAACTCCGCCACGGCAGCCAGGTTGTCGAACGGATCGAGCACCAGCGGCCCGAATAGCCCGAATCTGCGTGCCAGGTCTCCGACGCTCGTAAATGCCGATTCGAGCACCAGGGCGGCGACCTCCCTCTCGCGGGAGAGTGCGCAGGCAGGGCCACCGCCCACGGACCGCCCGTACACGACGATGCGTCTCGGGTCCACTTCGGGGCGGGCCACCAGATCGTCATATGCCGCGCTCATGGCCTGCGTGATTGACTGTTCCGTCGGACGGCCCCGTGATCGGCCGTATCCCGGATACTCGACGAGCAGGACAGCGAGTCCCCACGACCTCGGCACCTCGAATTCGTCCAGCCAGTAGTCGATCAGCTCCCCGTTTCCGTGCGCGAAGATCAGGGCCGGAGCGGGCTGCGAGTGACTCGGCGGGGCCAGGTACCAGGCCTCGATCCCCCGGTCGGGACCGAGCCACGTGACCTCGACCCCGTCACGACCTTCGGCCGCCGAGACAGGTGGAACCGGCGGGCGGGGAAACAGGACGGACCGCTGCATCGCGAAAACGAAAACCATATAGCCGACGAGCGCGATCAGTCCGAATAGCGTCACGGTGATCAGCGGCTTCATTGCTTCCTCTCGGTTGCTCGTGCGAACGTAGAATACAGATGTCAGAGGCTGTGCGCCTCGAAGCCAGGATGACGCCACCCACTCCGCAGGAGTTCGAGACGATGATCGACCCGCGGCTCGCTGAAGTCCTTCACCTCCTCGACCCTCCGAGCGGCGAGCGCCTGTGGTACGGCGGTGCCACGGCCCTGGGCTGCCTGAGAGGAGTGGGGCACGCCGAAGCGGCCTGGAAGCCGCACCCCGACAGGCACAGCATCTGGGAGCTGACTCTCCATATCGCATACTGGAAGTACGGAGTGCGGCGTCGGCTGGATCCGACAGTTCCCCGCGGCGGCTTCCCGCGCGCGCCCTCGAACTGGCCGCGGATGCCGGAGCGGCCGGAGGAGGAGTCCTGGAAGGAGGACCGACGGCTGTTACGTTCGGAACACGAAGCCCTGGTCACGGTGGCACGCGCGCTCAGTCCGGAGCAACTCGACGTGCGAGGCGGGAAGGGCGACTACCGAAGCATCGACCTGCTGCTCGGTGTGGTCACGCACGACATTTACCACACCGGGCAGATTCAGCTGATGAAGAGACTGTATCGTGATTCGTGAACCGGCATCAGGATCTGAAGCCTCCTGCGTGCCAGATCGCCAGCGAGTCCATTGTGATTCCCACGGCCCAATGCAGGAGGGCACCGAATACCCAGCTCCGGCTCTTGAGCGCCAGATAGCCGAGTAGCAGGCCCGCCGGGACGGCCATGAACACTTCAAGCGGCGGCTTGCCGATGTGCACCATGGCGTACGGAATCACCATGATGAATATGCTGAGGTATCCGAACCGGGGGTACAGTCCGAACGTCATGAATCCGCGGAAGAACCCCTCGACCCCGAAGAACTGGATTCCGTAGGCGATCTCCCACAGTCCGAAGTGCGTCCAGCCGAGGACGGCATTGTTGTACATGGGATACTTGGCCTGGAATGCCGGCATGAAGCTGGCCGCCACGATGATGGGAACCATGACCGCGAACATGAGCACGTATAGCCATGCGTGAGGCGTCACGCCCCGGAGCCGGTATCCGAAGTCGGCCGGACGCTTGCCGATCCATAGAATGATGACAAGGATGGGAAGCAGGATGCGGATCAGGACGCTCGAGACACCCCAGTAGAGGTAGGGCAGCGTCGAATAGTACTCGTGGTCGGCTCCCCAGCCGATCCAGCTCGCGACCCTTGGAAGATTGGCATTGATGAAGTTCGGCCGCCCCCACAGGGCGTAGACGAGAAGCAGGATGAGTGACGCGACGAGGACCTGGGTGGCGACACGGTCGTCCGGGCGCGACCACAGAGCGCTCCAGTCTTCACGCAGTTCGGCCAGAAATGCGCGGAGGCCTCCCGGCTGGTGGCTCGCCCGATCGAAGCTCTCGTTGTCGTGCATGGACACAACCTAAGACACGCCACTTTCGCTCCGCCACGGCCTGCTTATTGACTTGTGCCGTATTGCCAGCGATATTATTGGCGTTCGAAAACAAGCACGACCTGAAGCAGTGCGGTAATGGATTAAAGTAGAACACTGGTTTTTCTAGGGGGGCCTGTTCGAACGGGTCGCCCTTTTTTTGTGGCAATTGCCACAAACACCCCGCGCGGGGGGATGCCGCGAGAGTGTCAATCAGTCGGGTGGTACGGATTGTCCGGACTCCGACCTTGGCAACACAACATTCAGGAGCAGGACACATGCGTACCAAGGGAACAGTCAAGTGGTTCAGCGACGAGAAGGGCTTCGGCTTCATCACGCTGGAGGACGGCGGCAAGGATTGCTTCGTCCATCATTCGGCGATCCAGGCCGATGGCTTCAAGTCGCTCAAAGAGGGTGACATCGTCGAGTTCGAGGTGGTGCAGGGCCAGAAGGGTCCGGCCGCGGAGAACGTGACCATCGTTTCGTAGTTACAGGGCAGCCGGCCTCAATCGGTTGTGCGGGCCGTCTCGTCTGACGAGGCGGCCCGCTTTTTTGTCGTTTCTACTGGAACCGGCGATCAGGCGGAAGTGCCGCGACGACCTGTCAGGCGCACGGCCAGCCGTCGCACTCGTCGCAGCAGGCCGCGGTTCCGTTTCCGCTCCGATCGACCTTCCTCTCGGCCCGGTCCGTAGCGACTCAAGTCCAGGATCTGGTTACTCAGTTCCACGCCGTCGAACTCCCCGGTAAGGCGATGCGACTGCATCGTGATCGTCTCCGGAACGGGCTTGCCCCACAAGCTGGATCTAATGCGCCGTATCGCCGCACGAAACTCCTTTCCAGCGGCTCCACGGAACTCTTCCGCAGTCAGAAGCCGCATCCCTTCCCTCTCGAGACTGTACAGCCGTGGGCGAAATCGGTCCCTGGCCTCACGCGACATTACGTCGAGTGCCTCTTCCAGGCGCTCGAGGTGATGCATCACTAGCTCGAAGTTGCCACCCCATACGTGAAATTCGCCGCGCGCGCTTCGATAGGGCTCCGGCAGGAAGGTCTGGGTCCAGTGATAACGCCACGTTCCCAACTCGTCCGGAACGAACTGTACGCGCCAGCGATGCCGGCCCACGTGCTCCGCTTCGATCTTGTGGCTGATGCCAGAGGGTGATTCGAAGATCCAGGGTACGGACTGTCGCTCGTGCGGGCCGGTCAGGATCCAGGTGTCGGCCAGCTCGGCCTCGAACCGGTTTCCCAGCTCCACCGGGTCGGGCATGGCCAGCAGGCGTAGCTGGAACCAGTCTCCTTCGGGCTCGAACGGGAACGAAGCCCTATGCCACGGTCCGGCATCGTCTCCGGTTCCTTCGCGTACCTGGATCCCGGGCGTGGCGTAGCCGTGAACCGCCTCGAAGGAAGCCATCCACAAACCGCTGCCGGCGCTCTGCCTCGGGAGCTCGTACGACCTGCCGTATTCCAGGAACACGTCGTGTGCGATGGACTCCGTCTCCGCGGGGCTGCACCACTCCAGCTCGAGTCTCGGTCGCCGGACCGTATTCCGTGAATCCCCGTGCTCACCGGAGTACAGATTGAAGAAACATCCTGGAATGTCTTCCTGGGCGTCCGTGAGTTTGAGCAGGAGGAGCAGCGGCTTCCCTTGCCGGATCCGCTCGGCCGCGTGCCAGGTGAGGGCATCCGACTGGAAGACGACCCAATCATCTCCGGGGCTCCAGTCAGCCTCGGCGAGTGCATGGGCTTTCGTGTCCGCCTCGGGATGAGAGTCCGAGGCGAACCCCGCTCCGGGATGCCCCCAGGGCGCCTGCTCATATGCCGAGTCGCCCCACCAGACCTCGCCCAGCCTGGGCACGCTCACGTTGTTCCCGTCTACCCCCCCGCTTCCCGGGTTCCAATCCCTGGCGACGGCGTAGACGAGCAGACGCAGGGGACGCGATGGTCCTTCTTCGACATGGAGGGTCAGTCGACACGCGCTCAGTTCGAGGGTCGTCGGCAGCGAGATCCCATCCCACCGGTGCAGCACCCGTTGCAACTCGACCTCTCCGTACTTCGGGTTGGAGTGTTCTCCGTTTCGTCCGAGCCTCACGTGGATCTGGGTAGATTGGTTCCACCCCCAGATGAACCCACCGTCCAGGAATCCGCGGATGTCGTTGTCCGTCATTCCGCAGTAATCCGGGCCATTCACATAGACAGAGCGGTGCGATTGGGGGTCGGCGGCGCGCCCTCCGGCCTCGAAACAGGACAGGCGCAGCACGCCACGAAACGGTGCCCACGGCATGCCCGGGCAAGATGCATCGCCCGTATCCGCACGCGTGGAATCGCGCGGAGCCTCCAGATCCGTGTCGCTCACCTGGCATTTCGCTCCATTTGGGTCGAACTTCAGTTTCACAGCCGGCTGTGGTGCAAGGACTATTCCCCGCGGCCCGACTCGAGCCACGCTGCGGCTGGCCTGACTGCCGCTTCACGGGACCGTCCTAATCGAGCAAGTGAACCAGATGATCATAGTTGACAACGCTCTGGCCGAACGACACGCGTCGGGTGATCCAGTACGGGTAGGACTCGTCGGCGGAGGCTTCATGGCGCGTGGCATCACGTTCCAGGTTGAGCGCCACATGAAAGGAATGACGATACTCGCGATCGCGAATCGAACGGTCGCTCACGCCACAGAGGCGTTTCGGGACGCCGGTGTCGTCGACTCGGTCGAGGCACATACGGCCGACGAGCTCGATGAGCACGTCCGCGCGGGCCGACACGTCGTGACCGACGACCCGACCGTGCTCGCGCAGTCCCGATCCATTGAGGGGATCATCGACGCCACGATCGACATCGAGCACAGCGCCCGGGTGGCGCTCGCCGCGATCGATGGCGGGAAGCCTCTCGTCACGATGAACGCGGACATGGATGCGACCGTGGGTCCTTTGCTCAAGACCCGGGCGGACGCGGCCGGCCTGACCTATTCCGGGACGGACGGAGACCAGCCCGGTTCGATCATGAATCTCCTGCGCTTCGTGGACACGATTGGATACCGGCCGGTTCTGGCAGGGAACATTAAGGGCTTTCTGGACGTTCGGCGGACGCCTGAAACGCAGAGGGAATTCGCGGCGAAGTTCGGCCTTTCACCTCAAGCCGCTACGTCCTTTGCTGATGGGACGAAGATCGCCATGGAGCAGACGATCGTGGCGAACGCGACGGGATTCCGAGTCGGAGCGAGAGGTATGTACGGTCCGGCGCGGGCGCACGTGACGGACGCGCTGGACGCGTTTCCGCTCGATGAGTTGTTGGAGCACGGCCTGGTGGACTACCTCCTGGGGGCTCGGCCGGGTCCCGGCGTCTTCGTCATCGGGTACAGCGAGAACCCGTTCAGGCAGAGCTACATGCGGTACTCCAAGATGGGAGATGGCCCGCTGTACATGTTCTACACGCCGTTCCATCTGGCCCATCTCGAAGCTCCTCTCACGGCCGCTCGTGGCATCTTGCTGCAGGACGTGTCCGTGACGCCGCGCGGTGGCCCGCAGTGCGACGTTCTGGCCGTGGCGAAGCGAGACGTGGAGCCGGGAGATGTACTGGACAGGGTCGGTGGTTTCATGGCCTACGGGCAGATCGACAACACTGCCACGATCGCGGATGAGGGTCTGCTCCTGATGGGCCTGGCGGAGGGAAGTCGGGTTGTGCGCCCGGTGCTCCAGGACCGGCCGATCACGCTGGATGATGTGGAGTTGGACGAAGATCGGATCACGGTCCAGCTTCGACGGGAGCAGGACGAGCTGTTCGGGTAGCGACCGGCGAACCAGGCTGGCGCGCGAGAGAATTAACCGGACACGACTATTGCATCGAATAAGGGAGACACTCTGATCCGTGGATTTTCTCGCCGCCGTGATCCAGCTCAATTCGACCTCTGACGAAGAGGCGAACCTGGAGCAGGCCGAGGCCCGGGTCCGGCGGGCTGCGGCCGACGGAGCGAAATTCATCGCGACTCCGGAGAACACGAACTACCTGGGACCGCACGACGAGAAGGTACGGCGGGCTCAGTCGCTGGATGGAACCGTCTGCAACCGGTTTTCCGATCTAGCTCGCGAGCTCCGTGTCCACCTGCTGCTCGGCTCGTTCAACGAGAAGAGCGACGAATCTCAGCGCTGCTTCAACACGTCCGTTCTCTTCGGGCCCAGCGGAGCGCGGCTGGCCGCGTACCGGAAGATCCACCTGTTCGACGTGGACATCTCTCCCAATACACGATTTGTGGAGTCGGACACGATCAAACCGGGAGACGAAGTTACCGTGACCCGAACGGGTGCGGCGAAGATCGGAATGAGCATCTGCTTCGATCTGCGCTTCTCGTGGCTGTATCGTGAGATGAGGGCGCTGGGAGCCGAGCTGATCACGGTGCCCTCGGCCTTCACGGCGACCACGGGGAAGCACCACTGGCACGCTCTGCTGCGGGTCCGGGCTATCGAGACCCAGTCCTGGGTGCTGGCTCCGGCCCAGGTCGGCTCGCACGACGACGAAGGCCTGCGCGAGAGTTATGGCCATGCGCTGATCGTGGACCCCTGGGGAACGATCGTGGCCGATGCCGGGAACACACCGGGACTTGCGATGGCCGAGATCGACCTCGGTCGCCTGCGCGAGGTCAGACGGGCCTTGCCGATGCGAGAACCCGGCGGATCAGGGGAGTGAACGGCGGCCGGACTTCTCTATTTGTGGAAAGTCGGTTATCCCTGGTTGTGTAAGGATATCACCAGCATTTCCCGGAGGCCCATGAAGCGGTTCGAGAGCGTTGCCCTGATTGTCGTTCTGATCCTCGTCGCGTGCACTGGCTGCGGAAGCCCGGATGCGAGTCGCGAAGCCGGCCCGGGCTCCGGGACGGATGCCGCGAGCGATGCGGTGGCCCAAGCGCTCGCGATCGCCGACGAATACGTGGCAGGTTACTACGACCAATACCCCGAAGAGGCGTACGAGACGGGCTATCCCGCCGCCCTCGATCGCATGGGCGACCACAGTCCGGCCGCCCGGGAGGCATGGGAGGCGCGCGAGGACGCCTGGCTGTCCCGACTGCTCGCCATCGACCCGGTTTCCCTCGAGGGTGCCGAGGCCTCGGTGCCGTACGTGTTCTCTCGCGAGCGCCTGGAGGCTTCGGTCGCGAGGCGCGCCTGCCGGACCCAATTGTGGAACGTGAGCCCCACGTGGACCGGATGGCAGAATTTCTTCCCGGGCGTTTTCGCCAAGCAGCCGGTCGGTACCGAGGAGGCCCGCTCCGACGCTCTCGCCCGTGCCAGAGACGTACCGCGGTACATCGACACTGAGATCGAGAACCTGCGGATAGGACTGGAGGAGGGGTTCACGGCTCCGCGCTCGAACGTGGAACGCGTGATCGGCCAGTTGGACGCGCTACTCTCCGTGTCGGCCGAGGACACACCCTACTACGATCCGGCGACCCGGGACGCCGACACGGCCTTCGGGACCGAGCTGGGAGCGGTGATCTCCGGCGAGATCTTCCCCGCCGTGCGGCGTTACCGCGACTTCCTGGCAGACGAGTACGTGTCGGCCGCCCGCGAGGAGATCGGCGTGACGTCCGACCCCGGCGGTCGCGACTGTTACCTGGCCTCCGTTCTCTACCACGTCACGCTGTCGCTCACACCGGAGGGGATCCACGAGGCCGGGCTGCGGGAAATGGAACGCATCCAGACCGAGATGCGCGAGATCGGTCGGCGTAGCTTCGGCACGGACGACGTTCAGGAGCTGATCGGGTTGGTGCGGGGCGACGCGGCGTACAGCTTCGAGACGCCAGAAGAGATCGTCGCGTTCGCGCAGGCGGCGGTGGATCGCGCGAAGGTCGCGATGCCGAAGTGGTTCGGCTTCGTTCCGCGGGCGGAGGTAGCACTGAAGCCGTACCCGGACTACATGCAGATCACCGGTGGAGGGTTCTACTCGGCCGGCTCCCCGGACGGCAGCACGCCAGGCACGTACGAATTCGGGACGTTCGAGCCACGAAGCCTCAACCGGGGTGGCGGATTCGAGGCAACCACGTTTCACGAGACCTATCCGGGGCACCACATGCAGGTCTACGTGGCTCTGGAGGGAGCAGGAGTGCACCCGGTGCTGAAGTATTTCTTCAGTTCGGGGCTCGGGGAGGGGTGGGCGCTGTACACCGAGAGGCTGGCGGACGAGGCCGGCCTGTACACTGCCGACGTGGACCGACTCGGGATGCTCTCCAATGAAGCCTTCCGGGCGGCGCGGCTCGTCGTGGACCCGGGGATGCATGTCCTGGGCTGGAGCCGGCAGGACGCGGTGGACTACATGCTGGCCAACACGGCCGCTTCGAGGGCCGGCGTCGAGTCCGAGGTCAGCCGCTACATCGCGGTGCCGGGGCAGGCGACCGCGTATCTCACAGGCAGTCTCGTGATCCAGGACCTGCGCCGCCAGGCGGAATCGGCGCTCGGTGAGCGGTTCGATATCCGGGCTTTCCACGACCGCGTGATCGAGAACGGTACGATCACTCTCACCATGCTTCAGGCCCGGATTGACGCGTGGATCGAGTCGGAGCTGCAGGCCGGCAGCTCGGCTGAGGGCAGTTGACGTGGCGCGCACTGTGGTCCTCGGCGGCGGATTCGGCGGTCTCTCCGTGGCCACTGGCCTGCGCGAGAGCGTGGGAGAGGAGCACGAGATCGTCCTGATTGACAGGTCCTCGAGCTTCCTCATGGGGCTAAGGAAGCTGTGGGCTGTGGTGGGAATCGGCAGCCTGGAAGCCGGCACTCGAGATCGGTATGGACTGGAAGGCTCCGGAATCCGGTTCGTCCAGCGCGAGATCCTCGCGATCGATCCGTCGAATCGAACGGTGCATCTGAACGACGGTTCGCTGGCCGCCGACTACCTCGTGGTGGCGCTGGGCGCCGTGCCGCGGCCGGACCTGGTCCCCGGTCTCGCGGAGTACGCACAGAACGTGTGGGACGTGGCCGGTGTGCCGGCCATGAAGGAGCAGCTGGGATCGTTTGACGGGGGCGAAATCGTCATTGCCATCGCGGGCATGCCATACACTTGTCCCCCAGCCCCTTTCGAGTGCGTGATGCTGCTGGATGACTACCTGAGAAAACGCGGCCTCCGCGACCGGTCGTCCCTTATGATCACCACGCCCAAGCCGATACTGCTTCCCAATGCGGGAGTGGAGGGATCGGCCTGGCTCGCTGAGCAGCTGGCCGCGCGTGGAATCCGGTACGAGACAGGCAGGGAGGTAGTTGGAGTCGAAGCGGGCCGGGTCGAGTACGCGAATGGTGAGGCTGAATTCGACCTGTTGGTCGGCGTTCCGCCGCATCGACCGCCGACGGTCGTGGCGAAGTCCGGATTGGGCGGACCCGGCGGCTGGTCGGCGGTCGATCCGGCGACCCTGGAAACGACGTTCAAAAACGTGTTCGCGATCGGGGACGTCACGAAGATCAGCCTGGCAAACGGGCTGCCGTTGCCGAAGGCCGGAGTCATGGCAGAGCTGGAAGGGCAGCGCGTGGCCCGAGCTATCGCGGCCGACATCTCCGGGGATGCCCCGACCGAGCCGTTCGATGGCAAGGGCTACTGCTTCCTCGAAATGAGCGCTAGCACTGCTGCCTTCATAGAGGGAGAATTCTTCGCCGAGCCCCAGCCTAGGGTCAGTGTCCGGGGCGAGTCAGCCGATCACGCGGCACGAAAGCACCGGTTCGAAGCCGAACGACTCGAGAGTTGGTTCGGGGCCTGACCGTCGCGCCGGGTGGCGGATGTCAGAATCCGGCTGGTGTCATGGGGTACGGAGCTGCAGGCCGACAGCTTCGATCCATGGGGCCCGCGAATCCTGCCAGAGCGTTGCGGAAGTAGTCGTACAGGGCCCTGGAGGCCTGGGCGATCGTACGCTCTCTACGGTACGTCGTTCGATGTAGCGTGTTCACGTAGACGGCGACCGCCACGTGTCCCGCGTCATCGGGCAAGGTGACGATACCCACATCGTTGACGGCCCCCGCCATCGTGCCCGTCTTGTGGGCCACCGGCGTTTCTCCGGGCAGGAGCCCCTTCAGGCGCCGCCGGCCTGCACGGCTCTCTTCCATTACCTCGACGAGCAGGTCGCGGGACTCCCTCGTCAGCCCGGCGCCGTTCCATACTTCGACCAACAGGCGGGCGGTCGCCTCCGGCGTCGCCGTGTCACGGGGATCCGAACCGTACGCGATCCGGGCCTGCTGTCGAACGGAATCGGGCAGGGCGTCGCGCATCCGGAAGTGTGAATAGCGGTACAGCTCGCCTTCCGGGACGGTATCGGGTATTCCCACGAGGTCCGCGAACGTCCGTGCCTCCGAGCGATCCACGTTCATGTCCTCGATCCCGAGCTCTCGCAGTCGCCTCGTCACTTCCTCGGGGCCGCCCGCCATGCGGAGGATTACGTCGGTGGCCGTGTTGTCGGACACCTCGATCATCAGCTTGAACAGACTGTCAACGGTCGCGCGGACCGGTCGGCCGCCCGACCAGGACGCCAGCGGGCTGTGTCCGGGACGGAAGTCGGTCGTCGGGACCACGATCCGCTCATCGAGGCTGATTTCTCCCAGGTCCACGCGCCGGAGAAACTCGAGAGCCATCGGCACTTTCGATACGCTCGCCATGGGGAATCGCCGGTCGCCATTCACGGACACACGCGCGCCGGACTCGATGTGGATGGCCGCGATCCCGATCTCCCCACCCACACGTCGGGAGATCCGCTCCAGCCCACGTGTCAGGGAAGCGGGAACGAGGCAGGCGAACGAGGCGGCAGGGTCGGGAGCCTGCGCCCGGGCGTCGCTGACGAAAGATGGCGCGAACGGGATAGAGATCAGCGCGAGCGCAACGGTCCAGCCGACCGGCCGCGGCAGTCGAACTCCCCGCATTTACGTTGCCTCCGGTTCCGTCGCTGCGGCACCGTGCTGGTATATGTGGACATCCCGCTGCGGGAACGGAATCGACACGCCCTCCGCATCGAACCGCTGCTTCACCGCTTCCGTCACGTCCCAATGCACGGTCCAGTAGTCATCCGTGCGGCACCACGGACGACATACGAAATCGACGGACGACTCGCCGAGATTGTGGACCCGGATGATCGGCTCGGGATCGTCTAGCACGAGATCGTGCGAACGTACGACGTCCGAAATGATCGCCTGCGCTTTCGGGATGTCGTCCGCGTAGCCGATCCCGAACACGAGGTCCACACGGCGGGTGTCCTGCGCCGTAACGTTGTTGATCACGTCGCCCCACACCTTGCTGTTAGGGACGATCATCGCCTGGTTATCGAACGTCATAATCACGGTCGACACGAGGGTGACGGCCTGAACGTGGCCGCTCACACCGCCGACGGTGACGATGTCGCCCACGTCGAACGGCCGGTAGAGCATGATCATCAGGCCGGAAGCGAAGTTGGACAGCGTGTCCTGCAGCGCGAAGCCGATGATGAATCCGGCGATTCCCAGGCCCGCGAGCATGGGCCCGAGGTCCACGCCCAGGATTGAGAGCACGACCAGGAACCCGAGCAACCAGACCAGTTTCCCCGCCCCGCCGATGAGGAGTCGATTCAGGAGCTCGGAAGTGTCGATGTGCGCCGACGCGAGGATTCGGCGCGTAGCCCGCCGACCCAGTCGCGCGAAGATTCCGAACAGGAACACAACTCCGATGATCGTAAGCAGCTTGATGAGGATCGAGCCGATGTTGTCGGCGAGCCAGGTTCGAAGGGCCGCCCACCGATCCTGGAGGATGCCACCGACGACATCAACGTCCAGGATGTCTGTGCCGAAATCGCCGGTTGTCTCGAGCAAGAGTCGTCGATAGTCGGACGATTCGAGACCCCTGCGGTCCATCAGCTCGATCATCGTCTCGAGGCTCGTCGTGGTCCCGAACAGCTTCTCTTCGAGAGCATTCAGTTCCTCGTGGATCGCCACAGTGTCCGCGCCGGCCTTCCCGGCCCTGTCCAACAATTTGACTTTCTGATCGCTCGCGAGCTCGATTCTCGCCGCGATGATCGCTGCGCGATAGCCGATCGCCGAGTCGAGGAAGGCCACTTCGGTGCCGAGGTCGAGTCCCACGGATTCCGCCCACTCGATCTCATCGGTGGCCGCGATGCTGAGCCTGTCCAGAGCGATGTTCAGATCCGTGAGCTGCAGCTCGAGCTCTGTCAGATCTTCCGGTGGGGTGTCCGGTCGAACGAGCCTGAGGGCCGCGATCCGAGCCTGCAACGTATCGCCGTAAGTGCGAAGGAATTGGAATTCCCGCGTGATGGCGGTGCGCAGGCGCTCCGTGGCATCGAGGCGCTCGGCCCCGGCTTCTCGCGCGGCCTCCGTCGCCGCGGCCATCTCGCCGAGCAGGGCGTGGTGCTCCCGCCAGCGCCGCCCGAGCTGATCGGCGAACAGCTCGCGATCCTCTCCCTCGGCGATCTCGTAGCGAGCCTCGAGAAACCCGATCCGGGCCTCTACTTCGCCCAGTTCAGTCAGAAGCTCGGCCATCGGATCCGTCTGCTCACCGTCCTGCGCCACGGCCGGGCGCGCTGCCTGGAGACAGCAGGCGATCACGATCAGGATTGCAGCGGGTATTAGCCTCGAACGCATCATATGGTGCCACTCCTCGCGGGGCTCGTTCAACGGTTTCCGATCAGCTGACGAAGAGTCTGACCCACTGCGGCGCTTTGCACAACCGGGGGGTGACCCGGTCGCATCACCCCGGGTATCTTGAACGTCGCATATGCAGCACGAATCGACCGAAGAGCGAACGACTGACCCTTGGGGGCAACAGTGTGGTGTGTGATTCCGGTCGCTGGTGGGGGCACCCGACTTCGACAGCTTACCGACGGCCGGCCCAAGGCGCTTGTAGAGGTCGGCGGAAAGTCCCTGATCCGCCACCTGCTCGAGCGCCTCGACCCTCCTTTCTCGGACGTCTGCCTGGTGGCGGGTCCGGACAGCATCGAGTCCTTCCGAACGCTGGGGCATCGACACGACGATCTGCGGCTCCACTACGCAGAGCAGTCCGAGCCCGAGGGCGTGGCAGACGCGGTCGGTAAGGCGGCCGGGCTCGTGACCGGGCCGTTCGTCGCCCTGATGGGGGATTGCTACTTTGAGAAGCCTCTGTCGAGCTTCCCGACGCGGTGGCTCAGGTCGACCCACGACGGAGCTGTCCTCGTGGAACTACCGGATAATGGGCGTGGACAGCCCATGGGCCTCGTCCGGGTGCTCGATCGCCGGGTTACCGAGATCTTCAAGGCTCCGTGGGCGGGCGAGACGGAATGGCGGGTGTGCGGCGCCTACCTATTCCCCGAGTCGTTCTTCGCCGCGCTCGACGAGACTCCTCGGGCTGACTCCGGTGAATACGAACTGGAGGACGTGGTTACCCGCATGATGGCCGCCGGGACCACCTTCGGCGCCATTCCATATCACGGTTGGCGCCGCAACATCAATACGCCGGATGATCTGGCTGCTGTGGAGATACGTCTGGCCGGCGGGGGAGACGCGTCGCCCTGATACCTCACCGAGCCTTGCGCGACCGCCCAGGATTCTTCAGCAACTTGTTAGCGCCTCCCGCGTCGTTTCACCCGCTCACGCAGCTTCTCGAAATCCGGTCCCGTTCCACACCCCGGGCGGTGCGGGTGGACCGGTTCCGGTGAGCGCGGCGGTTCCGGTGAACACGGTGGCTTCGGGAACAGGTAAGGCTTCTTCCGGTCCCTGGGTGCGCGCCCGCGATTGCTCTTTGCCATCCGTCAACCTCCCCCGCGTCGATTTCCAGAGTCGCTCATATCAATCAATACGTCAGGACACGGCCCAAAGGTTCGCGGCCCCGGGGCCACGTGTCTTAGATTCGGTGCGGAACACCGCGGGCGACCCCTCGTTGTAGGTGTTGTAGGTAGCAGGGTTGTTCAGCGACCTGCCAGGTCCGCTGACCCCCGGAACGGAGGAGCGATCCTTGAATGGCGGACATAAACCCGGTTTGCTGGATCGGGCGCTGAGGCTGTTCGCCGAAGTCAGGTCAGGGGAGGGCGCCAACGTCCTGATCCTGGCGGTCAACGTCTTCCTGCTACTCACTGCTTACTCCATGCTCAAGCCCCTGCGGGATGGTCTCATCCTGGGCGAGCAGGGTCCCGAATTCACGTCCTACATGGCCGCGGCGATGGCCTTCATCCTGATCCCTGTGATCATCGGCTACGGGAAGCTGGCCGATCGGTTCCCGCGCCGGCGCCTCATCAACGTGGTCACCGTGTTCTTCGCCGCCTGCTGTCTCGTGTTCTTCCTCGCCGGTCAGGGCGGGCTCAAGATCGGGATCGCCTTCTATATATGGATCGGGATCTTCAGCGCCATGATCCTGGCCCAATTCTGGGGATTCGCCAACGACCTGTACACGAATGAGGAGGGCGAACGCCTGTTTCCCATCATCCAGGTCGGAGGTGCGACAGGCGCGATCGTGGGCGCGACGACCGTCAAGGAAATGATCGTTCCATTCGGTCTCTACACCCCGATGTTGTTTGCCGGTGCGCTGCTCGTCGTGAGCCTCCTGCTGACCAACTGGGTAGACCGACGGGAGCGGCTCCGGACCGAGGCTTCGGTCGATCCAAAACTGAGCACTGCCACGTCACCTGCCGCGACCGGCGAATTCCGGATGGACACCGGCGAATTCAAGAACCTGCGTGAGGCGCTGAAGGAGGCTCTCGAAAGGCAGGCACGGGGCGAGGTCCCGGTCGAGGAACCGACTGAAGAACAAATAGAGGAAGAGCCCGAGATCGAGTCCGGAGGTGGCGCCTTCGCCCTCGTCTTTCGAACGCGGTATCTGCTGTACATTGCGATCCTCGTCTTGCTCCTCAACTGGGTGAACACGAACGGCGAGAACCTGCTCCGCTTCCTCATCAGCGACACGGCACAGAGGGTCGTGGAGGGCGGAGCCGGTGGCGTCACGGTGGGCCAGTACATAGGGACGTTCTATGCCGGTTTCCACAAATGGGTCAACATCGTGGCGCTGGTCCTTCAGTTGTTCGTCGTCTCCCGGGTCATCAAGTACGTCGGTGTCCATGTCGGGATCATGATCCTGCCTCTCATCGCACTCGGCTCTTACGCGTTCATCGCGATCTATCCGGTCCTGAAGTATGTCCGGTGGGCCAAGACGGCCGAGAACGCGACCGACTACTCGCTGCAGAACACGGTGCAGAATGCTCTGTTCCTGCCTACGACGCGTGAGCAGAAGTACAAGGCGAAGCAGGTGACGGATTCGTTCTCGAAGCGCCTCGGCGACACCCTGGCGGCCCTTACGGTGTTCGTGACCGTCAATGTGCTGGGCACGGGAATTCGAACCTTCGCTCTTCTCAACATCGTGCTCGTGCTCATCTGGCTGGCCGTCGCATACCGCATCGGGCGGGAGTACAAGGAACTCGTCCGGACGGGCCGTCCCCCGGTATGACTTCGGACGAGGGCGCCGTCGCCAGGCTGAGGAGCGAACAGCCCATGATCGCCGTGGAGCTGCGCCCTCCTCGCGCTCGCATCTCTCGCTCCATGAGCATGGACGTTTGGATCGACATGCATCACGCGATGGGCCGGCTGTCTCGCCGGGACACCGTGGTATTCCTGACGGACAGTGCCACGGGCCAGGCGGAAGAGGAGAACCTCCGGCATCTGTCGGCCAACCTTCCGGCGGACGTGGATCGCCGCCAGGTAGTCCCGTTCCTCACCTGTAAGCATAGTCTCGACTACTGCCGACTCTTTGCGCGTCGGGCCCTCGACATGGGTTTCGAGACGATCACCGTACTGGGCGGCGATCGCACCGGAGGACCTGCTCGCTGCGTTCCGCACGCCGCCGAACTGAGGCGGCAGCTCGCTCGAGATCTCCCCGGGTTGGGGTTGGGAGGCTGGATCAACCCGCATGCGGACACCGCGATGCAGGTCGACCTTCTGGAGAGCCCGGATTTCGCGGCAGACTTCTTTCTCACCCAGATTGTCTCGCATCACAATCTGTCCGGAGTAGAGACCCTCGTTCGCGAGATGCGGCGGCGAGGTATTCAGACGCCGGGCGCGTTCGGTGTGTTCCTGTATCGAAGTGCGCGTCCCCGCACGCTGTCCCACCTGGCCCGCTTCTTCCCGGTGCCAGCCGAAAAACTCACGCGGGAGTTCGAGCAAGGGCTCTCGTCGGTCGAGATATGCGCTCGATCCATTCGAGCACTTCGAGCGATCGGGATCGACAAGGTGTACGTCAGCAACCTCAGGCTCGAGCGCGTAGACCGGTTGTACGTCGAGCTCGTGGAGGCGGTTAACTCTGGATCCGGCTAGTTGGCGTCTTCTTTCCGACCAGGCGGATCAGGTCGGATGGCCTCGATCACCGTGAGTACCGACTCACGACCGTTTCGCGGAAAATTGACCTGAAATCCATCCACGCGGTCGCGGATCGCCTCGCATACTTCCAGAGCAATCGAGACGCCTTCCTCCCGTGCCCCATCCGGGCCCCGCTGCTGCGCGTGTCGCATCCTCTCAACAACTTCTTCCGGCACCTGGATACCGGGGACTTCGTTGGCCAGATACTCCGCGCTCCGCAGTGATACGAGAGGCCAGATGGCGGCGAGGATCGGTATGTGCAGATCTTCGAGCGCGTCCAGAACTTCCAGGAACTGGCGGGCATCGAACACGGGCTGCGTAACGGCAAAGTCGGCCCCTGCGTCGACTTTCCAGTGAAAACGCCGAAGCTCGCTGTCCAGATCGCGGGCTCCGTGACTGAGCGCCACGCCAATCACGAACCGGGTCGGACGACCGATACACTCTCCACCGGGATCCAGTCCGTGGTTGAGGTGGTGTACGAGATTCGTGAGACCGATGCTGTCGATGTCGAACACGGCCGTCGAGTCCGGATACGCCCCGGTGACAGGAGGATCGCCGGTAACGACGAGGATATTCCGCAGTCCAGCCGCCGCCGCACCCAGGAGATCGCTCTGCATCCCGAGCATGTTGCGGTCCCGGCAGGTATAGTGGAACACGGTCTCGACTCCGGCGTCCTTCTCGATCAACAGCGCGGCCGGGATCACTCCCATGCGGCTTTTCGCGAGCGGCGTGTCCAGTACGTGGATGGCGTCCGCTCCGGCGTCTCGCAGCCGACGCGACTCGGCCAGCATCTCGACCGGATCCCAACCGCGAGGTGGTATGATCTCAGCGGTCACGAGAAAGCGATCGCTCGCCAACGCGGCTCCCAGGGTGGAACGTTCGGCCAGAGGCTGGGGCTCTTCTCCGGTCTCCCGCGACATGTGCTCCGACACCTGGACGGTGACCGCAGAGGGCGGGCGCGTGAGGTCCATCGCTTGCCGCACCATGCGGATGTGATCCGGGGTCGTTCCGCAGCATCCTCCCACGAGCCTGGCGCCTGCCTCGACCATTCGCTGCGCATAGCGGCCCATGTAGTCGGGGCTGGACAGGTACATGGCGCGCCCGGCTACCATTCGGGGCAGCCCGGCGTTAGGAAGTGCTGAAACGGGAAGGCGTGTCGCGTGGGCCAGGCGTTCGACAGCCTCCAGCATGGCAGCGGGCCCGACGGCGCAGTTCAGTCCGACGGCATCGGGTTTCGCGCGTTCCATGTGTTCCGCGAACGTCTCCACGGTCGTGCCATATGAAGTGCTGCCGTCAGATCCGACGCTCATTTGCGCGATCGTCGGGAGCGTTGAAACGGCTCTCACAGCACGGAAGGCCGCCTCGAGCTCATCCAGATCGGAGAAGGTCTCGAGTATGAATCCGTCCACCCCGCCCTCTGCCAACCCCGTGATCTGACGCACGAAGTAGTGCTCTGCTTCCTCTCGCGAAGTGGGCCCCCATGGCTCGATCCGGATGCCGAGCGGTCCTATCGCACCGAGCACCCAGGTTCTGTCTCCGGCAACGTCACGAGCCAGGTGGGCTGCGGCCCGATTGAGCTCCTCCGTCTGATCGTCGAGGCCATGCGCCGAGAGTTTCACGGGATTGCCGCAGTACGAATTCGTCTCCAGCAGGTCCGCTCCGGCTCGAGCGTACGCCTCATGGATTCCACGCACGAGTTCCGGCCGCGTGACGTTGAGCTCTTCGTAGCACTCGTTGAGAAACACGCCGCGGGAGTAGAGAAGGGTTCCCATGGCTCCGTCGAGCACAAGGAGCCGGTCGCCCGCGAGCGCCTCCCGAAGCCCGTCTCCCCGGTCCTCCGTGCCTGGTCGTTGCTCCGTCATGTAGGCGTGCCTCTCTGGCAGGGTTGTTCAGCGACCTGCTAATAGGCGAGGTTGGGCGCCAGCCACCGCTCCGCCTCTTCGATGCTCATCCCGGCCCGGGCAGCGTAGTCGGCTGCCTGGTCGCGGTCGATACGTCCGACTCCGAAGTAAATGGCCGCGGGATGGGAAAAGTACCAGCCGGCGACCGCCGATGCGGGCTGAATCGCACAGTTTTCGGTGAGATGCGTTCCCACGTTCTCTTCAGCTGCCAGGAGGCGAAACAGCTCTCGCTTCGTGGAGTGATCAGGGCAGGCCGGATAACCGGGGGCGGGACGAATGCCCCGGTATTCCTCACTGAGCAAGCCCTGGTCGTTCAGGTTCTCGGCGTCTGCGTAGCCCCACAGATTCTTTCGCACCTGCTGGTGCAAGCGCTCCGCGAACGCCTCGGCCAGCCTGTCTGCCAGGGCCCGCGCCATGATCGCGCGGTAGTCGTCATGGTCCGCTTCCAGACGCGCGCACATCTCCTCGAGACCGTGGCCCGTGGATACGACGAAGGCGCCCAACCAGTCGTGCCGGCCGGAGTCCCCCGGGGCGATGAAATCAGCCAGGCACCGGTTCGGGCGATCGTCGTTCCTGCGGGCCTGCTGGCGCAGGAAGGCAACGCGCTCCCGGATCTCCCGACGTGACTCGTCCTCGAACACGAGGACATCATCTACGTCAGCGGCAGCCGGGAAGAGACCGGCCACGCCTCTCGCCGTGAGCAGTCGGTTGGTGACGATGTCATCGAGCATTTCCAGGGCGTCCGCATGAAGTCGTCGAGCCTCACTGCCGAGCTCGGGATGCTCGAGGATGGCAGGGTAACGGCCCGACATCTCCCACACCGTGAAGAACGGGCTCCAGTCGATATACTCGACGAGGTCTTCGAGCGGCTGACCGTCCAGAACGTGGACTCCGGGCTGCCGGGGCTTCGGCGGCTCATATTCGGACCAGGCCGTTTGAAGGCGGTGCTTCCGGGCTTCCCCCAGGGAGAGTAACTCCCGCCTGCGACCCTTCGCGGCGTGCCGTTCGCGCAATTCCACGTACTCCGCTCGAAGTTCCTGCTCGAGAGATGCGCGATCCTCGACGTTCATCAGACGACTCAGAACTCCTACGGCGCGAGATGCGTCGAGCACATGAACCGTGGTACCCGAATAGCGGGGCTCGATCTTGACGGCGGTGTGCATGCGTGAAGTGGTGGCCCCTCCGATCAGGAGAGGAAGCTCGAGGCCCTCACGTTCCATCGCATTTGCCGCGTGCACCATCTCGTCCAGGGAAGGGGTGATGAGGCCGCTGAGGCCTATGACGTCAGCCTGCTTCTCGCGAGCGACCTGGAGGATGCGGTCGGCAGGCACCATGACGCCCATGTCGATCACCTCGTATCCGTTGCACTGCAGCACTACGCCAACGATGCTCTTGCCGATGTCGTGCACATCTCCCTTCACTGTCGCGAGCACGATTCTCCCTTTGGTGGACACGCCTCCGCCTTCCGTCTCAGCCTCCACGAACGGCGTGAGGTACGCCACCGCCTTCTTCATGACCCTGGCGCTCTTGACCACCTGCGGCAGGAACATCCGCCCGGATCCAAACAGGTCGCCGACGACGTTCATGCCGTCCATCAGGGGGCCATCGATGACCTCGATCGCCTGTCCGGATTCGACGCGCGCCTCCTCGACATCTTCTTCGATCCAGTCCGCGAGGCCGTGTACGAGAGCGTGCGTGATGCGCTGCCCGACCGGCTCGTTCCTCCACGAAAGATCTTGCGTGTCGAGCGCGATGGAGCCCCGGTGCTGTTGCGCGATCTCGGTCAGGCGCTCGGTCGAGTCATCACGGCGCGCGAATATCAGGTCCTCGACTGCTTCCCGCAGGTCCGTCGGGATGTCGTCATACACGGGCAGGGCGCCAGCGTTAACGATGCCCATGCTCATGCCGGCCTGGATGGCGTGATAGAGAAAGGCCGCGTGCATGGCCTCGCGCACCGCCTCGCTGCCACGAAATGCAAACGAGATATTGCTGACGCCTCCACTGATCAGCACGTGTGGCAGCGTCTCCTTCAATATCCGGCAGCTCTCGATGTAGGCGATTGCAAAGTGATCGTGCTCGACGATGCCCGTGCCCACCGCGAATACGTTGGGATCCAGGATGATGTCCTCGGGAGGAAAACCGATGTCGACCGTGAGAATGCGGTAGGCTCGGGTGCAGATCTCAACCTTTCGCTCGTACGTCGAGGCCTGTCCGCGCTCGTCGAAGGCCATGACGATCACAGCCGCGCCATACCGGCGGATCAGGTCGGCCTGGTGCTTGAAAGGTTCCTCGCCGTCCTTCAGGCTGATGGAGTTCACGATGCCCTTGCCCTGCAGGCATCTGAGGCCAGCCTCTATGACCTCCCAGCGTGAAGAGTCGACCACGAAGGGGACCCGAGCGATGTCGGGCTCGGCGGCGAGCAGGCTGAGGAATCGGCGCATGGCGTCCGCCGACTCCAACAGTCCCTCGTCCATGTTGACGTCGATCAGCTGCGCCCCGCCTTCCACCTGCTGACGGGCCACCTGCACGGCCGTTTCGTATTCCTCCTCGAGTATCAGGTCGCGAAACCGTGAGGACCCGGTGACATTGGTTCTCTCGCCGACGTTGGCGAACAGCGAATCTCGCCCGAGATTCAACGGTTCCAGTCCGCTCAGCCGCGTGCGGACGGGGCGCTCCGGCATTCGGCGCGGGACAGATTCTCTCAGAGTCTCCGTCAGTTCGCGGATGTGGTCCGGAGTCGTGCCGCAGCATCCTCCGGCGATGTTCAGGAGCCCATCGTCCGCGAATTGCCGCATCACCGTGGCGAATTCGACCGGAGTCTGGTCATAGCCGCCGAACTCATTCGGCAGGCCGGCGTTGGGGTGACAGCTGACCGGGAACTCGGAGACGTGGCTCAATTCCTCGATGTGGGGCCGCAACTCGGCCGCGCCCAACGAGCAGTTGAGTCCGATCGCCACGGGCCGGCTGTGGCGAATCGAATTATAGAAAGCCTCGGTCGTCTGGCCCGACAGCGTTCGTCCGCTCGCATCGACGATGGTACCGGACACGATGATCGGGAACTCGAACGACAGTTCCTTCTGCAGACCAAGAAGGGCGAACAGGGCCGCGCGAGCGTTCAGGGTGTCGAACACCGTTTCCACGAGGAGGATGTCGACACCGCCATCGAGAAGTCCCCTGGCCTGCTCCTCATACGCGGTTGCGAGCTGCTCGAACGAGACGTTGCGGAATGCGGGATCCTCGACTTTCGGCGAGATCGAAGCCGTCCGGTTGGTAGGGCCCAGACTGCCCACTACGAATCTGCTCCGCTCCGGCTGGGATGCGTCGAGCTCGTCGACGGCACGGCGGGCGATCCGGGCGGCCTCGCGGTTGATCTCGAACACATGCGTTTCGCACTGGTAGTCGGACTGCGAAATACGGGTCGCGTTGAAGGAGTTGGTCTCGATCAGATCCGCGCCCGCGGCGAGGTACGCACGATGGACGTCGAGCACGAGGTCAGGCTGCGTGAGACACAGGATGTCGTTGTTTCCGGCGAGGTCGACTGGATGTGTCCGAAACCGGTCGCCGCGAAAAGCCGCTTCATCCAGGCCGTGGCGCTGGAGCATCGTCCCCATCGCTCCGTCGAGCACGAGGATCCGCTCGTTGAGCGCGGCCTTCAGACAGTCGATTCGACCTTCTCTCCCCATCCTGCCTCCAAAAAAAGGCCCGCCGCCAGAAGCGCCGAGCCGGGCTTGTTTAGCGGGTTGTTTTACGTGGCCGCAATATGCCGCAAATCACCACGAGATTGTTCAACAAACCTACTTCTCGATAGGAGCGCCCACCAGATTGCCCCACTCGGTCCACGACCCGTCGTAGTTGCGCACGTTGGAGAAGCCGAGGAGGTGGGTGAGCACGAACCACGTGTGGCTCGAGCGTTCCCCGATTCGGCAGTACGCGATCACTTCTTCCTCTGGCGTCAGGCCGATCTCGTCGAGGTAGATCCCGCGCAGCTCGTCCAGGGTCCGGAACGTGCCGTCGTCGTTGGCCGCCCTCTTCCACGGGACGCTCGCCGCGCCCGGGATGTGACCTCCCCTGAGGGCCCCCTCTTGCGGGTAGTCCGGCATATGCAGAAGCTCGCCGCTGTACTCCTCCGGCGACCGGACATCCACGAGGCGTCCTCCGCGGTCGTAGTGCTTGAATACCTGATCGCGAAACGCGCGAATCGGTCCGTCGTTACGGCTGACCACCGGATACTCCGCCGGCTCGCGGTCCGGGACATCCGTCGTGAAGGGTCGGCCCTCGGCCACCCACTTCTGTCTGCCTCCGTCCATCAAGCGCGTGTCCGCGTGCCCGAACAGGGTGAACACCCAGAGCGCGTACCCGGCCCACCAGTTGAAATTGTCCCCGTAGAACACGACGGTGTGATCCTGGGATATCCCCTTCCGGGACATGAGCTCGGCGAACCGTTCCGGAGTCAGGTAGTCTCGAACGAGCGGGTCGTTGAGATCGGCGTGCCAGTCGACCTTCACGGCTCCCTCAACGTGTCCGGTTTCGTACAAGAGGACGTCTTCGTCCGATTCGACGATGACGACGTTGGGGTCATCGATGTGCTCGGCTACCCAGTCGGTCGACACGAGCTTCTCCGGGTGGGCGAACTGCTGGAACTTGGGTGATGGATCCTGACCGGCCGGCATAGCGTACTCCCTTGTAGACATGACACCCGTTGCATTACGGGACGTCCCGCAACAAAGATAACCAAAACATCAGTCGAAGGTTGGGACCGGATGTCGATGCCACAGAGACTGCAGACGATCGTCGACCTGTTCGCGGCGGCTCCCCGCGAGCTGCGAGTGCAGGCACTGCTTGACTATTCACGCAAGGTGCCGCCGCTGCCGGAGGAGCTCGAGGCAAATCGGGACAGGCTCGAACAGGTCCACGAGTGCCAGACGCCATTCTTCCTCGCTACGGAGATCGACGAGACGGGAGCCGTCCAACTGTTCTTCGACTGCCCTCCCGAGGCGCCTACCGTGCGTGGGTTTGCCGGGATCCTGCTGGAGGGACTCGAGGGAGAGCCGTGGGAGGACATTATGGCCGTGCCGCCGGACTTCTACTCCCGGATGGGCTTGCAGGAGGTAGTGTCAGTGCTGAGGCTCCGGGGTATGGGAGCTATCCTGGCACGCCTCAAGAGACAGATCCGGGATGCCAGCGAGAGCAAGGAAGACGAATGACCAATCGCGGCAAGATTCTCCTGGTCCTTACGCTCGTGCTGTTCGGGATTCAGCTCGTGCCGGTCCCGAGGGAGAACCCACCCGTCACGGCGGAGATACTGGCGCCGGACCAGGTCCGGTCGCGGCTCGAGAGTTCGTGCTATGACTGCCATTCCAACCAGACGGTGTGGCCTTGGTACAGCCATGTCGCCCCGGTTTCGTGGCTCGTGTACCGGGACGTCAGGAAGGCCAGGGACGAGCTCAATTTCTCGCTGTGGGACGAGTACACCGATCGCCGGCGTGATCACAAGCTGGAGGAAATCGAGGAAAAGGTGTCGGAGGGCGAGATGCCGCTGAAGATCTACCTCCCGCTGCACCCGGATGCCCGCCTGTCCGATGCCGACCGCCAGACCCTCGTCGATTGGGCCAGGACAGAACGGGCAGCGATACCGTCAGCCACGCCAGTCGAGGAATAATGAACCGGGGGGCGGGGCTAGCTGTGCCCGACAAGGACGTTGTTCAGGGGCACGTCCGCGAGTCGTCGGTTGTGCGTGGTTCCTTCCATGCCCTCGCTCGGACTTTGTTCGCCGATCTCTGGGCAACCCGCATCTGTGGAGTCGCGCACCTCTGCTGACGCGATCTGAACTTTGCGGTGGTGTCACCCGGCCTTCGCGCAGCCGAAGAACTGTCACAAGCCTGCTTAACGGATTTGAACCCGCCCTTCCGCCAAGGTCCGTGATCTGCCACGCACGCAGCCTCTAAGCCCTCCCCTTTGCCTCCTGCCACGCCTCCTGCGGCACCGACAACGCCCGCGTCCTCCGAGCCCTTGTTTTCGCACCTCCGGACAACTTCAGAGCCCGAAGAGTGGGGGTGTATATTGATGGTAGCTTCGGTATTTGTTCGGTATGTGCCTGAGTCCCAATACAGGAGGTCACACGATGGTTCAGTTCGCTCCACACGTGGCTGTCACCTTCAGGATATGTGAGACGGAGACGGTCTTCGCCTCTCCCTCTCCCACTCCCGTTCTCGACCCCTTCGAGGATGCCGATGCGCTGGAGGAACTGGAGGAGGAGATGGTGATCCTCGCGGCGCACATTCACGCCTCCGATCACCGGCTGCTGGTGCTGGTGGCCGAGTTCGACCGGCGACGGGGCTGGGAGCTCGGCGGCCACCGTTCATGCGCTCACTGGCTGGCCTACAGCACGGGCATCGATCTCGGCGCGGCACGAGAGAAGGTGCGCGCTGCACGGGCCCTGGTGGAGCTGCCCCGGATCGGCGCCTCCATGAGCCGGGGCGAGCTCTCCTTCTCTGCGGTGCGGGCACTCACCCCCGAGGTGGGAGCGTTGCTGATGCGTGCCGTGGAGGCGGCGGATGATGCCCTGTTCCGGGAGAAGGGCTACAGAAACGTTTCCGCGGAAGCGTCTCGCCGGGAGTCGGCACAGCGGCGGGCCGATGCCCTGGGGCTCATGGCCGAGCGCGCTCTGGCTGCCGGGTTCGGTGCAGTGCCGGAGAAGGGCGAGGGAGGCGAGGAAGCAGAGGCAGGTAA
>Ga0255057_10000095_pt1 | contig 46397 bp, 43 predicted proteins | sample Cases_109_6_MG_FD_189022 | JGI IMG/M metagenome (GOLD analysis project Ga0255057, IMG submission 189022) | Seawater microbial communities from Amundsen Gulf, Northwest Territories, Canada - Cases_109_6 | ecosystem: Environmental > Aquatic > Marine > Gulf | place: Canada: Northwest Territories... | reverse complement strand
GGCGGGCATGCAGGCGCACTACACCGTGCTGCCGCGGGACGTAGAGACGGCGAACCAAGACTAGTCGCGGGCTAACAATCGGTGGGGTAGCGTTGTCGGCGTCCGTGTGCCGGAGCTTGTGCGAGCGTCGCCCACCGAGTCCGCGTTGGCGGGCGCGGTTCCTTCGAGGCCGCCCCTCAGCACATCCGGCCCCTCCACGCTCCTGATCTCGTCCTCGTAGGGCGGCAGGTGTACTTCTGCTTGCTCAGCACCGGCAGCCGCACGAGCTTTCCACGATCGTGAGGTAAGCCTCTCGCTCACCGACGGGCTGGATACCATGGCATCCGTTTTCCAACGCCTGACGCAACGTAAGATCGTCCAGTGGGCAATCGCCTACGTGGCGGGAGCATGGCTCCTCCTAGAGGCGCTCGGCTTTGTTGCCGAGAACTTCGGTTGGCCTGCCGGTATCGTTCGCGGCGCGACCGTGTTCGTAGGCATCGGTTTCTTCGTCACGCTGGTCCTCGCCTGGTATCACGGTGAGAAGGGTCAACAGCGCGCGACCGGCTTCGAGCTGTTGATCATTGCCGGTCTCCTGCTCGCTGCGGGCGCAGCGGTAGCCTACGTCAGTCAGGGCTCAGCGCCTGAGGAATTCGAGACTGGTGTTCCACCGACGCTGGCGATCGACCCGCAGTCCATCGCGGTGCTGCCGTTCGTCAACATGAGCGGCGATCCGGACAACGAGTACTTCTCCGACGGTCTGTCGGAGGAGCTGCTCAACGCCCTCGCCGGCGTACCGGAACTGAAGGTCGCGGCGCACACGTCATCCTTCGCGTACAAAGGCAGAAACGAGGACGTTCGGACCATCGCGCGCGACCTCGGCGTGGCCACTATCCTCGAGGGCAGCGTACGAAGGTCGGGGAACCAGGTCCGAATCACCGTGCAGTTCATCAAAGCCGACGACGGGTACCATTTGTGGTCGGAAAGCTACGACCGCGAGCTGGAAGATATCTTCGCGATCCAGGAAGAGATCGCGCGCGCGATCACCGAGAAGCTGCAAGTTCAGCTTGCAGGCGGAGACGAGCGTCTCGTCAAGCGAGCCACCGCGGACGTCGAGGCGTACGATTACTATCTGAGGGGCCGCTACGGGCTGAGCATGGCGAATTCGGAGGAGTCGCTGCGCCGGGCCATCCGATTGTTCGAGCAGGCGGTCGGGCGCGATTCCACCTACGCAGCGGCCTACGCCGGCATCGCGGACGCCTACATCGAGCTCGAAGACTACGTGGAGGTGGACGAGGTCGCCCCCCTGGCTCGCGCAGCGGCGTTGCGAGCCGTCGAGTTGGACGATACCCGCGCCGAAACCCACACGGCGCTCGCCCACGTGTACATGCACTACGACTGGGATTGGATCTCGACCGAGCGAGCGTACCGGCGCGCGGTCGAGTTGGGGCCCGAGTCGTTCGAGGCACACGCCGGTATGGCGCACTTCCTCATGGCTGCCGGAGATCACGAAGCGGCCCTCGCCGAGACGCGCCGCGCGATCGAGCTGGCGCGCGAAGGAACTCTCGACCCGGTCGCGTTCGAAGTGGACGCAGCCACATCTCTCGGGCACGCGCTGTTCGCCGCGCGACGTTACGACGAGGCCATGGCCGAGGGACGTCGAGCGCTCCAACTCGACGCGCAGGCCGCCGCGGCGCAGCACCTCCTGGCGCTCGTTTACCTGGGCAGGGGCGAATACGCGGAAGCGATTCGGCGGCTGGAGCGAATGGATCGCGCCGGGGTGGGCGATGCCCTGCTGTTGGGCTACGGGTACGCCCGCGCCGGCCGAACGGCCGAGGCCCGCCAGATCCTGGGTGAAGTCGAAGGCAGGAGCGGCACCGAGCAGGTGCTCCTGGTCGAGATCGCGCTGGTGCACGTCGGACTGGGCGATTTGGAACGGGCGGTTGACGCCCTGGAGGAAGCGTATCGGCAGCGCCAGACCGGTGTGCTGCACCTGAGAATGAATCCGCTGTACGATCCGTTGCGGCCCGAGGCGCGGTTTCGCGAGCTGATGAAGAAGGCGGGCGTTCCGGAGTAGTCGGTCGCGACCGGGCCGAGACGCGATGGGTGCCGCTGAGCCCGTCACCACCTGCCTGTGACACAGGAGGTCCAACAGCGAGAGCCGCTCGAGATCGCGGCTCTTTGATTTCGATGGGTGAGATTAGGGGCGGATTCTCTGTTACTCCGACCACCTGCCCAGCCGGAGGCTGTCACTGCTAACGACACTGTAGGCTGAATCCCGACGTCCAGTCTGCCCGACCCCCTGCCTTCTCCGCAGAGACTCAGCCGAGAGAGCCAAAGGGCGTTGGCACGACCGCTAGGTGTTGGTGGCAGCGGCGACGGGAGCTCGCATTGAGCCCCCGTTCCGAGTTCCCCCCGAAATCCGAAGGGTTCAATGCTGGCCGCTCGCGGATCGCTCGGCCAACAGCGCCATCCGCAGGTCCATGCTGTCGACGAGCAGAGGCCGCCCTGCTAGCGAGCCGGAACCTCTCCGAAGCCCTTGGTCTCGTCCCGACAGAGCCGCATCTGTTACCATGTTGGCTGCTCTGAAGGACACGACCACTCTCAGCGTTCGCTGCGAACGAACAAGTCGCTGGCCAAGACAGGAGCGCGAGGATGATGCCAAGACTCATGACGACGACACTCGCCGCGCTGCTGTGCGGCCAGCCGGTTGGGGCGCAGGATCTGGAGGGAGTCTGTGAGGGGGCCCAAGAACTATCTGTCGGGCAATGGGCCGAATACGAGGTAGACGGTTTCGGCGGGACGAAACTCAAGGCTCGATACGCCATCGTCGGCGACGAATCGACAGAGGGCGACAGCCGCTATTGGCTCGAGATGACCTTGCCCACTGGGGGCATGCTCATGCAGCTCCAGATCTCGGGCTACCCGTTCCCACCGGACGGTGTCCATAAGGTCTTGATGAAGGTGGGTGATTCGCCGGCCATGGAGTACCCAAAGGAGATGGCCGCCCAGATGGGAAGCGAGGGTCAGAATCTCTCAGAGCCGATTGTCAAAGCGTGCAGCGAATCGGAGCTGGTCGGCTGGGAAACGGTGTCTGTCCCGGCCGGGGAATTCCGTGCCCTGAGAGTGAAAGTCACAATAGGAGGTGGCGAAAAAGAGATTTGGCTCTCGAGTGAGGTGCCGTTCGGCATGGTCAAGATGGCAGAGATGCCTGATGACAAAGGTCTGGTGCTCGTCGCTCACGGGATGGATGCCAAGTCCTCGATCACGGAGACACCCGTGAAGCTCGGTGACCCCAACCGACGTTAGGCTTGGCTCTTTCCCGTACTGATGGCCTCAGCTATCGTTTCTGGTACGCAGGCGCGTTGAGCTCGAGCCAGTATTGGCCCTCACCTTCGACAGTTTCCTCCCCGACGATCGCGTAGCGGACCTCCATTGTCACTCCGAATGGGGCATCCATCCGGTACTCAGCCCACTCTCCCAAGGCTAGTCCTTCGAACCCGGCACAGATTCCCTCTGCATCCTGCGCCGCGAGCCTAGTGGCACAGAGGAGCGACACGAGCGCCGCTGCGGCGAGTCTCTTCATGGTTCGCGATCTCCTGACTTGACTCGCGGTTGCCTCATGTCCGAGTAACGGCAACCGAGGGGACCTTCCTGCCACGGTATCGGTTATCGTAACTGATGCACGGCCATAAACGACAGTGGATTTGGTCGCCGGCTCGATCATCTACATGCCGAGTGCGCGCTTGCTCCAACAGACCTCTGCTGTCACTATCACTCTACTCTAGGTGAAAACGGGCCACGAAGCCCTTCTCATATACCGCCGATCTACGGTGAGACATGCGTCTAGAGGCAGCTGCTGCAGCTCGGCTTTTCCCCCTCGGTGCTTGACCATCTCCCCGGCGGGCTATCGGGTCTCGACCTTGTCAACACAACTCGGAAGACCAAATCGGCAGCCTGCCGCTGAGCCGCATTTGGCTACCGTTTACTGAAGAGCGTAGGAGGGAATATGCGACAGCGAATCGGACTAGTACTCGTTTGTCTCGCCGTCATGGTCAGCCTGGCTCGGCCAGTAGGAGTCGCAGCCCAGATCCCGGGTGCCAAGGACCTCAAGAAGGCTGCGGAAGAAGGCGCCAAACGAGCGATGATGAGCGAGGTGGAGCAGCTTGCGGCCAACGCTGTCCACTGCGTGTTCGACAACCTCGAGTGCATCCTCAAGGCGAAGGAAAATGAGGAGCCGGTGGTCCTGACGGATCGGGAAGGAAATATACTCACCGACGAGGAAGGGAATCCGATCACGGATCCTTCTCAGCTTTCGCCGGGATCCGTCCCCGGCCCCGGCGGGGATCAGCCTGCCGTTCCAGGAGGAGTAGCGTCCACCTACGACTTCGAGCCCGGAGACCGGGAGCTGTTTGTATCCGATTTCTCGGCGGATAACCCGGGTGATTTTCCTCGCGGGCTCGAGCTCGTAGAGGGCAACATGCAGGTCATCGAGTGGCAGGGGCGAAGGTTTATTCAGACCAGTTCCAAGTACAATGCTTTCGCGGTACCGCTTCCCGAGACGCTACCTGAGCAGTTCACGATCGAGTTCGATCTGTATGATGCGGCCGGAGTCTGGGGCGTCGGGATCGCCCTCAGCGATCCTCCCAATCGCGGCTTCACGTGGTCTGCTTACTACGAGGCGCACGTATTCCGTGCCGGCCACGAGCACGGTTCGGGTGTGTGGACAGGGAGGAACAACCAGCAGGTGGCGACGAGTGTCGACATGCGGTCCGCCGAGCAGATCGTGCCCGTCCGGATCATGGTGGACGGCGCGCACGCGAAGATGTTCATTGGGGAGAACCGTGTCGCCAACGTTCCCCAGGCCGACCTACCGCGAAGTGACAGGATATACTTCTTCGTGTGGTCCCTTCCGCCCGATAAGCTTACCTACATAGCGGACATTCGGATTGCTGCGGGCGGTCGCGACCTATACGACGCGCTCGAGGCGGACGGCCGCGTCGCGATTCGCGACATCCTGTTCGACACCAACTCAGCCACCATCCGTCCCGAATCTGCACCGATCCTCGAGCAGATCGGCACGATGATGCAGGAGCACCCGGAGCTGAAGCTCATGGTGGAAGGCCATACCGACGACGAGGGCGAGTTCGACTGGAACATGGAGCTGTCGGCCGACCGTGCAGCGTCCGTGAAGACCTACCTGGTCGAGAACTTCGGGATCCAGACGGACCGAATGCGCACGATGGGACTCGGCTCGACCCAGCCGGTCGACAGCAACGACAGGCCCGAGGGACGCCAGAAGAACCGCCGAGTCGAGCTGGTCAAGTTCTGAGACTCTAGCCGGGAGTTCTGACGATGCGGATGACAAGCCTAGTCGTGGCGTTATTCACCCTGGCCTGTGGAGAGGCGGCTGATACGGCGCAAGAGTCCGGCAGGACCGTGCAGGAGACCGCCGCCACTTCAAAGGGTTCGGGAACGCTGACCATCGGTGAGACCAAGTATGAGTTCGAGATACAGTACTGTGATTTCGCTCCAACGCAGGGAAGCGACGCCCCGACGCTGAGCGGTCGGGGACAAACCGCAGATGGAAGGACGTTCAACATCTCCGTCGAACGCGACGAGGTAAGTGAGAGCGTCGAGTTCCTGATCATCGGAGAAGAGTACTTCGTGGCCTCCGTCATGAATCTAGGAGACGGCTGGCAGAGTTCTCAGGGTCCGGTAGATGGCCCGCTCGTTCAGATCGAGGACGCAAAACTAACCGCAGCAGGAACGTTCGCCGACGGACTGGAAGAGGTGATCGAAGAGGGAGTCCTCGAGGCTTCCTGCGAAAGTGCCTCATAGGCTGAGGCGAGAGCTGCAACCGTTTGAGCCCGGAAGTTGGTGCGCTTTCAGGGTCTGACGGCCGATGGTTCAATCGTTTTCGAATGCGACACCCAGCTGGCGCCGGGCACGACCCGGCAGCTTCTGCCGAAAAAGGCACTCATGCATGGCGTTCAACTCGGCGAGACGTTCGTAATAAGCAGCAACGCGCAGGTCGTGCTCTTCGCCAACTCGTTTCACGCCTTCGCGGCTAGGTTCTTCCATCTTGACATCGATTTAAATGACAAAGCATATGGCATCATGTCGCACCGCGCCGCCGCCGCCAAACGCCAGATCGACCTGACACCACTCGACTGCCAAGAACCCGACTATTCCTTCTTCTGCGACACACCAACTCGGCAGCGTAGTTGGGGCGATTTGGCACAGTAGCTTCGGGTCCTGGATGTTTAGGGCTGCAGAGCTGAGGGAGAAGCTGTAGAGAGGGGTAATACGAGCCGCAGTAGAGCGAGCCTTCACGAATGAGTCAGACGGGGGAGTCCATGAGGAAGCCATGCCTTACGATCTTGGCGGTGCTCCACTTCGCCGTGCCGCAATCCTCGCCTGCGCAGGAACCGACGAACCAGCTGCTGAGAGACACTCGCCAGCACGACCGCGTGCTTGTACCGGTCCTAGAGGTGCGGGAGTTCAGCGGCGAATTCGAGCGCTGGGGCCGGGAAATGACGGTCAACGCTCCGAAGGCCGAGGTGTTCCGCTGGAGCACTCCGGTATCGGGGACCGCCTCGGCGAGGTGGAGCGTGTTGGACGGTCCTCCGGGCTCGGGCGCCGCGGTCGTGGGGTCCGGTTCTGCGGGCTCGGCGCCTCAAGCGGGAAGCGTTACGGTGTTCAGGATCGATTTCAGGAAACTCGTCCCATCCGGACCGCCGGCCGGGGGAACGACGTACTGGGTGGTCGTGGAGCCGGTGGATGCCGCGGGACAGGCGGGGTCAGAGTCCATGCCTGTTCAGGTTATCTATGCTGCGCAGCTCGACATCGCCGCATTCGCCGGACGCGAGGCGGACATCGTAGCTCAGAAGCAGATGGCCCTGTCGAAAACCTCGAAGCTCGCGTTTCTGCAGGCTCTCGTGGCGAAGTCAGTGGAGTTGCTGAGCGAAGATTCCGACGCTCTTGTGGCGGCTACGACCGACGATATTCCCGATGCCACTGTACGCCTCACGCCCAGGGAGCCTGTTAGCTTTGCCTTCTCGGCCGCCGCGGTGCCCGATTCCAGCAAGCCCCATCAACTGGAGTTCACGACTCCACTACACGTGATGAGCCATACAAGCTACCAACCAATGGGCCTCGCCCAGCTTCGTCCGGGCGGTGGCATAATCATGCGTTTCAATCTTGAACCGGAACAGATTTACCTGCTCGACGTTCGAGTCCAAACCTTGGACCCGGTAACCCTTACGGTGACGTTTCACCACCAGTGTCTGGTGGATTTTCAGCAACAGCCGAAGGACTTCGTATTGGCCGACGCCATGCACCATCAGCTACTTGCCACTGTCCAACGGACCCAGTCGGCACCGGCGGATCAACTCTGCTTCTTTACTCTCAACTCGCGGGAGCATTCCTACAGCGCCTCTGACCACTGGTTTCTTTGGGCCTTTCTTTCAGCCGAGCTTACCAAGCTGTCCAATCAATAATTTGAGAAACTGCTAACTTGAGTTCGGTTCATTTCGACTTCTGGGTCATGAGATCGACAATGGCTCGCACGGCTTGTTGGCCTGGGTAACGACTGCGGTGAGCAAGCGCAGCTGAGGGGAGAGCGGCAATAACATGATTCACTCAATGATAGGTTTGTTGTCGATCGGTGGACGAGCCGTCCTCGTATTCCGACGGTCGTTGCTTCCTGGATTCTTGCTGCTCTCCTTCCTGGCGACGACCCCCGCCGACGCCCAGGACGATCGATCCCTGACCTCTCCCACCGACTGGTGGTGGTACGACGGCGTCTCTCCCGAAGACGTGGGCCAGCTCGTTGCCGCGCACGGCGCACGCATCACCGACATCGAAGTCGAACGAACCTCGCCGCTCCTCTTCACGGTCGTGTTGGTAAAGAACGAGGGTCCTTACGCCAGGCAGTGGTGGTGGTATCACGACATCTCGGGCCAGCGAATCGAACAGAGCCTGGCCCAGGAGCGGGCTCGCATCGCGGACATCGAGCTCATGGGGGTGAGGCCGGACGCGCGGTTCGCAGTCATCCTCGTCGAAAACAGCGGAGAGCAGTCCCAACTCTCGAATTGGACGGCAGGGTCCGTGACCGCAGCGAACGCCGGCGACTACGTCTCTGGTCTTTCCAGCGCCGGCATGCGGCTGGTCGACTTCGATCCCAACGATCGCATGGGGGGCTATGCCACTACGGTCGAGATCGCGGATGAGGCTGCCGGAGCCGGTGATTGGTGGTGGTATGCCGATATCACGGCCGCCGAGATCGCGGAAGGGCTGAGCGAGCATGACGCGAGACTCGTCGATATCGAGTGGAAGGGGGGAAACCGATTCAGTGCGGTCATGGTCAAGTCGGGAGGCGAGGCCTGGTCGTGGTACTACGACCTGACCGCGCAACAGGTAGACGAACTGGCCCAGCAAAACAGCGCGCGCGTCATCGACATCGAGATGCGAACGGTCAACGGTGAGAAACGGTTCGCGGCCATCATGCTGCAAAGTCGTTCGCTGCGCGCGGATCAAGCGGCGATGACCAGCGCAGCGGCGGCCGCCGTTGCCGGCAGGGCCGAGGTCCCCGCGGAGCCGTCAGCGAGGGCACCCGCGGGCGAGGTGATCACGCAGATACGTCCCGGGTGGGTCCCGGAGCACCGGACCGCTTCTGGTTACATCTGCCAAATAGAGCATACGGGCGCCATACCTTCCCTGCGAGTCACCCTCACGGACCAGGAACATTGCGGTGGACAGTTGACCGCGGATGTCATCTTCCCGGGAGACGGCGAGGAAGGCCCTCTCTCCAAGCTGGGAATGACAGAGCAGGCCATGGAGACGCTCAAGGAGGAGGGCTACGTGATCTCGATCACGTACGAGCCCGAAGCCGACGGAACGGACCGCGCGATTGAGTTCAGCTACTGACAGGCTTGGAGGTGGCCGTGAAGAAGCTATACCTGACAGCCACCGTACTCGTCATCGCCATCCACAGCATCGGGTTGGCGCAAGAGCGCGACCCGGCAAGAGACTCGCTCTCCCGCGGTGCGATTACGAAGCTACGACCGCGGCCGATGGCCGAACCGTATTACCGGACGTCTTCCGGCTACGCTTGCCTCTTTCAAAAGCCAGTCAATCCCATCAAGATTGTCGGTTCCGCTAAGCGCAGCTGCGCGGCCCTCGGTGACTCGATCCGATAGTAAAATAAGGTGGCCCGGGTTTCCTTCGCGTCGCTAACCCCAAGGTGTGTCATGAAGCGATCGTCTTTCGCTGTTCTGGTACCGCTGATCCTCTTGCTCCCCGCTTGCGCCGGAGATGAAGGCAGTGGCGGCACAACGGGTCCTCAGAACGCCGACGTGTCTGGTTCATGGGACTACAACGCCACCGACCTAGTCGGTGCGGTTGCGTCCTTATCTGTGAGCTGTGATATCGTCGACGCCGTGCTGGTTCTCAACCAGCAAGGCACCAGCTTTTCCGGCACGCGCGAGGGCGGGCTGCTCACGTGTGAGCTCGAAGGCGGGCAAGATGGTCAGGTGCTGGACGCCGTTGTTCCGATTGCGAACGGTCGCGTTGCCGGCAACGAGGTCCAGTTCGATTTCGAAGTTCGCCTTGGCTTGGACAGACTCGCTGAATTGTTGGAGGAAGCCGGCTTTCCAGCATCTTTTCCAGTTGCTGCGATCCTTCAGCATGAGGGGACATCGTCTGGGAGCACGATGTTTGGCGTGGCTACTCTGAGCGCCGACCTTGGGCCTGAAGCCGGCGTACTCATTCTGGTAGGGAGTTGGTCGGCTTCGCGCAGATAGATCGGTGCGGCGCCCGCTGAGAAGTCCGCCTATGATGGCCGCGTAATGTTCCTCGCCAGCCTTGCGGCGGTTGCGCTCGCTGCAGCACTGGGCATCGCCGTCTTGAACAGGCGAAGAGGGTCCCCGTACAGAGGTGCCCTGTCGTCCTCGGGCCGTTGGCCTCGCAGGCCCTCGCGCGATCGAAGGGCCCCACTTCGAGAAGTTCTCCATGATGGCGCAACGATCCGGTATGCCCCGCCCCCAGCCTACTTATCAGGATCTAGACTTCTTCCATGGCACCTGGAGGTAGCGGGAGACGACGGTGTCGAGGAGATCCGTTTCGCGAGGCCCGGTGCGGGGTCTGCGGAGATCACCTTTGGTCGATTACGAAGTGACTCGACGACGCACGTACAGTTGAAGTCGCCGACTGTGAGCCGCCGGCATGCTTCGATATCTCGACAAGGGGATGATTGGACGATCACCAACCTGTCCCCTGCGAACCCGGTTCGAGTGAACGATGAAGAGCTCGCCGCGCCAGCGGGCTCTCGGGTCCTGCGGGCCGGCGATGTGATCGAAATAGGTGATCAGCAATTCGTGTATCGCGAGGAATGAGACGGGTTCTCTCAACGCCTTAGCCCTTGCGCGCCGCAACGCGACTTTTCACTGTCATTAGTCTACGAAATGTAGATGACAGCCCGTTTCTGAGGAAATACTTTGGATCCGCCGCAGCACAGACGCCCGCAAGCGGCCTCGGAGCTGGCGCCTGTTACGCCCCGCTCTAGGGCTACGGCAGCGCCTCCATTCCGGCACTCTTTTGAATCTGCTGATCCTTGGCACCAGGCCGTAAAAAATCTGTAATATGAGCACGAGAAGCGCCGACCCCACCCAGCGCAGACTCAAGGGGGAGTCATGAAGGGATCATACGTGGTGGCCTGCGGCCTTATCCTGTTCACGGTACCGGACTTGGCGCTCGGCCAAGAGCCGAGCCAGCCGCTCAGGGCGCGGCCGGAGCACTTGCGTATGGGTAGAGAGTTCATGCCGGATGCGGGGAGCCTGCTTTTCCGGTTGACCCCTGCGAACTCCGTATACCTCCCGTCAGATGGTTCACCCGCTTGGCTCACTTTCCACGCGCCGATCCTGGTTGGAGACCCGGCTTTGTTGGAGCACCCGGAAGGTATAGTCTCCTTTTCGGGTTCGAGCGGCCAAGTGACCATACATCTCGGCCCGATGGTCCCGGGTCGACGATACCACTTGACCATGAGCATCTACGCTTTTGAGCCGACTGTGCTCTCCCTTCACGGCTTTTATTGTGCCATCAACTTCAGCGGCGGCGCTCCAGCGAAGGCCTACTTTAATGTCCCAGTAGGCGAAAACCTGCTGGAGGCGGTGATCGAAAGGTCATTTTTCAATGTCTGTGCCTTCACGCTAGCAAGGTCCGGTCCTACTAGTAGCTGGCGGTTCTACTACGCTGAGCTGAGGGAGATAAAACTGTGAGGTTGGAAGAGGATGCGCTTGTGAAGCCTCTCGGACGAAGCGGATGAGAACTTTCGCAGACGTTCTTTAACGACTTCTGGGGGAGTCATGAAGAAGTCATACGCGGTGGCCTGCAGCCTGATCCTGCTGGCGGTACCCGATTTGGTGCGCGGCCAAGAGCCGAGCCAGGCGATTCGGGCCCGGCCCGAGCACATGCGGGCGGTCATCCCGCTGGACGACCTGAAGGTTGACGATCCGCTATTCAGGGTTCGGTTGACGCCTCGTGAGCCCATTAGCAAGGACGTCGAAGCGGACGCTCTCCCTAAGATTTATTCCACGGTAGTGCCTCTTCCACACTACTTGCGTTTCCTCAGAATCGCTGATCTGAGGGACATGACGAGTTCGTCGCGCGCCGAGGTCCCGCGAAGCGGCGTGGTCGCCATGTCCTATAGCCTTGTGCCGGGCCAGCTCTACTTGCTTGACGTCAGAATCGAATCGGCAGGTTTAACGTTGGAGCTCGACAGCCCCGGTCCGGGCTATTTAAGCAAGCACCGGTGTCAGATCGATGCTCTGTTGCAGAAGAAGATCATTTCAGTCCCTGCCGGCCCGGCACAGCTACTAGCGGTCATCGAAAGGTCGGATTCGTTATCTCCTTACGACAATTGTCTTTTTCAACTACAGGAGAGTCCTCCCGCATCAACCGATGGAGGTTGGGCCCCTAGATGGACGTTTTTCTCGGCCGAGCTTACCAGGCTGGCCGATCAATGATTCGCGGGGTCGCTGATTGCCGGCGAGGCGACTGAGGGAAGGGTGACAGCATCATGATTCACTCAATGCGAGGATCGTCGCAGATCTGTCGACAACTCCTCTCCGCCTTCCGATGGCCGGCGCTTCCCGCATTCCTGCTACTCTTGCTGATGGCGACGAACCCCGCCCGCGCCCAGGACGACCGATCGCTTACCGCTCCGACGGCGTGGTGGTGGTACGATGGGGCGTCGCCCGAGTTCATCAGCCAGGTCATCAGCGAGAACGGGGCTCGGATCACGGACATCGAGGTCGAGGGAGCCTCTCCTCCCCGCTTCACAGTCGTGCTGGTCAAGAACGAGGGGGCCTACAGCAGGAGATGGTGGTGGTACTACGACTTGACGGGGCAGCGCGTCGATCGAAGCTTGGCGGAAGAGCGGGCCCGCATCGCAGACATCGAGCTGATCGCCGTGCGACCCGACGCCCGCTTCGCCGTCGTGCTCGTCGAGAACAGCGGAGAGCAAGCCACGGTTTCGAATTGGACCGCGGGCTCGGTCGACGCCACGGATGCCGGCGGCTACCTCGCACATCTCTCGCAGTCGGGCATGCGGCTCGTCGACTTCGACCCCAACGAGCGGCTGGGCGGCTACACCACCTCGGTGGAGATTGCCAACGAAGGTGCCGAGGCCGTGGCTTGGTGGTGGTATCCGGACGCTTCCCCTGACGTCATCACTTCCAAGCTGCGGGACAACAACGCCCGGCTCGTCGACATCGAGTGGAAGGAGACTGGGCGGTTCAGCGCTCTCATGGTTGAGTCCCGAGGCGAGGCCTGGTGGTGGTACTATGACCTGACGGCCGAGGACGTAAACAACCTCGCCCAGCAGAACGGTGCCCGCGTCATCGACATAGAAACCCGCTGGGTTAACGCGCAGAAGCGCTTCGCCGCGATCATGCTCCAGAGCCGGGCGCAGGCCGAGGCGCCCGCAGTGACCGGCGCTCCAGCGGCGGCGGCTCCTGCGCGACCGGCGCTCGGCGGCGATGCGATCAGGAGATTGGTACCGCAGGCTGTGAGGGAGTCCGATGCGGGCACTGCTGCCGGATTCCTCTGCGTCATCGAGCGTACCGCCGACGAGACACCCGATCTGCGGGTGACGTTGACGACCGAAAACGAGTGCGCCGGTCAACTGGTGGCCGATGTCCTTTTTCTCGGCGACGGCCAATTCGGGTACTTTTCCGAACTGGCGAGTAAGGAGAGGGAGCTGAACGAGCTTAAGGACGAGGGCACCCATATCTCTCTCGAGTACACCGTCGAACCCGACGGGACCCATCGCGCCTTGAAGTACAGCTACTGATCCGATCGCAAGGTCGCGACGGCCCACCCGGGAGGATCCTCGTGAAGCTGCGCCGTGATGCCCTGCTGGTTGTACTGGCTCTGGGACTACCCGCGTGTTCCGGGGGCGGCAGCGAGGGTGATCCGACCGGCCCTCAGAACGCGGACGTAGCCGGCCAATGGAATTATCTTGCTATGGATCTTATCGGTGAGATTCTACTTGTTTCTGTGCGATGTGCCGTTGTGGGCGGAATGGACCTCAGCCAGCAGAGCGGCACTTTCTCGGGTACGCTCTTCGGCCGAGCGATCGAGTGCGAAGTCCCGAACGTGACTCTGGAGACAGGGGATGTGGGTGATGTCCAGATCATTAACGGCGCAGTAACCGGCGGACAGGTTGAGTTCGACTACAGCGTTCTGTTCCAGCTCCCCGAAATCCTGAAGCTAGTGGAGGCGGAACTCGGAGCACCCGTTACCGGCGTTACCTTCACATTTCACCACGAGGGAACGGTGTCCGGCAACTCGATGTCGGGTGCGGTGACCGTCAACGGTGAAGCTGTGATAACCGGTGCGTCGCGCCCCGGCACGTTCGTCTTGGCGGGCACCTGGTCGGCGAGCCGTTAGACAGGCCCCGCCCGAATCGAGGGCGGTACCTGAACCGAAGGAGGTCGACCCGAGCAGCGCGCCGGGTACGGCTACTGATCGGATCGCAGGGTCAGGCGGCCCACCTGGGAAGCTCCGCATGAAGCTGCTCCGCGATGCCCTACTGGTCGTACTGGCACTGGCACTCCCCGCGTGTTCCGGGGGGGGCGACAGTGACCCGATCGCCCCGCAGAACCCGGACGTGACGGGCCAGTGGGATTATCTTGCTATGGATATTACCGGCGAGATTGGCGCCGACCTTTCGGTCCAATGCGACCTTGTGGGCGGAATCGACCTCGACCAGCAGGGCGGTACTTTCTCGGGCACGCTCAACGGTGCAGCGTTCACGTGCGGAGTCCCAGACGCGACTCAAGAAACGGTGCTCGTGAATAAGCCCTTTCCGATCTACGACGGCCAGGTGATCGGCGCGGACGTTGGGTTTCGGTACGACGCCCCCTTCCTGCACCCCGTACTGTTAATTTTAGCGGAGGATGAACTCGGAGCACCCGTGCTCTCCGCCATTGGCACCTTTGTCAACATTGGAACGGTTTCCGGCAACTCGATGTCGGGTACGGTATTCGTCCAGCTTGAGATTGTCCTAATCGGAACGCGCAACTTCAGTACCATCTTGGAGGGCACATACTCGGCGACCCGCTAGACTGATGGGCGATTTGGGCGCTGTTCGCGGCGCGCGGATCACCGATATTGAAGTTGGACAGACCTCGCCTTTCCAATTCACAGTCGTGCTCGTCAAGAACGAGGGGGCTGCTCCCGAGTTGCGCGAGGATGAATGGATAGACACGTCGGCGAGCATCCGGAGGGAACCATGACGAAATCGCGCATACTGGTCTGCAGCCTTGTCCTGCTTTTGGCGCCGGACGCGCTCCCCGGACAGCCCAGCGGTGCGCTGAGAGCCCGGCCAGAGCACTTGCGTGCCGCCAGCGACATGGCGGCGAAAGTCGTGCTCCGGCTGACACCAAGGAGGCCCGTCGCTTTGGAGGTCGGGGCGCTTCCTACCGATGATCCGATTGGCTGGTTGAGCTTCCAAAAAGCATTCTACGTAGACGCGCATTCTGAGTTCTATTCCAGCGCAACAGGGGAAGGACAAGCAAGTTTGCCAGAGAACGGCATCGTCCGGATCAGTGTTGTGCCGCCTCAGGCCGGCGAGCCCTATGTACTGGTAGTCTTCGCGTCTTCTGATTTTCAGCGTTCTTACTATCTCAGGAATCTCAAATATGGCGACGTCATTAGTAGCCCAACGACCAAATCCGAATGCTTGGTGAACTTCCAGCTGGCAGGGGATCAGTTGTTTGAGAACGTAGGTCCATCAGGTCCAGAAACAGAAGCTGCACTGGCAGCAGTAGGTGACCTGTTCCTGCGCATCCTTGTAGAGAGGCCCGCATACGTGACAACGTGCCATTTCTCCATGACGTCTACGCCCTACGAAACTGTTGAAGAATGGCAAAACCACTGGCGGTTTCACTTTGCTGAGCTGCGCGAGCCGTAGTGATCGCGCCGCGTAACGTTCATGCCATTTAACCCCTGACCGAGCCGCGCTATCCGCTGACGACGCGGCCGCGCCCCCCGGGCCTCCCACAGCCGATTCCTGGTGGGAGGCAAGGATCGAGTTCCTCGGTCTTCCGTTGGAGGGGCCAAGACATCTACTTGGAGGACGGCTTCGGCGTGCGGGGCGCCGCTCCAATGGTGAAGCTGCGACCAGGAAGCTGCGGTCCCTAGGCCTTGGCCCGCCGCCTGGCGAGGAACCAGCCGAAAGCGACTCCGAGCAACAAGAGCCCTATCCCTAACGGCAACCACAGCCACCGTGGCCCTCCCGAGGTCGGCCCAACGAGGACGCCGCAGGCGCTGGCGCTTACATCCGCAACAGATTCCGAGGATCTAAAGCTCCATCCAGCCCCAGCGAGAACCAGGAGCGGTCGCTCCTGGGGCGGCGTTCCCTTCAGCAAGCAGTAGATGTCGGAGAGCATGGAGTTGTTGTTCGCGTAATAACTGTGTGCTAGAAAGTCGGTCTTGAGCTCGGACGCGTCGATCGCGTCGAACCGATCGACGTCTGCGCTCGCCTCCAGTAGCCCACCTGCCACCTGACCGGCCCGGGGCTCTCCCTCGCGGATGTCCTCGGAGAGAGTCAGGGCGCGATCTTTGTCCGACACGTAAAGCGTGACTCGGGTGGCCAAGGCCGGCAGGGTGTTCAGGAAGCGTTGCCGGAACCGTCTCGAAAAGATGTCCGGGGCTGCCAGGACCAGTTGATCGACGATCGCTCGCGCCGAGTCCCCACGCTGCGTCAAGGCGTTCGCCACCACCCTGTTTCCCATGCTGTGCGCGATCACGTGCACGAACTCCACGCCGGCACGAAGCTTTACCAGATCGAGGAACTCGTTGAACGCATCCGTCGCCTCCAAAGAGACGTCGTAGTCAACGAGATAGCCGCCCGTCCCTCCGCGGGAGGGCCAGCTGAACACCATGGGGATCCCGCGAAAATCCTCGTCGAGGTCGAAGTCCAGGTCGTACGCGACTTGGGCCGCCCGACGGGCTGCCTCAGCGAATGTAGTGGCGAACCCGTGGACATAGATGAATGCCTGATTCCGACCGGTGCTTCTAACTTCTCGCACCCACGCCTCGTAGTCGTTCGTGAAGGACCGGAGCTCAGCGATCAGCACGTCTTTATCGGGATCTTCGTCCCTGAGTGCAAAGCCGAGGATCTGAAGAGGACGCTCGATCTTGCCGGTCGTATGATCTGGCGGAAACGAAACCCTCGTCGTGCCGACCTCGAGGCCTGATGTGCCGGCTTCCACATCGACGGGTTCATTTCCATAGAACGTGCTTGGCGTGCATGTCGACTTCGTCTGCCAACGGATGGACGCCAGATCCACACACGGGTCGGTACGAACTCGGTTGGTGCCGTAGAACAGGCGCACGGAGCGAAGACTCTTATCGACCATGGACGAGGGTTGCGCGCTGGCGGGAGTAGGTGTGGTCTGTGGCTCGCGCGAAAGTCCCGCCTCGGCCGCAGGCTGCTCGGCCACCTCCTCGCCGGGCTCGGCCACCTCGTCGCCGGGCTCAGCCACCTCGTCGCCGGGCTCGGCCACCTGTTCGCCGGGCTCAGCCACCTCGTCGCCGGGCTCGGTCACCTCGTCGCCGGGCTCGGTCACCTCCTCGCCGGGCTCGGCCACCTCCTCGCCGGGCTCGGCCACCTCCTCGCCGGGCTCAGCCACCTCCTCGCCGGGCTCAGCCACCTCCTCGCTACGCTGGACATCCTGCTCGCCTCGGTCGGCGAGACGGCGGAGGTCGGCGAGATCATCCGCGATGGGGCTGGGCTCGGGTTGGCGACCTGCCGGCTCCCTTGGACGTGCGGCTACCCGCTTGTCCGGTGCGGCATACGTTACCTGCACAGGATTGGATTGTGACGCGGTCTGTCCGGCCCGGACTCTCGTTTCCAAGACGACCCAAAAGGCTGTTCCGGCAGGTGGGGTGCCGGCCGGGAGGATGGTGCGGAAATCAATGGTGAACACCGTGACGCTGCCGGCTGCCGGCGCCCTGCCGGCAGAGCCGGATCCCATCACCACCGCACCTGATCCCGGCGGACCATCCATCACCTTCCACGTTGCCCCGGCAGCTTGGGACCCGATGCGCCAGCGAAAGGTCTGGGCCTGAGGTGTGTTGACGGTGACCTCGTGACCCCAGAGTTCGGAATCACCGCCACGCTGCCGTACCTCGAGTAGGGGGATGACCGCCCACATGTGCTCAGGCTGTGCACGAAGTACCCGCGTCGGGTCTTGCCCGAGTGCCGTACTCTGGACGAGGATGATTGCGGCTGTCGCTGCCAGGAGTGGCTTCTTCATAGCTACTCGCCGGAGTGATGCAGGCCCAAACGTAGGATCCGCGGCTGACTTTCTTTCAGTCTTCTCGGCCCTCGCTCCGGGCGCGGGGTGCCCCGTTGGCGAACGGTAGCGTTAGTGGCCAAGACGAGCAACGCCGGGCTTCGGGGCTAACAGCGCCTCAGTTAGTGCCAGCGGCAGCGCCAACGCCAACGCGCGCCCACGGGCGCTGACACGCGCACAGAAGGACAGCGAGGCAAGCACGATTCACGGCGGACCTCGCTACGGGTGAGTGTTGATGATGTTCATCCCTCTCTGCAAACCTAGTAGCGGTTTCTGGCCGGGGGGCTCAGGCTGCGGGTTGAACATATAGATCAAGCCGGCTCGCCCGGAGCGTGCCTCAACACCGACTCCCATCGCAGCCGCGAAGTCATCGAGTGGCATGTAGGGCCTGCCGCCGACGATGATGATGCCCCGGGATACGAGGTGACCACCGACCTCGAAACTTGAGGTTTGGGCGTTGGGTGTCCCCGGCTCGCCGGCAGCCGGTTGGGCGGCGGCCGCGTTCAGTTCTTTAAGATGATCTGCACTCGCTTCAGCGATCTTGTTGGCCTGCTTAAGCCTTGCGGTCCAATATCTCTTGTCTTCTTCTTCAAGTTCAGCGATCGATTTCATGATACTCATCAGCTGTGCGTCTCGGTTGATCCCGCTCGGTTGATGAGCCGCGCTGAGCCGTGCGCCCTGAACGACTCGCTCCGCGTCGCCTTCGGGAGCCGGCCTTTCTTCTATAACGATGCCCATCACGTGCTCCGGATTGATGCGCAGCACGCCCCTCTCGCCCGGTTGAGCGGCGTAAGCGTTTCGGTCCGAGTCGAACCGAACCCGCGCCCCGAGCGCCCGCGCCACATCGTCCAGCGGGATGTACGCGATCGTCACGATGCTCTGGCTGAACACACCGGCCGGAACGGGCCGCATCAGCACTTCGTCTTCCTCCTGGGCGGTCGCGCTAGCCGGTGCCAGGAAGAACACAGGTAGCGCAACCGTCGCTAGGAGACTGATTCTGAGCGTCATGAAGCACATCTTCGCCCCCTTTGCGTATGTACTACGTCGCCGACTCTCCCACATCACAAGCCTCTATCTAGTTGCTTGCCAGGTACCGCCCAAGCTAATCGTGTCGCCGATCTGCTGAAAAAAGACGGGGATACAGGAAATCGTGCCGTTCATAGCAGTGGACGGCGTGCCGGATAGCGTGCCCTCGTACTGGCACAGTGGCTCCACGCGAAAGCTGATGTTTTGGCCCGAGACCTGACCGCCGGAAGTATTGGTGGTGCCTGATCGCGGTACCGAGCCGCCCGGCACGGTGCAGACTCCTGTGAAGGTAATGGCGGCTGAGAACGTCGAGCTAGCCTGATCGATGTCGATCGTGCCCTGATCGCTGCACGAGAAGCCTTTGGCGGCGTCGTCGAGTGTCTGATTCCAGCTCCAGACGCCGCCGATCTCGGGCACCGTTGGCTGGGACGGGCCGCTGGAGTCGCCACTGCATTGGACGAGGCTCGGTAGGAGAACTAACACGAGGGCAATGCGGCGCATCGATAAACGGTAGCCTTGGAGGCCAGGACCAGCAACTCCAATGCTTTTCCTTTGCCAGGTTTTCGTAGTGCCAGCGTCAGTGCCAGCGCCCACCAGCGCCCACAGGCGCTGACGCGCGCAAGGGCAGGGAATCGGCGCGGATTCGAGCGCCCACCAGCGCTGACGCGCGCCCGTCATCGGCTTTGGGAGCAGGGGGTCGCCGGTTCGAATCCGGCCGCCCCGATTGGTAAGCCTCTATCCGGTAGTCGGATATGGGCTTTCTGTTAGGCGGGTTCTAGGCCATAATTCAGGGCCAGTGTCAATAACAGTGACAAACAACCGGCACCGCTCAGCCACAATCCTGCGGTACCAAAGGACTAACAGGGTAGCGCACCTGCCTGTGACGCAGGAGGTCCAAGAGCGAGAGCCGCGCGAGATCGCGGCTCTTTGATTTCGGTGGGTGAGATTAGGGGCGGATTCTCTGTTACTCCGACCACCTGCCCAGCCGGAGGCTGTCACTGCTAACGACACTGTAGGCTGAATCCCGACGTCCAGTCTGCCCGACCCCCTGCCTTCTCCGAATGCGGTAAGGGGCCGGGCAGCTCGTCCGGTGTTGCAGAAGCAGGACCGCCGAATCTATGGTTGAGTAACGCGACAACGCTCACCGAAACAAGGAACTCTCCATGGCGATGAAGCTCGAAGGTGAGCTGATCGAGACCTGCAGCTGCAATGTCCTCTGCCCCTGCTGGTTTGGTGTCCGGGAGCTAATGAAGATGGACAAGGGTTGGTGCGACAGCGCCCTACTGTTCCGCATCGTGAACGGTGAAAGCAACGGCGTCGATCTGGCCGGCTCCACCGTGGCGTACGTCTGCTGCCTCCCCGGTCCGACGCTTTTCGACGGTGACGGCACCGCAAGGCTGTACATTGACGAGTCGGCCAAGGAAGAGCAGCGTCGCGAGCTCGAGGCTGTCTTTCACGGCCAGCGGGGCGGACCCACCGAGATCTTGGCCGGCCTGATGAGCAGCTGGCTCCCCAGTGAGTTCTGCGGGATCGACATTCAGGACGATGGCGAGCAGCTTTCCGCCAAGGTGGGCGAAGTGGGCGAGATCCGTTCTGCGATCTTGAAGAATGAGGCCGGCGACGCCATGACCGTTCAGGACGCCGGGTTCGCCGTGGCGTTCAGTTTCGCGGATTCCCGGTTCAGGGTCGCACCGAGCGACAGCCGTTGGGCGGATCCCAGTTTGCCCCGCACATTCGATACGCGCTCGGGAGCCCGGTCGTCCTGGAGTTGGAACGTCGCCTAGGATGGACCTCCGCCTCTCCCGTAGACACACACCTTGTCGCCCTCAAGCGCTCCGAGCGCCGTGCCTCTAGAGGCGCTCCTTAGGCGGGACCGCGTCGTCGTTGCCGTCGGCCTCTTCGCAATAACGGCCCTCACGTGGACCTACCTCCTCTATCTCGCCTCGCGGATGGGCGGCATGGAGATGAGCGCGGGTGTGGCTAGACCGCAGATGGTTGCGTGGGGGCCTGTCGACCTGCTCCTCACGTTCGTCATGTGGTCCGTGATGATGATCGCCATGATGATCCCGTCCGCGGTCCCAATGATTCTACTTTTTGCGAAGATCAATCGAACGCGCCGCGAGCGCGAAGACCCTGCGCTTCCCACAGCCACGTTTGTAACCGGCTATCTGCTCGCTTGGACGGCGCTAAGCGCCCTGGCCACCCTAGCGCAATGGGGTCTCCACAGCGCAGCGCTCCTCTCGCCCATGATGCAGAGCTCGAGCTCGCTCCTCGGCGGCAGCCTCCTGATCGCCGCTGGGGCGTATCAGTGGACCCCGTGGAAGCAGGCCTGCCTGATTCACTGCCGGTCCCCCCTCCACTTCTTCATGAGCGACTGGCATTCGGGAGCCCTTGGGGCGCTCAGGATGGGCTTCAGACACGGCGTGTTTTGCGTGGGCTGCTGCTGGGCGTTGATGACAGTGTTATTCGTCGCCGGGATCATGAACCTTCTTTGGGTGGCTGCCATCGCCGCTTTCGTCCTGATCGAGAAGATCGTACCAGGCGGTGAGCTCATCGGCCGCACCGCCGGGATCGTGCTCATGATCGTCGGGCTCGGCGTCTCGGTGCTGCCGCCGGGTTGATTCGGCTTGCAGGCCCATCGGTTCCTTTCGGGGCCGCCCGTGGTCACCTCGGAGTTCCGCAGTGCCAGCGACAGTGCCAGCGCCCACGCGCGTCCATCGGCGCTGACGCGCGCACGGGAAGGGAGTCGGCGCGGATTCGGGTGCCAGCGCCGCTTGCCCCTTCCTGATCCGGACCGGCATCTTGGCCAACTGTCCGCCGCGCATCGTGCTCCCTTGTCCAGGACGTGCATGAACGGATTCGCCAGAAGGATGGCCGGTTGGGCGAGGGAGGCCAAACGCCGCCGCGTCTATGTCCCGATCGGTGCGTACCTGGTCATCGGCGTCACGATCATCGAGCTCTCCGATGCCGTCTTCGAAGCGCTGCTCCTGCCGGAATGGAGTTCGCGATTGGTCACGGTTCTCCTGATCTTGGGCTTCCCTGTCGTCGTGGCCCTGGCGTGGATCTTCGACATCACTCCCCAGGGTGTGCGCCGGACGGAAGAGGCGCAGCGGACCGGGATCGATGCCGCTGGGGTCGAAGCTGCCTCCGGGCCGGCCGTCAAGAGTCCGGCGGATGCCCACGCTGGACGCCCGCCTCCAAAGGTGCGCCGCATCTCGCCGAGTCAGGGCCCGGCCCGGCCTGGGGTCTCGGGACCGGGTCCGGTTCCGGCTCCGGAGGAGGAACCAGGGGCGCCTCCGGACCCTGAGCGAGTGAAGCGCGCGGCCCTGACCCAGGTTCGCCACGAGCTCAAGACACCCATCAACGCCATCCTGGGCTACTCGGAGATGCTGCTGGAGGATCTGGAGGATGGGGAGGACGAGCTGGAGAAGGATCTCGAGAGGATCCGCACGGCGGGCCGCAATCTGCTGACACTGGTGGATGAGATTCTGAACCCGAACCGGATCGCCGAGGAAGGTTCGAGCGCCGAACTGGAGGATTATGGAGCGAAGATTCGGGTGGATCTGCGAAACCCGATCAACGCCGTGATCGGGTACGCTGAACTCCTGATCGAGAACAGCGAGGAGATGGGTTGGGACTACATGGTGGCGGATCTGGATCGGATCCAGGCAGCGGGCCGGCGACTCCTAGATCTGAGCACCGACATCGTACAGGTGGCTACGGCCCGCGATGAGGACAGCAGTGATCAGGGCCGACTGAATGTGGCATCGGCCCTGACCGAAGCGGTTCTGGCCAAGGCGCGAACCGGTGCCGGAGCCGTCCAGGTGGACAAAGTTGCGGGCTCCCTGCTCGTCGTGGATGACAACGCCATGAATCGGGATCTCCTCTCCCGACAGCTGGCGCGGGCCGGGTTCATGGTCCAGACTGCGGAAAGCGGTGCCGAAGCGCTGCGGATCATGGACGGGCGGGACTTCGATCTAGTCCTGCTGGACGTCATCATGCCGGAAATGGACGGTCTGGAGGTTCTGCGCCGCGTGAAGAGCGACCCGCACCTGGCGGAGACTCCGGTCATGGTGCTGTCGTCCCTGGACGACGTGGAAAGTGCCATCCGGTGCATAGAGCTGGGTGCGGACGACTTTCTGCACAAGCCGTTTCACCCCACGCTGCTGCAGGCCCGGATCGGAGCCTCTCTCGAGATCCGGAGGTGGCGGGACGAGCACGACCGTCAGCTTGCGCGGCTGGATGAATCGGAGCTCTTCGTGGAGAGGATCCTGCGGAGCAGCTTCCCCGCCGCGATCGCCGACCGAATCCGCTCCGGCGAAACCGAGATCGTGGAGTCGTATGGGGACGTCACCGTACTCTGGTGCGACGTGGAGTCCGCCGCTCGCGACCGCACCCGGGACCCGAGCCAAGTGGCGGGCAGGATGCAGCGGCTCCTGGAGGCCCTGGACCGAGTGGCCGAGGAGCAGAAGCTGGGCACGGTGGCGCAGGCGGGAGATGGGGTCGTCCTCGCCGCCGGCGTGCCGATCCCGGCAGAGGACCACGCACACCGGGTGGCGTCGGCAGCACTCGCGCTGAGGGTTGGTCTCCAGTCCGACCCGTCCTTCGACGCACCGATCCGGGTCGGAATAGACTCGGGGGAGGTGACGGGGGGGGTGTTGGGTGGTGAGCGGCTCGGTTATCGACTCTGGGGGGATCCGGTGGATCTGGCCCGGAGTCTGGGCCGCCAGGCCCAGACGGGACAGGTCACGGTCTCACCCGGCGCCTACCGACTCCTCAAGGATAGCTGGGCCTTCGCCACTCCCGGAGTCCAAGAAGTTCCCGGCCGAGGCCAGATGCGAACCTATGTGCTGGAGGGGCCCGCCTGACCTTCCTTCGCTTGCCCGCTCAGTTCCCTCCGACCAGGGCCTCGATTTTCCCCAGCAGCCGCGGCAGCTCGACCGGTTTCGTGTCGTAGTCGTCGCAGCCGGCCTGCAGCGCCTTCTCTCGGTCCCCAGCCATCGCGTGTGCGGTCAGCGCGATGATCGGAATCCGCCCGCTTCCGTCTGTAGCCCGAAGCCGACGGGTGGCCTCCCACCCGTCCATATCGGGCAGGCTCATGTCCATGAGAATCAGATCGTATTCGCCCGATTGTCCCATCTCGACACCCTGGCGGCCGTCCACGGCCAACGCCACCTCGTAACCCTTACGCTGGAGGCGCCTCGAGAGCATGTCTCGGTTCATCTCGTTGTCCTCGACCAGGAGAATTTTGGCCATCGGGTCGCTCCGTCTCTTACGAAGTAGATGCCGCGCTGACCGACGCAGCGGACACGTAGGCCGGAAGACGAATGGTAAACGACGACCCCTCGCCCGGCGAGCTCGAGACTCTTACGTCCCCGCCCATCAGGCGGGAAAAACGTTTCGTGATCGCCAGGCCGAGCCCCGTGCCGCCGTACTTGCTGGTCGTGGAGGCTTCTGCCTGGGCGAATGCCTCGAAGACCTTGCCGAGCTGCTCCGGCGTCATGCCGATTCCGGTGTCACGAATGTTGAAGACAACCTCGCTCCCCTCGCGGACGACGGCGAGCGTGATGGTTCCACTCCGTGTGAACTTGCAGGCGTTGGACAGGAGATTCAGGAGCATCTGCCGAACCTTCGTGAGGTCGGCCCGCATGGCTCCCATATCCCCAGGCCTCTGCACGTCCAACTGGTTGGAGTTCTCGGCTACGAGCGGACGGACGGTGGAGATCACGTCGTCCAGCATCGAACCGATCTCGAAGGTCTCGAGGTGCAGATCCATTTTCCCTGCCTCGATCTTCGACAGATCCAGGATGTCGTTGATCAAAGAGAGCAGGTGACGACCGGCGGTCCGAATCTTGTCCAGATCGCCCTGTAGCTCCACATGCCCCAGCTCCTCGACTTCCTCCTGCAACATCTCGCTGTATCCGATGATCGCGTTGAGCGGCGTGCGGAGCTCGTGACTCATGCTGGCCAAAAACTGACTCTTGGCGCTGTTGGCCGCTTCCGCACCCTGCCTGGCCCGAAGCAGCTCGCTGATGTCGTGGTAGAGGCCCATCAGGCCCACGCGCTCGCCGTCCACCATGACTGGCACGCCGAGGATCTCGACGTCCACGAGGGTATTGTCCTTCCGGCAGCGGCGGGCGATCCCGCGAACCGGCCGATCCAGCGCGTCCAGCGTGTATTGCTCGGCCTCCCGTCGCGTGGCCTCGGTCGCGATCAGCGCGTCGAGGTCCTGACCGACCGCTTCCTCCTGAGAGTAGCCGAACAACTCCTCGAAGGCGGGGTTGCACTCGAGGACCCGCTTCTCGCGGTTGAGGGTGACGATAGCGACCGGGCTATTGCGGACCAGCTCCCCGAAGTACTGCTTCTGCCGCTGGGCGGAGGTGTACAGACGAGCGTTTTCGATCGCGATGGCAGCATGCGGGGCGAACAGGTTAAGAAGGCGAAGGTCCTCGGGACCGAACACCCGAGCCGGATCCGAGTGAACGGTGGCGATGGCACCCACCAGACGCTGACCGATTAAGAGCGGCGCGGCCATCACGGAGTGCACTACCACGTCCGCGTACTTCTCCGATTGCCCCTGCCATTCGTGGTAGGATGGGACGATGAGCGGCTCCAGAGTCTGAGCGACGGCGCCCATCGCCCCTTCCCCCGGCTTCAGCCGTGTTCCGATCGAGTCCTTCCCGATGTTCTCGCTGGCGAGCACGATCAGCTCATCCGTTTCCTCCTCGTAGATTGCGACTTCTCCTCCCGTCACTCCGAGAAGCGTCACCGCCCGCGCGATGACCGCCTGCAGAACCCGGGAGAGCTCCAATTCCGAGGAGAGATCGGCCATGGTGTCGAGGAGCGCCTTGTGCTCGTCGGCTCGCCGGCGTTCGGCGGCCAGGAGCCGGGCCCGCCCGATCGCGATGCCCGCCAGGTTGGCGGCCGCTTCGAGAATCTCGAAGTCCTCGTCGCTGAACGCCTCCGGGACGCTGCTCTCGACGACGAGCACCCCGGTCGTCTCGCCGTCGACGCGCAACGGGACGTCTACTTCCGATCCACTGGCCAGGCTGGCCAGGTAATCGGTCGCCTGCGTGACGTTGGGCGTGTAATGCAGCTGGCCGTCTCGGATGGCTTGGGCACTGAGGCCCTCGCCGGCGTGCACACGCATGTTGGCTGGGGCATCCGGCCACCCGACACTCGCCTGGAGAACGCGGTCTCCCGTCTCCGGGTCCAGGAGAAACACACCCAGGAAGTTGTATCCCAGCGCTTCGTCGTGGAGGCCGTCGACAACGCTCTGGTAGATCTCTTTCTCCTCGCGGGCCGCTGCAATCGCCGTGCTCAAGCGCAATAACGCCGCCTGCCGGTGGGCGATCGCACCGCGGTGATTTATCCCTGCGCTCGCGCTCCGGGCGCGACGAGCGTCACTCACCCTGCCCCTCGACCATTCGAGCGTTCTGCGCCTTACTCAGCGCACTCCTCCACAACTCTCCTTGCCAGCAGCTGTTGCACTTCCAACATCAGCTCTTCCCGCCCGTATTGGCTCTTGTGGACGATATGGCGCACCCCGCCATTCAAACGGTCGAGGTCCTCCTCCGTAAGATTCTTGGCGGTCAGGACCACGATCGGAATGGACCGCCACGCCTCATGATCACGTAAGGCCTCGAGGAACTCGAACCCGTCCATCTCCGGCATCATCAGATCGAGAAGTACGATCCGGGGAAGTCGCTCCTTCATCCGCGTCAGAGCGACCCGGCCGTTCTCCGCTTCCGCCACAGTCCAGCCCGCCCTCTCCAGCGTGCGCCGCATCATTTGCCGAGTGTCCGCCTCGTCCTCGACGAGGAGCACACCGTCGCCCTCTCCCGCTCCTTTAGCCCACCGCTGGAGCGAGGCGAGGAGTCTCGTGCGATCCACGGGCTTGGTGAAGTAATCCGCCGCCCCGAGCGAAATGCCTATGGGCTTTTCGTCCAGGATGGTCACCATGATCACCGGGATGTCGGCCACCTCCGGGTCCGCTTTCAACTCGGTAAGCACAACCCAGCCATCCATCCCTGGCATCATGACGTCGAGCGTGATCGCGTCCGGCCGGAGCTCTCGAGCCAGCGCCAGACCGGCCTGTCCGGTGGCGGCTTCCATGACCCGGAAGCCCTCCTTCACCAGTGGACGCCGGATGAGCGCTCGAGACGTGGGGTCGTCGTCGATGATGAGGACGGTACCGGCCGCTCCGTCCTCCGGCTTGTCCGCGGCGTCGTCCTCGAGATCTCCGGCCTCCTGCGCCTCCGTTTCCGGCTCGACCGGCAGAACGGCCGGCAGCCTTACCGTGAAGGTCGAGCCCTCTCCAGCGGTGCTCTCCACGGTGATGTCCCCACCCATCATGCGGCAAAACTGAAGACTGATGTTGAGACCCAATCCGGTGCCGCCGAAACGGCGGGTCGTCGACGCCTCGGCCTGCGTGAAAGCCTCGAAGAGGTTCTCCCGCTGTTCCGGCATCATGCCGATCCCGGTGTCGGCTACCTGGAGCACGATCTCGCCGACTCCTGCCCGCTCCTCGCGGAGCACCTGCAGGGTGACGACCCCGTGGTCGGTGAACTTGGAAGCGTTCGAGAGAAGGTTCAGCAGCACCTGGCGCACGCGCGTCATGTCCGTATGCATGCTTCCGATTCCAAGGGGGCATTCCAGCACCAGCGTGTTGCCGTTCTTGGCCATCAACGGCTCCACGGTCGTCACGACGTCGTCGACCAGAGGCCGCAGCTCGAACGGCTCGGCGAACAACTCCATCTTTCCGGCTTCGATCTTCGAGAGGTCGAGCACGTCGTTAATCAGAGACAGAAGGTGCTTGCCGGCCGAGTGGATCTTTCCGAGATCCGGAAGGAGCGCCGTATCGCCCCCCTCCTCGATCTCTTCCCGGAGCATCTCGCTGTAACCGATAATCGCGTTGAGCGGCGTGCGCAGCTCGTGACTCATGCTGGCCAGGAACTGACTCTTGGCACTGTTGGCACCCTCCGCCGCCCGGCGGGCCGCCAGCAGCTCCGTGATGTCGTGGTACAGCGCCATCAGGCCGATACGCTCGTCGTCCACGACCACGGGCACGCCGAGCACCTCCACATCGACCAGTGACCCGTCCTTGCGTCGCCGCTGGCTGATGACATTCACCGGGCGAGCCGCGAGCGCCTGCTCTGTGTAGCCGACCGCCTCGGAACGTGTTGCCTCGGTCGTGATCAGGTCGTCCAGATTGCGGCCCAGGACCTCGGACTCTCCGTAGCGGAACAGGGTCTCGAACGCCGGATTGCAGGCAACGACGTCGTGCTCCGTGTTCAGCGTCACGATCGCGACCGGACTGTTGCGCACGAGCTCTTCGAAGTACTGCTTCTGTTGCCTGGCCGCGGTGTACAGCCTGGCGTTCTCGATGGCGATCGCCGCCTGAGGGGCGAACAGCTGTAGCAAGCGCAGATCCTCGGGACCGAGCACGCGCGCAGGATCGGAGTGCGCGATCGCGATCACCCCCACGAGCCGGGATCCGATCATCAGGGGGGCGGCCATCACGGACTGCACCGTGTCCTTGCTGTACTGGGTCGACCTCCTCTCCCACTCCTGATAGCGTGGAATGATCAGGGGTTCGTGCGTCTCGGCCACCCAGCCCATCGCCCCGTCACCCAGCGCAATCCGGGTGCCTACCGCATTCGTGCCCATGTTGTGGCTGGTCACGATCAGCAGATCCTGCGCGGCTTGGTCAAACGTGGCTAGTTCGCCCCCGGTCACGTCGAGCAACGACACGGCCCGAGCCAGGACCCCGTGGAGCACGCGGGAGAGCTCCAGCTCCCCGGACAGTTCCTTCATGGTATCCAGAAGGGCCCGCTGCTCTTCGGCGCGCTGGCGTTCCGCCGTAAACAGGCGGGCATTCTCGATGGCGATCGCCGCCTGGGGAGCGAAGAGGTTGAGCAGCCGGAGATCCGAATCTCCGAACCGCCGCTCCGGATCCTTGTCCATGAAGGCGATGGTGCCTACCAGCTCACCGGCCACGAGAAGGGGTGCCACCATGACGCCGTAGAATTCCACTTCCGTGTACTGGGAGGACCGGCCGCTCCACTCCTGGTAGGAGGGTATGAGGAGTGGCTCACGAGTCATGGCCACGTGGCCCATCGCCCCTTCACCCAGCTTCATTCGAGTGCCTGCGGTGTCCTTCCGGCCCACCCTGTGGCTCGCGGCAATGACCAGCTCTTCGGCCGCGGCGTCGAAGATGGCCAGCTCGCCGTGGCTCACGCCGAGCAGGGTCACGGCCCGTTCCAAGACCGATTGCAGGAGTGTGGAGAGCTCGAGCTGCGCCGACAGGTCGGCCATCGTGGCGCGCAACGCCTCTTCTTCGGCCGCGCGCCGCCTCGCATCCTCCAGCAGTCGGACACGTCCGATCGCCACCCCGGCCTGATTCGCGGCCGCCGTCAGGATCTCGAAGTCCTCTGGACCGAAGGCGTCGGGACGGTTGCTCTCCACGACTAGCACGCCCACGAGCTCCCGGTTGACCAGCAAGGGCACGTCGATCTCACAGCCTTCATTGCGGGTCGGGAGATACCTCGTGTCCGCCGTCACGCGCGGCGTGTAGTGCAATTGGCCGTCGAGCAGCGGACGTTCGCTGAGACCGCTTCCTGGCTCAATGCGGAGCTCATCCGGTGCGTCGGCCCAACCCTGGCTCGAGACCAACACCCGCTCCCCCGTGGAAGCGTCCACCAGGAGTAGAGCCAGAAAATCGTATCCCAGTGCTTCATCGTGAAGTCCCTCAACCGCCGCTTCGCATACCTCTTGCTCCGTTTCCGCCGCGGTGATCTCAGCGCTCAGACGGATCAGCGCGGCCTGGTGGCGAGCCAGAGGACTTCGTCCGTCCTCGTCGCCCTGTGTGGCTGTACTCTCAGGATCCATGCGACACTCCGAAAAGGAAACTTCGGTGCCGGCCGCTCGTCGGAGGCCCGCCGGGCTCGGCGCTTGGAACTTCCGGTGGGGCTAGCCTCGTGGCAAGCGGGCCTGCCTTGTGTACAAGGGGACTCCATTGGCAGCCCTATGGTTACGGCCCGCCGCTCGACTTCGCAGCGGTCCTTGATGACGAATGCGAAGGCGACCCGTCGTCCCCCGAAGGAATTTGCACAGGGAAGGGCCTAATCGGTGGCTTCACCCTCTGGCGGGGGGGGGCTGAAAGGCTGGGGTTCCCGGACGTTACCGACGACCAAAACCTGGACCCGGTCACCGCTGAAATGACAGCAGCCTGGGAGGCCGGCAATTACCGGTGGCACCTGAAGTACGGCCAAGACTGTAATTATGACGCCGCGGACGCGAACCAGCTAACGGTCACCGTGTTGCCCGGCACGCATGCAGGCGAGATCGCGGGCTGGGTCGTAGAGACCACCGGCCTGGAGCCGAAGGCATTCCTCTGCCGCATCCCTCAGCGAGGCAAGCGGGTGGCGGAGCTCATGGACGAGTTCATCGCGCCGGTCCGGCTGGAGTTCAGATACCAGCCGAATCCGTAGACGACATCCCGGGCCACGTACTCGGCCTCTCCGCAGTGCCAGCGACAGTGCCAGCGCCCACGAGCGCTGGTGCGCGCCCGTCATCGGCTTTGGGAGCAGGGGATCGCCGGTTGGCTCCACTCGCTGCGCTCGGTCGCCGGTCAGGTGGATCCGGCCGCCCCGACTGGATAAGCCTCTATCCGGTAGCCTGATAGGGGCTTTGGGTTAGCTGGGTTCTAGGCCGCAAATAGCCCGACCAGTGACAAACGTTCGTCACTGTTTGTGACACTGAACGGCAGACCTGGCGCTCGTGCTCCTCCACAGTAGGGCGACAGGTACCATGACCTATGGCGGACGGGACACCAAATCCCGTGCGTCCACCATTCTGGCCCCTCCACGCTATGTTCTGGTGGGGAGCTCGAAATGCTCGATCTCGTCGCCATCGTCGCCGACTTCGCCGCCGCCCGGGCGCCGCGGCAACGGCGCTTGACCCGGGAGATACCGATGCTCTGGATGGACGCCGTGTTTCTCTCGCTGCTGACGGTCGCCTACCCGATCTGGGCCGCGCGGCAGTTCCCCGGCCTCCTGCGACGAATCGCGCTCGAGGGAACGCCGGCACGGATCGCGGGCTACCGCGAGACGATGCTCGCGTTGTGGGGCTTCACCGTCGTCGGACTCGCCCTGTGGTTCGCGACCGGGCGCGGCGCCGAGGCTCTCGGACTCGGCGTTCCCGGCGGGTGGGGCTTCTTGACCGCACTCGGCCTGACCGCGATCGCGGTGGTGCTCGGCACGCTGCAGCGGCGCGGGATCCGCACCGATCCCTCGGCACGGGACCAGGTGCGCACGTCGCTCGGGGACATGGGCCTTTTCATGCCCCGGGACGCACGCGAGGCCCGGTGGTTCAACGCCGTCTCGCTCACGGCGGGGATTACCGAGGAGATCCTGTTCCGGGGCTTCCTGATCGCGTTCCTCACCCCGTTCGTCGGCACGATCGGCGCCGTGATCCTCTCCGCCGTCCTGTTCGGTCTCGCCCACGGCTACGCGGGCCGGGACCTCGCGATCCGCGCGGGCGGTCTCGGCCTCGTGTTCGCCCTCCTCTACGTGTGGACCGGGTCCCTCTGGGTCCCGATGCTGCTCCACACGTTCGTCGACATCAACTCGGGCCAGATCGCGGCCCTCGTGTTCCGCGACCAGGAGCCGGCGGAGGTGCCCTCGTGATCCGGCAACCCGCCCGAGGCCGATCCGTATTCCCTTTCAGCAGACATCCGTTTCTCGTCTCCGGGAGTCGTCCGTCATGTTGAGCGTCCGCAAGCTGGTCAACGTGCGGACCAAGAAGCCGTTCCAGCCCGGCATCGGCCCTCACAGCGAGGCGAAGCCGGTCGAGCTAGTCCTGCGCGAACTGGCCTTCTTCGTTCCGATGATCCTCATGGCGTCCGGGGCGCCGTTGATGGGGCAGGAGCCGGCGGCTGGCCTCGATGTCGGTAGCCGCGTCCGCCTGACATTCCCTTGCGAGCTCGCGTCGCCGTCGTTGCCGGAGTCTGCCGGCCGGACCTGCCGCTCCGATGGGCGCCTGGCGCTCCTCACCGGGGACACCATCATCATTGCGGCCGGGGATTCGACGTTGGTCTATGACCTGAATGCGGTGAGCCGCGTCGAAGTGAGCAGAGGGAGGAAGTCCCATTGGCTGGCGGGAGCCGGCATCGGGTTCGTCGTCGGAGCGGCGACGGCATACGTGGCGCTGAGCAGCGGCGGATCGACAAGCACGTGCGATCAGTCGGCGAATCAAGATGCCGTCTCGACCGGCGAGTGCATCGCCCTGGCCGCTCTGGTCGGAGGCGTACCGGGCGCAGGGTTGGGTGCCGTTGCCGGGCTGTTCATTCGCAGCGAGCGCTGGCAGGACGCTCCGGTCGATTGGCTGCGGGTGAGCGTCGGGCCGGGACCGGGAAGCTGGTTTCAACTGGCGATCTCCATCACGCACTGACGGTGGCGGCGAGCAGTCCGAGTAGGCTAAGTACCGGTGATGGAAGCCAACGACACGGGCGGGAGCTGGCTTTCCAACGAAGCGGGCGACCGGTCTCGAAACGGCGACGTTCAGCCTGGGAAGCCGCTCCCTGCTCACATCTGACCTTGGTGTTACCTTGCCGTACTGAACGGGAGCCATCGGAAAATACGGACAAACCAAACCCGCCCAGGAGCCCGCCCACCCCTTACAGCTGGTCGCTCTAGGTCGAGCCGCGCCGCCCCTCCACGCTCCTGAGAGGAGGTCCCAGGTATGACGGGGATTCGAGTCTTCACGACACCCACTTGACCCTACTGCAAGCTGGCCAAGGATTGGCTAGACCAACACGACTGCGACCACGAAGAGCTCGATGTTACGAAAGACGTCGACGCGCTGCGCGAGTGGCGAGAGCTGTCGGGCGGAGCCGGCGTGCCTCTCATTTCCTTCGGAAACGACATCATTATCGGCTTCGATCCCCAGCGACTTTCGCAGTTTATCGGGTCCTGCGAGCACTCGAGTCAGGTCGATCTCTCTGACTGAACAGCTGGCAGTGCCAGCGACAGTGCCAGCGACCACGCGCGCTAACGGGCGCTGACGCGCGCAAGGGAAGGGAAATAGCTCGGATTCGGGCGCCCACGAGCGCTGGCGCGCGCACGTGATCGGCTTTGGGAGCAGGGGGTCGCCGGTTGGCTCCACTTGCTTCGCTCGGTCGCCGGTCAGGCAGATCCTGCCGCCCCGATTGATGTTACAGGATTACGCGGCTTGGCGCGGCGGGCCTGGTTGACACGTCCGGACGGCTCTTGTCGCGCAGTCCCGTACCGATCATCCTACGGATGACCCTCAACCAACGGGGCACAAGTAACCTCCATAGGCGGTGTCACTTTGCGACGCCAAGTACACTGACCGACGGAGCCGTGCCAAGAAGGAGGTGCACAGCCATACGGAGTCCATCCACGGCATGAGGTACCATTTCGCTATCAGGCCGTAGGTGAACAAACCGAGAGCGATGCTGATCGGCATGATGAAGTTGGTCATGCGAGCCTCCCCTTAGAACCAGTCAGACTGCCCTTGGTCAGGAAAGCTGTTGTGAAGCCCTTGGTCAACCTCGCTGCGCTCCACGCTCCTAAACAAGTAAGGACCGAAGCAGTCATGGCATCTAGTGAATGCGCCACGTGCACTCGTGCCTATCCGGGAGGGATGCGGGTACGTGTACAGATACCAACACACCTACAGTGACCAACGCACGCGGATTCATCAGCCGCGCCAGATTACCCTCTTGCTGGCACTGATCGTCGCGACGGTCGTGATGGTCCTCGCCGCCCTCTCCTTTGCCATCCTCCTGACTGGCTGGCCGCTGAGCTAGCAGAACCGGCTTGGCCCCCTCGACGGGTTGAGTGCCTGCGGAATTCGCAGCGTAAGCAGCTACAACGCCTACTATCGAAGCTGCCTGGCTGGTTGTGTTCAGAATGGTCCAAGCCCTAAGCTGATGGCGATGATTGACTGCATCCCAAGCGGCCGGACGCGGTTTGTGGCCTCACAGCCTAGGCGAGCTCGCGGGCGAGAGAGGCGTCTTCCGAACCACGGGACGAGGGTGAGAGCCATGACGGTCGAGAACACCAGCTTCAGCAGCCAGCCGGCCCCCTGCGGCCAACTGGTGGATGGAGAGCGGCACGTGGACCGAGACGAGGCTTGCCTGCTCACCGATGATTACTCTTATGGTTGTGGCTGCCGTAAGACCCGTCACGAGTACCACGACGGCAGTTTCAGCCGGCTCGTCACCCACCATGACGGAACGGTCTTGGTAGACGAGTTCCTCTCCGCGGAATAGCCCGCGCCATGCCCCCTGGCCACGTCGACATTCAGTTCCGAACCTCCTCCCGGATTCCGAGCAGCGCTACTGAGAGACGCACGGCGTGACCCTATCCCATGACGTGATCTTGGTGGGTGGAGGTGGAGCGGGTCTACGCGCGGCCATTGCCATCGCGGAGACCAATCCCCGGCTCGACGTGGCCGTGATTTCCAAGGTGTACCCGATGCGCAGCCACACCGTCTCCGCTGAAGGAGGTGCGGCGGGCGTGATCGCATCGGACGACACTCTTGACGAGCACGTCTACGACACTGTTTCGGGCGGCGACTGGCTGTGCGATCAGGACGCCGTCGAGGCGTTCGTCGAGGAAGCACCGCAGGAGCTGCTTCGCCTGGAGCACTGGGGTTGTCCCTGGAGCCGTGAGGCGAATGGCCGGATCGCGGTGCGCGCCTTCGGTGGGATGAAGAAGAAGCGTACTTGGTTCGCCGCCGACAAAACGGGCTTCCACATGCTGCACACGCTCTTCCAGACCGCCCTGAAGTACACCGGCATCGTCCGCTACGACGAGTGGTTCGTGACCAGGCTTCTAGTCGACGACGGCCGCGTCCAGGGCGTCGTCGCCATCGAGCTGATGTCGGGCAGGGTCGAGGCGATCACGGCCCAGGCCGTGATTCTGTGCACGGGAGGGTGTGGTAGGGTCTTCTCCTTTACGACGAACGCCAGCATCAAGAACGGCGACGGGATGGCCCTGGCCTATCGCGCTGGTGCGCCGCTCAAGGACATGGAGTTCGTCCAGTACCACCCGACCGGGCTACCGTTTACGGGCATCCTGATCACCGAGGCAGCGCGGGCAGAGGGCGGCTGGCTGCTCAACAAAGATGGCTACCGCTATTTGCAGGACTACGATCTGGGCGAGCCGGAGCCGAAGCCGGTCCTGCGTAGCATGGAGCTGGGACCGCGCGACCGCTTGTCACAGGCGTTTATGAAAGAGGTGGACCTGGAACGCACCGTCGACACCGCCCACGGTCCCGTCGTTCACCTCGACCTGCGCCACCTGGGCAAGAAGGTGATCGAGAGCAAGCTGCCGTTTGTGCGCGAGCTGTGCCTGAAGTACCAGAACATCGATCCGATCAGAGAGTTGATCCCCGTTCGACCGGTGGTCCACTATTCGATGGGTGGGGTCCACACCGATATCAACGGCGCCACGCCGATCGCAGGGCTTTACGCTGCCGGCGAGGTTGCGTGTGTGAGCATCAACGGCGCGAACCGGCTTGGCTCGAACTCCCTCCCCGAGCTGCTGGTCTTCGGCGCGCGTGCCGGCCGAGCCGCGGCCGAGTACGCGTCCGGCCAGACGAATCCCAGGCCTATCGTCATGGCACAGGCCCGGGACGAGCGCGATCGGCTGGAGAAACAGTTTCTGCACAGAACCGGCGGTCGGGAGCGCATCGCGTCGCTTCGTGAGGAGATGCAGAAGATCATGGAGGAGAGCGCCGGAATCTACCGCTCGGGAGACGCCCTGGCGCGGGCAGCCAGCACGCTTCAGCAACTCCAGGAGCGCAGCGTCGACGTGAGTCTAGAGGACTACAGCCGGACCTTCAACACGGAGCGGGTCACCGCCCTGGAGATGTCCTTCATGCTGGACGTGGCCGAGGCTATCGTGAACTCGGCGCTCCGACGGGAGGAGTCGCGCGGGGCGCACCAGCGCACGGACTTCCCGGCGCGCCGCGACGAGCAGTTCCTCGCACATTCGCTTATCTACCGCAACCCCGACGGCTCGTGCCGGGTGGAGTACCTACCCGTCACGATCACACGCTGGCCGCCGGGCGAGCGGGTCTACGGGAGGTAGCATCGATGGCGGACACGATCACCATCCAGGTCGCACGCTACCGTCCGGAGGAGGAGCAAGAAGCCACGTATCAGGAGTACGACGTGCCGTGCCCGCGAGAGTGGGTGGTGCTGGATGGACTGAACTACATCAAGGATCAGCTGGACGGCTCACTCTCGTACCGCTGGTCGTGTCGCATGGGCATCTGCGGGAGCTGCGGCATGACCGTCAACGGCGAGCCAGTGTTGACCTGCGCCACGTTCCTCACCGACTACGGCTCCGGACCTGTTCGCGTCGAGCCGATGCACAACTTCCCGGTCATTCGCGACCTCGTGGTCGAGATCGGCGACTTCATGGAGAAGCTGGCTCGCGTTAAGCCCTGGATCATCCGCAAAGAGGAGAAACCGCTGTCCGATGGCGAGTATCGGCAGACGCCGGAGGAGATGGAGCGGTACGAGCAGTACAGCATGTGCATCAACTGCATGCTGTGCTACGCGGCCTGCCCGGTCTACGGACTGGATCCCGACTTCATCGGGCCCGCCGCCATTGCTATCGCACAACGCTACAACCTCGATGGGCGAGATGAGGGAGCTCAGGAAAGGCGCGCCATCCTCTCCGGGCACGACGGAATCTGGGGCTGCACTTTCGTGGGCGAATGTACGGCGGTCTGCCCCAAGAACGTCGATCCAGCAGGCGCCATCCAGCGCTACAAGCTGACGGCGGCCACGGACGCGCTGAAGTCCCTCCTCATGCCGTGGGGCGAGCGATGAACAACGGTGCCGGCTACACCAAGTACCACCCCCGCTGGCTCCGGCCCAAAACCTCGATCTATTGGTGGCTGAAGCGGCGGTCGTACCTCACGTTCATCCTGCGGGAGCTGAGCTGCATCTTCGTTGCCTGGTTCGTCATCTTCTTCCTTCTCCTGCTCCGCGCGGTCGGCCGGGGCGACCCGGCCTACCAGCGGTTCCTCGAGTTGTCGGGAGCCCCCCTGGTTCTGGCCGTCAACGTCGTCAGCCTGCTATTCGTCATCTTCCACGCCATCACCTGGTTCAACTTGGCGCCCAAGGCGATGGCCCTGCGCATCCGTGGCAGACGTGTGCCTCCGTTCTGGATCGCTGCGCCCAACTTTGTCGCCTGGGCGTTCGTGTCCGCCGTCGTCGTCTGGCTGATGCTCGGAGGATAGGTGAGCACGCGATCGACCGAGCCGTTCTTGTGGTTGGCGTTCAGCGCTGGCGGCGTGCTGGCGGCGCTGCTCATCCCGAGCCTCCTTTTCCTCTTCGGTGTGGCGTTCCCGCTCGGCTGGCTCCACCCACCGGCGCACGCCCAGCTGCTTACTGTGCTCGGTCATCCGCTCGGGCGATTGATTGTCTTCCTGCTCTGTACGTTCTCGTTGTTCCACTGGGCCCACCGTTTCCGCTACACCCTCTACGACGGCCTGCAGATCAAGCACCTGAACGAGCTGGTCAGCCTGTTCTGCTATGGCGGAGCCATCGTGGGGTCCGTCGTCGCCGGGTACCTCGTCCTTCAACTTCCGTAGAAGTCGACCGTCGATTCCGTCCGGAAGCAGCCGGTCTCGCACCGGCCTTCAGCCCAGAAGCGCTACTAAGCTGGCACTAAAGTTGGCCTGGACGCCGCCGTCTCGGGAAGACGCTCACCACGGGCTGATCCCCAAGGGCGATCGAGCGGACGCGAACGATTCCGCTACTGGCGCTGCTGCCCCCGTGAGCTCCTAGACAGGAAGGACCGGGCCTCCTCTACCTCCTTCCTGTCCGAGTCCGGGGCGGTCTCCACAAGCATGTTGTAGTACTCGGTCGCCTTGCTGCCGTCGCTACTCGCTCGGGCCGCTCGGGCCGCGCCCAGGAGGCTGTTGAAGCGGCGGGGCCACATGGCCAGCGACTTCTCGTACGCCTTGAGCGCTTCGGCGGGATCACCGATCTCCAGCAGCAGATCACCCAGGGCCTCGCTCGGCGGCAGGTAAGATCCCGGGGTCACCGGATCCTTTTGCGTCGTGGCCTCGAGGTCGACCGCAGATCGGGCCAGGCTCAGGGCCACATCGGAGGCCTCCTTCACCATAGCCCTCCAAGCAGCCAGCGTACGCAGCTCGATGTCGATGTAGGTGGCGTGGGCTCCCTCGCCCGCCTCTGCCGCCGCGTCTCGAAGCGCCTCCATCCTACCGAGCGCTCGGTCCGCCGCCTCGAGGTCGTCCGACCGGATCGCTCCGAGGCCTTTCGCGAACCACGTCTGGGATTCGGACCACTGGTAGCGGTCCCAGGGTAGATCCGCCGGCGTCACCGGCTGCAACGACGCCGCCGCGGCCCAGTCCCTGCGCTCCACCGCGTAGCGTGCGGGTATGGCAGCCAAGTGGAAGGCGCTTATGAAGGTGCCCTGATACTTGCTCTTCGCGAGGGCTTCCTCCACGGCCGCGAGCGCTTTGGCGTCCTCTCCCTGCTGGAGGTACGCGTAGACCAGATAGTCCATCGCGTGCGGGTAGTGGTGCGAGACGGCGTCTCCAGCCGGGAACTCCAGCGCAGCATCCGCTGACTTCCTGTTCCACTCGATCACGCCCGGCCAGTCACCGAGACGGACATAGATGTGAGTCGGCATGTGTAGGGCGTGCGGGACGCTCGGGGCGATGCCGTCGTAGCTTCGCACCACCGCTAGCGACTGGTCCGCGCGGCCGTCCACGTCGTTGGCGTGGATCGTATAGTGGATCGCCCCCGGGTGGGTGGGTTCCCGCTCGTAGATCGCAAGCAGCACTTCTGCGGCCCTGGCCTGATAGGCCTCTTGATCTTCGGCGTTCCGACCGGAGGCCAGATGCGAGAGCGCATAAAACGCCGCCACCTCCAGATCGTCGGGGTACGCTTCGTACGCCATTTCCATCGAGTCGGCCCACCGCGCGATCCGGCTCCACCAGTCTGCTGCCTCGTCTCGATAGAACACCTCGACCGCGGCTACGAACGCCGCCTCACGCTCCGTGCCGGGTCCAAGCTCCCTGGCTTTCTGGATCTCCTCCCGGCCCCGCCTCAGCTGATCCGGTCCGGGCCGCGTGGGCCAGAGCGGCTGGAACAGCGTCGTGGCGATCCCCCAGTGGGCCATGGCGCAGCCGGGATCCGCCTTCGCGATCGCGATGAAGGCAGCGCGCGATTCCTCGTACATCATGTGGTGGAGCAGGGCCACCGCTCGGTCGAAGTCGGCCTGAACGCCCGGAGCGCACGAGACGGGGAAATGGACCGCCCCGAGCTTGTCTCCATCGTGACCGCCGCCGTGCTGAGAGAAGGCCGTGCCGGCAGCTGTCGCGACCGCGAGGCAGACTGTGAGACCGATACCAGCGCTCGGCCAAAGACGAGTCGGCAGACTTCCCATCGCGCAGCCTCCACTAGAAAACGGTTTAGAGGAACAGCAGGGGCGCCATCCGGGAAGCTCGCATTGAGCCGCCGTCCCGAGTTCCCCGCGGAATCCGAAGGGCTCCATGCTAGCCGCTTGCGGATCGCTCAGCCAACAGCTCCATGCGGACGCGCGAGCGGTGCCTAGATCATTTGGCGTGCCGCACTACGAACCACCCCGACATCCACAGGACGCCGAGCATCGCCGCCGCACCGAGTGCCAGCATCGGCTGGGTCCAGACGATCACGGCCAGGACGGTCAAGTGAAGGCATACGGTTACCGCCGGTAGCCAGGGATACAGCGGAACCCGAAGGGGTCGCGCCAGCTCTGGGCGAAGCCGGCGAAGCCGGAAGATTCCGCTCAGCACAAGGAGATCCACCGTGATTGCGACGGTCATCATGAAGCGAATCAGAAACTCGAAGGTGCCCGTCACAGCAAGCCCCAGAATCACCGCAGTGACGAACACCAACGCCGGCCCGGGTGTGCCGCCCTCGCCCACTCGTGCGAACTGGGAGGGTGCCAGCCCGTTTCGAGCCAGTCCGAATGCGACCCGCGGCATCCCGAGGAAATTGACGTTGAGAGAGCTGAGCAGGATCACGAGACTAGCCACCGTAACAACGCGTCCCGCAGCCGTCCCGAAGGTGCCGCGCAAAGCGTCCGCTGCTACCAGGGGAGATCCCGACATTTCCTGCGGTGTCAGCGCACTGAGGAAAGCGACGTTGATTAGGAGATACAACCCGGCGACGGTGGCCGCCCCCCCAACGAGGATGCGCGGAAGGCTTCGCCCGGGGTTGTTGGTCTCCTCCGCCATCTTGGCTGCGTCTTCCCAACCGTAGTAGGCGAAGGCCACTGCCTGGTACGCCAGAGCGAAGCCAAGTAGCCCCGTGAACTCGGGGGCAACTTCCATGGTGGCAACGAATCCGCGACCGTCGCCGCCAAGAATCCCTGCGGCACACATCGCGAGAAGAAGCAACACCTTCACCACGGTGGAGACGTTCTGGAAGCCGCGCCCCACCCGCAGGCCCCGGGAGTGAAGGAAGAAGAACCCGACCACCACGGCGGCGGCCAGCAGAGGTACCGACCCGCGTCCCAGTAGCAACACCAGGTACTCGGCGATGACCACGGCCTTCGCCGCGCCGGAAAAGGCCCGGGTCACCAGGAGTTCGGACCAACCAGCGAGGAAACCGGCTTCCGGCCCGTACGCCTCTCGGGCGTACACGTACTTTCCGCCCGCCTCGGGCAGCGCGGCGGCCATTTCGGCTAGCACGAAGGTGCTGAGAGCCACGACGATGCCACCGAGGAACCACACGCCGAGTATGGCCAGAGGGCTGCCCAGGTATCCTGCGATCAGGCCCGGTGTGCGGAGAATCCCAGCCCCGATGACGATTCCGACGGTGACCGCCAACCCATCCCGTATGCGCAAGATCCTGTGGAGTTCTCCAGGTCGCGTCTTCACAGGCTCCGCCTCCGACCGTAACCTCACCGAGGACCGACCTACCCCCATACTCTCCTCACTTATCGCCCCCCTCTCGACTTGCGACAAGGATCAGCGAGATCGCCATTGGCTATCCCTCCAGCCGGTAGCCGACCTTGCGCACCGTGAGGATATGCGCGGGCGCGGAGGGATCTCGCTCGAGCTTGCCCCGTAGAGCCGCGACGTGCGTATCCACCGTGCGCGTTCGGATACGCTCGGGCTCGCTGTAGCCCCAGACCTCTTGCAGGAGCTGCTCTCGGCTCACGGCTATGCCCCGATTGAGGAGCAGGAATGAAAGGAGTTCGAACTCCAGCGGGCTGATCTCGACTGGGTCGCCGGCGCGGTGCACCGTGCGCGCCGCCAGGTCGACTTCCACGTTGCCGAAGCGGTGGATCGAGGGAGCCTCGGTCGTGCGGCCGGCCGGGTGTGTTCGCCGTAGGATCGCCTTCACCCGGAAGAGGAGCTCGATGACCCCGACGGGCTTCACCACGTAGTCGTCCGCCCCGAGTCGGAACCCTTGTACCTTGTCTACTTCCTCTCCTCGCGCGGACAGGATTAGCACGGGTTTCGCGAACCCGACCGCTCTCATCTCGCGCAGCACGGCGAAGCCGCTCCTGTCGGGCAGCATGAGATCCAGGATGACGAGATCCGGCTCGCTCTGCTCGACTCGCTGCACCGCCTGGCCACCGAGACCGACGATTTCAACCGAGAAGCCCTCCGTCTCGAGGCTACGGCTGAGCCCCAACGCCAGGTTGACGTTGTCCTCGACGATCAGGATCCTCGTCATCGGGCGTCTACTGCCCCTTCCGTCGTGGAGCCGCTCCGCGCGTGGTTCGCGCCGTCGTCGCTCCGGCCTCCGTCTGTTGCAGGAAGCCACACGAGAAAGCGGGCGCCGCCACCGGCACCGGCTTCGACGCGCACGCCGCCGCCCATCTCCGTTGCCAGCTGGCGAACGATGGCGAGTCCGATGCCGCTTCCGGTACGGGCCTGCCGCTCCTCGCGTTCGAGCCGGTAGAAGGACTCCCAGATCTTTCGCCGGTCGGGGGGCGGAATGCCCGGTCCCTCGTCCTCGACGGCCACACAACCGCGGGAATCCGTCTGGAACACCGAGACTCGCACGGTTTGACCCGAGGGCCCGTATTTCACCGCGTTGTCAAGCAGGTTGACGATAATGCGGTGGATGGCGTTCGGATCGGCCCGCACGGTGGGCCCGCTCTCGGCCGTGAACTCGACGGTCGAGTCCTTGGCCTCCGCAAGGATCCGGAACGATTGGACGGTGGCCTCGACCAGGTCGCGCAGCTCAACAGTTTGAGGGCTCACCAACGCCTCTCGCTTCGAGAACCGTGAGAACTCAAGGATGTTCTCCACGAGCACGGTGAGCCGCCGGACCTCCTGATCGATCACGCGCAAAGCTTGATTTCGTTCTTCCGCGGATCGAACATGCCGCAGGCGGAGCAGATCGACGAAGAGGAGGATCTGCTGAAGAGGAGTGCGAAGCTCGTGTGACACGTTCCCGATGAAGCGTTCCCGCAAGCGCACGAGCTCCTGACCGCGCCGCAGCTGAGCGAGCGCGACCGCCATGAGGGTAGCGGTGAGGAGAACAAGCCCCAGCGCCACGGGCAGGCGCGACTTCGGTAGCCCCCCGATCACGAGCTGCTCGGCCGCCATGGGCCGGAGTGCCACCCGGAGCTGCAGTCCCTCGAAGGTGCCCGGCGGCCGAAGCGCCGCGCTTCCGTAGAAGGATCCATCGGAGGCAGCTGGCTGTCCGTAAACCGGCTCGCCCGCCGTATCGAGGACGGAGAGGGTGAAAAGGGAATCGTTCGGCGTCGCACCTACCAGCGTCGGCGGCAGCACGCCCGATTCGCCGAGCACCTGGTCGAAGACGTTGCCAGTGCCGTCGCGCCAGCAGCTGTCGAAGCCGTACACAAGATTCCGCTCATCGCGCCGCCAAACGCGATAGGAGATCGGCTTTCGCTCGCCTCGAAGCGGGCCGAAGAGATGCGCAAACTGCCAGTCCTCCCCGTACGTGTTCCGGGCGTGTGCTGCCAGGGAATCGGTCAGCCAGATGCGGAAGTCGGTGTCGGCGTTTCCGTCCACCGCCAGGTCGCCGTTGTCCAGATCGAGGCGGAAGAACAGGCGGTCCGCCGGGTCGACGACCGCGGCGCAGCGAGCCAGCTCGATGGAGTCGCGCAGCGTTGCCGGGCCGGGGAGCGATCGGGCAGTCCTTCCGAAGGCGAGTTCAACCGGATAGAAGCCGTACAGCATGGCGCGGGTGAGCCGACGCTCTACCCGGCTTGCCAGCAGATACGCAGCGAACTCGGCGTGGTCGCGCACGGTCGCCTGAGCAGCGGCGCGGTGCCCGCGGGCCGCATCAAGGGCCTGGTAGGCCAGGATGAGAGCGAAGCCGAGCCCGAGGACGAGCGGCCCGACGATGCCCGCCCATCCAAAGGCCCGAGAGCGAAGAAGATCGGCCTTGCCCGGTTCAGTCATTCTCGATCCATGCCGGGATCACTCAGCGCCGCCAACGACGGTCCATTTGCGGCTAGCCTCGGGAGCAATAAGGCCTGCTCCCGGTGCGAGGGCTACCTGCTGAGAGTCGGTTTTGCAAAATCTTGACATTTTCCTGTCCAACTCCGCGCCAAACGCGGTTGTCCTTCGAGGTCCGCGCTGCTTTGTTTCGACAGCGGCGTCGGAAACGGTGCCTTCACGCTGGGCCGGCCGAACTTCGATCCTGGGAAAGCGTTCAATCATGCGATCTCTTCTAGCTGCAGTCGTCACTGTCGAGCCAATCTCGGGGAACGTCTCCCGACCGGACAGACGCCACGCCGACAGGCCTCGAATCGAGGGGCCTCGCTCGACACGTCTCATCGTCGCGGCATGCGCGAGCGCGGCCATGATCGTACTCCCGCCCGCTGTCCACGCGCAGATCCCCGACACCTTCAAGAACCTCCAGTACTTCCCGGAGGACATCTCGAAGGACGCCCTGATCGGGAACATGCGGCAGTTCTCGTTCGCCCTGGGCGTGCGGTGCCAACATTGCCACGCGGGAGGTGATGGGAGGTCCTTCGAGGGTGTCGAGTTCGACTCGGACGATAAGGCGGCCAAGCGCAGGGCGCGCTACATGCTTCGCATGGTTGAGACCATCAACGAACAGCTTCTGCCCGACCTCCCGGAGAGGGAAAAGCCGAACGTGATGGTCGAGTGCCGGACCTGCCACCGCGGCCTCTCGCGCCCTCGCATGATCGACGACATTCTGGCGGAGAAGGTCGAGCAGGAGGGGGTGGAAGCGGCCGTCGCCCATTACAAGGCGCTACGGGATGATACATACGGGGGCTGGAGCTACGATTTCGGCGAGTGGACGATCAACGATCTCGCCGAGGAGCTTGGCGACGCAGGTCGGACGTCGGACGCGATCGAGCTGATGAAGATGAATTCGGAGTATTATCCAGAGTCCATCTCCGTCTGGGTCATGCTTGGCGATTTCCAAAAGGAAGCGGGTGAGCGCGAGAAGGCCCGGGCAAGCTATGAGCGAGGGCTGGAGTTGCGACCCGACGCCCCATTCATCCAGCAAAGGCTATCCGCGCTCGAAGAAGAGCCGTAAAAGGCTGCCGAGGGCTCGGGTTCTACGTAGCAGCGGCGCGAAAAACGCCGACGCACATACGTTGCTTGCGGCTTCCCGCTCCCCTACCCGTGACCCGCGAGGGAGCCGAGACCCCGCGGCTCCAGGAACCGGAACAAGCGTCTGAATGTCAGGGCCGCACAAACGACTGCGCTCAGCGCGGCCAGTCCTATGAGCGCGTTCAGCGGATCGCGTTTCTGCGACGTTTCACCTGAGGAGTCTGATTGTCCCAGCGCTTCCTCGGCCTGCCCGCCGTGGGCCGCGCAGAAGCGTAGACCCGCACGTGCCGAACGTTTGCAGCGCTCTCCCGACTTCGTCTTGCCGTGGCATCTCTCCACGTCTCACCTCCTATTCCCTGTCATCACTACGTATTCTAGAGGACGAGGATTCACGCAACCAAACGAGCAGCCGAACTAACCCTGCGTGGAGGAATAGTAGATAACGCCTGCCCCCTTGCTTATGGTGGAACCAACGAAGCTACCGCCTGCTGCCTTGCTTACCGGCCAAGCGCCAGCTCGTTAGACCCTTCGCCACCCACTAAAAGTTAGGCGGCATCATTGGTGAATTGGGAAGCACTAGGGGCGCTCGCTGAGAGCGTCGGAGCTGTGGGTGTTATCGCCACTCTCATCTATCTCGCGGTACAGGTCCGCCACAACACTCGGGCAGTGCGTGCCGCGACATACGATTCGTTCGTCGGTCAGTTCCGTGAGTGGAACGAGCCTTTCCGCAGCGATCCGAAACTGACAAGCCTCTTCAGCAGGTCCCTTGAGGAGATTGAAGACCTAGAACCGGAAGCACGCCAGCACGCTCTCCACATGTTCTTCGACCTCTTCAAGCTCGCTGAGAACCTTCACTACCAGTACCGTGTGGGAATGATCGAGCGACCTCTCTGGAAGGGGTGGGAGGTTATGTTCCGCACGTATCTGACGGCCCCCGGTACGACGTGGTATTGGAATCAACGTCGCTCGATGTTCGCATCCGAGTTCGCGGATTGGATGGATTCTATCGAGGAGCCGGAGGATGTACGGCGCGTAGGACACCTTGCCCAGGGGTGAACCGGTGGACGAGGTTGCCGGAGAGGTACTGCGTGGATCGGTCGCGTTATCCGGCTGGCTGATAGTTTACGCAGAGCTCGTCGGTCTCAGCGACATCGAGTGGTTGCGCGAAAAGGTTACACCAGCATTCGGCGGGGTCAGTTCTACAGTGCGCGTCACCGTCGAAGTGGAGGCACGCGGGACACGTGCCGAACGAGCGACCTCCCCGGACGTGGGCAAGCCGAGCCACCAGGTCTTTCAGCGTGCGAACGAATCGAGCGCGAGCTGCGGGCGGTAGGGAGCCGAACGCCGCGACGAGATCGTTCAGCGGATCAACCCCTAATATCTCTCTGCCTTTCTTGGTCAAGTCGAGCCGGATGCTGCGGCCGTCAACTGGGGAAGGATTCTTCCGCACGAATCCCCGGTCAACCAAACGCTGAACCGTCTGAGAGGCCGTGCCGCGCGTCGTCGCGTGAAACTCGGCGAACGCCGATACGGTCCGCGAGAACCGGTTGGCGCGCGAAAGGTAGCGCAGCGCGGCCCATTGAGCGGGTGTGAGGCCGCGCGGGTAGCCTGCTCCCCCCACAGCGTACCCGAGCCGCGCTAGCAGTTCGGCACCTTCTTCCTCGCTTCTCGAGCTGGCTTTCATAAAGATAAACGGTAGCTATACCAACCTATGTTGACAAGCTAGATTAACCATATAGTTTTGTAACGTAACTATACTACGACCGCAGGGGTCGGCGAGAGAGCCGTCCACTGGGCCGGCTTCTGACGACAGGATAAGCACTTGCCACGCAACGAGACGATCGCCGAACTAGAGCTCGACGAGTACAAATACGGCTTCGTCACGGAAGACAAGCCTGTCTTCAAGTCCCGGAAGGGCTTGGACGAGGAGATCGTGCGCCAGATCTCGGC
>Ga0255057_10000094_pt1 | contig 46548 bp, 37 predicted proteins | sample Cases_109_6_MG_FD_189022 | JGI IMG/M metagenome (GOLD analysis project Ga0255057, IMG submission 189022) | Seawater microbial communities from Amundsen Gulf, Northwest Territories, Canada - Cases_109_6 | ecosystem: Environmental > Aquatic > Marine > Gulf | place: Canada: Northwest Territories... | reverse complement strand
GGTCTGGTGCCAGCTGCCGGTTCGCCTGTCGTAGATGCTGTAGCTGAACCCCCGGCCCGCGCCGGCTCCCTCCCAACTCTCGTGGAGCGCACAGTCCTTTAGAACGAGCTCGATCCGGTTGGTTCCCGCCCGCTCGCCAGCGGCGTTCTCGACGTTCCATTCGCCGACCCAGAAATCGAACTGGCGGTGCTCGGGTCCTTCGCAGGAATTCCCCCCGGTGTCCTGCGCGTGGGTCAGGCTGGGGGCGGCCGCGAGAGCGACAACGAGCATTGGCAAGGCACGCGGGCTCATGGAGAGGCTCCTTTCTAGTCGGAGAGGTGTGCTCCTTGTGAAGAACGCGCCCGGAGCTATCGGGGCGACAGTCCTACCCACCAGGCCCTTCTACGAAACCCAGGCACGGAAGTTGAGAAACTGACGTGGGTTTGAAGCTGTCCTCGTCAGAGGGCCGTATGCCATGCTGCGCATCGAAGGTACGTTGACCCCCGCATCCCCTGAAGATACCCGAGGTCACATGACCGCATCGCTATCGTCGACGGAGAGCCGGGACCGAGGTCCCAGAGAGGCGTCTTCTCGCTCTAACCGTCGGCGTCCCAACGTGATCCTTCGAGTATTGGATCGCGCAACGCGTCCTCCTTGGCTGACCTTCTACGCGGTCCTGAACCTGAGTCTGAGCTTGATGATCGGCGTCCGGCACCACCGTGCCGTGGACGGCCCGCTCGGGCCCGGCGGCGACATCGCATCCGGTGATTTCATGGCCTTTTACACGGGTGCGATGTTCGTGAACGATGGAAGGGGCCGAGAGCTCTATGATTTGGCCACTCAGAATGAATACCAGCTGGAGTTGACAGGTCCGCCCAACACACAGTGGCAGCCGTACATCAATCCGCCTCTTCTCGCTGTGGCTCTCGCGCCGCTGGCCTCGCTCCCATACCGGTATGCGTATTGGTCCTTCGCAGTGCTGACCCTTCTGGCCTTCATCGGCTCGATGGTGCTCTTCAAACCGAAGCTGACGCACCTGGCGCGTGATCGGCTGACCTGGCTTACGACCCTGGCGCTGACCGCGTCCTGGCTCCCGCTCTTCCGATCAATGGCGGGCGGCCAGAACAGCCTGTTCACCATCCTCCTGCTTGTGGGCTTGTACGCGGCATGGCGGGACAACCGGATGATCTTGGCCGGGGTGGCGCTCGGCCTGCTCTCCTACAAGCCACAGTTCGGGCTGTTGTTGGGCGCCGTCTTCATAGCAAGGGGAATGTGGGTGGCTCTGACGGCGGCTGGGGCTACGGCGGCGGCCCACTATGCCCTGGGCGCCGTCTTCATGGGGGCGGATTGGCCCTTGAGGTTGCTCGATACCCTCCGCGTGCACCGGACGTTGGAGCAGCAGATCATCGCGAACCACTTCTCCATCCTGCCGACCGCAGGCTACTCGCTCCCGGGCCCGTTCGCCGTTTGGGTGGCGGCGATCGGTATCGCCGGCGTGGCCATTCTGTGCGTGTGGCAGGCGCGCCGCATCGGGCCGGCTGATACCCGGTTCCCCATTCTCTATGGCCTGCTGGTCTGCGGAACGCTGCTAGTGAGTCCTCATCTACAGCATTACGATGTCGCGATCCTCGCGATTCCGACGCTCCTCACTCTGGACTATCTGTTGGGTCAGGGCCGACCGCCGCGGCTTATCTGGCGGCTGCTGCTCGCGGTCGGCTTTCTTTTCTATCCGATCTACCACATCGGTGCTTCCATCGGCTTTCAGCCACTATTCCTCTGGCTGCTCTCGGTGTTCATCTGGGACTGGGCGCTTCTCGCGCGCCCGTCAGCCCCGGAGACGGAAGTGGAGCAGCACGAGCCTAGCGCCGGGAACGCCCTTCACGGCGCGCCGGCCTAGCGTAGGTGAAGTAGATCGTCAGAAGGTCGGCCGCCGCCCTGGGGTAGTCCGACACGCGCAGCTTCGAGCCGCCTACATCTCGCCACACGGGCAGGGGGTACTCGTAGATCGTCCGCTGAGGGTCAGGCAAGGATCCCTCTGGGTCATTCCACAGGAACCGAGCCAGAAGCTCGACGTCGAACGTCCAGTTGGCTCGAAAAGGCTCCGCGAGGATCTGTGGCAGTCGGTCCGTCGTGCGAAACACCTTGGCGCCGCACTGCGTGTCATAAACGGGCAGGCGCAGGATCATCGAGGCGGCGGTGGCGAACACCCGACCTAGATAGTGCCGGTGAGCGTGTCGCTCGATCGCTCGCCCCATCAGCTTGACGCGGGAGCCGAGCACCATCTGCACTTCCGGACGCTCCTCCAGCACCCCGCAAAGCGCAGGGATCGCGCTGAGCGGCGTGGCGAGGTCGGCGTCCCAATAGCCGACCGCTCCCGGGGACTCCCTCAGGGACTCGAGCAGGCCGAGCCGGACAGCCTCGGCCTTTCCGAGGTTGCGCTCCAGGGTGAGCACACCGAGGCGCTCGGGTTCCGAGCCGGCGAGCTCCGAGAGGATCGAGGCGGTGGCATCGCTGCTGCCGTCGTTGACGAACAGGAAGCGCGTCAGCCCGCCATCTACAAACTGGCGGAATCGTTCGGTGTCGAGCCGTTCCGCCTCGTTGTAGCAGGGAACGACGATCGTGCGCGTTCGGTTCGTCTCGGCGTTCATCTCACGGCATCCGCGAAGCAGAACTTGCCCGGCCTCTGGGTAGTGTCACGACGGCTAGCGGTCATCCGGGCAATGCCAACAGCGCGGCTCCGGCAGACGCAAGCGCCACGCCCAGAGCGCCATCAGTCCCCGGCGGTGCCGGCAGCCGTGCGACGGAGGGTCACCCCCCTTCCACGGACCAGTGAAATTCGGACCAGAGCCCGTGCGTGCCCTCGTTGCGGAAGCTGATTACTCCATCGTCGTATTCGCTGTCGCCGCGGGCGATCACCTGCGTGGGTGCGTGGATCTGGTTGAAGATGTTCTCGAAGCTGACCGGCCGGTCCCGGTCCCGGCCTCGAATCGCCGTCACGACCCCCCGCAGCAGTCCTGCGATGGAGATGCGCTTGGCCATCGGCTCGTCTTCGATGTTTATCGGGGCGACGCGGGTCTCCAGGTGCTTTCCCACGAAGCGACCCAGCACCTCCCATGGTCCTCCGACCTCCCCGCGCAGGATCTGCTCGGCACAGCGTCGCTGCTCGGGCGTGGCATCATCATCGATGATGATCGTCTGGACCCAGTCGCCGTCGATCATCCGCTGCGGGCTGTCCGCGGCGATCACCGCCTTCACGCCGCTGAGCCGCACGCCGCCCAACTCGCCCTCGTCGATACGTATCGCCCACCACGCCTCACACCGCTCGTGCGTGCAGAGCTGGTCGAAGTGAACGTGGCCGGGACAGACGATCTGGCAGCTGCAGTTCTCGAACAGCAGGCCGCGAGCGAACCAGCCCTGGCTGCTTTCCGGCTGGATGCCTGCCTCCGGTTCGCTCAACGGTTCGTGCCCGCCACCTTCTCCTCTTCGTCGTCGAAGGTCCCCCACTTTTCGAACCAGCTCATCAGATAGAGCGCCGTTCGCATGTAGTTCGAAGGCTTGGAGGTGGTTCCGTGGTATTCTTCATTGAACCTCAGCAGCACGGTCGGGACCCCCTCCGCCCTGAGGGCCTGGTAGTATTCCTCCGACTGAGACATCGGGGTCCGCAGGTCCAGCTCGCCCGTCATCACGACCGTCGGCGTGGTCACGTTCCCCGCCAGCATCAGCGGTGAATGCGCCAGGTACTTGTCGGGGTTCGTCCACGGGTAGCCGTCGTAGCGCTCGTATCCCCAACGGACGATGTCGGCCGTGCCCGCGAAGCTCATCCAGTTCACCACCGGACACCGGACGCCCGCCGCGGCGAAGCGATCGGTCTTTCCGATGACCCAGCTCGATAGGACGCCGCCGCCGCTGCAGCCGGTCACGAACATGTTCTCGCTGTCGGCGTAGCCCAGATCGATAACCGCGTCCACGCCGGCCATGAGGTCGTCGTAGTCCACGCTCGGGTACCCGTTGTCGATCGCGTTCCCGAAGTCGGTGCCGTATCCCGTGCTCCCGCGCGGATTGGTGTACAGCACGACGTAGTCGTTCGCGGCGAGCGTCTGGAAGAAGAGGTTGAAGGCGACGTTGTACATGGCGTGGGGTCCGCCATGAATGTGAAGGATGAGGGGATACTGGCGGTCGGGATCGAAGTCCGGCGGTTTGACGACCCACCCCTGTACCCGTGTGTTCCCCGACGACGTGAACCAGACTTCCTCGACGTCGCCGAGCTCGAGGCCCGTCAGCACATCGTCGTTCACGGCGGTGAGCGTCTGGAAACCAGCGAAGCTCGACAGGGAGTAGGCCACGACGTCGCCCGGCTCGGTTACCGACCGGAGGGTGCCGGCCGCCCGTCCGCCGGGTGCGAGCGAGTTGAGGGAGAGCATGTGGGTGCCGTCCGTAATCGGCTTCACGGAGCCGTTCAGCGAGGCGAAGTGCACGTTGCTGCCACCTCTATCCTGCGCCGTGAAGAAGACGCCGCTTCCGTCCCGCGCCCAATGCAGGCTCTGCGCCGAGCGATCCAGATCTCCAGAGATCTTCCGCATGTTCGACCCGTCCAGCCCGATCACGTAGAGGTCGGCGGCTCTATAGGTCTGCCGTGACCACGGATATCCGGTGAACGCGACCAGCCGGCCATCGGGAGAGAGGCGCGGTCCCGACCATGGCCCCTTCTCCTGGGTGATCTGTCGTATGGCGCCGCTCTCCACGTCGACGGCGTAGATGTGGGACTCCCGGTAACGCTCCTCCCAGTCCTCCTCGAGAAGGCCTTCGAAGACGATCGCAGAGGCGTCCAGCGTCCAGCTCAGACTCGCGTCCGCTGCGACGCCCGCGAACAGCTGTCCGACCGTACCCTCGCCATCGGTGAGCTGCCTCGCCGTGCCCCCGGTCGCCGGCACGACGAAAAGGTGGGTGGCGCCTGTCTCCAGGAACCCTCGGCGGTCCCTGCGGAAATGCACGCGGTCGATCTCCCTCGGTGGCGAGGTCCATGTCGCACCTTCCGGCGCCGCCGGCATGTCGATCTTCCACTTGCTCTCGTCCGGCACGAACATCGTAAAGGCGATCCTCGTCCCGTCGGGCGACCAGCGCAGGCTCGAGGGCGACTGCTGAGTGCGCGTCACCTGGGAGACCGCGCCTTCCGCGTCCATCCAGCGCACGAAGATCTGGGCTCCACTCTCGTCCGCCTCCGCCAGGTAGGCGATCCGCGTACCGTCGGGCGACCACCGTGGGCTGGATCCCTTCGCGAGGAATCGCTGCCGGGAGCCATCCGCGTTCATGATCCAGAGGGCCGATTGCCAGTCGTCCTCGAGCTGGTCGACCCAGCGGCGCGTGTAGACGATCTGCGCCCCGTCCGGAGAGATCTGCGCATCTCCCACGTTCTCCCAGTCCAGGATCGTCGATACGGAGAATCGGTTCGAATCCTCGGCCGGCTCGTCCGCGGCCGTCTGGTCCTGGGCCGTCGCCAATCCCGGCAGAGCGGCCCACAGCAACGCGGTGACGAGCAGCGCCAGCAGCGACCGAGCGCTCGCCGGTGATCCGAACGCGTCGCCCTCAGTCCTATCGATCATCGAGTCCTCCAGGTACAGGTTGCCCACTTTCGTGCGCATACATACTCGACGCACTCCGAGCCGCGCCGCAACAGTGTCCGCGCACGAGATCTCCGTTCCGATATTCCCTGATCGTCGATACTTTTTCCCGGCGACAGGTCCGCCTGTCTCGAACGCCGGCACCCCGACAACGAACGGAGAGCCCCGAGTGACCGAGATCGATGTCTATCTGAGCGAGAATCGTGAGCGTTTCGAGGAAGAGCTCAAGGAGTTGCTCCGCATCCCGAGCGTCAGCACGGAGAGCCGCTTCGCCGGCGATGTTCGCAGATGTGCGGAGTGGCTGGCAGGCCACCTGTCGAACGCCGGCCTGGAGACGGTCGAGGTGATACAGACAGACGGCTACCCGGTCGTCTACGCCGAGCATCGGGCGCACGTGGAGTCTCCCACCGTCCTTATCTATGGGCACTACGACGTGCAGCCGGCGGACCCGGAGGACCTGTGGACGACACCGGCGTTCGAGCCCGACGTCCGCGACGGCCGCATGCATGCTCGGGGCTCGGAGGACGACAAGGGACAGGTCCACATGCACGTAAAGGCACTGGAGGCGAAACTGCGCTCCGCCGCAGGGCTCCCGGTGAACGTCAAGCTGGTGATAGAGGGCGAGGAGGAGATCGGAAGCGAGCACCTGGAGAAATTCCTTCAAAATCACCGCAAGCGCCTTTCCTGCGACGCGGTGATGATCAGCGACACGACGATGCTCGAGCCCGACCTGCCGGCGATCACCGCCGGCCTTCGCGGCCTCGCGTACATGGAGATCACCGTGAGAGGCCCGAACCGTGATCTCCACTCCGGGAGCTACGGCGGCGCGGTTCGGAACCCGGCGAATGCCCTCGCCTCGATCATCGCTGGGTTGGAGGACCAGTACGGCCGCGTGGCCGTTCCCGGCTTCTACGACCGTGTGAACGAGATGACGGGAGAGGAACGGGCTTCGCTACGGGCGATCCCGTTCGATGAATCCGCCTTCCGCCGCGATCTGGGAGTGGAGACGGTGGCCGGCGAGGCCGGTTACGATACGCTGGAGCGGCTGTGGTACCGGCCGACCCTTGACGTCAACGGCCTGATCAGCGGGTTCACGGGTGAAGGAGCCAAGACCGTTCTGCCGGGGGAGGCGAGGGCCAAGGTCTCCATGCGGCTGGTGCCGGAGCAGGATCCCGAAGAGATCCAGGCCGCGTTCACGAAGCACGTGCTCTCCCTCGCCCCCGAGGGGGTGGAGGTCCAGGTGGAGCATCACCACGGGGCGACACCTTGGCGCGCCGACCCTCACGGAGCGGTCTTCGAAGCGGCGTCCGCCGCGCTCGAGGAGACATTCGGAAGGAAGCCTCTCCTGATCCGCGAGGGCGGGTCGATTCCCATCGTCCCGCTCTTCGAGTCGATCCTCCAGGCACCGGTCATCCTCGTCGGTTTCGGCCTCCCCGGCGCCAACCCGCACGGGCCCGACGAGTGGCTGGACCTGGACGTTTACCACAAGGGGATCTCGGCTCTGGTCGAGATGTGGGGCAAGCTGGGAAGCTGACACGCGCGCCTTGACCGGAAGCCCGTCATCCCGGCGGCGCGACGCGCCTATCAACCGCTCCGGTCCCAGCCGGTTGATAGTCAGATGATAGGGGGGTTTATCTTGAATCAGGCGGCCGGCTGAGTGTTCTCGTAGCCATGTCGCCCATCGAGCCGAACGTGACCCGGGATGGAGCCGCTCAGATGATTCGAATCCGTTGTTTTGGGGGAATCTCCGTCGAGGGAACCGATGGTAGAGCGATCCACTTCCGCTCCCGCAAGCACGTGGCTCTTCTCTCCTTTCTGGCTGCCAACCGGGATCGCGTGCACGGGCGCGATGAGCTCGTGCGCCTTCTTTGGGATTCACCGCTCTCGTTAGCCAGGCATTCGCTGAGCCAGGCGCTGTACGATCTCAAGCGCCGATTGGGTGAGTTCTCGACCCAGCGGTTCGGCGACGGGTTGCGGCTCGCGAGCGACATCGAGTTCGAGGGAGGGCAGTTCGAGGAAGCCGTCAAGCGAGACGACCTGAGCAGGGCGGTCGATCTCTACCGGGGCGACTTCGCGGCCGCCTACGACCGGGTGGGCACGGAAGTCTTCGAGAATTGGATCGATGACGAGCGGCGCCGTTACCGGATCTTGGCACAGGCGGCCCTTCACAGGTACGTCGAGCTTTGCGACGGCCAGGGCGATTGGGGTCAGATGTGCGTTGCCGCGGTCAAGTTGGTGGGGATCAACCCGATGAGCGAGAAGGCGCACCGCCGCCTGATGAGGGCACTTTGGCTGCACGGCGATCAAGCCTCGGCTCTGCGTCATTTCGGCGAGATCGAGGATCAGCTGTCGAGTGACCTGCCCGGAGGTATCTCCCTCGAGACTCATGAGCTGGTTCAGCGCATTCGAAGCTCGGCTCCACCGGCGCCGGCCGGGATTAGCCGAGCTGAGCCACCGATCGTAGGACGCGAGCAGGAGTTCGCCCGCCTCCGGGAGCTGGTCGACTCGGCTAGCCGAAGCGAAGGAGTCCTCGCGGTCGTGCGAGGTGATGCCGGAATCGGCAAGACGCGCTTGAGCGCCGAGCTCGCTCGCTGCGCAGCGGCGGAAGGCATGCGAGTGTTGAAGAGCCGCTGCTACGCAGCCGAGGAGAACCTCGCCTACGGGCCAGTTCTGGATGCGTTACGCGAGTTCTCCGACCTCATCTGCTCGAAGGAAGGAGGCGACGGTCCGCTGTACCCGCACATTCGTCAGCTACTCCGATGTGAACCGAGCCTGGACACGAACGTGGATCTCGAGGCCGATCTCGCGGGCGAGCGCCGCCGGCTATACGAGGAGATCGTCGGTCTGACATCCACGCTATGCGAAGATGCCACGACGGTTTGGATCTTTGACGACGCCCACTGGATAGATGGCTCGTCCGCGTCGCTGCTCAGCTACCTGATTCGCAGGCTGGCAGACCGTCGATTCCTTCTGCTCATCACCGTCCGAGACAAGGCCGAGCTGAGCGAAGCCTGTCGGAAGCTTCTCCGCGACCGATCGACGGATCAACAGGCCACGACGATCTCACTCGGTCCGCTGTCACTCGATGCCGTACGGTCGTTGATCGAGCGGCTGGAGGTTGACGCCACCACCGATCTTCCGGAGAGGATCCACGGGCTGTCCGGAGGGAATCCCTTCCTCGCTCTCGAGCTGCTGCGCGACGCGGGGCCTCTGACGACGCCCGAGGCCGAGGATCTGGCTGGCGAGGCTCTGCAGTCGGATCGGGTGCGCAGCCTGCTGCAGACACGGCTGCAAGGCCTTGCCCCGAGCTCGATCCGACTCCTCGAGGCGATCGCCGTGCTGGGAAGAAACGCGACCCCGGCCCATGCGGCGGACGCCGCGGGGCTAACTCTTCCGGGCGCGTCGGATGTATCGGAGGAGCTCTATTCACGCGGGATACTTCGTGACGTCGAGGAACAGCTCGAGTTCGCGCACGACATCACGCGGGAGTTCGTGTACCACAACCTCGGAGGGGTCCGTAGGGTCTCGCTTCACCTTTTCGTGGCCGAGGCTCTCGCGCGGGACGTCCAGGTGACCCTTCCGACTATCGCCCGCCATTTCCACCTCGGCGGCGATCGTGCTCGAGCCTTCGAGTACGGGATTCGCGCGGCCAAAGCGTCCATCGCCTCGTTCGGCCACGAGGAGGCGAAGTCGATGGCTTCCCTTGCCCTCTCACAAGCCGTCACCAACGGAGAACAGTTTGAGTCGCTCGACATTATGGGTCGGTCAGCTTTTGCTCTTGGACAGCTCGATGAAGCGGAGGAGCGACTGAGTCAGATCCTCAACCTAGATCGAGGCCTGTCAGCGAATGACCGTGTTCAAGCACATCTAATGCAAGGTCGCATTCGACTTGAGAGCTCCGATTGGGAAGGCTCAAAGCATGTTCTACAAGCGGCCGACCTCGCCAGCCTTGAATCGCCGAGCGACCAGGTAGAGGCCAAACTGTGCTCTCTGTCGCTCCAGCTTAAGGGTGCCATGCGGCAGCTGGACGGCCAACTCGCTCGCCAGATCAGCGCCGAGATTCGAAGAACGCACGCCGTCGGCGTCGACCGGCGAATCCTTACCGACGTGGCCGCGGCGCGTAGCTACTATAGCCTAGCTGCGTATGCCGCCTTCTTTGAATCGGTGACGGAGGCAGATGAGCTAGTAGGAAGAGCGTGGCGGCATTGCTCGGACGTTCCAGATGAGCTGTCTGTTCGCGTTCTCTTGATGCGAGGGGTGGTGAAGTCGCACAGAACTCTATGGGACGAAGCGATCGTACTCTTCCAACAAGCGCTGGCGCTCGCGAAGGAGAAGAACCAGGTGCTTGAGATTGGGAAAGCGTGGAATAACCTGGCTTACTGCGCTCTGGAGCAAGCCCAGTGGGCCGAAGCTGAAGAGTGCTGTCGCGCCAGTATGGGTACGTACAGCCAACTGCCGCCCGGTACATACGTCACGGCGACGCCTTTGACGAATCTCGGCGACGCCTTCCTTTTCCAAGGGTTTGCCCGAAAGGCAATCCCAGTCTATGAGGAGGCTCTGCGAGAAACGAGGCCAGATCTCCGACCACAAATGCTAGCTTCTCTGGGGCTAGCGACCCTTCAACTAGGCGACACGGCTGCAGCGGCGAAGCATTGGGATTCGCTTTGTGATCTGGACGACAGTGAGCTCCGAGGCGTTCAAGAACGTTTCAAGATCGCTTGGTTGCGAGCCTATATGACTGCTTTGTCGGAACCCAACGAGGCTAGACAACAGCTCTTCGACGCGGCCAATGCTCAGCGCGACCTCAATCTCGGCAGCCATCTGAAGCTACTATGGCTGGGTAGCCTCTTATCAAATGGTAGCCACGCCCGAGACACGGAGGCCACGGAAACTATCAGGCGACTGAAGGATGCTCGGCTTGGCTGGTTCATCCACTTCTCATCACGGTGGTTATCTTTGGCTCAAGCCAAGATACCCGAGAAGCTGCATTAGGAGACGCTGAGGGCTTCTTGGAGGCTGTCTTCCACGAGCGGAGATGGGTTTCGCGGCTCGAGGTCATCGAGGATCCCGCATCTAAGCGCCACAGCAACCACCTTTGGGTCGAATTGGGTGCCCTGGTTGTCAACTAGCTCCTGTCGGATTTTATCTAACGTGAGCGCAGAACGGTATGGACGGTCAGTAGCCATCGCATCGACCGAGTCCGCGATCATGATTATCCGGGCGCCGAGCGGGATTTCCTCGCCGGATATTCCGGTCGGGTAACCACTGCCGTCGTACCACTCGTGGTGGTGCCGGATGCAGTTCAGCACGTTCTTCGAAACGCTCCGAACCGAACCGACGATTTCAATCCCTTTGTCTGGATGTGCTCGGATGAGTTCGCGTTGCTTGGGGGTGAGGGGACCTGCTTGCCTTAGGATCTCTCCGTAGGCCATGTCGATCTTGCCAATATCGTGTAGTAGAGCGCCCGTTTCTATAAGCTGAGTCTGCCCAGGGGGGAGTCTCATCGCTTCCGCCATCTGACGAGATCGCTCGGCCACCCGAATTGAATGTCCAGAGGTATATGGATCCCGGGCCTCAATGGTTTTCACAAGCACCCTGAGCAAGTCTCGGTTGAGCTGCTTGAGCTGCAGGTTGACTCCGTAGCTGTAACGAAGGCCGATCAACGGGATCACGCTCAGTAGCAGTGCCACCGGACCCCAAAGTGCGTACAACACATGCACGAGGTACGCGAGCGGGCTAATCGCCAGATCGAAGATAATTATGCCGCCGGTTAGGTCTCTCCAAGTCCTAAGGAAACCTTCTTCCCGGGTGACAGAGACTACGTAGGAAACAGCTGCCGAATTGATTGCGAAAAACACAGCAGCGGCCAACATGAACGCGGGGAACGACCGATTGAAGGGCAGCGACTCCAGGCTGAACTCCCCTCCAAACCATTTATATGTTAACCCAGCGGCTCCAAGCGCCAGCACTGTCTGCGCTGTATTGAACGCTGCCTTGTAAACGGGTTTCCGCTGCAAGATGAACTGCTTGAACAGCATGGTGATCGTAGTCAGGCCAATCGCCGCGACCGGCCCCAGCAGGAGAAGCGAGCCGAGCTGGGGAAGGAAGTCCATCGACGTCGTAGTTCCACTCTCCGTGATGCGGAGATCCAGCATCGAAGCGAAGATGGCCAGACCCGCTAGCGTGCCAAACGCGACTAGCCAGGGAGTGCTAATTGGGGGAGGAAACCAGATAGCGAGTGCCGCAGAGAAGCTACCAGCCACCGCTATGGTGAGTAGGATCGTTACTCTGACTCTGCTGGGCAAAGGCATCATACCAAAATGAAGCCCCCAATCAAAGCCATCTACCAGTCTAGCTTACCGGCCAATAAAGCAATTAGAGTCCAGAGCTGCATGACTGCCACCTCCTTTCGTGAGAAGTCGCAACCGTTCCGCTAAAAGGTTGCGCTTCGTCTCCGCTCGGAGGATTCGCTCAGCTCGGTTGCTAGGCGGCTAAGATTGGGGGCGTTCGCTACTCCGTTGTCAGCAGAATGAGTCTATTCGGCCATCTCCTGTTTAGGCGGGACAATTAGGCCTCTAAAAAGAGGTCTCAGGACCCGCCGGCGCAAGGCAAACTGCGTTAACACCGGCGCAGAAAGCCTTAGCGGGACGCCCCAACCCACCGGTTGGTCGCGTCCAGGCACGCCAGTATCGCCGCTTCTTCCAGCGAATCGTGCACTTGGCTCACGCCGGGCAAGGTGATCGACCGCCTGCCTGCGAACGCCCTAACAAGAGCGATCACAAGAGGTTGACCGGCAACCTGTGTGCTCGACACGTCCGAAATGACGAATCGCACCCTGGCTTCGTACGCTTTTTCCAGGGCCCGTAGCACGGCGCTGGCTGCTACCTCGAGGCGTACAGGTGCATAGTCCGCGCCTTCCGCCTCGCCGACGTGCTCTGATTCCCCCTTGTGGAGCTTGACGCGGCAGATCGCCTGCCCGCCCCGTCGCTCGATATCGAAGGTTTCGAGTAACACCTCTCTGCCACCCGTCTCGGCAACGGCCGCGGCGGGTGAATGAACCGGGTGTGGCTCGGCCCGAGAAATGTCGGGCTCTTGCATCTGCGCCACGGAGATCTTCCTGTGGTCGATCTCTACGCTGAACTCGGCCATGAGCGCGGATTCTATATTGCGAACGATCTGCTTCGCACCGGGGCCGGAGCTCGAGAGCACGTGAATCTCCTCGATCCCCCCTCTTCCGTCCGGTACGAGCTTGATCGCGTCCACGCCCTCGAGGCCGGAGAGAAGGTGCTCGATTCGCCGCAGTCCCCACGGATCGAGACCGGTTACTTCTTCCATAGCCTCTGGGCCATCAGGCGTCATCGAGCGTACTCCCCTCTGCGGACCGGATGGATCCTGTTGCCACCCTGGGCCTTCGCGATGTAGACGGCTGCATCGGCCTCGGCGAGCAGATCGTCGGCGGCCAACACGGTGTCGCGAGCCCCGATATGATACGCGATCCCAACACTTACCGTAACTCCCACGGTGCCGTTCGGCGCCGGTAGGGCGATCCTGGAAATTCGGTCACGGATCTCGTCGGCCACGCGCTCGACGCCTTCGAGCTCGGCGTTCACGAGGAGCACGACAAACTCGTCGCCTCCGAAGCGAGCCGCGACGTCCGTCGACCGGATGGTCTCTCGGATGGAGTCGGCCACGGAGCGGAGCACGTCGTTGCCGGTTCGGTGCCCGTAGTGGTCATTTGCCTCCTTGAAGCCGTCGAGGTCCAGGAAGAGCATCGCGAGCGTGGAGCCGGTGCGATTGGCCCGCGCCACCTCTTCTCCGAGCCGGTCCTGCAAGGCGCGATAGCTGTACAAATCGGTGAGAGCATCATGTGCGGCATCGCGCGCAACGTCCTCGTATTGACGAGTCATGTAGTACGGGCAGATCGTGAGTGTGGCGCGTTCCCGAGCGACGGCCTCGGCGAACGCCGCGCAAGTCATATGGCCGCAAGCGCCGCAATCCCAGGGCTCGCCACCGGGAGCCGTTCCGATCTGATCCAGAACCGCCTCAACGTCGGCTTCGTGAAGAACGGGTAGCGGTGCTCTTGGCTCATAAGTCGCATGAAGATCTACACCTCCGGGCCGCTCGATGACTGGCTTGAGCGCCCTGTTTCGCTCGGTGAGCTCGACGATGCCTCGGCGCCAGAAGAGCTGGTCGTGCGGGCCCAAGGCGGGATGGTCGAGAGCTCCTTCAAAAGGAAGGATGTCGATAAAGCCTAAAACCTTACCTTCCTTGATCGCCCAGGCGACGGCCTCTAGGGAATGGAGGCCCCGGAGCTTCATCAGACCGCGCGATGAGAGGCGCTGTTCATCCAGCATCGCGCGTGGCAATCCGCCCGGCGCGGACAGGTGACGCCGGGTCTCCGGTGGAACGACATTAAGGGTCTGGGGCTGGTCGGTAGGCGTCGCGTCTCGCTCCTCGAGCAAATGGCCGAGCTCGGCCAGGGACAGCGAGGCATCGACCTCGTCGGCCCCCTGCGGTCCCGCCGAATGCACACCAGCGTACACGATAGGCGAGTCTACGAAGGCGTGTCGAAGGAAACGGGCCAGGGCGATCGTTGGCGTGACGACGGGGGCCAGGTAGGGCACGAGCTCCGGATATTTCGCCCGCACATAATCGACGACAATCGGACTCGTCGAGCGAATCCACGTACTCGGCCCCTCGTCCTCCTTCCAGAGCCGAAGGTACTCGGCGGCGACCAACTCGTCGCCGAGGTTGTCGAAGAAGAGGGAGCGAAAGCCCGCGGCGAGGCAGGCGTTGAGCAGCTGTTCGGGAGTCGCCGGATAGAAGCCGACGATCGCTTCGGAGGGGAGGATGAGAAGGGCGCGACCGCTCTCGATGGCGCCCTCGATGCTCCTCGTGTCCCCGACCAGATCGATCGCGTCGTGGGGGCAGGCCGGAACGCAGAGGCCGCACTCCGTGCAGGTAGCGTCGACGATCTCAAGATCGCTTCCTCGCACCGAGATCGCCTCGACCGGGCATGCTCTTACACATGCCATGCAGGCGACGCACCGATCGTTTATGGAGAGACTAAGACTCACTGCCTTCCGAACCGCTGACCTTCCAGAACCGGCTACCGCTCGTGACCCCCCGCGGCGACCACATATGGGGAGCGCGCCCCCAAAGCACCGGTACAAGAAGCAGGCCCTCGACCGGCATGCGCCACCGCCTCGCTGTCAACACACTGTAAGTCTATTTGTCGTCCTTTGTTACGAGGCCAACTACTGAAGCGATCTAGGTTGTTCGTCGCCGGTCCGGAAAGCCCCCGAGGGCATCTGTGGCGAGGCTGACACGATCCCGGGCTGGAGTTCAGGTTCCGTCAGGACTCGGCGTCCCGGTCTGCCGCTGACTGACGGGCGATTCCCGGTGGTCACGGTGTGATCGCCTCGATGCACCGGATGTCGTCGTGGTCCGTGCGATTGACGTAACTTGATACCGGTAATGCGATTAGCTCGTCATCTGGCAGCGGTTTGAGGAGCTTCTCGAGATCCTCGTGCCGGCGAACTCCGGGGTCCAGCCAGAGGCGATGGTCCTCGGGCGAGACGATGACCGGCATCCGCTCGTGCAGGGGAGCCACCAGGCCATTCGCATCGGTCGTCAGGATAGTACAGGATTCGATGGTTTCTCCCGCGCGCTCCCAATGCTCCCACAGGCCCGCGAAGCAGAACGGAAGTCCATCCGGGCGTTGGAGGTAGAAGGGCTGCCTCCGACCGCTCTCGCGCCTCCATTCGTAGAATCCGTCGGCGACCACGAGACAACGACGGTCCGCGAATGCGTCTTGGAAGGAGGGCTTGGTGTGCGCCGTCTCCGCTCTCGCGTTGATCAACGTCGGCCAGGAGGATGGCTCGTCGACCCAGTACGGCATCAGTCCCCACCTGAGCAGCGCCAGCTCCCGGCCTCCTCGCCGCTCGTCGTAACGGATGACCGGAATTCCCTGGGTCGGCGCCACATTGTATCGGGGTGAGAGCGCGTCTGGTTCGAAGTAGTCCACCTCGAAGAGGCGCGCGACCTCCGCTGCTTGAGTCGTGAGCGTGAAGCGGCCACACATCTTCGCTAGGAGCCCTCCGAGTCTTCGGGTCGCGGCGCCATCACGAGCTTCGCCGTGTGGATTCCTCGATGAGTGGTGAAATAAGCCACGTTGCTCCAGCGACCTCGCTCTGGTGAGGGATCGATCGCCTTGGCATACAACCGCAGACCTGCCGGGATCCCGCAAAACAGAAAGCTCCCGTTTTGGTCCGCCAACGTCTCGAACCGTGAGAGCGACTCGGGGACGGAGACTCCCGCGACCCTCCATGCGGACAGCGTCTCGAGATCCAGTGGAGCTTCCAGCACACCGAGGACGTGTGTGGAGAGGTGGACGATCGCGCCCTCCACGGGCAGACCACTACCCACCTCCACGACCGTGCCTGCGATCACCGACTCTGTGGTTTCTCTAGACGCGCCCTCGGCCGCGGGACAGAGAGCCGGGATCAAAGTCGAGGCGGGCGGGACGGCGAGATCGACCCGGGCGACCTCGCCTTCCTGAACGACGGCTCGCTGCAGCACGGATCCGAGCCGGAGCGCGTCCGCCCTGCGATGCGTGAAGGTCAGGTAGAATTCTCCGACCGGAAGGTTGTCCAGCGAGTATCGACCCTCGGCGTCGGAGGTCGTCCGCAGGTTCGTGCCGAGCAGGGAGACCGTAGCCCCGCCGAGCGGTGCGTTGGAGGTGCTGTCGAATACTTGACCCGAGAGCGCTCCACGGCCCGGCGAGAGCCCACCCGGTGCCACGGTGATCCGCCCCTGCGCGTCGGCTACGATGAGGACTTCCCCGCCCTGTTCCACGATCCCGCCAAGCCTGGTCTTCCGGCGCGCTCTGGTCGGGTAGGGGACCGCCGGGCCTGTCCGTTCCACCACCGTGACCTGCTCGAGCACGGGCATGCGGATATGCCAGTCATCGACGATCCAAGCGCCGCCAGGTAGTCGGCGAAAGCCGACGCGCCCGCCGAGCTCGTCGGACTCGACACCGGACGGGAGGTTTTCGTACCGATATTGGATGAACTGAAGGTGAGCGGTCGACCGATCGAGCCACAGCACGCCGCTTATGTCTGTCCGGTCGGTTTCTAGGAGCGGCTCGAACCCCAGTCCGATCATACCAGCGGTCTTGCCGCCGCCCTCCACGACCCGGAAGCAGTGATCATCAAGGAACAGATCCGACAGTAGGACCTGCGCATCGGGTGCAAAGTACTCGGTCGTGTCCGAGGGTAGGCGTCGCGTGTAGCCGGAGGCGGCGAGCTCCTCCACGGGCAGCGCCCGAAACGGATTCACCGCGAGACCACTCTGGATCTCCGTTTCTTCCTCCAGGACTCGGAGGCCTCGCGGGTCGAGCGTGCTGCGGTGCAGGCGCGTCGTGAATCGGAAAGCACGCTGCTCCTCGGTCCAGACCGCGGTAGTCAGAGCCTTCTTCGCTTCCTCCCACACCCGAGCCATCCGTGGGCCATCCTCTGGTCGACTCTCGCATCGTCTTTCGCTCTCGACGCTGAGGGTGGCCAGCTCGACGGGGCGCACCGGCATTTCCAGGCGGTATTGGCGTGGCGGGCCGAGCGTCAGGCTCAACGGAAGGGAGGAAAAGCTGTCGTACCCGATTCGCTCCGCCCTTACGGAATAGCGGCCTGCCGCCGGCGCCTGCAGCAGAAAGACCCCCACGTCGTTGGTGAGTGTCCCCGCAACAGTGGAGTCGCTCCGGTCCAGGAGAACAACGAAGGCACCTTCGATAGGTATTCCCGAGCTTTCCTCGACGAGCGTTCCGCTGACCGACTGAGCTTCGAGCTGCACGGTGTGGAAGAAGATGGCTAGGCAACCGAGGAGCGCTACTGGATGGACAGGCCGTGACTCCGCACGGCAACGCGATTGGGACATCGGCGACTCGCAGCTTCGGCTCAGGACCCGCTCAAGCTCTCGGTCGGGGTCGCTACCTCGAAGATCGCTTCGTGGATCTCATCTTCGGCGACCGTGAAATAAAACACTTCCTCGGCGCCGATCCCGTCTTGATCCTCCAAGCTCGCCGCCGAGTAAAGTCTGATGCCGGTCGGGACTCTACAAAACAGAAAGCCGCCGTTGTGGTCCGAGGTCGTCTCGAGCTGGATCTCCTCGACGCCCGCGTCCGGCTCGGCGAGCTCGGACCCCGCGAACACGCCACGAAGGTGGGTCGAGAGGCGCACGGTCGCGTCCCGCAACGGATCTCCGGTCAGGGCATCTATGACCAGGCCAACAACCAAGCCCTCGCCCCTCTCTTGCCCGGGGCACAAGGTCGGCGCCAGACGCCGAGCCGACGGAATGGCGAGGTCGACCTCGACTCGAGCGTCCTCCCGTATCTGAACGGGCCGGAGCGCCGAACCGAGGCGAAGCATGCCCACTCTCGGGTGAGAGATCGTGACGAAGAAGTCGCCGGGCGGAAGGTACTCCATCGAGTACTGTCCCTGTTCGTCGGTCGTCGTCCGGAAGTTGGTGCCCAGGAGCGCCACGGTCGCGTAGGAGAGGGCCGCATTCTGAGTGCTGTCGAACGCCACGCCGACCAGGGAGCCGCGTCCCGTCGGGCCGATCGAGTGGCCGACCGGGTCGGAGATCCCGACGACCGACCCGCCCTCCTCCTTGACGGCCACCAGCTTCCGCTTCTCACGCAGGCGGCGGAGGCTGCCCGGAACCGGATGGGGGTTGCCCTCCAGCGTGACCTCGGTGACCGGCATGCGGATATGCCAGTCGTCTACGACCCAAGCCCCGCCCGGTAGCATGCGGAACTCGAGGCGCCCGCCCAGCTTCTCGGCACCCCTGATCCTCCCCGGGAGGAACTCGTAACGGTAATCCATGAATCGGAGGTGAGCGTCCCGTGCACTCAACCAGAGCACGCCGCTCACGTCCGTCTTGTCACCGTCGCGCTTCACCGGCTCGAACGCGAGTCCTATCATCCCATCCATGTCGCCTCGCCCCTCGACGACCCGGAAGCAATGATCGTCCAGGAAAACGTCCGATAAGAGGGTTTGCGCGTCCGGGGCGTAGTATTCCGTGGCGTTGTCGTCCTCGGAGCGCCGGACGTAGCCGATCTCCGCGAGCTCCTCAGCCGGCAAGGCCCGGAAGGGATACTCGGCCATGCCGCTCTTTATCTCGCCCTGCTGCTCGAGGATCTCCAGGTTGCGGGGGTCGAGCAGGCGCTCCCAGAGCTGGATGGTAAACCGGAAATTCCGCTCCTTCTCCGTCCACACCGCCGTGGTCAGCGCCTTGCGCGCCTCCTCCCAGACGGCCGCCACACGCTCGCCCTCGGCCCTCCGGATATTGCACTGGCGTTCGGCCTCGACGCTGATCTGCACCAGCTCGACGGGGCGCACGGGCATGGTCATTCGGTAGTCGAGCACCTGCCCCATCTCGAGATCCAGATCCGGAGATGTGTGGCTCTCGTACCCGATTCGCTCTGCCTTCAACCGGTAGCGGCCTGGAGAGGGTGCCTCGAGCACGAAGCGTCCTACCGCGTTCGTCAACATGGCGACGACTTGCTCGCCATCTGCGTCCACGAGAACGACAAAGGCTCCCTCGATCGGCGCGTCCAGCGTCTCCTCGACGAGCTCGCCGCGGACGGTTTGAGCGGGGGTTGCATGGAGAGGGATGAGCAGAAGAAAGCCGAGTGCCCAGAGGGCTCGCGCGCACGTAGCGCGCCAGCGGGGCGTCGTTCGCGCCGCGGTTCGAACCGCTACAATTGATAAGAACTGCGTCATCACTCCGACCGACCCTGCCATCTATCAATCAGCGCTCAAAGCTCAACATAGGCCGGCGTGGAAGAGTGCGCTGCGGATCCTCGCTCCACTGAGCCCGGCGAGCAGGGCCCTCGGCCTTGCCCCGGCCCGATCTCGGCCAGAGAATGCCTTCGTATCAGCGGTTCGAACTCAGACACCGGGGGCCGAAGGAATGCCGTCCAGCTCTTCTATCATCAAGAAGCTTCTCTTTCGCCTCGACGGCGCCGCCGACAGCAAGAAAGTCAGGTTCACGAGCGCCTCCGGGACCTGTTGGACGGCCGAGCTGTGCCTGCACTCCGGCACCGACCCGCAGGCACCGCGGCTGATGGTCATGTTCCGCGACCTGGACGAGCCGACGACGCCGCAGAGGTACAATCTGGCGCCGACGTGGACATCGAAGGTACCCGCCGAGGCGGCCGAGCAGCTGGTAGAACGGGATCTGCGAGAACTGCTTGCCACCTCCGTGAAGGCCTGAGGGACGTCCAGCAATGAGAAGGACTTTCTTCGATCAGAACCTCCTCGAGTGGGAAGCCTATGTGTCGGGCGGACAGCCCGGAACGCGGGCCGCCGCTCGCATCTACTTCAACTGTCTGACCGACAGAACTCGCAGACCGTTGTTCGTGACGCACGAGGGCGGTGACGTGGTGGAAGCCCACCGAGCGCTCGCCGCGTTTGAGACAGCCGGTTTGGTGGCCCTGCTGGACCGGGCAGAACCGCTGCCCTGACCGAATGATGAGGGAGCACCGGGACGGTTGGATCGAAGTCGTCACCGGCGTGATGTTCAGCGGCAAGTCGGAGGAGCTGCTGCGCAGGGTGCGCCGGGCGATGATCGCACGGAAGTCCGTACAGGTGTTCAAGTCTCATCTCGACGACCGCTACGGCGGGATCGGTCACATCAGCTCTCACGACGGCCAGGAGATCCCGGCATTGCCGGTCTCGAGCTCACGAGACGTCGCCGAGCAGGTGGAGCGCGGGACCCGCGTCGTGGCGGTCGATGAGGCGCAGTTTCTCGATGGCGGAGTGGTCGCCGTCGTGAACGCGCTCGCCGACGAGGGTCGCCGGGTCATCATCGCCGGAACCGACATGGACTTTCGCGGCGAGCCGTTCGGCCCCGTCCCAGCCTTGCTGGCGGTCGCAGAGCGGATCGACAAGCTGCACGCGATCTGCGTCGTGTGCGGCGAGCTGGCGACCCGAAACCAGCGCCTGATCGATGGAAAACCAGCCCCCGCCGAGGGTCCGACGATTCAGGTCGGTGGGTTGGAGAGTTACGAAGCTCGCTGTCGGAGCTGCCACGAGGTGCCTTCGGCCGCGGACGATCAGATGCAGCTCATCTCCCAGATTCGTCGCCCTGTCTGAGCGATCGTCCCAGATTCGTCGTCCTGGAATACAGGGCTGATTCGTTCCCAGAAGACGGTGGTTCTCCGAAAGGGGGACCGGAACACAGATATGCTGTCGTGGGTTAACCGGGATATGAGTCGCTTCACGAAACAACGAACGCGGCGCTTCGGGCGTGCGGGGGCGCTCGCTGCCGCTCTCGCTGCTGTGCCGTCCTGCGGCGCGTCGCCGACAGCCCCGGACCCGGGACCGGTGGCAGAGCTCACGTTCACCTCGTCGACGCTCGATCTGAGCGGTGACCTTCAGGCCGGGACCTCGCTCCGCAACGTCGGTACGCTCGCCCTCGGGCCGATCACGCTCGCCGTCGGCCAGCTGGAGCTCGGCGGCGTCTCGGTGCCGGGCGCCAGCGTCGAGGCCAGCCCGGCCGAGGTCGCGACCCTCAATCCCGGCGCTTCGGTGAACCTGACGGTATCAGTCGTATCAGATGTCGCGCTCCAGCCCGGTAGCTACAGTGCTCGATTAGACGCCGTCGTCAGTGGTCGCTCGGAGGCGTCGGTCGGCCTCGGGTTCGTCGTGGAGGCGCCCGCCGTGGACGTGGCCTCGATCGAGATACCGGGCGCCCCGGTGGGTGCCCGGCAGGGCGACGTGCTGGTTCTCCGCGCAGAAGCGCGGGACGAATCCGGATCGACGATGGACGGTGTCCAGATCGCCTGGGCGGTCAGCCCGCCGGGTGCCGGACTGATCACGGCGGAGGGACGCTTCGTCGGCTACGAGCCCGGCGTCGCTCAGATAACCGCCAGCGCGGGCGACCAGGAGGCGACCGCAACCATCGAGATCTCGCCGCGCGGCCTCACGCAGGGCTCATTCGCTGTCTTCGGCCAGGGAGCACAGGACCTCCGGTTCAACTCGGACCTCTGGCTCCACGGAGACTGCGCTTACACGGGCACCTGGGGTGACCGCCAGGGGCAGCTCGGAAACACGCTGAACGTCTGGGACATCTCTGACCCGGCAAGGCCGGAGCTGACGGCCGAGCTGGGCGTCGACGCTCGCGTCGTCAACGACGTCAAGGTTCGCTCCGATGGGAAGGTGGCCGTGATCAGCCACGAGTTCTCCATCGATCAGCAGAACGGCGTCACGCTGCTCGATCTGTCCGGTGACTGTAGCGCGTCCGTGCTCAGCCGCTTCGCGGCGGGTTTGCAATCCGGCGTCCACAACGTTTGGGTCGAAGGTGACTTCGTCTACGTGGTCGCCGACGGCGTCGGCAGCGGCCTCCGCATTCTCGATATTTCCGATCCGAAGAGCCCGACGGTCGTAGCCGCCTTCGCAGATCCCTTCAGCTTCCTGCACGACGTCTACGTTCGCGATGGTCTGGCCTTTCTGTCGCATTGGGACTCGGGCCTCATCATTCTCGACGTCGGGAACGGCATCGTCGGCGGGAGCCCAAGCGACCCGAGAGAGGTGAGCCGCATCCGGACGAGCGGGGGCCAGACGCACAATGCCTGGTACTGGCCGGAGCGCGGTCTGGTGTTCGTCGGCGAAGAGGATTTCGCCACCCCCGGGATTATGCACGTCGTCGATGTGGCCGATCTCTTCGCCCCGGTCGAGGTGGCGACCTTCAGGGTCGCGGCCGACACTCCTCACAATTTCTGGTTGGACGAAGAGCGGGAGATCCTCCACATGGCGTGGTACACGCAGGGGATCATCTCCCTGGACGTTTCAGGTGGACTGTTGGGCGAGTTGGAGCGCCAGGGCAGGACCATGGCAAGCCAACGGTACTCGGGTCTCGGCGCTTGCCCCGGAAGCGCGACCGGCACGTGCACGTGGGCGCCCCAGCTGCATGAAGGCCTCCTCTATGTGGCCGACATGAACACCGGTCTCTGGGTTCTGACTCCCGAGTTCTGAGCCCTGGGCACCGCTTCCCGCCAACTGATCCTGGCCGCGTGCCTCTTGTCCGCCGCACAGGCTGCCTGCGCTTGCGGACGCCGAGACGCCGGCCAGCCTGCCGAAGTCTCTCCACACCCGGGGCGCCTCTACGTCACCTCCGGCCTTACCGACCAGGTGTTTCGACTCGATGCGGAGACGGGCGCCGTCGTCTCGACGTTCGGCCTCGACATGCGGCGCGACGAGGTCGACGAGCCGCACGGGGTCGCCATCTCCCCGGACGGTCGCCACTGGTACGTCACGCTCGCTCACGGCAACCCCACGCTTTGGAAGTTCGAGTTGCCTGATGACCGTCTGGTGGGAAGGCTACGGCTGGGTTCGAGAGGGGCGTCGAGGGTTGGTTTGACGCCGGATGGCCGGTTCGCCTTCGTCCCCGACTACGATCGAGCGGGGACCGGAGCGGTGAGCGAGGTGACGGTAGTCAGAACCGAAGATCTTCACCTGGTCGGCCGAGTGGAGGTCTGCCCGGCCCCTCACGACGCGCAGATATCGCCTGACGGCTCGCTCGTCGGGGTGACCTGCAGCTTGAGCGACGAGCTGGCGTTCCTGGACCCGGCCACCCTCGACGTCGTCCTCCGCTTCGTCGTTGGCCCGGATCCGGGCTCTCCCGGGGAGCCGCGATACAAGCCACTAAACCTAGTCTGGTCGCCGGACGGTCGGTTCGTCCACGTGACGCTGAGCGCTGCCGCGATGATCCGCACCTTTTCCCTCGAGGGAGATGCCGTCGCCGAGGTTCGGGTGGGCGAGGGGCCCGCGCAGCTGGCCTCGGCGCGCGATGGTCGGCTCCTGGTGACGGCGAACCGGCTCGACCGGACGGCTTCCGTCGTGGAGGTATCGTTCTCGGCCGATGGGAAGCCCCGACTGGAGGAACGGCGGCGGTTGGAGTTGGACGTGCCATATCCGCACGGCGTAGCCCTTACGCCCGATGGTGGGAGGGCCTTCGTGACCTACGAGGGTGAGCAAGGCAGGCCGGCAGGCGTCGTGGCGGTTTCAACCGCCGATGGCGGCGTCGCGTGGGCGGCCGAAGTGGGAGCGTATCTGCTCGGAGCAGCCTACTACGCTCCGGAGTCCACACCCTGATCTGAGAGTCTGGGCGAGACCGGCTCAGAGCCCCCAGCGCACTCCGATCAGGGGGATAATCGGAACCGAGCCCAAGGAAACCGGCGTCCGGTCCTCGTCGGGATCGAACTGGAAGAAGAGCCCGTCACGGCGGTCGAGCGCGTTCAGAATCCGGATGTACGGCGAGATGGTCACCGGGAGGCCGCTCCAGTTGAAGACCCACGTGCGGTATATCGTGCCGTCGAGTCTCAGGTAGGAGCCACGTGCCGCCCCGGCGAGCGGGCTCGTGTCCGCCAGATCCGTGCGTCCTGGCGCGGCAGCGACGGCGAGCAGCGGCACCGGAGAGTCAACACCGTCGAAGTCGTTTCCACCGCCGCTGCCCTCGTCTCCCTGCGGGATCGGTGTGAAGGGAAGGGCGACGCCGTAGGCGAGGTTCAGGTCCACACCGAAGCCCGAGATCAGTTGGGCGCTGAGGCCGCCGCTGAGCAGCTGTCGTCCCAACGTGCGAGGAACGGCCTTCCGTCCCTCGTATTCCGGCCTGTACCACGCGACGGAGTAGCCGACCCAGCCGTTGATCTTGCCGGCGCTCCGCTGGATCCAGAAATCGAGCCCGGAGGTCTCGAGGTCGGGGCCGACCGGGAGCTCCTCGAACGATTTCACGTAACCCTCCAGCCCGACGATGAAGTGCTCCAGAGCACGGCTGTTGATCCCGGCCACGAAGTGAGTCGAGCTGGATACCTGCAAGGCCGACGGGTTGGTTGCCGTCGTCGCGCCGTCCGGACCCTCGGAGGCGACCTCGACGAAGCTTCCGATCTCGGAGGAGAGAAGCGTCTCGGGGGAGAGGACGCGTTGATGGTAGCGTCCGGCGGCGACGGAGATCTCGCTGTCCTTGAGGAAGGTCCACGCCACGCTCAACCTGGGTGCGACCCGGAGCCCGTCGGCCAGGAAGTAATCCGCCCTCAGCCCGCCGCGGACCATCACCGCCGGCAAGACGAGCATCGTTGCATCAGCGTGCGCACCGACCGACTCTCCGGCGCTTTGGCTGCTGAAGGTCGTGCTCGATTGATCGAGCGAGGACCGCGCGGCGTGCTGGAGCGACACCCGGTCGAAGGACGCGCCCATCTCCAACTGGGCACCGCCGATCCATCGGCTCATAATGCCGGCAAGACGCATTCGCCGTGACCGGCCATCCACGAGCAGGGGCGTCGCCCCGTCGAGTGGCAGGCTCGTAGTAAACTCGCCGAGCGCGGCTGTCAGCTCGAGGTCGCTGTCGAAAGCCCGTCCGAAGTACCGAACCGAGCCTGCCACGTTGCCCCACTCGGCCAGGGACTTGGGTCGCGCCTCCCGCCCTGGTGGATCCAGAACGAGATCGCCTGCGTCATCCTCGTCGGAGATGACGTTGTCCGTGCCCGCGATGTTAGCATCGCGGGTCAGGTCGACACCCTCCCTGTTGTAGAAGCCGGTGACCGAGAGCGTGCCCTCGCGGCCGATGCCCCAGTCCATCCGGAGGAGGGCGTCGCCATAGTCGTAGGGCAGCTCCTCGCCCGTGAGCCTTTCGGGGCCCTCTCCATGGATGTATCGGCCTCCGACGAGGAACGATCCTCCAGGCAGCGGACCCTCCACCTCCCCTCTCGCGCTCATCATATCGAGCGCGCCGGAAGTGTGGAATCGGTCGGTCCGCCCGGGGCGCGAGCCAAGATCGAGGATGTACGAGAGCCCTCCGTTGAAGCGGGCGGGCGCCCCTCCGACATAGGGTCTGGAGTGGCCCAAAACGCCGGGCATGAAGGATTGAATCAGGCCGCCAAGGTGGAAGGGCGCGTAGACGGGCGCCCCATCCAGAAGGATCAGCTTCAGATCCGAGGTCGCGCCGCGGACATAGAGGATGCTCGAGGGATCGTCGGGATCCGGACTGGATGCCGCTTGAATGATCTGGACAAGCCCAAGCTCTGCCATCCCCGGAGAGGACTCGAGGACCCGTAGCTCGGCATCCGCCGGCGTGCCCGTCGGCGTCTCATCGGCTGCCAAAACACCGACCATCTCGACCCGTTCCGCGTCGACGCGAGATGTTCGAGCGCTCAGCGGTGCCATTTCGATCGGCTGCACCGCCAGCGTCAGGTCGAGCGATACCACTCCTCGAGGAGGTACGCGCACGCCAATCACCAGCTCGGAGTGGTCGAGCGCTCGGGCTCGGATCAGGCGGGATCCCGGAGGGACCCCGTCCAGTCGGTAGCGGCCGGAGCGATCGCTGAGCGCGCTGATGACGCGGTCCTGCGCAATGATCTCCACGACCGCGAACTCGACGATCGCACCGTTGATCTGACTAAAGACCTGGCCCGTAACGGTTCCGGTGTTCGCGCTCGTGTCGGCCAGGGCGACGACAGCTTGGGGGACAGCGGCGTTTTGGATGCTCGCGTCCCCCGCCGGCTCCGCGGCACACGCGATCCCGGCCGTAGCGAGGACGCTTACGAGCAAAGAGGACAGCAAGTTGTTACCCCCGCCGAGCGGGACGACAGGCGACTAGCGGCTCCGAAGCGGGTTAGCCACCTGCCTGAAAAGACACCTCCGCATCTGACGAATCAGCGGCTGGTATCAGAAGCCGGAAGTCCGACCCCTCCTTTGTCGCGACCAGGCGCCCATCCAGCTCAACCTCGGCTGAAGGTACGGTCCTGGGCAACAGGACCACCACATCACCGGGGCCCGCATCGAGCACCTCGATCTCACCAGGCGCCGTCCGATATCGGCCTTCCACCGACCAGACGGAGGCCGTACCACTATCCGACAATCTAACTCGGATCATGGTTTCCGGCGCCGGCTGCGTGATGATGATACGCACGAAACCGTCTCGGGGTTGCACCGAGACCGCGGTGGGACTGCCGACTCCTTGGCCGCTGAACGGCGTCGCGGGGTCGATCGGCTCCTTGCTCGGCGCACCGGTGACAAGCTCGACCGAGCGCGCGAGCCACTCGCGTAGGGGCGATCCCGGGATGGCCGCGCCGGCGCCCGCCACGAAGATGATGATGAGAGCCGCCGCGAGCAGGGGCCTCTTGGAGGCGCGGCGGCGGAGGGGAGTGATCGTCGTAGCGGCCGGGACCGGTGCATCCAGCTCCTGGAGGGCGCGGGCGACCAGATCCCCCTCCAGCTCAGAGGCCAGGAGCGCGGGAGCCGGAACGTCGAGAGCGGAGATGGCATCGGCGAGCGTGCGCGTCGCGGCCGTCAGCTCGTCGAGCATCCGAGAGCACGTTGCGCACACCTGCACGTGCTCCCTGACCGTCGACCGTTCGTCGACGGGAAGCTCCCGGTCCAGATATGCGAGCAACGTCTGCTCGGCCGGATGTCCCATCATTTCTTCCAGGTCATTCCTCGTTCAGGTTCGCGTCCGTCTCGGTCGAGCCCCCGCCTTCTGCCTGTTCGGCATAAACCGCGGCGAAACGGCGGAGCGCGCGGGCCAGGAGCGTCCCCACCGAGCCGGGCGCGACGCCCACCACCTCCGCGATCTCCGCGTAGCGGAAACCCTCCTCGCGCATGAGAAGGATCTCCCTATCTCTGGGCGCGATCTGGGCCAAAGCCGCTCTCACCGCGGCGATCCGCAGCGACCGTTCCGCGCTCTCGTCGGGCCGCGCCGGGGGCGTCGGCCCCCGGTAGGAGTCCCTGAGAAGTCGCCTCTGGCGCTCACCCGCTCGTGCCCAGTCACGCACGAGGTTCGTAGCCACGGTGAACAGCCAGCGCCGCGCGTCGGCCTCAGGCAGCGGCCGCTGCAAGAGACGAACGAAAGCCTCCTGCGAGATGTCGGCCGCAACATCCGGGTCGCCCGTCAGCCTGTTCAAATATCGAAAAAGCGACGGATAGAGCTTGGCGAAGATCGCCTCGAAATCCACCTCATCCCGCGGTCCGGACGGATTGCTACCCAAGAACGTATCGCGCTTCCCGATAGTGACAGCCCACGCCGTGTCTTAGCCGTCTTCGGCGGGAACCTGTCTTGGGGCAGGGCGCTTGGAAAGGGAAAGCCCGGAACGGGGCCTCGAAGAGGGGCGTGAGCGGTCGGCGTCTATCCGTCAAAGAGGGAACGCGTGCAGCGCCGCCGCCTTTATGCGGACGGACACCCTGCTTCCGGGCTTCAGCTCCACCTTCTCGGCAGCCGGCCGACTCACCAGTGCCACCATGCCGGGCGGTCCCTCGAGGCGAACCCGGACGAGGCCGCCGAGGACGCGGACCTCGGAAACCGTGGAAAAGAAGGAGTTCCTGGCGGAGTCCCGAAGCTCGTCCCCGGAAGGATCGCCCAGAACGAGGTCCTCAGGGCGGTACGCGATCTTGACGGGGGCGTTCGGTGCGGCCTCGCCGACGGCCGTCATGGGCACGCCTTCAACCGAGACGACGACGAGGCCGTCGTCCACGCTGGTGACCCGGCCTCGCACCGCGAACTCCGCGCCCGTGAGTCCCGCGATGTACAGCGTGGCCGGGTTCTCGTACAGGTCGGCGGGGGAGCCGTCCTGCACGAGCCGGCCCTCCTCCAACACGACAATGCGATCCGCCAGGGAGAAGGCCTCATGCTGATCGTGTGTGACGAGGAGCGTGCTGCCCGCCCTCGTACGCGCGAGTCGCTCGATGTCCTGCCGGAGCGCCGTCTTTACCTCCGCATCCAGATTTGCCGTCGGCTCGTCCAGGAAGAGAACGTCCGGCTCCACCACGAGCGCGCGCGCCAGGGCCGTGCGCTGAGCCTCGCCGCCGGAAAGAGTGGATACCGGCTGGTCCAGGAGTGAACCGATTCCAAGCAGTTCGCCGATACGCTCCACTCGGGGCCGCACCTCCGACGCGGAGACTCGATGGAATCTGAGGCCCATGGAGACGTTGAAGGCCACGGTCCCGGTCCAAAGGTGCGGTCGCTGGAAGACCGCCGCCGAGGCTTGTCGCAATGCTTCCGCGGCTCGGGAGCCCGTGCGGTTACGGAACCAGACGCGACCGCTCGTGGGCATCTGGAGCAGCGCCATGACACGCATCAGCGTGGACTTGCCGGCTCCATTCGGCCCCAGGATTCCGAGGATCTCGCCTTCGCGGAGCGCGATGCGCTCGATCGACAGGGCGAGGCGGTCCCTGTGGCGGACTTCCAGGTCTTCGCCGAGGAGGATGTCGGAGCTCATCCTACCATCCTCTGCACGGGCAGGCGGTATGGCCAGAGCGTGATGCCGCTTGTCGGGGACGACTGTGCGGATGCCGGCTGACCAGGGCGCTCTCCGATCTGTGGTGGAAGTCCGTTAGCCCTCGGCCCGTAGGGCCTCTCTGTCGAGGAAGTATCCGACCAGCTTCCAGATGGCGATGACCGCGAGCACGCTCACGTAGCCGTCGATGGCGTAGTGCCATCCGAGGTGGACCGATCCGAGCAGGATGAGAAAGGCGTAGATGGCAAAGCCCACCCCGAGCCACCGATTGACCCTGAAGCCCACGAGGGCGTAGAGGACGGGGAGCGCGACGTGGAGGCTGGGCATCGCCGAAATGCCCTCGAACGGTCCCAGCCCGGCGTATCCCGACCACAGCCATTCCTGCACTTGCAGCGCGTTCAGCGGAACCTGCGCGTGCACTCCGTACAGGTAGCCCATCAGCGGAGCGAACGGGTCGAGCGCCCCTTCGACGAGACCGTAGTAGCAGGGTCCCACCGACGAGAGCCAATAGGCCAGCACGGTGCCCAGGAGTATCCAGCAGAGGGCGTAGGTCAGGAGGAACTGCATTCGCAGTCGCCGGTCACGCGTCCAGCCCATCCACGCGATCATCAATGGAATGAAGAGGAACCAAAAATAATAGAGCCTGTCCAGCAGGAGCGTGACGGCCGGGTGACCGAGGATCGGCTGCAGCAGCGTCCAAGGATCGGCACCGAAGTGCAGCGCGCGGTCCAACCGCATCATGGAGGGGTCCCAAACGAAGGGGCTGAACACGGGCAGCACCTTCTTGAACGCCCAGAATGTGCTCAGCAGCGCGGCGAGGGAGAGGCAGACGATCAGAAGTCCCATCACCCGGTGGACGCTGAAGTGCCGGTTCCGATACTCCGTCCACTCCTCGATCAGCGGAGCTCGTCTCGGATCATCGGTCCTTCGCAGCCGTGGCAGGACGAAGTGGATCAGATGGTACCCGAGCGGGAGACCGGCGGCGACGAACAGATAGCGCCACCCGACGGCCACGGTGGAGTCGTTGATCGGCGCCAGGTCGGGGTGCCCGGTCGCTGCCTGAACGGCCAGGCAGGTCACGATGTACGTTCCGACGACCGCGAGGAGAGGGGCGTTTTCCCTCACGCTCGAACGGATCTGTTCCCAGCTCCCGGCTTTGCACGATGCGCCGGGATGTTGCACTTCGACAGCGGCCGCCCCGCCCGCCGCTCCGAGGCGATCCGCCGCTTCTAGGCTGTAGCGACTATTCATACTCGCCTTTCTCGCCTTGGGGACCCGGTCGGATGCCCGGTTCGTCTCGGGTCGCGGAGTCGTCGACCGTTCCGCTAACGTCGAAGGAAGCCAGGAGGGGCAAATGGCGTGCGCGCAGGCCGCCAGGCGGCCCGCTTCGATCCAAATGGCGAGTCGGGTCGCTCGCTACCAGCCGAAGCCCAAGTCCGTCATCCGCTTGTAGAATGGATGAGCTGCCGGCTTCGGAGGATCCGTAACGGCGAAGAGGAGCTCCGCCCTGTCCACCTCTCGGAGGTACTCGATCCGGTAGCTGCCGGCGACAAGCTCGATGGTGTCCCGTGCTAGGAGCGATGTGCCATCGAGACGGAGGTATGGGTTCCCGGCCTCGCCATCGTGCCGAAGCCGATACTTTCCCGGCACGAGGATGCTGACCGAGTCTTCTTCACCAGGTCGTCCCCGGAGCTGCACGGCCGGTATCAGCACCGACTCGTAGTACGGCCGGTAGCCAGAAACCCAAAACTCCTGAATCTCTGGCGGGAACTGGCGAAGACGGAAGCTGTCCAGGAGGAACGCCACGGGCCTTTCCCGGAATTCTCCGATCAAGCGGGAACCATTGACCTCTCTCTCGGGACCCCAGTAGTGGGCTGCGATCGTCTGACTGAACATCACGGGGAAGGGATCCTTGGCGTCCCGGCAAAAGAGGGCGCGCTCAGGGTGAAAACCTTCCTGGTCGCGTGCGAAGTTCCGTTCGATGAACGCCAGGCTTTCTCGCTGACCGCGCTGGGAGTCCTTGAGGAGCACTGCAGCAGCGATGGCCGACTGTGCGGCCAGAAAGATCCAGATGAACCCGAGGACGACGCGGCGGTGGCGCTTGCGGGGGTAGAGGTGTCGTATCGGTTCGAGAGCGGTCGCCGCCGCCGCCGCCGGGAAGAGACCCAGGGTCATCCAGAAGTATGGAAAGGCACCGGCGTGGAAGAGTCCGACGACGGTCCCCAGGGCCAGGATCGCCCAGGCGATGAGCAGCAGGCGCCACTGCCCACCTTCGTTCCGAAGCGGCCTTCCCGTCGCGATGAGTGTGAGCGCCAGCAAAACGAGATGCGGAATGAGTGTGGGAAGCATCCGAACGTAGAACGCGTAACCGAAGTCCGCGCGATAGAAGCCGAAGGCGCCCAGACCTGTGGAGACGGACTGCACGGCGACGGGTTCGACGAAGGCGGGAAGAAGCGCGCGAAAGGCTTCCAGGACGGCGATCCCGCCGAGCAGGCAAAGTCCGGCTCGGGCGAGCTCGCGGTCGACGCGCAGCTCCCGTCTCAGGAACAGGTCGCCGACAACCAGCAAGCCGGCCAGTGCAGCCACGTAAGCCGCCTTCTGGCTGAACAGGAAGCCGGTACCGAAGAGGACGCCCGCCAGAAGCGCCCATGGAGATCTCTGCCGGGAGGCCAGGAGCGCGACGCCGCCCCAAAGGCCCAAGGCGATCGCCGGCTGGTCGGTTCTGACCTGGATCGAAAACCGCAGAAACGCGGGAACGAGAACGAGGAGGGCGATGCCAAGCGCAGCGGAGCGGTTTGAGCGTCCCACCGATTCCAGGCCTCGGGCCAAGAGGCTCCAGAAGCCCCAGACGAGCGCCACCGTGAATCCGACCCATAGCAGACGGGCCGAACGAATCGCCGCGATCGAGTCCGAGCAACCATCGACGAACGGGATGAGGATGAGAGTTCCGAGCCCGGGGCGCCCTCCGGAGTGCATCTGGCCCGTCCTGATAGTGTCAGCCGCGCGGGACAGCAGGGCGAACTCGTCCCAGTTGATGTTCTCGGTGAAGATCGCGACTACGTGGAGAATCAGCAGGCCCGTCAGAAGAAGGGCTAACGCGAGGTGCTCCGGAGGAAGTCTTCGCAGAAGCACGGATGGACGACCCGACTCGCCCTCGTTCAGCGGAACGGAGTCAGTAGGCACCGCGGCCGCTCAAGACGGCGGAGATCGTTCTGGCCAGGACGTAGACGTCCAGCCAGACGGACCAGTTTCTGACGTAGTAGTGGTCGGAGGCTTCCTGGGACGGAACATCGCTGTCTCCCCGGAGGGTGACCTGCCAGAGACCCGTGACGCCGGGCCGAACCAGCTGGCGAATCGCTCTTGTGCCAGGCGAGAACCGCTGCAGGTGGTAGTCGGGAAACGGGCGCGGCCCGACGAGGCTCATATTGCCGCGCACCACACTCCACAGCTGCGGCAGCTCGTCGAGGCTCCAGCGCCGGAGGAACTCCCCGACAAAGGGGATGACGCGAGGATCGGAGCGCAGCTTGAAGCCGCGCTCCCATTCGTCCCTCATGTCCGGATCGGAAGACAGATGAGCCTCGAGCTCTTCGTGCGCGTTCGGCTGCATCGTCCGGATCTTCGGAACCAGAAACCGGCGCCCCCGCAGTCCAACGCGCTCTTGGTAGAAGAAGGCCGGTCCCGGGCTCCTTGCCTTGACCCACAGGGCGCAAGCCAGGATCACCGGGCCGAAGAAGGCGAGGAAGAGCGACCCGAATCCGAGATCGAGCGCCCTCTTGACCCAGCGGTTGCGGGGCTCGAGCAGGTTGTTCGAGAACTCGACGCCGAGGACGCCGCCCAGATTCCTTATCTGAACCCCCTCCACAGGCAGGGATCCATAGCTCTGGATAACGAGTAGGTGACGAAAGTGTTGTTGAAGAGCGTCCAACTCGGAGCGTCCCTCCAGGCTCTCGGGGTCGATCAAGGCCACCGAGACTCCCGTTCCAGCCACGTCGGCGGCCCGCTCCAACCCTCCGAGAACCGGAAGTCCGGCGATCTCGGAGGGGCCTTCGGCAGCTGGCCGCGAGAGTATGCCGAGGGGACGATATCCGAGAAGAGGGGATTCCTGAAGGGTCGAAATGGCCCGAAGAATGCTGCTGCCCTTTCCAACGAGGACCACGGGCTGGTGCCACCAGGTCCATCGTCGGGTGACGGCCAGGGTCAAGTAGCGGAAGGCCGGCACCGTAACCACGGTGAGGAGCAAAGCGATACCAAACGTCATCCGCGAATACTGATGGGGCAGCTTGAAGGCGAAGGTCACGGCCGCCAAGATGGTGAAAGAGAAAAGCGTGACGAGTGAGAAACGGCGAAAGCTCTCGACGGGTCCGAGTCCGAAACCAGGATACAGACCTGCCTGGGCATATCCGAGGATGAACAAGGCGAGGATCGGCCACAGCTCTAGGTACACCCCCGCTTCCATGTTCCTTACCGGGAGCGCCCACAGCAGGTACGCCGCCGTGCCTGCGACGAAGAGAGCCAGGACGTCGGACAGAGTCAGCGTGGCAACGCGCGCCGGCCGACTCCACCATACAGCGGCGATGCCGGGCAGTGGCGGCTCGGAGCCGGGGGTCTTCGACATGATCTCCTCGGAGGACTCTCCGGCCGCACTGCGCACGTTTGCGCCTCCTGGTGACACTGGTTCCGCAAGGCGCTGCTCGTGGAGCAGCGGTGGACGGAGCCTCGAGCTCAACGGGCGACAATGCTGTTGAACAGCCGGATGACCTCACCTGGCGAGCGGCAACCGCCGCTGACAAGGGTCGACATCCTCGGCGTATTCGTCACAGCCATCACGATTCCCCAGCTGCACGAGCGGCTGCGGCACTATGTCGAACGAGGGCGCAAGGCCCTCGTGCTGAACGCCAACGCACACGGCCTCAACATAGCGTGGGGGCAAGATTGGTACCGAGAGTTTATGAATGAAGCTGACATCGTCTTTTGCGACGGCGCAGGCGTTCAGCTCGCCGCCCGTTTGCTGGGTTCCAAGATTCCGCAGAGGATAACGTATTCTGAGTGGATGCCTCAGCTGGCCAATCTTGCCGAACGGCAGGGTTATTCGTTCTACTTTCTGGGAGGCCGTCCGGGCGTAGCTGCTTGCGCGGCAACGCGGCTAGTACATGATTTTCCCCGCCTAAGGATACTGGGCTCACACCACGGCTATTTTGACAAGTCGCGCACAAGTGAAGAGAATCGGGCGGTAATCAGCGAGGTCAACTCCTTGAAGCCAGATTTCTTGCTTCTTGGCTTTGGGATGCCCCTTCAGGAGCGTTGGCTTCAGGAAAACTGGGCCTCGATTGACGCTACCGTGGCTCTCACCGGTGGCGGTTGGTTCGATCTCATGTCCGGCGAGCTGCGGCGGCCGCCAAACTGGATGTCACAGCACGGCTTGGAGTGGCTTGGGCGCCTATTCATCGATCCACGGAGGCTTTGGCGACGCTATCTTGTTGGCAATCCACTGTTCGTATGGCGAACGATCAAACAGAGCCTCGCTGGTAGGAGCACGCCTTTCGGCCGGCGTATCACCCGAGACTAGAGCGTGGAAAGGCCGCGCGAGTGTATGGCCAGATCGAATTCAACGGTTGGTGAGCAGGAGTATGTGCTCGTCCTGCCGGGTACGCGACTTTCCTCGGACATAGCGCTCGAGGCCAATCCACGGAGAAACCCAATGATCGCGCAGCGACCAAGGCGAGACTAGGTCCATTAGGCGCCGCTCCGTCATGCTGTGAGGGTGGCCCTTGTTCCGTCTGCCGCGATCTTCCTGGAACACTTCGCAGGTAATTACAATTGAGCCACCAGGCCTCGCCACACGAGCGACCTCAGCGACGGTTTTCTGAGGATCCTGGGTATGATCGATGCAGTTTGAGCAGGTTACGAGGTCGAAAACACCATCATCAAAGGGCAGATCCTCACCATAGCCGGAGATAATGCGGATGTCCTCTGGATATTCGTATATGGACTCATAGCGGTGCGCGATCGGATCGAGGCCAATTCGCATGCCCGGAAGAAAATGGAGCACCGTAGAGATCCCACATCCCACGTCGAGGATTGTAGTGTCCGGTCCTGGCTCCACGAACGCGAGAATCTCATCCAAGAATCGGTGTGTTCGCCAATAATCCAATACCCTGGCTTGCACTTGCGTCTCGGCAAACAAGGGCGCCCAGTGGATTCTCTGCCACTCGAACTCCCAGTCTTCCTTTTCGCGCGCCGTCAACCGGGCAATCGCATGCCTAATTCTCTGGACAGCTTTCATTGAGAACGCCCTAAATGGTTCTGCCCGTTCCGACTCCGCCGCGAGCCGCGGTGCCCGCGCTACCGAATGCATGCAAACAACATGCGCCCGTAATTCCCTCTATAGCGGCCGCTGCTGTCTTTGTCGCGCCCGAGCGCGCGGATCTCGGAGAACTTCGTGTGCTTCCTCAGCCATGCTTCAACGAATCGGGCATTCCAGTCGGGCAACTGGTCGGCTAGCCAGGTTTCGTGACTCTCACCCGTATCCAGGAAGAGGATGTGGCGAGAGGTTTCATCGAGGAGCCGGATGAACTCCTCAGCGCCGCAGGGTCCCCTGCCCATCACAAAGTGATGGAGCAGGCTAAAGCAGCTGACCACGTCGAAATCAAGCGCACGGCCACGCAAGAACTCGACAGCCTCGCCGACCTGGACGCGGCTACATTCTAGACCATAAGCAAGCTGTCCAAGACGAGGAGCTCTCGGATCCAGCTCCACACCGCCAGTTGTGAACCCACGCTTGGCCATCTCCGAAACGAACCAACCATACGAGCATCCCACGTCGAGATAGCTACCGCCACGGGTACGCTCGGGAATCACGGCCTGCATCATCTCGAGCCGGTCGGTACAATGGCGAACAAGCGGCCAAGTCTGAACCTCTGGAAACGGGACGGGTTGATAGAGCTCACGCCGGCCCTGCAACCAACTCATTGCCAACAGAATGTTCTGCACCGGAGTCGTTGTGGAACGCGTGGCGACGGCCACCTCAATGTCCGCTGCTCCCAACGCAATCTGATGCGCCAGCCGATGCATACCGTCTATCACCTGATAGCAGTCCGAGTACCGAATGGGACGCACTCTGATAAGCTGTCCAGGTGAGGTTTCAGCAGGGTGGAGGTCTCTTTCTTTCGTGGGACTCCAATCCACGAAGGAACGCGCACGATCACTAACCTCCGAGGTGTTTCGAGCTCCGAAGTACGATCCAGTATGCTGAATGACTTCGGCGGCATTGCGAGCATAACGAGTGCGGGGGAAGAGGTCTGCTTGCAGCACCCCCTGTCCTTCGACTGCGTGCTGCTGGAGAAGATTCACGTGAGGTGAATCCACAACACCCGTGGAGCAACGAGCCGGATTCTCGGTGAGTTCGCTCCATGTGGTGCCGTCATAACCCTGTTCGCCGCCCATCAACAGTCTGTCCACGCGGACTGTTACGATTCGATGAGGACCGGCGGTCACAAAGCGGTCGCGCAGAATCCGGTAGAATGGATAGGCGCCCAGAGCGCGACGTACCGCTCTCGCACCAGGGGACTGCCATGCTCGTCTAGGCAGCCGTTGGCCTGCCAAGACGACGCTTCGCCGCAGACGGCGACTCCGAACAACCGCTGGGCGGATAGCCTCTTTCAGTGCTCGATGTAGGCCCATCTTCACGCTGAAGTCGAGTTATCTTGCAGCACTTCTTCACTGGCTGGACATGGTTGGCAGTGACGGTCCTTTTCTCGGTCTCTGACAGCCCTGCGGAACTGCTCGGCCCAGATGAACCCAGCGGCGAGGTTCACGATTGCCAACGCGGCGACGCCGACCCCGAGTCCCGCGGCAGCGGTACCAAGCGTCAGGGCACCCACGTGCAGTGGGCTCATGAAAAGTCTGACGCGCAGACTGCGGTGGACGGCACCAAGCGCGCGTAATCCAGAGAGGAAACCCATGTTGATGCCCGTAGAAGCCAAGAATAGCGTCATTGCTGGCAAGATGGCCCGGGCGGCGCTCCAAGAACTGCCCAGAAACCACTCTCCGACTACGGCTGGCAGGTTCAGCAGCACCACACCCGCGATCACCGTAAGCGACCCGAGAAGGAAGGATGAAGCTCTCGCCCAACCCGCTATTGAGCTATCCTCAGCGTCTAGTCTGGCAAGCTCGGGAACCAGCGCGAGCGATGCGGCCGAAATGAATACACCCGCCGGTCCAAGTGCGGTTTGGGCAGCACGGAGAGCTCCCGCTGCTTCGAGGCCCGCGATGGTTGCAACCAGCACAAGACCAATCTGCCAACTGCTCGCCGAAACGACTTGCTCCGGCCCGATTCGACTCCAATAGAATCGATGTCGCGCAAGAAAGTCTCTGGCCTTTCGTGGCCTCGGTACAGCTCCGGCTTGGTGTGCTCCAAACGCAGCAGATGCCGCTGCCCCGATCCCCCAAAGCACGATCGCGTCCGTGAACGAAACCCGAGTGGTCTGCGTCAGAAACAAGAGCACCAGCGTGAAAGCGAGCCATATTGAATCGTTCAACGCGGCCGCCCGCGGGTTGCCCTCGGCTACGAAGATATACCGCCATACTTCCTGGAGAAGAACTGCGGGCTGGAGACACCCGAACACGATCAACAATCTGCCGAGATCCGCTCCGATCACCAGGCCTACGGATACGAAAACGAGGCCGAGTCCGAGTCCCAGCAGCAGGGCAGCCCCGGTTGCCCCGTCGCTCACAGCACGACGGTCGGAGTTTCCGCGAGGCAAAGTAATGCTCAGGGGTTCGGCGATTAGGGCTCGCGCAACCGTCAGCGCAAGAACGGTCGCCGCGAAGGCGATCGCGAAAGCGCCGAATTGAGCTGGACTAGCAGTTCGGGCTACTGCGACTGAGAGGAGAATCTTGTTGCCAGCCGATATTAGCTGAGCGGAGGCACCCAAACCGAGACGGGAGAGAATACGGGCCACGCTGACTAGCGAGCCGGAACCTGGCTATGATCCATGACTCGGACTATCCAGATTGCACCATGAGTTGTGCAATTACCGATCACCACACTCTAGCGAGTGGATCGAACTGTCGCCGCCCATTGCCTCTCCTGAGGGCCTGGAACGTGCAGACCCTATTCGTGCGACACTGCAAACCGCTGCTTCGAGGCCCGGCGTACATCGACGTGGACACGCCCCAATGTCAACGGTCGAGACGGCACGATGACAGCGAGATCTTCCGGCGATCCCGCGAGAAAGTTTGAATGGTTGCTTCTGGCTTCAGGCAAAGAGTATGCTCGCGAGCGCGGCCACAAAATGCTGAGTGACGGCTGATGCATTCCGAGGCGCGCCGAAGTACGGCATCTTTCCCGGTACTGTTTCGCGTGGCGTTCGTGACGCTGTGGGCTGCGGCCGCGGCCGTGACGCTGGCGTTGTATATAACCGTGCCGCGCTCCGCCTGGAACGATCCGCTGCTGCCGCTCCCGTCGCGAATCGGGCTCGCGGGCTTCGAGCTCGTCGCGCTGGCGGGCGTCATGATCTTTCTCGCGAGCGGGCTCGCCGTTTTCGCGGTGATAACTCGACGGCCGGGGCTTTCGCCCTGGATTCGGTGGGGCGGAGTCGTAACGGCAACGGTTGTCGCCTGGCTGCTGATCTTCGCCTACCTGGCCAGTTGGGGGATCTTCCGAGCCGCGGGTCGCTTCCTCGATCCGGTGACGTTTCTTCTCTTTCGCGCCAACGCGCTGCAGACGGTACAGCACGTGGCGCACATGGCACCGGTACTTCTCGTCGTGGTGCCCGTCGTCTCGCTGTTGGCCGCCCTGGCCGTGACCGTTCTGCTCCCTCGCCTGGCGCTTCGCGTGGATCGCCGGAAAGCCCAGCGCGCCATGATCCTCACGATCGTCGTGCTCATGGTCTGCGTCGGAGCCGGCTGGGCGGGCAGCCGGTACACGGTGACGCAGATGTACAACGTCGGCGGTCTCTCTCGCGTCGGGCCGCTCATGGCCCTTTCTCTGGACGGAGCTCGTAACCTGGCGCAGCGATCGGACCCCAGGCATCGGGCTCCCGAAGTGTCTCTCCAGCAAAGACCGCTCGTTCCGATGGAGCAGTATCTGGCGGCGGCCGATACCTCGGGTGCACGGCCCTACAACGTGATCGTTCTGGTCGTCGAATCGCTGCGGAACGACCAGCTACTGGCGACGGGCGGCCGACGGGAAGTCATGCCCGCCGTGGACTCCATCGCTCGCCACGCCAGGGTCTTCACCCGCAACTACACCCAGTCGAGCCACTCCGACTACGCCGATCTGGCGATCTTGTCATCCCACTACCCGCTTCGCTCCCCCCGATACCACATCTACCCCGAGAATCCGACCTACCCGAGGGTGTTGATCTACGACGTGCTGAAGGCCCTCGGGTATCGCGTCGGTGTCTTCTCGTCGCAGAACGAGAGCTGGAGCGGGATGATCAACTACCTGCAGACCGGGAGCATCGACCACCTGCTTCATGCGGAGACCTACGAGGGCCCGACACAGGTCCCGCGTGACGACCCGGAGTTCTACAGGTTCGTGCGCGGCTCGAAGCGATCCGGCAAGATTGACGACCGGTTCACCGTATCGGAGGCGATCGATTGGATCGGCGGGCCGGATGGCGAGCCGTTCTTCGTCTACATGAACCTTCAGAACAGCCACGTCCCCTACGAGATTCCCGCCGATTTCCCGGTCAGGTTCGGCAGCGGGAAAGTCTCCTTCCCCCTGCAATTCGGCTACTTTCCCAGGGACTCCGTGGACGCCGTCATGGATCTCTACGCGAACAGCCTGGCGTACGTGGATGCTCAGATCGCCCGACTAGTGGCGCACCTGCGGGAGGCCGGGCTGTGGGAGCGCACCATCCTCATCGTGACCGGAGACACGGGGCAGGCGTTCTTCGAGCACGGCTTTGCCGGGCACGCCAACGCCCTATACGATGAGGTCATGCGGGTGCCACTTCTCGTGCGCTCGCCCGATCTCGAGCCCTGGGTTGACGGGCGGCTTGTGCAGCATGTGGACATACCTCCGAGCATTCTGCATCTGATCGGCCTGCCACCGCACCCGAGCTTTCAGGGGAGGAACCTCATCGCTGAGGCCGGCGAGGAGCGGGCTGACCGGTATGCTTTCCTCGTCGGTCAGGCGGCCGCCCACCAGTACGCGATCGTCGACGAGCGCTTCAAGCTGATCTTTGATGCCGGCACCGGAGAGCACCTGCTCTACGACCTGGAGAACGATCCCGGGGAAACGGAGGACCTGAGCGACGTGCGGACGGCGGACCTTCGGAGATTGGCCTTGAGGCTCCACGCTTGGCGCCGGGCCCAACTCGACTACTACCAGAATCCGCTGCTTCACGGCGATTGGTACCCGCCGGTCGTGCCCGACTCGCTCGGACGACAGGCAGCCGCGAGCGACGCCAGCCGAGGCTAGCCGGTCGTCGGGAGAGCCGTCCTGTGTCACCCCGCGGTGGCCCGCGTCGTCAGCCCGCGGTGGCTCGCGGAGTCAGCCCGCAGTGGCTCGCGTCGTCAGCTTTAGGGTCTCGAAGGACTCGAGGACCCGGAAATCCAGCCGCAGCGTGTCCACGTCCTCGGCCAGCTGAATTATCCTCTCACTGGCGATGTTCCCGAGGAAGGCTTCCGCGTCGCTGAGGTAGGAGACCCTCCATGGATCGATGCTCATCAAGCGGGCGCAGGTCGCGTCGACGGCCACGGGGTCGGCGCCGAACACGAGAACACCCGCGCGCTTCGGCTCTCCCTGAATCGGACCGTTGCCTTCCATCCCGACGATGCCGTCGACGATGTTGAAGCGAGGCACCTCGACGGCCGCGTTGATGTCGACGATGCTCGCGCCGATCCCGGCCCAATGCAGCACGTTCTTGGGCCAGCCGTACACGGCCCCGGGCACGACTCCGAACAGGTTCTTCATCGAGAGGGTGACGCCAGCCCAGTGGTGGGTCTTGAGCTTGGGCATCGAGACGAGGAGCTCCGCATCCAGCACCGTTTCGGGCAGGTACAATGTTCCCAGCTGCGTATAGCTGCTCAGCAATCGAGCCGGGCGTACCGAGTCCTGGTTCAGGTCCACGTACCGAGTTCCCGTGTCGCGGAGGATCTCGCCGAGCCCGGATTCCGTGAGCAGGTATTCGTTGTCGCGCCGGTGTCCCGGGCCTTCAGCCACCACAACCTCACGCGCGCCGAGATGTAGAAACGCCTCGATCGTGGCGGCGATCAGGGCAGGATGTGTGTTGATCACCCCCTGGGGGTCGAACTCGACGAGGTTGGGCTTGAGCACGACCCGTCGGCCCGGGATCTCCAGGGCGAACAGCTCCAGACCCGCCCTCACCGTGTCGAGGAGGTCTCCGGCGTAGCTCTCCGCGCCGAGGATGGCCACGTCGGAGCGCTCCGGCTTGCGGTACGCCCGGGCATCCCAGCGCGGTGCGTCAGGCTCGGATCTGCAGCCGGGCAGTGAAGCGGCCGCGGCGGCCGCCACGCCGGTTCTCAAGAAGTCTCTCCGGCTAACCATCGGCCGATCCTGCGCTCTTGAGTGGATCCGGAGGCACCGCAAGAGGCATCGCGGCGTCATCCAGCGCCAGCGCGGCAAACGCGAGCGACCGGGTGTCCGTGGGGAGCCGCTTGCCCTCCACGCGTCCGGCGAGCCGCGTCCTCACCGCCGAGACATCCCGACCGTGGAGCTGAAGGGCCAGAACGGCCAGGGCGAGGCCGAGGACGGAGACGCGGTCCTGGACCATCGCCTCGAGGGTGGCGAGGCTCCGCTCGAGTGGCTCCGGCCGCGGGAAGTCCTGGAGGGCGATCAACGCCAGCGCCGTCGTGTCCGGATAGGGCCAGAGCTCCTCATCCAGAACCCTCGAGTTTCCGTAGTTCCAGCCACCGCCCAGGCACTCGCGGTCCAGAATCATCCGCTCGGCCTCGTCGATGCGGGCTCGCACGTGACGGCTCCGCAGATCGGGCCGGCGCGACTTAAGCGCCATCAGGGAATACGAGGTGGGCTCGATCCAACTGAAGGTGTCGGGATACCATGGCCAACCGATCAGGTCGGGATCGAGCTGCACGGCTTTTCGTTCCGGAAAGAGCAGGAACATGAGCTTCGTCATCCAGCCGTATCCGCGCCCTTCCTGACCGAGCAGCCAGCGGGCCCCCGCGTCCGCCGCGGTCTTTTCCTCGGGTAAGCGTGAGAGGGCCAGGACGGCGAGACTGGTGACCCAACCGCCGTGCGGCACCTGATCGGAGTGCGGCCAGGACCCGTCCGGGCGCTGCCGGGCTCTCAGCCAACCTATCGCGCTATTCGCTGCGGCGCGGCTAGACTCTCCGCTCGCGAAGGAGACAGCCAGGAGCCCGAGCGACGTGGACTCGGTGGTGAGGGGAAATGCCGGGGCAGCAGGCCATCCGCCTTGTTCACCCTGCGCTTCGAGGAGCAGTCTCCGCGCGGAATCGAGAGCAAGGACGCGCCTTTCCTGCTCCGAGCGGCGGGTCGAACGTCCGCGTGGCGCTTGGCGCGAGAATTGCTCGATCACTTGGCCCTTATGACAGCGACATCAGGTTCTTCGAACGGCTCTTCGGAGCGCGAAAAGCGCTATTGGCATCTCGGCATCGTGGCGCTGACGCTAGGTGGCGCGCTTCTGATCCTCTCACAAACGGCAGCCGATCCCGATCTGTGGGGCCACGTCCTGTTCGGACTGGATCTTCTGCGCACCGGGAGCCTTCCGAAATACGACCCCTACTCCTACCTGACCACCGGTCACCCCTGGATCAACCACGAACTGCTTTCCGAGGTGGCCTTCGGCCTCGCGTACAAGGTAGGTGCCACGCCGGGGCTCATGCTGCTCAAGGTGACCGTGGTCTTCGCGATGGCCTTGCTGCTGCACCGTCACCTGAGGAAGGAGGGCCTGGATCCTTTGCGGGCCGGCATCGTCTTGATTCTAGTCGTTTTCACCATGATTCCGGCTCTCGGCACGATCCGCCCTCAGCTGTTCACGCACCTTTTCTTTCTTATGACGCTGCTCGTGATCATCCGCGTCGAAGAAGGTAACACGCGCTGGCTGTGGTCGTTGCCGATTCTTTTCGCATTGTGGATCAATTTTCACGGTGGGGTGCTGGCGGGGCTCGGCGTCCTCGGGCTTTGGGCGGGAGCCTGGATCGTTCTTCCCTTCTTCGCGCCCGGGTGGAGGGGTCGCGGGCCATCTCGGGGTCTGCTCCTCGCCGCCTTGGGGGCGAGCACGCTGGCCCTGCTTCTGAATCCGTATCTGTGGGAGCTGCCGCACTTCCTTCTTCGTACGGCCACGATTCCGCGGCCGGATATCTCCGAGTGGCGGCCGCTGAGCCTGACGACCATCCCTGGCCTCCTCTATCTGATCTTGGTCGCCTCGGGCGCCTTCGTCCTCCTTCGGACGCGGCGAGAACGGCGCCCCGCCACGCTGCTCGTGCTCATGGTGACGGCGCTGCTGCCGCTCACGGCGATTCGGCACCTTTCCCTGTTCGCGCTGACTTTCGCCGTCTTCCTGGCTCCGCACATCGCCGATGTCTGGTCCATGCGGGCTTCCAAGAGCGGCTCTGCGGGAGGACCACCGGGCGGATCCCGTCAAGCGAGGGTCGCCATCCTGGGCCTCAACTTCTTTGCGGCTCTCGTGATGGTTGCCGCCTCGATCTCTCGATTCGCCTGCATCCCGATCAACCAACATTCGGCCATCGGACTGCCGGCGCGAGCGGTCGGATTGCTGCTCAAGGCAGGCACGGAGGGCAATCTGGCCATCTTCTTCGACTACGGCGAGTATGCGATCTGGCACCTGAACGACCGGATCAAGGTGTCGATGGACGGTCGCCGCGAGACCGTCTACGCGGACAGCATCTACAGGGAGGCGCTGCGCTTTCAATCCGGCGTGGGCGCATGGGACGACGTGCTGGACAAGCGTCCGACCGACATGGCTCTGATGCCCAGGGGACTGCCGACCTACAACCTCTTGAAACTGAAGCCCGGCTGGAAGCTAGCGCACCAGGACTCCCTCGTCGGCCTCTTCGTTCGGGAGGGTTGGGCTCCGGGCGAACGGCTGGCCGCGACCGAGCCGCCGCCCGTCTCCTACAACGGTCGGGGGTTGTGCTTCCCCTAGCTAAACCGTTGCCATAGCGCCGCTTCTGTGCCGACATCCCGCGCGGCGAAAGCCCTGTTATCCCCCGCGACCGACCCTTCCGCCGACTTGTTTGCCTCCCCGGCCATGGGTACTATTCAGCCCCCCGCTGTCCCCAGACAGCAACGGTCTTTGTGCCGTAGGAGGGTGACCGTTGTGCAGTGCGCCGCACCGTTGATTGGGTGCCACACCGACGCGATCACGTGTCGAGGATGGCCGGCGAAGACTGGCTTTCAACGAACAAGCGCATAATCGGCGACGCCGAGCATCATGGCTGCTCGGCTGGGCCGCAGCGGCGTTTGCGAACCACGGAGCAGGGTCCGGAAGCTCGCATGTGGGCTCGATCCCACAGTCGTCCGCACAGGAGTGGAACGACGGCTACAGGTCGTAGGCCCACGAGCCGCGATCCAGTGGCCGCGGAGGCCCGTTACCGGGGTTCGCTCCGCCGATCCCAGATCCACGAAGCGCCTGCGTTTATGGATGTTACGTCCCTTACGCCTTCAGAGTCCTGAGGGAAGGAGACGACAAAAATTGGGTTGGCACGGATGCTTCATTGCCGGAAACCGCCAGCTGAATGCCGGGGAGTGGCCCCAGCGACGCTGGTCGATAGAAGCGCGGGTGGATCATGAAGGTTTCGACCGCTCTGCCCGGCACTGTTCAATCCAAAGGCCGTCAGGCCGTAGGAGGTAGTAATGCAGGCTCTTCTTAACGCGCTCTGGACCGATGAGTCCGGACAGGACACGACCGAGTACGTGCTGCTTGTCGCGCTGATCGCCCTGGCCGTAACGGCCGGCATGACGATCCTGGCGCAGAACATCAACACGGCGTTCAGTGAGACTGGGTCGATCTTGGACAACTATGTCAGTCCGTAATCCGTAGCTCGGGTTGACCGGCGATTTCGACCCCAGCGGTCGATTTCGACGGTCAACCCACCCAGGAGCCAACAGGCTGGAGGTGGTGGTGCAGGCTCTCATTAAGGCGCTCTGGACCGATGAGTCCGGGCAGGACACGACGGAATATGTGTTGCTCGTGGCGCTGATCGCGCTGGCCGTAACGGCCGGCATGGCGCTTCTGGCGGAGAACATCAACGCGGCCTTCAGCGAAGCCGGGTCGTTATTGGGCGGCCCGTAAGTTGCAGGAGTCCGTAGGGGCCCGGACCGGCCCCTACGCCCCTTCTTTGTGAATTCAGGCAATACGCTTTCGACCCGGGTTGGATCGACGGCTCTAGGAGGTAGGAAGATGCAGGCTCTTCTCAAAGCGCTCTGGACCGATGAGTCCGGGCAGGACACGACGGAATATGTGTTGCTCGTGGCGCTGATCGCGCTGGCCGTAACGGCCGGGATGTCGATTCTGGCGCAGAACATCAACACGGCGTTCAGCGAAGCCGGATCGATGCTGGACGACTCGGTTTCACCGTAAACTATCTGACGGCTGGATCGGCACGCGGTCGATCCACGTCAGCCAGGATCACACGAGGATTACCGAGAGGCTCGAGAGGCTATTGGAAGAGATGCCGATTTTGTTGACCACCGTTGCCCTGCTGGCCACGTGCGTGGCGGCCGCTTGGTTCGACCTGAGGGAGCGCAGGATACCCAACCTCCTGACGGTCGGCGCCCTCGCGGCGGCTTTGCTGCTGCGGGTGCCGGGCGGGTTCGGCGAGGTCGGGGCGGGCCTGACGGGCGCGCTCCTGGCGGGCTTGTTGGCGCTTCCGTTCTTTCTTATCGGAGGTCTCGGCGGGGGCGACCTGAAGTTCCTCGCCGCGGTCGGCGCGTTCCTCGGGCCGAGCCGCCTCTTCTTTGCGCTGTTGATCATGGCGCTCTTCGGCGGGCTGATGGCGATCGTCATGATCATCCGTCGGCGCGCTCTTGTGCAGACGCTCGTGAACTTTCGAGTTCTGTTCAGCACGTTCGGTCTCCGCAACTTCTCCGGTTGGAAGGGTGACGGGAATGTGCCACTTACGATTCACTCGCCGGCCGTGATCACGGTTCCGTACGGTGTGGCGATATCAGCCGGGGCGCTCGCCGCCTGGTTCATCTACACGACGATTCCGGGTTGGTCGTTCATGGGGGTACTCGCCCGATGACGAACAGAAGATGCCCGACGACCCGGAATCGCCCACGCACGAGCGGTAGCAGCGGCCAGTCGCTGGTGGAGTTCGCGCTGGTAGTGCCGATGCTGCTCGTACTGGTGTTCGGGATCATCGAATTCGCCAACGCCTGGCGGCACTACCAGCTGATCACCAACACGGCTCGTGAAGGGGCCCGGATAGCGGTACTGCCGTCCAGCACTGCGACTATCGTGGACTCGGTCGTCGGCGATCGGTTGAACGGCAGTGGCCTGGACTCCAGCCAGGCGACGGTCATTCTGAAGATCCTCGATTTCGGAGACCCCAACTACTCCAACAGTGCCGACACCGTGACCATCGAGTATCCCTATACCTTTGTCTTTCTGGGGCCGATCATAGACCTGATGTGCACGGGAATCGGTTGTGGGGGAGGGGCTTACAGCACCGTGACGCTTTCTTCCACATCCA
>Ga0255057_10000093_pt1 | contig 46720 bp, 39 predicted proteins | sample Cases_109_6_MG_FD_189022 | JGI IMG/M metagenome (GOLD analysis project Ga0255057, IMG submission 189022) | Seawater microbial communities from Amundsen Gulf, Northwest Territories, Canada - Cases_109_6 | ecosystem: Environmental > Aquatic > Marine > Gulf | place: Canada: Northwest Territories... | reverse complement strand
GGGCATCGATTCACGCATGTGCGAAGACGATGTGAACTCCTCCGGAGGTGTCTTCTCCACAGCGCGCGACGCCGCGGCGTTCGGCCAGATGTTCCTCAACGGCGGCGGCTACGGATCCGCGCGCGTTCTCAGCCATGCGGGTGTGGAGGCGATGACACGCAACCAGACGCCCGGAGTTCCCGCCCACATGGGTGAGACCGCGGGCAAGCAGGCGTCCTACGGCTACGGCTGGTTCATCCAGTCACACGAGAAGTGGCGCTACTGGGACGGCTCGCTGCCGTCCTTGGGCAGCTTCCACCACCAGGGCGCCGGGGGCGTACTGCTCTGGGTCGACCCGGCCCGGGAGATCGTCGGCGTCTACCTGTCCGTCGACCTGGCCGCCACGCCGGAGCTCGAGCCCCTCTGGAACGCCGACCTGTTCCAGAACGTCGTCACTGCCGCCGTCGCCGACTGACGCCTGCGTGGGGGCGCGCCTTCTATCCGCCCAGCAGCCGCTGCGCGTAGGGGCTCCGAGCCAGCATCCAGATCGCGACCAGCAGCACGAGAATTCCGAAGCCGCGCCGCAGCCGTAGCTCCGGCGCGCGGCCGGCAAGCCGCGCGCCCCCCCACGCACCCACCGCGGCCGCGGCCGTGATCGAAGCGGCGAGTTCGAAATCGATCGTCTCGTGTCCCAGATGGCCCAGCAGGGCAGCCAGGGAATTGAGCGAGATCACCACGAGCGACGTGCCGACGGCTCGCTGCATGGGCATGCCCGCGAGCAGCGCGAAGGCGGGCACGAAGAGGAAGCCGCCGCCCGCGCCCACCAGGCCGGTGATCGAACCCACGACGGCGCCCTGGAGGCCAAGCGCCAAGGCGCCGGGGCCGGCGGCGGTGTTTGAGCGCAGCGGCGCCGGCCGCAGCATGGCTCCACCGGCCGCCAGCATGAGCACGCCGAAGATCAGCAGCAGCAGCTCGGCCGGAAGCCATTGTGCGGCGCGCCCTCCGGTGTAGCCGCCCAGCGCGGTGGTCGGGCCGAACAGCGCCGCGGCGCGCCAGTCCACGTTGCCCGCGCGCGCGTGGCCTACGGCGGCGACCGCCGCGGTGACCGTCACGACGAGCAGCGAAAGAGCGATCGCGGGCTTCGGCTCCACACCGAGCAGCAGCAGCAGCGGTAGCGTGAGGGTTGTGCCGCCGCCGCCCAGCAGCCCGAGCGAGCCACCGATGGCGAGGCCCCCCAGGACGATCAGCAAGAGCTGGAGCGGCTCGGTCAAGACCGGCCCTGACGCCTTCGCGTATTATTTGCACGGACTCCGTCACCACTGTCCTCATCGAGGGGAGGGAAGGGAGAACTCCGATGCTGATCCTTCATCACATCGAACCCTACCACTGGTGGGTCGCCGGACTCGCCATCGGCGTGATCACATTGTTGCTGCTCTGGGTCACGAACCAGCGGCTTGGGATCTCCACCGGGTTCGAGAACTTGTGTGGGCTCGTGGTCAAGGCGCCCTACTTCCGGCGCAGCGAGATCGCGGGCTCGAACGGCTGGCGGCTCCCCTTCCTCGGCGGACTCGTGCTCGGCGGCTTCCTGTCTGCGGCCTTGAGCGGCGGCTGGTCGCCGTTCTGGGATCTCGGCATGTTCGACAGCGTCATCGGTTGGGGCCCGGGCGGGAAGCTCGCCTGGATGTTCGGCGGAGGTCTGCTGATCGGCTTCGGCACACGCATGGCGGGGGGCTGCACCAGCGGCCATGGGATCTTCGGCATCTCCAACCTGGAGCGCGCGAGCCTCGAGTCGACCCTCTGCTTCATGGCCGCGGGCATCGTCACCTCCAACCTGGTCTACCGCCTGGGAGGGATTTGAGGTGAACGCACTCATCTACCTGGTATTCGGGACGGCCTTCGGCTGGGTGCTCAGCCGCAGCGGGGCCGCCGACTACGACTACATCCAGGGCATGTTCCTCTTCACCAGCTTCCAGCTCTACGGGATCATCGGCACGGCCGTGCTCGTGACGGCTCCCGGCCTGTGGCTGCTGAAGCGCCGCGGCAGGACGGCCCTGGGCGCGCCGCTCGCGGTCAAGCCCAAGCCGCGACATCCGGGCAACATGTTCGGGGGTGCGCTCTTCGGTGTGGGCTGGTCCATCACGGGCATGTGTCCCGGCCCGATCCTCGTCAACGTGGGCGAAGGCAAGCTCTATGCGTTGGGTGCGTTAGCTGGCGCGCTGGTCGGCGCGGCGCTCTTCGGCGTGCTCTACGAGCGCTTCCCGCTGAGGCTGCGGCTGCCCGCGCTTCAGGTCGGAACCGGAGACGGCTAGCGCGTAGCTCCCTCAGTCGGTCGCGGGCGAGGTGGCTTCGAGCGGGTGGCCGGCCTGCTTCCACGCGCCGATGCCCCCATCCAAGGCGATGGCGCCCAGGAAACCCATACTGTGGAGCGTGCCGGCCGCGATGGTCGAGATCTTGCCGAACTCGCAATAGGCGAGAATGCGAACCGTCGGGTCCGGGAACATCGAGTCGATGCGCAGCTCGAGCTGGCCCCGCGGCAGGTGGACGGCGCCTGGGATGTGCCCCGCGGCGTAGGCCTCCGCTTCTCGGATATCGAGGATATGGACGCCCGGCTTGCCGCTGTCGATGCGGCGGCGCAGCTCGTCCATGCTCATGAAAGAGATGCGCTCGGCCGCCTCCTGGATGATCTCGGTCACGGTCTTGCCGCCGGTCTGGTTGGTGCGCAGCGCCTCGGTCAGGTGGTCCGGCATGGCCAGGCTGAGGCTCTGCATCATCTCGACGAACTCGGCGCGGTCGCTCTTCTGGAGGCGCGGATTCGTCTGCCTCTGCTCGTCGAGCGTCGTGGCGGGAAGGTTCTTGTAGTTGTGGGCCGGGTAGACCAGCAGTGACCCGTCGAGCCGCAGCAGGCGCTGGAAGACGCTCTCGAACAGGGCCTCGGGGTCTCCCGTCGGAAGATCCGTTCTGCCCGTGGCTCCGAGGAGCAGCGTATCTCCGGTCAGTACGCGATCTGGCAGGATCACGCACATCGAGTCAGCGGTGTGACCGGGAGTGTGCAGCAGGTCCAGACGCAGCTCGCCCACGATGATCGTCTCGCCGTCGTCTGCGTGCACGTCGACGAAGGGCGCCGGGCTGTTCCGATGCATGATGGAGGGCGCTTCGAGCTGGCCGCGCAGCTCGCGCACGGCGGAGAAGTGGTCGGCGTGGGTGTGAGTGTCGAGCAGGTAGCGGATGCGCATGCCACCGGAGGCGGCCAGGGCCCGATAGCGGTCGATCTGGTCGGCCAGCGGATCGACGACGATGGCGGCGCCGGTCTTCTGGCAGCCGATCAGGTACGAGACGCATCCCCTCTCGCTGCGGACGGCTTCGAAATGCACGCTTCTATGTGTTCAAGAACCGAAGCTGTCGCAGTCGCGCGGGTTGCCGCTGCGGAAGCCGCGCTCGAACCACTGCATGCGCATCTCCGAGGAGCCGTGGGTCCACTGCTCGGGGGCCACGTGGCCCGTCGACATTTTCTGGATCTGATCGTCCCCCACTGCCGCCGCTGCGCGCATGGCCTCCTCGACGTCGCCTGCCTCGAGCAGATCGCGCTGGCTGGTCGAGTGCGCCCACACGCCCGCGTAGCAGTCGGCCTGGAGCTCGAGGCGGATCGAGTACTCGTTCTGGTTTCTCGGGTCGCGCCGCTGGGCATCGCGCACCTGCTGCTCGGTACCCATGACGCGTTGTACGTGATGGCCGATCTCGTGGGCCAGGACGTAGGCCTGGGCCATGTCGCCTGGTGCGCCGAAGCGACGGCGCAGCTCGTCGTAGAAGGCGAGGTCGATGTAGACCTTCTGGTCTCTGGGGCAGTAGAAGGGGCCCATCGCCGCCTGGCCGAAGCCGCAGCCGGTCTCGGTCACACCGCGGAAGACGACGAGCTTCGCCTCCGGGTAGTTCGAGAGCTTCTGGCTCCAGACTTGCTGGGCGTCGTCGAGCACGAAGGAGACGAACTGGATCATCTCGTCTTCTTTGGGCGAGCTGGCCACGGGGGGCAGCTCCGAGCGCTGGCGGCTCGATTCCACTTGTACCGAGGGCGGGAGGCCAGGGGGCGCGCCTCCGCCGGCCAGGCCGCCCAGCAGCTGGAGCGGATTGATCCCCAACAGCCACATCAGGCCCAGCATCAGCAAGATGCCCGAGAGCGAGATCTTGGGCGCGCGGCCGCGCCCGCCGCCCAAGCCGCCGCCACCCATCGGGAACGGGAAGCCCCGGCGCGGCGGCCGCTCGCCGCGCCGGTCTTCGACGTTGCGGCTGCGGCCCTTGGGTGTCCACTTCATCGGGACTCTCCTCGCCCGCCCACCGGTCACGTTACCGCCTCTCCGGCAGGAAGAACAGCGGGCTATTGGCGCGCCCGTAACCGGCTGATCGTCACTGGCTGCCGAGGTGGGCGGGTCGTAGTCGATCACGAGAAAGGGTGGATCAAGGTTGTTGCTCTCGGACGAAACAGCAGCGCAGGCAAGTCCTCCCGTCTAGGCTTCCCGACGGGGAGGAGGGGGGCACACTGGTGCTGGTGCAGCGAGGCGCTTAGGGACGTGCGCGTCTTCATCGGGGCGGTTCTGGTCAGCTTGCTGGCCGCGCTGGCAGTCGCACTGTTCTGGCGACCGCTTCTTCACTTGTTCGCGGAGAGCCGCATCGAGGCCCTGTTGGGCTGCGCCGTGCGCATCGGCGAGCCGGTCGGGCTGAGTCTCGCGTCGAGGGTCGAGCTCCGGCTCCCGGACGTCGAGCTCTCGGCGCGGAAGGGCAGCTCGCAGCTCTGCGACGCGCGGGTGTCGGAGCTCTCCGTGGTACTGGTACCCGCTCGCTGGCCGCAAGGCCTACCCGCTCTGGACGGGATCGACGCGCGCGGAGGCGAGCTGCGGCTCTCGAGCGCGGACGCGGGCCACGAAGCCATGGCGATACTGGTGAAGCTCGAGCAGCTCGAGCTGGTGCCCGTCGGTGACAGCCAGGAGTTCACGGCGACGCTCTCCGGACAGCTCGTTCTCGATAGCCTCGAGCTTCCGCTTCGCGGTTCGGCCCGGCTGGAGATCAGCCGCGCGGGGGCCGGCGTATCAGGGCTGGATCTTCACCTGGGTAGTCGCGAGACCGCCTGGCTCGAGGCCAGCGGAAGCGCCGGAAGCCTCGACCCACTGCGCGACTTCGAGTTCCGAGCCGATTTCGGCTGGGCCGACGTCCGCTCGCTCGAGCCGCTGGTCCGTTCCCCGCCGGATATCGGGCCGGTGACCGGGAGCCTGACGGTGCACGACCCGCAGGGGGTCGCTGGCATCACGGATTTCAGCCTCAAGGGTGGACGCAAGGGCGTCTTCGAGGTCGACGCCGCCGGGAAGTTCGAAGACATCGCGAACGTGCACGGCCTCGACACGCGCCTCCATCTGGAGGCTCACAACCTGGCCATCATCGGCGAGCTGCTGCGCACCTCGCTGCCGCCGATCGCGCCATTCTCCTTCAAGGGGCAAGTGAAGGCCGACGGGCGCCATGTGAGCTCTACGGGTGTGACAGCGAGGCTCGGCAAGACGGACGTCGCCGGCTCCTTCTCCGCCGAGCTGCCCGAAGCGGGCCGGCCACGCTACGAGGTCGAACTGCGCAGCGAGCACCTGCATCTCGCCGATCTGGGCATCGCTCCGAAGCCACGGCCCGCGCAGAAGCGCGAGGCCAGCAGCTGGTCCGACGATCCGCTCGTTCTGGATCCGTTGCGAGACTTCGACGCCAATTTCTCGGCTCGGGCGGAGCACGTCGAGGGCGTGAGCGGGCCACTGCTGGACCACCTCAGCTTCGAGGGAGAGCTCGAGCGAGGCCGTCTCTCGGTACGCCACTTGATGGCCACCTACGACGGTGGCCAGGTGAAGGCGGACCTCACGCTCGACTCGAGCGTGGATCCCCCTGCCTACACGCTCAAGGCCGAGGCCCGCAGCATCGAGATGTCGCAGCTCTTCGAGCAGATCGTGCACTCGAGCGCCTACTCTGGGCTGCTGCACGGCGAGCTGGAGCTCGCCGCAAGTGGGACGTCGCTGCGGCGGGTCGTTTCAGGAGCTCATGGCCGCGTGACAGCGATGAGCCCGGGCGGCACGATTGCGACTGAGCACGCGACTCTGCTCACGAAGGATTTCTTCTCCGTCCTTCGCCCTACGAAGCGTCGCGAGACCGAGCCGCTCAACTGCCTGGTGGCCGACTTCGATGTCGAGGGGGGCATCGGGACCGCACGCACCCTGGTTCTCGACACCAAGGATCTGGTGGTGGTGGGCGAGGGCTCGGCGAACCTGGGCAAGCGGACCTTCGACCTGCGCTTCGTTCCGAAGCCCCGGGACCCGAGCCCCTTCAGCACGGCAGCCACGATTCACTTGACCGGCCCGATGGGCGCCCCCGTCGTCCAGGCGGAGAAGAGCAGCCTCCTGTTCAGCTCGACGAAGGCCGTGTTGGAGACGTTGCCCTGGCTCTCGCGCACCCGCGGCTCCCTGCGTCGCCTGGTCGGCATCGGCACCCCCTTCGGCCACTGCGACGAGATCCTGGGTGCGAAGCCGTGAGGTGCCGCGGAGCACACGGCCGCCGCCGTCCGAACCGGACGCGCAGGTGAGCGACGAGCCCCGCCTGCTCTACTACGGTGCGCTGCTCGTTGCGGCGGGGCTCGGCTCTGGCTTCGCGGGGGGGCTCTTCGGCATCGGTGGAGGTGTGCTGCGCATCCCCATCTTCCTGTACCTGTTTCGCGCCTTCGATGTGCATCCCTCCGTGGCCATGCACATGGCCGCGGGCACTTCCCTGGCGCTCGGTATTCCCACCGGGCTGCGCAGCGCGCTCAGCCAGAGACGCGCCGGTCAGCTCGATCCCGCCTTCCTGCGCTCCTGGATGCCTCCCCTGCTGGTGGGCGTCGTGCTGGGACTGGCGGCCATGCGGGTGCTCTCCGGCTCGACGCTGACGGCGGTCTTCGCGGCCGTGGTGCTGCTGGCTGCGCTCGAGATGATCGCACTGCCCGAGGGCTTCCGGCTGGCGCAGGCGGTTCCCGGTCAACCCAAGCGCGGCCTGCTGGCCGCGGCGATCGGTGGTCTCTCGGCGATGATCGGTCTCTCGGGTGGCGTCTTCGTGACGCCGGCGCTCACGCTGCTGGGCTACCCGATCCACCGCGCCATGGCGGTTTCGGCGGCGACCGCCGCGGCGATCTCGGCGACTGGTACAGCGGGATCGATCGTCAACGGCCTCGGCGCGGCCGGTCGCCTGCCGTGGTCTCTTGGCTACGTCGACGTGGCCGCCGTGGCGCTCATGCTGCCCGCCATCCTGGTCGCCGCCCCGCTTGGCGTGAAGCTGGGAAACCGCTTGAGCGACGGGCTTCTACGCCGCAGCTTCGGGTTCTTCCTGCTCTTCGTCGCGGCCGATGTGCTGCGACAGGTTCTGGCCGGCCGCTGACCGGGTGACGACCGACGAGAGCGATCGTTCTCCTGGCCGGAACCGAAGCGCGGTGGAGTCAGAATTCGCGTGATAGCATCGGCCGTCCTGATCCCGCGGTCGCTCCCGCGTGTCAGGAGACTTCTTCGGAGGGAGACCATGCAGCGATTCCGACTCGGGCTCGCCCAGACGCTGTGCATTCTCGCGCTGCTCGTCCCCTGGGCGGCCACCGCCGCCGACGAGACCTTCGGTGACGATCAGCTCGATCAGATGCTCGCGCCGATCGCGCTGCACCCGGATGCGCTGCTGTCCCAGATGCTGATGGCGTCGACCTACCCCCTGGACGTGGCCGACGCGGTCAAGTGGTCGGCGGCGCACAAGGACATGGAGGGCGACGCTGCGGTCGCGGCCGTCGAGAGCGAGGCCTGGGATCCGAGCGTGAAATCGCTCGTTGCCTTCCCCCAGGTGCTCGCCATGATGGGAGAGAAGCCGGAGTGGGTGCAGGAGCTGGGAGACGCCTTCCTCGCCGAGCCCGACAAGATGATGGACCGGGTCCAGTACCTGCGCACCAAGGCCGAGGGGGAGGGCAACCTCAAGAGCACCGAGCAGCAGACGGTCAAGCACGAAGACGCTCAGCCCCAGCCCGAGACGACGACCACCACCACCGAGGCCGCTCCGAGCACGACAGTGGTGGTGGAGCAGGCTCCGCCCCAGACCATCATCATCGAGCAGACGAATCCCCAGGTGGTGTACGTGCCGAGCTACAACCCCACCGTGATCTACGGGCCCTGGTGGTGGCCGCGCCTCCGCCCCTGGTACTGGCGGCCCTACGGCTGGGGCTTTGGTGGGGCCGTGGCGCGCGGCATCGGCTTCGGCATTGGCGTCGGCATCACCAACTCGCTGTGGGGCGGCTTCAACTGGGGCCGCGGAAACGTCGACATCAACGTCAACCGCTACAACAACATCAACGTCAACAACAAGATCAACTCGAACAACTGGAATCACAACTCGGACCGCAGGCGCACGCCATATAAGGACAAAGGGAGCCGCGAGAAGTACGGGAACAAGGGCGACCGAGGCCGAGGGGATGATTTCCGCGGCAAAGACCATGGCCGCGACGCGAGCCGCGATCGCGCCCAGAAAACGCTCGCGGATCGCGGCGCCGATCCGAAGAAGGGCCGCGATCAGCTCAAGAACGATCCCAAGACCCGTGATCGCGCGCAGCAGGCCGCCAAGCGCGACGGCGCTGGGGGCGACCGCGCTGGCGCGAAGGCGGGAGATCGGGCCGGCGCCGGCAAGGCGAGTCCGGCGCGCGCGGACCGCCAGAAGACGGAGCGGAGCCAGGCGAAGCAGAGCCACGCCGGGAAGAGCTCGGGCAGCAAGAGCCGGGACAACGCCTTCAAGGGTTCTGGCAGCTCCAAGCAGAGCCACAAGGCGTCGAGCCGCGGCAAGTCGAGCCGGTCGCACTCGAAGTCTCGTGGCGGCGGCGGCCATCGTGGTGGCGGCGGCGGCGGACGGCGGCGGTAGGGGGGCGTGCAGATGATGAAACTCGCATCAAACTGTGGATTCGGACTGGTCCAGGGCGTCGGCATGGCCGCGATCGCCCTGCTCCTGCTGACACCGGCAGCCGCCCTGGCAGGGAAGGTCTTCCCGACGCCCGACGCGGCAGCGGACGCCTTCACGGCAGCAATCGGCAAGCCCGAAGCGATGGCGGAGCTGCTGGGGGCGGACTGGCAGCAGTTCATCCCGACCGAGGGCATCAACGACGAGCACGTCCAGAAGTACATGGAGGGCTGGGCGAAGCGGCACGAGGTCCTGCCCGATCCCTTCGATGCCGAGAGCGGCCGCATGGTCGTCGCGGTGGGCGAGGGCGGCTGGACGTTGCCGATCCCGCTGGTGAAGTCCGACGCGGGCTGGAGCTTCGACGTTCAGGCCGGCGCCGAGGAGATGAAGACACGTCGCGTGGGACGCAACGAGCTGGCGGCGATCAGTGCGGTCTACGCCTACGTCCAGGCCCAGCGCGAGTACGCGCTGGAGGATCGCGATGGCGACGGCTATCTCGAGTACGCGCAGCGCATCATCAGCACTCCCGGTCTCGAGGACGGCCTCTACTGGGCCGCGCTGGACGACGAGCCGGACAGCCCCCTGGGCCCGCTCTTTGGCGAAGACAAGCCGGGCAGCGACTACCACGGCTACCTGTTCAAGGTGCTGAAGGCGCAGGGTCCCGCGGCCCGCGGCGGCGCCCACGACTACGTGGTGAACGGCAACATGCGCGGCGGCTTCGCCCTGATCGCCTGGCCAGTCGAGTACGACGACACGGGCGTGATGAGCTTCATGGTCAACCGCGATGGCCTGGTCTACGAGGCCGACCTCGGGCCCGAGACCGAAGCACTGGCCCGCAAGCTCGAAGCCTTCGATCCGGGCGGGGACTGGAAGCCGCTGGATCCGACCGAAGCCGACTAGTCGCTCCCCAGGGGGATCAGCACTCGGGCGCGCGATTCGCAGGCTCGCTCGACCCACTGCGCCCTGGCGCCCCTGGCGCGCGAATCTGCCTATCGGCTGCCTGCCGGCCGCGTTCCGTTGCAGCCCCCAAGTGGCTGGCACCGCAACACATTCGCCTACCCCGCACCACGTTTCCCAGTAGCGGATCCGTCCGCCGTGCTGTCGAGGGAGGATCACGATGCCCCACGCAGGGGAGGACCGTTGCGCCGCCAGCAGGCTCGCCTCCCAGCGAGCGGTTTGGGTCGCGACTGCGTGGTTGGTGCTGGTAGTCGCCGGGCCGGCGCAGTCGGCGTCAGTGGACGTCTTCTTCGACGGCCTGGGCACGACCGGCGAGCCGGACGTGGACTTCGGCCTCTCGCAGGCCCAGGCCGAGATGGTGCGCGACGACTTCGGCGTTCCCTTCGTCGACAACTGGAATTTCCTCGGCACGGCCGAGGGCACCTACCAGGTCTCCCAGAATGTCCAGAGCTTCACCCCGGATCCGCCCACCAGCTCCCTCAACCGCGCCACCTCCAGCTGGGACGTGACCAACATCTCGGGGGAGGATCTGGACGGGGCCAGCTACCTCGTCTTGACCCACACCACTCCCATCGAGGTCGATGGGGTCGACATCGACTACAACCAGAACAACGTCGGCATTACGATCGATGCCGACCTGGGTTGGGTCATCCTGCTCGCGAGTCAGGGCGGCGACGACTACTTCTACCCGGCGATTCTGCTGGATCGCTCGGTCACCGACCCCTTGGACGGTATGCTCGATGTCGATGAGACCTCGGACCCCTTCTCGATCGAGTACGTCGTGAAGGAGTCGCTAATCGATGCACCCGAAGGCTCCGACAAATATCAGCTGCCCAAGCTCCAGATCGCCCGCGGCTTCGCCGTGGTGCCGGAGCCGGGGACCGGGGCGCTGCTCGCGGCGGCGCTGACACTGCTCGCCCTGCGAGGGCGACGCCGGCCGTGAAAGCGCGAGCTTCGGGCCTTCTCCTGGGCCTGCTTCTGCTGTTCGGCGGCGCTTCCATTGCGGCAGCTGAAGACGCCGACAAGGGTGCCGTGCTGCGAACGCGTGCGGCGCTGTTCGCTTCGCAGGGACTCTGCGACGAGGCGTTGATCGTGCTGGAGCGCGCCCGCAGCCTCGCGCCGCAGGACGCCGCGGCGGCCCTGCTCGAGGGGCAGTGTCTGTTCCAGGCCAAGCGCTACGCCGAGGCCGTCGTTTCACTCGAGGATGCCGTGCGCCTCGATCCGAGCTCGGGGGAGGCGGCGCTCTTCCTCGGCATGGCCCAGTACCACGTGGGAGAAAGCGACGCGGCGGCCGAGACACTCGAGCGCGCCGAGGAGCTGCTGCCCGACAACGCGCAAGCGTCGCTCTACCGCGGCCTCGCCCTGCTCGACCAGGCGCAGCACGAAGAGGCGGCGGCGCGCCTGAACCGCGCCTCCACCATCGATCCGAGCAACGTGGAGCCGGTGGCGTCCTACTACGCGGCCCTCGCCTACCAGAGTACTGGCCGCACCCAGGAGGCAGATGCGGCGCTGCGTCGGGTGAGCGAGCTCGCACCCGGCACCGAGTGGGACCGCCAGGCGCAGGCTGCGCTGGCCGGTGGTGGCGCCGCGCGCAGCTACCAGCTGCGGCGCTGGCTCGTCTTGCGTGCGGGCCTCTCCTACGACAGCAACGTCGCACTCGTGGGCAACGATGTCGCGCGGCCCGACTTCGTCAGTGGCGAGGCCGACGGCCGCGGCGAGTGGGCCGTGGAGGCCGGGACGGAAGTCTTCCGCAACGAGAAGTGGGGTGTCGGCGTGCTGGCCGACTACTACGGCAACGCCTACTTCCGCGAGACCGACTTCAGTCAGGCCTTCGTGCGTGCCGGTGTCTGGGTCGACCGCCTCTTCGGCGACAGCACGGTGGCGCGCCTCCAGCCGCTGTTCGGCGCCAGCTTCTACGGCTACGAGGACTACCTGCGCTTCTATGGTGTCCTCGCCGAGGTCTTCCAGGACTGGGGTGTCGCTGGCAGCGGCACCTTCTTCGCGCGCTACGCCTACAACGATTTCCTGTATCCAGTTCTCGGCTCGACCTCCCAGCTGCGCAGTATCCGCAACCGCGACGGCCACGACGTTCGAAGCGGCTACGACCACGCCTACCCGGTCACGTCGAGCACCACGCTCGAGGGCGGGCCCTTCTTCCGCTACTACGACGCCAAGGGCTCCGAATGGGACTACGCCGGCGGAGGCCTGTGGCTCGGCGTGGTGCAGCAGCTGCCCTGGAAGCTGCTGGGCGAGCTGTCTGGAAGCTATGCCTACGACAAGTACGCCGATCCCTCGACCTTCCTGCTGCCTGGTGAGAAGATCCAGGACCGGGAAGACAACGTGTGGACCGTGCACGCCTCGCTGGAGCGGCCCGTCTTCTGGGATCGCCTCGTAGCGACGGCGCGCTGGACCTACCTGAACGACGACTCGAACACCGACGTGTTCGACTATGACCGTCACATCGCCGGTCTCTACCTGAGTGTCGCCTTCGGCGACTGAACGCGGCAAGCCACCAGGGGAGCGCAGCCATGTCGAAGCGAATCCAACTCTCGAGTGCGGCGGGCCGGCTGCTGGGCAGTGCCCTGCTCCTGGCCGCCAGTAGCGCTGTGGCCGACCCGATCAGCGGCCCCGCCGCCTGCCTACCGGGGGGGAAGATCGTGGCGCAGGTGGGCGCCGCTTCCGCGGCCGGGCCGGGGGGTTCGCGCCCGGTGAGCTGCGGCGACGAGCTGTGCGCCGGGGACACCGTCTCCACGGGAGCGAATGCGAGTGCCGGAATCCTCGTCGGCTCGGTGCTGACGCAGCTCGGCCCCGACAGCCGCGCCCGGGTGGACATCCAGCCCCAGCAAGCGCCGGCAGTCGAGCTCGAGCAGGGCGCTGTGCGCATGATCGACCCGCGCGAGGGCGGCGCCCCTGGCCAGCTCAACGCGGGCAACCACTACGCGGACATCTCCGGAAACGACGTCGAGGCGTTCCTGCTCGCGGACGCTTCGGGCACCTATCTGAAGTTCTGCGAACGCGCAGCTCCGCTCCACGTGCGCAGCGGCACGGACCACGGCATCGTCGATCCCGGCAGCTGCGCCACCGCCCGCTCGCCTCTCGCGTCCGCCGGCGCGGCTCCGGCCAGCCCCGGCATCCCTGCACTCGGCGGCTCCTGCCAGGTCTCGCCGGCCTTCTCCGCCATGGCCCACATCGTGCCCCTGCCCCCGGTGGCTGCGGCGGGCGGCTCCGGTCCCCCGCTGCCGGAGCCTCCGACGGGCCCGCGCCGCAGTCCCTGCGACGTGCCCGGCTCCGGCTGTGGGCGAGCGGGCTCAGGCAACGGGGCCACCGTCGTCGAGCAGCCTCCCGGCACGGATCCCTTCCCCGGAGGCGGCACGCGGCCCTGACGAAGAGTTCGCCGCAGGGTTGCGCCGGAGCGAAGCGCTGACCTCCCCGTCCCTGGCCCCATGCGCGCGGCAAGCCGCGCGGGGGCCCTTCCAGGCCCTCCGCGCGGCTCCCCCGTCCACCTAGTTTCCGAGCGGTCCGACCACGAGGTCGTCCCACAACTTGATGCCCTCGCCCTTGGACCAGACGCCGGGGGCGCCGGCTTGGTAGGTACCCGCCGGGTCGAGGCAGTCGATCTGCCAGCCGCCGGGTTCACCGCTGCCCTCCTCCCAGACCCGCGCCCGCAGTCGCGTGCCACTGCCCTCGGGCTGGGCCTGGAAGCGGAAGCGATACCAGGCTCCCGCCTGCGCCACGACGCCACTCGAGGTGGAGCCCTGACAGTCGACCGCCCCATCGGGGTGCGGAGCCAGGTGGAAGCCTCCCGGGCTGCTCGCCCCGATGCGCAGCCGGTAGTAGCTGTCGGAACGCGGGTAGTCGCTGTAGACGGTGACGCCGATGCCACCCTTGGGATCCGCCTTGGACATCGCGCCCGAGAACTCGTATGCGGTCCAGCCCGAGCTTCCGGCGACGACGAGATGGCTGTGAATGTTCCCGTCCGTCGATTGGGTGCCGAAGGCGACGCCGCCGTCGGTCAGGGCGAAGGTCTCGAACAGCTCCGGTGCCTCTCTGAGAGAGTTCGCCCGATTCGTATCCAGCCAGCCCAGCGGATCGTCGCCGTCGACATAGCCCTCGAAGCTTTCGCTGTAGAGCGAACCGGAGACATCGCCCGGCAAGGACGGGTCCGTCGGGTCTGAAGGCTCGGGTGTCTCGCCCGGGCCCGGGAGCTGGCCGGCCACGCCGGGCTCGAGGGCGGGGACCACGGCGATGTCGTCCCATAGCTTGAGGCCGTCGCCGGAAGACCAGAGACCGGTGGTGCCGGCGCGGAAGGTTCCGTCCGGGTCGATACAGTTCGCCTGCCAGTCGCCGGGCTCAGCGGTGCCGTCCTCCCACACCTTTGCGAGAAGCCTGGTGCCGTTGCCCTCGGGCCGAGCCTGGAAGCGGAAGCGGTACCAAAGACCCTCGAGCGGCTCGACGTGAGTGTCCAGACTTCCCACGCAACGCACGCGCTCGGCACTCTTGCTCGAGATACTGAAGCTGCGCGCCCGCTTGGTGCGACGCAGCCCGTAGTAGTACCCCGACTCCGGGAAGTCGCTGTAGAGCGTGACTCCGATGCTGGCCTTCTGATCTTCGATCGACATCAGACCCGAGGTCTCGTAGGCGCTCCAGTCCGCAGAGCCGGGCAGGATGAGGTGGCTGTGGATGCTGGGATGGCCGTAGCTGGTGCCGAAGGCCACCGTCCCGTCCGTCAGGGCGAAGGTCTCGAAGAGCTTGGGGCTCTCTTCGAGAGAGCCCTTTTGCCCGGTGTCGTACCAGCCCTCGGGATCTTGTTGATCGTTGTAGGACTCGAAGTCCTCGAAGTAGACCGTTGCCAGGGGTACCCCGGGGTCTTCGGGCGGCTCCTGCGCGTTCGGCAGCGGCGGATCATCCGGAGTCGGGGGATCCTCGCCGGGCGGCGGGCCATCGGGCTGGTCCGGATCATCGGGCGGCGGCTCGACCGGGGGCGGAGGCGGAGGCGGTGCGGCCACCAGCTCGATGGGCTCCGACGCTTCCGACACGGGTCCCGGGTTGCCGCCGGCGTCGAGGCCCGCGACGCGCACGACGAGCACGTCGCCGAAGCTCCCGGCCACGGAGACGGTGTTGTCGGTCACAGTCTGCTCGGCCTGGCTCGCGGCCGCGCCGTTGCGCTCCACGAACACCGCGTAGCCAGTCACGGGTCCGCTGGAAGCGGTCCACGTGAGGCCGGCCAGATTTCCGTTCAGCTCAACGGCTCGTGCCGACGGCGCGGCCAGGAGCAGTGCTGTCAGGATCAGCAACGCCGAGGCCGCGAGGCTTGAATCTCCGGCGAGCGTCTTCTTCAGGTTCATCAGCGACGTCATGCACCCTCTCCCATCATTCCCACCGCAGCTCTTGTCGGAGGGACTCGCGTTGCACTCTGTGAACGCAGTCACCGTTCTGTCGTGTGCAACCTGACCCACTCGATTCGATGCGACCGTGACGAGCAACACCAACGCGCGTGCGAATTCCTGCGCCGAGAAGGAGGCGAGCGGTGGAATGTGATGCGTGACACGTTCGAGCCACGTCGACGCGTGACACGAGTCACAACAACGCGCACTTGCCGGAGCTACGCAAACTTGTTTTACCCATTCGAGTGATGGGTGCGGAGGGAGAGATCGGCGTGATAGGCTGGACGTCCACGCGAGGGGGCCAATGGGAAGGCTGAGCGGACAGGTGGCGATCGTGACGGGCGCTGCTCAGGGCCTGGGGCGGGCCTTTGCCGAAGGCCTGCGCGCAAGCGGCGCGGAGATCGTCGCCTGCGACGTCGACTCGAGGGTGCTCGAGCAAGCTGGCCTGGCCCTGCTGGCGGACGTGTCCAGGCCCGAGGACGTGCGGGGTGTGGTCGACGCAGCGATGCAACGCCACGGGCGCATCGACGTGCTGGTGAACAATGCGGGCTTGGTGCGCCCGACGCGGGCCGGCGACGCCTGGGAGGCGGGCCTCGAGGACTACCAGGCCGTGATCGGCACCAACCTCTACGGCGCCTTTCTCTTCGGGCGAGCGGTGGCGCCGATCATGATCGAGCAGGGATCGGGCCACATCGTCAACATCAGCACGGACCACGTGTACCCGGTGCCTCCGCACAGAGTCTGGGGACACGGCGGAATGGACCTCTACAACGCCTCGAAGTGGGCCCTCAACGGGCTCACCCTCGACTGGGCGACCACCCTTCGCAAGCGCGGCGTACGGGTGAACGCCCTCTGCATGGGCGCGACGGACACTCCGATGCTGCGCAAGTTCGCGGGGCCGGCGGCCGAGGAGGTCGCCGCGACTGCCATGCGGCCCGAGGAGATCTGCGAGCTACTGCTCGAGCTGCTGGCGGAGGGCCCGGAGGGCCGCAGCGGCCAGAACATCGGGCTCTGGGTGGACCGCGAGCGCAGCCTCGACGACGGCGTGGAGGTTGGCCACCGTCAGGTCTAGGCCGGTTTTTGGCCGGCGAAGCCGCCCTGCCGGCAAGGCGTCCAGCTCCTAGTTCTTCGGCGTGAAGACCAGGTGCAGCTCGCGCAGCGCCCGCAGGCAGAAGTTGGGGTGGTGACGGGGCTCTGGTGCGTCGGGTGCAAGCCGCAGCCCGGCCGTGCGCTCGAGCAGGCAGCGGAATCCCCAATAGAGCTCGCGGCGCGCCAGCGGAGCCCCGATGCAGGCGTGGACACCCAGGCCGAAGGCCAGGTGGCTCGAGGCGTTGTTGCGCGAGAGGTCGAGGACCTCGGGGCGCTCGAACTGCTCCGGATCGCGGTTGGCGGCGGCGTAGCGGATGTTCAGGGTGGCTCCGGCAGGGATCGCTACGCCGTGCAGCTCCACCTCCTCGGCCGCCACGCGGAAGAGGCCTTGCACCGGCGACTCGAGCCGCAGCACCTCCTCGATGAAAGTCGGCAGGTGGCGCTCGGGATCTGCCGCCAGCGCGGCGTAGGCCTCCGGGAAGCGCGTGAGCAGCCACGCACCGGCCGACAGCGCATTGGTGGTGGTTTCGCTTCCGCCCACGAAGGTATCGGCCATCATGTGCGCGTGGAGCTGTCGGTCCGACAGCGGGGCGGTTCCGGCCTGGGAGTTCACCATGTCGCTCAGCACCGTGTCGTTCGGCTCCTCCCGCAGCCGTTCGAAGATGGGCTGGAAGTAGTGCTGCGCCTCGATCTCCATCTCGACGCTCCAGCGCTCCTGTTCCTCGGTCTGCATCATCCCCAGTCGTTGCACCCAGGCGTCGGTCCAGGCCTTGATCTTGCCCATGTCTTCGGGCGGCACCCCCATCTGTCGGCCGATCACGAGCAAGGGCAGCGGCACCGACAAGGCCCCCACCAGCTCGACGCGTCCCTGCTTCGCGAAGGCGTCGACGAGCGCGCGCGCGGTCTGCTCCACGAAGGATTCCAGACCCTTGATGCGCCGCGCCCGGAAGGCTCGCGTGAAGACCGCGCGCAGCTCCTTGTGCCGCTGGCCGTCGTAGCCCGCCAGGGAGGGCGCCGGCAGCCAACCGCTCTCGCGGTAGAGCTCGAGCATCCGGGCGCGCCGGGCGTTTTGCTCGGGGCTGCCCGTCGAGGGTCGCATCCCGTTTACGAAGCGCTCGGTGTCGCGCAGCACGGCCCGCACGTCGCTGTAGCGGGTGACCACGTACATGCCGCTCCTGGGCTCCCGGAAGATCGGCGCAGTTCGCCGCAGCTCGTCATAGGCCGCGTAGGGGGAGTCCTGGAGGCGAGGATCGAAGAGGTCGATCCGCGGAGCGCTCGGCACGCGGGAAGCCTACCACGGGGCGCCGCTGGCCCTGATTTTCGCGATAGGATCCAGTGCTGCGAGGCTCGGATACAACATCGCGAGGGAGGCAACATGAAGAGCGGGATCGTCCTGTACGCAGCCGAGGGCGCCATCGCCACGGTGACCCTGAACCGCCCTGAACGGCTCAACACGATCGTGCCTCCCATGTGGGACGAGCTGGAGCAGGCGGTCGCAGCGGCGAACGCCGACCCCGAGGTGAAGGTGATCGTGCTGAAGGGCGCGGGCCGTGCTTTCTGCGCCGGCTTCGACTTCTCCGACGACCTCTCGCACTTCGGTCCGAACATGACTTCGGGTGCGCAGTGGGACCCCGGACGCGACATGGTCGGCGTGACGAGTCCTTTCAGCGGGCCGGTGCCGAAGTTCATGAGCCTGTGGCGCAGCCCGAAACCGGTGATCGCACGGGTGCACGGCTGGTGCGTGGGCGGTGGCTCCGACATGGCGCTGTGTGCAGACCTGGTGATCGCGTCCGAGGACGCCCAGATCGGCACGCCCTACGCCCGGGCCTGGGGCTGCTACCTGAGTGGGATGTGGCTGTATCGGCTGGGCCTGGCCAAGGCGAAGGAGTACGCGCTCACCGGTAAGCCGCTGTCGGGCCGGGAGGCCGCCGACATCGAGCTGATCAACCAGGCGGTGCCTCTCGAGGAGCTCGATGCGACGGTCGCAGAGCTGGCCGCGAAGCTCGCGGGCCTGCCTTCTACCCAACTCGCGGCCATGAAGCTGATCGTGAACCAGGCCTACGAGAACATGGGCCTGCACTCGACCCAGACCCTGGGCCCCATCCTCGATGGCCTCATGCGCAACACGCCGGAGGGCCTGGGCTTCGTGGCCAAGGCCGCCAGCGAGGGCGTCGGCGCTGCCATCGCTGAGCGCGATGGCCCCTTCGGCGACTACAGCCAGGCCCCGCCCGAACGCAAGCCGCGCCGCGAGGAGCCGTAGCGCTCGGCCAAGTACCGTCGCGAAGAGCCCTAGCGCTTCAGCCGATGCGCGCGCTCTGGCCGCCGTCGACCGGCAATGCCGCGCCCGTCACGAAGCCGGCTTCATCCGAGGCCAGGTAGAGGGCCGCGTAGGCCACATCCCAGGCCGTGCCCATCTTGGCGCGCAGCGGCACCTGGGCGTCGCGCTCCTCGATCAGCTTCTGCTTGTCCACGCCCAGCGCCTGGGAGATGCCCTCGATGGCCATGGGGGTATTCATCAACCCCGGCATGATGACGTTGGCTCGGATGCCGTACTTCGCGTTTCCGATGGCAAGGGACTGGGTGTAGGCGTTGACGCCGGCCTTGGAGGCCTTGTAGGCGACGATGCCCGTGGAGCAGACGGCAGCCACCGACGACACGTTGGTGATGACGCCGCCGCCCTGTCGCCGCATCACCGGCAAGGCGTGTTTGCAGGGGAACACTACGCTCTTGAGGTTCACCGCCATGATCTGGTCCCAGGCCGCCTCGTCCACGTGGGCCGGCCCGGAATCGCCACCGCCGATGCCGACGTTGTTGTGGAGAACGTCGATGCGCCCCCAGCTCTCGACGCAGGCCGCAACCAGGGCCTCGCAGTCGCTTTCCCGGGTGGCGTCCGCTTGGAAGGCCTGGGCGCGACCGCCTTCGGCCTCGACCATCTTCACCGTCTCGGCGGCCGAGGCGAGATCGCGGTCGATGGCCAGCACCTGCGCCCCCTCCCGCGCGAAGAGGATCGCGGTGGCCCGCCCGTTACCGATGCTGTCGCCGGGGGTCTGCCCGGCGCCGACGACGATCGCAACCTTGTCGGCGAGACGTCCGCTCACGGTTTCGGGAAGCCGGGCACACCGTCGTCGAGCTGCACCCCGAAGCTGTTGAGCGCCATCGAGACCAGGTTGTACTGCCCCACGGTGAATACCAGGTCGAGCAGCTGTTGCGTGTTGTAGTGGGCTGATAGGGCCTTCCAGGTTGCGTCCGAGAGGAAGGCGTCATCCACGAGCTCGTCGGCGGCGACCAGCAGCAGGCGCTCGAGCTCGCTCCAGCCGGGAGTGTCCGGATCGCGGGTGATGCGCGCAATTTCGTCGTCGGAGAGGCCGCTATCGCGTCCGATCAGGGTGTGCTGCCCGAACTCGTACTCCGAGCGGCAGCGCCAGCCGACGCGCAGGATCAGGATCTCCCGCTCTCGTGGGTCGAGGCTCGATTTTGCGAGCACGTGGTTTCCGAACACGAGCCAGCGCTTCGCAAGCTTGGGGTGGTACGCGAGGGTGCGAAAGATGTTGAGGATGCGCCCAGCTCCGAAGAGGTTCCGGAGCTCCGGGTCCATCTGCTCGTTCGAGAGCGGCTCGACGCGGGGTTTCTCCAATCGCATGGGGCCTCCTGGTTGGCTGCATCATACCCGGAGCGGAGCGCAACGGAGCGATTGCAGCGCACATCTGTGGCAAGCTTCCACGCGAGAGGCAGAGGAGCCCCAATGGCCACCCCGATGGAGCGCGCGCCGGAGCCCGCTCTGGGCACCGATCCCATTCCCAAAGAGCGCTACACCAGCGCGGATTTCGCCCGGCTCGAGTGGGAGCGCATGTGGACGAAGGTCTGGCTGCTGGCAGGGCGGGAGAGCGACATCCCGAACCCGGGGGACTATCAGAGCTTCGAGATCGGCAGCGAATCGATCCTGCTGATCCGTCAGCGCGACGGCTCCATCGCGGCTCGCTACAACGTCTGCAAGCACCGGGGCAATCGGCTGCGCGAGCCGGGCCGCGGACACGCCAGCGAGTTCCAGTGCCTATTCCACGGCTGGCGCTACGACCTGGACGGCGCGCTGATCGAGGCCCTCGACCCGCACTGCTTCCCTCAGGGTCTGCCCCAGGGCGAGCTGAGCTTGAGCCCCGTGCGCTGCGACACCTGGGCCGGCTTCGTCTTCGTCAATCTGGACTCCGGGGCGGAGCCACTGCGTGACTACCTCGGCGTCGTGCCCCAGCACCTCGAGCCCTATGGCTTCGAGAGCTGGAAGGTTGCCTTCGACTGCAGCATCGAGATCGATTGCAATTGGAAGACCTGCGTCGATGCCTTCAACGAGGCCTACCACATCGCCGCCACGCACAGCTGGACGATGGCATTCAGCGACGACGTCAACACACTCTACGACTGCTACGAGCGCCACACCCGCATGATCTTTCCGGAGGTGCAGGCGAGTCCGCGTCATCCGGGTGCGGGTAGCGTGACACAAGAGATGAAGGACTACTTCCTCAAACGCGTCGGGGTCGACGTGGATTCCTTCCAAGGCGGGCCCGCCCAGGCGAGAAGTGCCTTTGCCGAGGCCGTGCGCAAGCTCGGCTCCTCGCTGGGTGCCGACTTCTCGCGGCTGAACGAGTCGCAGATGTGCGACGACTTCCACTACACGATCTTTCCCAACGTGACACTGAACACGCACTCGCTCTTCGTCTGGGTCTTCACCCACCGGCCGCACCCCGAGGACCCGAACAAGATGTTCTTCGACTTCCTGAGCCTGGCGAACGCTCCGGCCCAGGACCTGCCGCGGCCGGAGAAGCGCTTTTTTCGCGGCGCCGACGGCGACACGCTGGCCGGCGCCTGCGAGGGGGGCGACCTGCTCGACGAGGATCTGTACAACCTGCCCCGGATCCAGGCCGGCATGCGCTCCGCGGGCTTCCAGTCCCTGCACCTGGGCACCCAGGAGGTACGGATCCGCCACTTCCACGACACGCTCATGCGCTATCTGGAAGGCTGATCTCGCCGTGGAGGTGGAACCGGGAGGCGGGGGCTGGGTGCCGGTTCCCGGGCCGCTGCCGGAGCCCGGTTGCACGCTGGCCTTCGAGGCCGGGGGCGTGAAGCTCCTGCTCTGCAACGCCGGAGGCGAGTACTACGTCGTCGAGAACCGCTGCCCGCACGCCATGGTGCGCCTGGGCGACGGCACACTCCAGGGCACGGTGCTCGAGTGCGCGGTACACGGTGGCCAGCTCGACGTGCGCAGCGGCATGCCAGTGAGGCCGCCCATCCGCCGATCCGTCGCCACCTACCCCGTGCGCAGCGCTGACATGGGGCTCGAGGTGGGTCTGCCCGGCCTGCGTTAGTGGCCCGCCTCAGTCCGCCTCGGCGCGCGGCTTGACCCAGTCCGCCTGCTCGATCGCGTCCACGGTCCGGGCCACATCGGCTGCTGGAACGGCCGGGCTCATCAGGTGTCCCTGGATCTCGTCGCAGCCGAGCTCGCGCAGCAGATCGAGCTGCTTGCGCGTCTCCACGCCTTCGACCACCACGCACAGTCGCAGCACTCGCGCCATCGAGACGATGGCGCCCAGCAGGGAGGCGTCGTCGGGCTCCTCGTCCACCAGCCGCACGAAAGAGCGGTCGATCTTGAGCGTGTCGAGGGGGAGCCTGCGCAAGTGGCTGAGCGAGGAGTAGCCAGTGCCGAAGTCGTCCAGCGAAATTCCCACACCGAGGGCACGCAGCTCCTCGAGCGCCTCGACGACATGGCTCTCCTCGGCCATCAATGTGGTCTCGGTGATCTCGAGCTCCAGCTGGCGGGGGTCGATTCCCCGACGTGCGATCTGATCGGCCACGCGCCCGGCGAAGGTGTTGTCCCGCAGCTGGTGGCCCGAGAGGTTCACCGACAGCCGCAGTCCGCGCGGACCCTCCGACTCCCACTTCACGATCTGGCCGATGGCCGCCTCCAGCACCCAGTCGCCGATGGCAACGATCAGGCCGGTCTCCTCGGCGAGGGGAATGAACTCGCTCGGCGAGACCATGCCGAGATCCGGGTCGCGCCAGCGCGCCAGGGCTTCGAAGGCCGCGACGCGCCCGGTGCGCAGGTCGACGCGGGGCTGGAACTGCAGCTCGAGCTCATCGCGCTCGATGGCCTTGCGGAGCTTGTTCTCCAGCACGAGTCGTTTGAAGACGACGGCGTTCATCGATTCGGAGAAGAACTGGTAGGTGTTCCGTCCCTGCTCCTTGGCATGCACCATCGCCGTGTCGCAGTTTCGCAGCAGCGTCTCCGCGTCGCGGCCGTCGGCGGGCCAGGTGGCGATTCCGATGGCGGCGCTAACCGTCAGCTCGTGGCCTTCGAGGTCGAAGGGACGCTCCAGCCGGTGCAGGATGCGGCGGGCCAGCCGCCCGGCATCCTGTGGCCCGGAAATGCCGGCAAGGGCTACGGCGAACTCGTCGCCATCGATCCTGGCAACTCCCGGGGGTGCGGTTTCCTCGAGAGCGGTGGGTTGCGCGTCTCCCGCGCGCAGCGCCTCCACCACGCGTTCCGCCACCGACCGCAGCAGCTGGTCGCCCAGGGAGTGCCCGAGGGTGTCGTTCACGAGCTTGAAGCCGTCGAGATCGATGAGAAGCAGCCCCACCACGTCGCGTTCCGAGTGGCTGCGCTGGATCGAGAGCGCAAGGTGATCGTGGAAGAGCCTCCGGTTGCCGAGCCCGGTGAGGCTGTCGTGGTAGGCGAGAAAGCGGACCTGCTCCTCCACCAGCTTCCGCTCGGTGATGTCCTGCACCGTCCCCTCGAGGTGAAGCTCGCCGTCGCTTGCGGTGCTGCGCTTGGCCTGGGTGTGCAGAACGCGTTCGGTGCCGCGAATGGGGACGCTGCGGTGGTCGAGGCGGAAGGGCGTGCCGTCCCGTCGACATCGCCGCAGCGCCTTCGCGACGCGATCCCGGTCGCCAGGATGGATGCGGGCCAGCACCGCCGCCGCATCCAGGGGCTCGTCTCCACGCTCCAGATCGAAGATGCGCCGGAACTCCCTCGAGGCGTGCAGCTTGCCGTTCGCAACGCCAGCACTCCAACTTCCGAGGTGGGCCAGGCGCTGTGCGCTCGCCAGCTGCGCCTCGCTCTGGCGCAGCTCTGCGAGGCTTCCCTCCACCCGGTCGGCCATCGCGTCGAAGGCGCGCGCCACGTCGCCGATCTCGTCGGGACGCGTGCTGCGCAGCCGAACACCCAGCTCGCCGCGTCCGAATGGCTCGGTCGCATGCTGAATCTCGCGGATGGGCCGGACCAGACTGCGCGCCGCCAGCAGGGCCGCCGCGAAGGCGACCGCGAGAGCCAGTGCCCCTGCTGTCAGCAGCTTGCTGCGCGCATTCCGAAGCGCCCGGCGTTCGGCGTCGAGGCCATGCTCCACCCTCAGGTCCATGGGCCCGAGCGTCGTGGCCACTGCCACGAGCTCCGAGGCCGGGCTCTCGTCGGCAGCGAAGTGAACGCGGGCGCCCGAAAGCTCGGACCAGCGCGTGAGCAGCCGCTCGTCGACGCGTTCTGCCGCGAGAATGCGGCCGTGGCGACGGTCTCCCGAGAGCAGCGGAATCGATACGAAGGCGAAGTGACCGCCTGCGAGCTCGGTCAGCCAGGCTTCGCCGACGTTCCTGCCCTCCGCGCAATGCACGAAGGAGAGCGGCTGAGCGCCGGCCGGCTCGCCAGCTGCGGGCCGGGGCGTCGACCAACGCCGGGCCGGGGCCTCGGGTTGATCCGTGGCGCAGGGTTCCGGAGCTCCGCTGGCGATGCGCCCGGTTGCGGCCCGGGCCAGCTGCGCCGCTCCCGCAGCTCCGACCACTTCCCCTTCCAGATCCGAGAAGAGCAGCAGTGCGGCGCCTTGCTGGATCGCCAGCCGCTCGGCGTAGTAATTGAGTGTCGGGGAGTGGTCCACGTCGAGGTTCGCGCGGAATTCCGGTGTCAAGGAGACGGCGCGGTAGCGGTCCTCGAGGGCCTCGAGGTGTCCCTCTAGCAGCTGACCCGCCACCGAAGCGGCGCGCTGCAGCCGGTCGGCCGCCGCCTCGCGCAGGTCTGCGGAGAGAGCGCGGTCCTGGAGAGTCACCGCCAGCCCCGTGGCGAAGGCGGCAATCCCGCACAGGATGAGTGCCAGGCGCGTCCCGACGGTCATGCCGAGTCCGCTGGGGCGCCCAGGCGCAAGCTGCTCTGAGTCATGCTCAGTCCGCCGTGAGCGTCACGGGCAGGCTGCTGCGTCGCTCGCTCGCGCCGAGCTCGACGTCGACAGCCGTGCTCTCGCCGGGCTTGACGACCACGATCTGTTCGGGCTCCTGGGGAGCCTGGCTCCAGGTGCGCAGCCGGTAGCGCCCCTCGGGAACGTCGCGGATCTCGTAGTGGTGCGCCGCCCTGCTCGTCGTGAACCACGGCGAAGGCGTCACGAAGATGAGCCCGCTCTCCCAGGGGTGGAGTGAGCAGTAGAAACGGACCGCGCCGCGATGTCGCAGCTGGGCGGCTTCGCCGTGGCGCAGCTCGAAGGCGTTGGCCTCGGAGCGGGAGAAGAAGCGGTGATGGATCGGTTCGTGCGGCTGGAACCTCACGCGGTCGCCGGCGGTCACGACCAGCAGAGGCCAGGAGTCGTCGTCTGCCTGGCGGAGCGTGGCAGTCTGCCCCTCGCCCGCTGCAACCGAGAGGGCCCCCAAGGGCTCGAGGTAGACCACGACCTCGCGGGGTTCCGACTCCGGTGCCTGGGCTCCGCGGGCCAGTACGCGTCCGTGGATGGCGCCGGTCGGCGGGTCGGGGCGTGGGGCCCAGAGACAGCCGCCGCCGGCCGCGGCCAGGGCGGCGAGCAGAGCTGCGACGACATACTTCTTCGGCAACGCGTGGAGCTCCGAATCCGCCCGTGGGGAAGCGCTCTTGCGGGCGCACTTGCCACTGCCAGCATCGGAATTCCGCCGAGATCGATTGAGGCCGGGCGCTCTGCAGCCGGCGCGGCCGACGTCTCAGAAGCTCACACGGCGCATCACGGCTCGAGGCAGCTGCCGGATCAGCAGCATGACCCAGCGCCAGACCGAGGGCGCGTAGACCAGCGGGGTCCCGCGCTCGAGGGCGCGCGCGACCTGGGCCGCCACTGCCTCGGGCTCGCCCGCAAAGGGGGGCGGCTCGAGGTCGGCCGTCATGCCCGTCTTCACGAAGCCGGGCTTGACGCAGATAGTGACCAGGCCCTGGCTGCGGTAGCGGTGATCGAGGCCTTCGAGGTAGCCGGAGAGCCCGGCCTTGCTGGCTCCGTAGAGGACCACGGGTTTGCGCCCGCGGTCTCCTGCGACGGAGCTGAAGGCGCACAGGGTTCCGCCGCCGCGGGCCAGCAGCCTGCGGCGGGCCTCTTCGCAGAAGAGCACGCTGTGGGCGAAGTTCGCGAGCAGAAGGTCGCGGAGCAGCGCCGCGTCTTTCTCGAGCTTCTCCTGTGCGGCGAAGAGCCCGGCCGTCAGGATGACGGTGTCGAAGCCCTCGAGGGCCGCATCGGCGGCATCGAGGGCGGCCGCGAATCCAGTGGCGTCGAGCAGGTCGCAGGGCGCGTGCCGCACCGGGCCACGTGCACCGCGGATCTCGAGGTCTCGCGCGGAGCGTTCGAGCTCGGAGGCGTCGCGGCCGAGCAGGAAGAGGGACTCGCCACGGCGCGCCAGCTCCTGGGCCAGGGCTCTCCCCATCCCGCGGGTTGCCCCCAGCAGCACCACCTTCACGGCTCGTCCCCCAGCAGGCGCACCGAGAGTGCACTCTTCAGGCGCTGCTGCGGGTCCCACTTCTCGCGCACCTCCCGCCAGGCGGGCAGCCGTGGCTCCATGGCGCGGAAGTGCTCAGCCCGGGTGAAGGCGTCCTTCGACAAGTAGATGCGTCCGCCGCAGGCGAGCACCAGCTCGTTGAGCTGGTCCACCACGCCCTGGGTACGACTGCGATCGATGGGGATGTCGAGCGAGAGCGTGGTGCCGGGGCGCGGGAAGGAGAGCATCCCCTCGCCCTCCGCGCCAAGACCTTTCACCACCGACAGCAGGGGAATCGCACCCAGGCGACGCAGCAACTCGAAGCAGCGCTGCACGCTCTGGTCCCGGTCTGGCAGCACGCACTGGTATTGGGTGAAGCCACGCCTCCCGTAGAGTCGGTTCCAATGCCGCACGAAGTCGAGGGGATACCAGAAGGGCTCGGGGTGCACGATGCGACGGCCACTGCGCTGGATGCGAATGTAGAACTCGTAGAAGGCGCGGCCCGTCCAGTTGTTCAGCAGGAAGCTCGGCATCTCGAAGGGCACCGCCGGCCGGGGCCGGGGCCCGGGGGGCTGCGCGGGGGCTCGCTCCGGGTCCGCCCAGCGGCCTTTGGCCACCACGCCGCGGCCGAAGTGACGCCCGGTTGCGAAGGCGTCCACCCAGGCGACGGTCATGGGCCAGCTGTCGGCCTCGCGCAGCAGCCGCAGCAGCGTGTCGAGATCCGGAGCGATGTCCAGCTCCTGCTCGATCCACGGGCTGGCGAGCTTTTCCAGGGAGACTTCCACTTCCAGGATGTGTCCGGTCAGGCCCATGCCGCCGAGCGTGGCCAGGAAGAGCTCGGGGTGGTCGTCGCGGGAACATTCGAGTACCGAGCCCCCGCCGGTGCGGATGCGCAAGCGGCGGACGTGGCGCCCGAAGCTGCCCGCCTGGTGGTGGTTCTTGCCGTGCACGTCGGAGGCCACCATGCCGCCGAAGGTCACATACTGGGTGCCGGGAGAGACGTGGGTGAACCAGCCGCGCGGCAGCATCGTGCTCATCATGTCGGCCATCGAGAAGCCGGCCTCGGCGCGCAGGATGCCGGTGGTCTCGTCGAAGGCGAGCATGCGGTTTGCGCGCACGCTGAGTGCTACGCGATCGCCTTCGTGTGCGGGCAGCGAGGCGTCGCCGTAGGAGCGGCCCAGGCCACGGGTGAGGCTCACATTCTCGGTGGCTGTGTCGAGGTCCTCCGAGACCAGCTGCCGGGCCAGCACCACCTGAGAACGGCCCCAGCCGCTCACCGGCACGAGGCCGTCGTGCGCGCTGAGATCGGGGGGCGCGGGGGTGTTCCGGCGAGCAGCCATGGGGAGTTCAGGGGCCCGCGGGCGACGCGGGCTTGCGCGCGCTCACCACCTTGGCGAGCCAGGCGCGCTCGGTGGCCAGGCTGGAGAAGCCGCTGCATGCAGCCAGCTCCGCGAGATCATCACGCAGGTAGTCCCGGTAGAAGGGCTCGTGCATCTCGCCGGCGAATCCCTCCAGGAAGAGCTCCAGGTCGCGAGCCTCGGAGAGCTGGGCGGAGTCCTCGAGCACCAGCAGGCCGCCGGGGCGCAGCACCCGGTACAGCTCGCCCGCTACGCAGCGTCGTGCGCGGCGCGGAAGCTCGTGGAAGAGGTATGTGCTGGTCACGATGTCGAAGTAGCCGTCGCGGTAGGGGAGATTCTCGGCGTTTTCCGCCAGCAGCGTGAGCTCGGGTACGTCACGCAGGTGCTGGCGTGCCACATCCAGGTAGTAGGGGCTCAGGTCGACGCCGAAGTACTGGTTGCCGGGTAGAGCCTGGGCGATCTGCGACAGGCTGCGGCCCGTGCCGCAGGCGACGTCCAGAATCCGCAGCGGGCGCCGCCGGCAGCGGCGAGCGAAGCGCGTCATGGGTGGGATCACCTGGCGGCGCATGACATCCGCGCAACCCATGAACACGAACTCGACCGACAGGTCGTAGATGTCCGCTGAGCGGCGGCTCAGGTAGCCGTCGGTCTGCCAGTGGAAGGTGCGGCGGAAGTAGGCGGGATAGCGCCGCAGGTCGATGTCATCCGGGACGTCGCGCCAATCCCGGCGCCGGAAGCGGAGATAGGTGCGGGGGAGGTCGAGCAGTAGCCGCGGCAGCGCCAGGGCGTAGTCGCCCAGGGGCATCTGAAAGAGCAGGGAAGCCGGGTAGGCACCGCCTTCGGCGTTGTCGACGTCGCGCTCGAGCAACTCCGCGTAGCGCCTCTCGAGCGTCTGGAGCGCGCGGGGCGCGGGTTCGACCCGCTGGCTGGAGAGGCCCCGGAGCACGCTGTGGGCTGCGCGGAGGGAATAGCGGAAGGAGGCCTGCTGCGCGCGGTAGGCGGCGCGGCGGGCCGGGCGCGCGATCGTGGACAGCATGGGTAGCTCCAATCTAGGCCGCGGTGCCCGCCGCCGCCAAGGGATCGAGAGCCATCGGGGCGGAGCCGAGAGCGTGACGGCGATCACCTGCATTCGAGCGCCGTCGACCGATGCGTAGGCGTCGCAGCGCGGCAGGCCCGGGGCCGCCGGCATCTCGGGAGGCGGCAAAGCGTGCGCAGGACTCACGCTAGTCTGGTGCTTCTGCTGGGTGTCGCTAGCGGCACGCTGATGCTGGCCGCTTGTAGCGGCAGCTCCGGCGGCGACCGAAACGAGTCGTCGGCCGCCGAGCCCAGTGCATTTACCCTGGGTGGCGACATCGAGGTGGCCTTCGCCACCACGGCGGACGGAGACGTCAACGAGCCGAGCTCGCCCTACTCCCCCAACGATATTCCCGGAAGCGCCCAGGCGATTCCGAACCCGGCGAGCCTGGGTGGCTATGTGAACCAGCCCGGGGCAGGCATGCCAGGCCGTTCACGGGATCTGGGCGACGTGCGGGATCTCTTCCACACCGCACTCGCCGCGGGTGAGGTGATCCGGCTCTTTCAGGCCGCGGAGGGCGCGGACCTGGACCTCGCATTGCTGGACGTCGATGGCGCCGAGCTGCTGCGTTCGGACACCGGGGGCAGCGTCGAGTCCCTGACTGCGCCGGCTTCGGCCGAGTACCTGATCGAGGTCACGGCCTTTTCGGGAGCCTCGAACTACGTGCTCACCGTGGGTCAGGAGACCACCGTCGCCGCCGTCTCTCCGGCCTCGGAGTTCGTTCCCGGCGAGCTGGTGGTGCGCTTCCGCGAGAACGGACCGCGCGACAGCGCCGCCACCTCGGCGCTCTCGGGCCGCATGGCAGCGATGGGGCTGGACGCGGTCGCCCGGGGAGCGCGCGGCGAGACGCTCGTGGTTGCTCGCGGCGACGAAGAGCTGGACACGGCCTTTCGCGCACTCGGCATCGAGCACCTCGCGGCCTCGCTGCACGGACTCGAGCGCGCCGACCGGATGCGCGCCGCAACGCGACGCCTGGCCAAGGCGATGCGGCGGCGCGCCGACGTGCTCTCGGCGGATCCCAACTACATCCGGCGCCCCGCGGCGCTGCCCAGCGACGAGCTCTACGTCCACCAGTGGCACTATCCGCTGATCGGGCTGCCCCAGGCCTGGGACAACGTGGCGCCGGATAGCGGCGTGGTCGTGGCCGTGGCCGACACTGGCGTCATCCCGAACCACCCGGAACTCCAGGGCCAGCTGGTCGCCGGCTACGACTTCGTCTCCAATGTCAGCATGGCCGCCGACGGCAATGGCTGCGACGCGAACCCGACCGACCCGGGCGACGGCATCGCCGCCAGCTCCTGGCACGGAACCCACGTGGCGGGAACCGTGGCGGCGCGCACCTCCTTCCAAGGGGGAGACGACAGCGGCGTGGCGGGAGTGGCCTGGAACGCGCGCGTCATGCCCCTGCGGGTGCTGGGCGTCGGGGGCGGCACGGACTTCGACCTGATCCAGGCCCTGCGCTACGCCGCGGGGCTCGACAACGCCTGCGGCGTGCTGCCGGCCTCCCCGGCGGACGTCATCAACCTGAGCCTGGGCGGGCCCGACCCCTCGGCTGCCCTGGAAGCGGCCCTGGTCGAGGTGCGGCAGGCGGGCATCGTGGTGGTGGCAGCGGCCGGCAACTTCTCGACGAGCGCTCCCTTCTACCCGGCTGCCTACGACCAGGTGATCTCTGTCTCCGCCGTCGACGCCTCGAAGCGCCTGGCCCCCTACTCGAACTTCGGGTCCGAGGTGGACATTGCCGCACCGGGTGGGAACGTCGCCCAGGACCTGGACGGCGACGGCTTCGGCGACGGTGTGCTCTCCATCTCCTTCGACGCCTTCTCCCCGGCGGATCCCTACGTGTACGGCTTCGGCCAGGGAACCTCGATGGCCGCTCCCCACGTGGCGGGTGTCGTGGCGCTGATGCTGGGTGTGAACGGGGCCTTGACTCCCACGGACATCGATTCCCTACTGGCGCAGGGCCGGATGAGCGAGGACATTGGCAGCTCCTTCCTGTTCGGCGAGGGTCTCGTCGACGCCTTCGCTGCCATCTCCGCGGCCTTCGAGACCGCGGGGGGAGCGCCGCCCGTGGCGGCGCCGCGTCTGCGCGCAGACCCGCCGGCGTTGAACTTCGGGTCGTCGGGCACGGCGGCGGACGTCGAGCTCAGCAACGCCGGCGGCGACGACCGCGTACTGACGGTCGAGTCCACGGAAGTAGCGACCGTGGACGGCGGCGCTTGGCTCTCGGTCTCTCCCGCGAGCGTCGACGCCGAGGGTCTCGGCCGCTACCGCGTGGACGTGGACCGGGCTGGGCTCACGGCGGGTATCTACTCCGGTACGCTGCGTTTCGTCTCCAGCGAGAACGACATCGAGATCGCCGTTCTGATGCAGGTGGGGACCTTCGCCGCCGGCGCCCTCGACGCCGGGCGGCACTTCGTGCTGCTGGTCGATCCCGACAGCCTCGAAACGGTTGCCGCGCAGGCACTGAACGTGTCCAACGGCGTCTACCGCTATCGCTTCGACGATGTGGAGCCCGGCGAGTACCTCGTCTTCGCGGGCACGGACTTCGACAACGATCTGACGATCTGCGATCCGGGAGAGGCCTGCGGCGCCTACCTCACCCTGGACCAGCCCCAGCGCATCGTCTTCGACGACGACATGCGCGCCCTCGACTTCGGCACGGGCTTCGGCCTGAGCTTCTCGCCCGCCTCGGCGGGCGCTCCGCGGGGCGGCTTCTCCCGCGCCGTCCGGCGACGCCTGTACTAGGACCGCGCGACCTGATACCCGGCCGGCCAGAGGCAAGCCGCAGGCTTGCCGTGCCGGCAGGGCGGCGCAGCCGGCCGATAACCGGCTGAACTCAGTCGCCGTAGCCCAAGGCGCGCAGGCCCGCTCGATCCTCGGCGCTGGGCTCGCCGGCACCAGGCATGGGCTGCCCGCGCGCCGAGAGCCACGCGTCCAGCTGCTGGCGCAAGCGCTCGGCCGTCTCGGGCTCTCGCCGCGCCAGGTTCTCGAGCTCCAAGGGGTCGGACTCGAGATCGAAGAGCGCGGGAGCCGCTTCGCGAGGCGCGAGCACGTACTTCCAGCTCCCGGCACGCAGGCCGTACTGAGGCCCCGCCACCGACACGCCAGCCTGCTCACGTCCCGTTTCAGCAACGACCTCGGGGCTCACGGCGTCGCTGCCGAAGTCGCGCCGGAACAGGTAGAGCGGACGCTCCGGGTCGAGGCTGGACTCGCCGCGCAGCGCCGCTGCGAAGCTGCGGCCCTCGCTGACGCCTCCCGCACGAGCGATCGCAACCAGCTCCGCGATGCTGGGCACCAGGTCCTGAATCGAGACGGGCTCCGGCACCCGCTGGCCAGCGGGCAGCGCGGCCGGCCAGCGCACGATCAGGGGTACCCGCAGCTCCTCCTCGTGGACACTCAACCCGTGCAGCATGTAGCCGCGCTGCATCAGCCCTTCGCCGTGGTCGGCGGTGACGACGAGCAATGTGTCGTCGGCGAGGCCCAGCTCGTCCAGCGCATCCAGCAGCTCGGCAATGGCCGCATCGGTAAACGCGATCTCAGCGTCGTAGGCCGCCACTTCCCGCTCCACTTCGTCTTCGGCTCCGTCGAACCGGCCCGCGTTCCGGGCCGGGGGCTCGTAGGGGGAGTGGGGGTCGAAGAAGTGGACGAAGAGGAAGAAGGGACGCTCCGGATCGCGACGCTCCCGCAGCCACTCGACGGCGCGGCGCCTGGTGTGGTCTGCGCGGCGATCGAAGCCCTCTCGCACCGCGTGACCCTCCCACTCCGCGAGCTCGACCGTCGCCTCGGAGGGGAGGAATTCATCGTCGTAGAAGCCGAAGCCCTGCGCCAGTCCGAACTTGCGAGCCAGCACGAAGGAGCTGACGACGGCGGCGGTCTGGTAGCCGCGCACCTGCAGGTACTCGGCCAGAGTCACGTACTCGCTCCCCAGCGATTGTCCGTTGCGCACCACGCCGTGGCTGAGCGGGTGCAGCGATGTGAACAGGCTCGCATGTGTCGGCCCCGTGAGGCCGACCGGAGCGTAGGCCTGCTCGAACACACTGCCCTGCAGGGCGACGTCGCGCAGCCGCGGTGTGGTGTCGCGCTCGTAGCCGTAGACCGAGGTGTGATCGGCGCGCAGTGTGTCGACCACCACCAGCAATACGTTCGGCGCAGGCTTCTCGCCGCAGCTTGCGAGCAGCGCCAGTGCGGCGAGCGCGAGTAGAGCGCCGAGACGAAGCTGCGCGCCGGTGCGGGACATGGCGAGGCCCGACGGGAGCCTCCGCTCCCTAGTAGGGACGGCGGCTGCCCACGCAGGTAAACAGGTGGGACTCGAACTCCGTGTCGAGGGCGTTCATCGCGGCGCTCATCCCCTCCAGACAGATGCCGTCGAACTGGTCGCGGAGGGTGGGTGCGCGCCGCTCCATGCACTTGCGGATCTGGACCTTGTTGACGCTGTACTTCTTGGCGGCGTTGCCCGTCAGCACGGCATCGATCTCGGCGAGAATGGCCTCCTGCTTGGCCGCGTCGTCGAGCTTGTCCCAGGTGCGGCAGCGAAAGGCGGCGCTGGCGGGCGCCGCCAGCGTCAGCACGAGCGTGATCCCGAGGAGCCATCGCAGCATCGTCTAGTAACCTCCGCCGGCTTCGTTGCAGCCGCAGCAATCCTAGCGCGCCCGTCGAATACCAGCCCCGCGCCGGCGTCGGAGCATGCGGAGCCGCGCAGATTCGTGGTAGGCTCACAACCCGTCTGGAGAGCTGACATGCGCTTGCCCTTCACGATCACGCCCTTCGCCGGGCTCTTGCTGCTGATATCGCTGCTGACAGCTGGGTCGGCGTCGGCAGAGCCGCTGGCCTGGAATCAGCAGCAGGTCGCAAAAACGACCGCCGACCTGGTGCACGCCCTCGACGCGCTGCTGGCCGACCCCGAGCTGCAATCCCAGCAGGCGACCGCTATGCAGCAGCGCGAGCACACCGCGGCAGTCTCGAGCGCCCGCCACCTGCGCGAGTGCGTCCAGACCCTGCGCCGGAAGGTAAACGCGGGCTACGACCGCGAAGAGAGCTTCCCCTTCTGGGAGCAGTGCACGGAGCTACGCAGCGACATCCAGGCCTACGCACGCCACTCCTGGCTTCCGGAGGCGACGGACAAGCGCGCAAATCGGGCCGGCGACCTGATCGATACCCTCGGGCGCTACTACCAGGGCGCGGAGTAGCAGCGCCGGCTCCCCGTCGGCAACCCGCCCGGGTCGATGCGAAGGCTCGGGCAGCGCATCTCCGAATCGCCAGCGGGGTCTGGTAGCGTCGGAGGATGCAACCGGGGTGCTCCGGCCACCGCCCGATGCCCTGCGCCTGTTCCGTCGGGCGTGAGAAGGACTCGAGCAATGCTGCGCCACAGCCTACGGACCGCTGCGGTGCTTCTGCTCCTGATGGCGGCAGGCTGCACCAGCCCGGTTGCCCCGCGTTCCACCGTCTACGGGCCCATCGAGCCCGACATCCCGCGGCGGATCTACGTAACCACGAACGGGGAGCGCGAGGCGATTCTCACGTATCTCGAGCTGGCCGGATTCTCGATCGAGTCTGATCCTCGGAATGCAACCTTCGTCCTCGCAGTCCAACTGGGCAGCAAGCGCGATACGAGGGACTGTGGGGCGGTCCGCAACGTGACCTACGCGCTCTCTCATTCTGGTGTGTTGATTGCGCGCATCGTTGGACGCGGTCGCTTCGGTCGCTGCAGCCCCAATATCCTGTCCCAGATGAGCCAAGAACTGGCGCGGCTCTTCTCCCGTTAGTCTTGGAGCCGGGCTCGAGCCGACGGCAGGTTGCGGCCCGGCCGCGGCACGCCGAGCCATCCAGTGGCGGTCCCTCAGCAACAGGTTGCTTCCAAGCGCGCGCCACCGTATCCCTGACTTTCAGCTTCCGGAGCCGAAAACTCCTGTGGCAGCGCGCAGCATGCGTTCGAGATCGGAGCGCTGCGGCATCAGCACCTCGAGCAGGGGCAGGCCCGAGAGTCGGCTGAAAGCGAGTGCGACCAGCGCCAGCTGCAGCAGGTAGCCGAGGCTCACCGCGATCGCGGCTCCCAACACACCGTGGCTCGGCACCAACACGACGAGCAGTGCTGCATGCGCAATCAGCGTCGCCGCATTGGCCATGGCCAGCAGCCGCACGCGGTTGCTGATGAACACGTACTGGGCCAGGATGCGCACGCCGGAGCGCGCGACGGCCACCGGCGCCAGGGCCACGATCAGCGGCGCTGAGGGCAGGAAGTCGGCGCCGTAGAGCAGCGCCACCAGGGGCTGACTCAGCAGGGCGAGGAGTCCGATCAACCCCGTGGTTACGAACAGGGTGCTGCGGCAGGTGGCTGCAGTCATGCGCGCCGCGTCGCCATCCTGCATGCGTGCGATCTTCGGTACGAGCACGTTGCCGATGAGAATCGGGATCCCGATCACATAGGTGATGATGCCGTCGGCGATGGCGAAGAAGCCGACGTCCGCCGCCGTGCAGAAGGCCGCGATGGTGAAACCGGCCACTCGGTAGTCCACCTGCTCGATCGCAGCGCTGCCCTCGAGCTGTGCGCCGGTGCCGGCCAGCGCGCGTGCCAGCGCCGGGCTTCCGAGGCGCGGCCGCGCCAGCCGAAACAGCAGCAAGAGCTGCGCGGGCAGAAGCAACAGCTCCGCCAGCGCCACTGCTTGGAGCGCCGCGATCATTCCACCACCGCGCGCGAAGACCAGCACCAGTGCAGCGAGGCGGAGCGCGGGCGCCAGGATGCGACACACATTGAACAGGTCGAGGCGGTCCAGGGCGCGGAAGAAATGGATGACCACGGTGTTGAACAGGATCAGAGGCGCCAGCAGCGCCACCAGGCCGAGGCTCTGCGACGGGAGCGCGTCGAAGAAGTGCAGCAGCAGGGGTTCGGCGCCGCGCAGCGCCCCGAAGGTCAGCAGCGCGAGTCCGGCCGCGAGGGCCAGAGCCGCACCCAGGGTTCGGGAGGGATCCATGCCGCGGCGGCCGATGTGATAGACGGCCGACTCCCCGAGGGTGAGCGAGCCGAAGAAGACCGCGGTATTCGCGATCATGAAGCACAGGGCGTAGAAGCCGCGGTCCGTCGGGCCGAGCACCCGCGCCGTCAGCACGCTGGCGGCGAGGCCGAGCGCGAAGACGGGTGCCTGCGTTGCGAGCGTGCGGGTGACGTCGCGAGTGAACCAGGCCAATCCCGCCCCTATCTGCGCCCCGCGGGCGCTCCGCGCGGGCGCTCGATCATGCTACAGCTCGAGGCTCCCAGCGAGGCCGACGGCGCGACTTCGAGATGAGGACTCGACCGGGTCGGCTCGAGGAGCGGGAGGCTCGAGCTGGCTGCAGAAGGCCCCTGTCGCGGATCCTGGCGCACGATAGAATGGGCCTCCCTGAGGAGAGGCCCGTTGCTAGAAGGCCTGCAACAGCTCATCGCGCTGCAGAAGATCGACGAAGAGCTGTTCGCCGCAGAGCGGGAGCACGCGGGTCTGCCGGCTCGCCGCCAGGACCTGGCCGAGCGTCGCCAGAGCGTGGAAGGCGAGCACGAGGCCTCCAAGCAAAAGCTCCAGGAGGTGGAGGGCGCGCAGCGGCAGGCGGAGACCGCTGCCCAGGATCAGGCGGCGCTCAAGGCGAAGCTCGAAAGCCAGCAGTTCCAGGTCAAAAGCAACGACGCCTACACGACGCTGCTCCGCGAGATCGATCAGGCCCAGCAGGCCATTTCCGAGGCCGAGACCCAGGTCCTCGAGGCCATGGAATCGATTGATTCGGCCCGGGAGCGTCTGGGCGAGGCCGAGGCCCAGGCCGAGGCCACCCTCACCGGTGTGACAGAACAGGAGCGGGTTCTCGATGGCCGGGGAAAGCAGCTCGACGAGCTCCTCGCGGGCCTGCGCGGGCGCCGCGAGGCGGCCTGCGGAGAGCTCGATCGCGAGCTGCTGGCGCAGTACCAGCGCATCATTTCGCGCCGCCGCCCCGCCATCGCCCAGGTTCGCGAGGAGATGTGCCTCGGCTGTCGCATCAATATCCCCCCGCAACAGCAAATCGAGCTGCTGCGTGGAGAGGCGCTGATCACCTGCAGCCGCTGCCATCGCATCCTGGTTCAACCCGGCGTCCTGGAAGCCGCGAATTAGCAGTTAGAACGCGGTCTTGCGCGCCGCCGGCCGGCTCCCTGCCGGCCCGGCTCCAATTTCGCAAAATTTACATTTCATCAATGAATTCAGACTCTTACGAAGCCCCCCCGACGGAGTTTCGGCGCCCGTCGAAACGCCCCTCGTGCTACTCTTGACGCGAACTTCCGGGTCGGGCACCCCCCCGACGGCCTGTCGAAGGGACCATGAAACGCAAGGATCGCTATTGGGATTGCCTCGATCAGGCAATGGAAGCTTCACACGGTGGTCGCACCGACGAAGCCCTCGCCTGGCTGGACGAAGCGCTGCGCGCGCATCCGGACGGCGCCGAGGCCCACAACGGACGCGGCGAAATCCTCTGGGATGAGGCCAAGGTCGACGAGGCGCTCCACGAGTTCGAGCGCGCCCTCCAGGCCGACCCCAAGTTCGTCACCGCCCACCTGAATCGCGCCGAGCTGCTGGTGGAAGACCTGGCCGAGTTCGACCAGGCCGTCGCGCTCTGCGACGAGCTGCTGGCCGGGCGGGCCGAGCTGCCCCGCCTCGACCGGGGCACCGAGGGCGAGGTCCACTACCTCAAGGCCAAGGCGGTCTTCTACCTGGATGATCTCGAGGGGGCTCTCTTCCTCGTGCGCCGGGCGCTCAAGACCGCGGGAGAAGTGGCCATCTACCGCTCCTTCGAGGGCCAGATCCTCTTCGAGCTGGGCCGCTTCGAGGACGCCAAGCGCTCCCTCGACACCGCCTCGGTGATGGACCCGGAGGCGGCCCACGCGGTCTACCACCTGGGACTGGTGCTGGAGCGATTGGGCTCCGCAGAGGACGCCGAGCGGGCCTTCGCCCAGGCCAATGCCCTCGATCCGGAGCGCTACCCCATGCCGGCCGAGGTGGATGAGCGCAGTTTTCGCGACGCCGCGGCGGAGGCTGTCGACAACCTGCCCCGCTCGATCCGGGAATACGTCCAGGACGTGCCGATCCTCGTCGAGGAGTGGCCGTCGCGGGAGCTGCTGGCCGAGGAGAACGTCTCGCCGCAGATCCTCGGCATCTACGTGGGCGTCCCGCGCACCGAGGCCGAGGTGACGGCGCAGGCCCAGGACCTGAACCGCGTGGTGCTCTTCAAGCGCAACCTCGAGAAGATCTGCCGCGACTCGAACGACCTGATCGAGCAGATCCAGATCACGGTGCGCCACGAGATCGGCCACCATCTGGGCCTGTCGGAAGAGGACCTGGAACGGCTCGGGCTGGGCTGACGCCGGCGAGGCCGCTACGGCGCTCTAGCGCCTCCGGCGCGCGGCTTTGCCGGGGGGCCTCTGGTAGCCTGCCGGAGTGAGCGAGGAGCTGCTCCAGGCGCTGCGCGGCATCGTCGGCAACGAGCGCTGCCTGAGCTCCGAGGCAGAGCTCTTTGCCTACGAGTGCGACGGACTGACGGTCCACTCCGGCCGGCCGACGGCCGTGGTGATGCCCGACTCGAGGCAGCAAGTGCAGGCCGTGGTGCGGGCCTGCCGCCGGGCCGGGCTGCCCTTCGTGCCGCGTGGGGCCGGGACGGGACTCTCCGGCGGTGCCACCGCCTTCGAGTCGGCGGTGGTGATCGAGTGCTCACGCATGAACCGCATCCTCGAGCTGTACCCCGAGGACCGCTACGCCGTGGTCGAGCCCGGGGTGGTGAACCTCGAGCTCTCGAAGGCGGCCGCGCCGCACGGTCTCTTCTACGCACCGGATCCGTCGAGCCAGCTGGTCTGCACCATCGGCGGCAACGTCGCCGAGAATTCGGGCGGGCCCCACACCCTCAAGTACGGCACCACCACGAACCACGTGCTCGCCGTCGAAGTGGTCCTGCCCGACGGCGAGTGCGTGGTGCTGGGTGGAGCGGCGGGCTTCGAGCCGGGTTACGACCTGTGCGGCGCCTTCGTGGGCAGCGAAGGCACCCTCGGCGTGATGACGCGGGCCTGGGTGCGGCTCACGCCGCTGCCCGAGCGGGTGGAGACCTTGCTCGCCGTCTTCTCCGACGTGGTCAGCGCCTGCCGCGCGGTGGGCCGCATAGTGGAGAGCGGCCTGGTACCGGCGGCTCTCGAGATCTGCGACCAGCGCACCATCCAGGCGGTGGAGGCCAGTGCCTACGCAGCGGGTCTGCCTACCGACGCCGGCGCCGTTCTCATCGTCGAGCTCGACGGGGCGGCACCCGCCCTGGCGCCGCAGGTGGAGGCGGTGCGCGAGATCGCCGCGGCGGAAGGGGCTCGCAGCGTCGAGCTGGCTCGCGACGAGGCGGAGCGACAGCGCTTCTGGAAGGCGCGCAAGGGCGCCTTCGGCGCCATGGGCCGCCTGGCTCCGGATCTCTATGTGCACGACGCCGTGGTTCCGCGGCAGCACCTGCCCGAAGTGATCGCCAAGGTTTGCGCCATCTGCGACGCCCATGGGTTGCGCCTGGCCAACGTGTTCCACGCCGGCGACGGGAACCTCCACCCCAACATCTGTTTCGACCGCCGCGACGAGGACGAGCTTGCCCGGGTGATGGCCGCCGGCGAGGAGATCTTGCGCACCTGCGTCGAGGCCGGCGGCGTCATCACGGGAGAGCACGGGATCGGCTCCGAGAAGAAGGAGTATTTGCACCTGGTCTTTCGAGACGTCGATCTCGACCCGATGCTGCATCTGCGCGCGGTCTTCGACCCCGACCGGGTGTGCAACCCTGGCAAGATCTTCCCGACCACCCGCTTCTGTGCCGAATCGAACCCCAAGGCTCGTGGCTACGAGCGAGTGCCCTTCGCATGAAGCCGTCACAGCTCGAGGCCCTGCGTGGCGCACTCGGCGGCGACGCCCTCGAGGAGCACGCCGCGCTGCCGGTGGACGGGGTGGCCGTGGCAGCGACAATGCGTCCGCGCGACGGCGAGGCCCTGGGACGCGCTCTGGCGATTCTCTCGGAGCAGCGAGCCGGGGCGGTATTGCGTGGTGGTGGAAGCCGGCTCGAGCTCGGCAACCCACCGCGCGACCCACTGGTCTTTCTCTCCACCGAGGGTCTCGCTGGTGTGGACGTCTTCGAGCCCGGCGAGGGGGTGTGCCACGCCGGGGCCGGGACCCCGCTGGCCGAGCTACGCGCGAAGGTCGCGGCCGAGGGCTGGGAGCTGCCCATCGATCCGCCCGGCGAGGCCACGACCGTGGGCGGTGCGATCGCCTGCGCGGCGCTGGGCCCGCGGGCGCTGGGCTTCGGCGCGCTGCGCGACAGCGTGCTGGGTCTCGACGTGGCGCTGGCCAGCGGGCAGCGCACGCGTTGCGGCGGCCGTGTGGTGAAGAACGTGACCGGCTACGACCTGGTCAAGCTCTACACGGGCTCGCTCGGCAGTCTCGGCGTGATCGAGGCGGCCTGGCTGCGCCTGCGCCCCTTGCCCCGCAGCGTGCGCGTGCTGCAGGCGGAGCTTTCGGGCGAAACGGCCTGTGCGGAAGGCCTTGCCGCCGCGCGGTGGCCCAGCGCGCGCAGCGTGGCGCTGTGGCTCCGCGACGGCGCTGCCCCCAGCCTGGTCGTGGAGCTGGCCGGAGAGGCGCCCGCCGTGGCACGCGACGCGGAGGCGCTGGTGGACGCCTGCGCCGCAAGCGAGGCGTCCAGCGCCGCCATCGAGGCGGTCCGTTCGCTGCAGGGCGGCCTCGGCGCGGGCTCGCTGCGTTTCCGGATCGCGGCGCTGCCCTCGCGCCTGGCCTCGGTGGCGAAGCGGCTGCGCGGCGCCGGTGCGGAGCTGCTGATCTATCCGGGTGTCACGCTGGTCTACGCGGGATTGTCGCTGGCCGAGGGCGATGAGGCCGCCGTCTCGCGCGGCTTCGGCCTCGCGGCGGAAACCGCGCGCGAGGCGGGCGGCAGCTTCGTCGTCGAGGCGGCCCCTGCCTGGGCCAAGCGGGGCCGCGACGTCTTCGCCGCCGACGAGCGCACGCTGGCGCTGGCGCGCGCACTCAAAGAGCGCTTCGACCCGCTGGGCATCCTCAACGCGGGCCGCTTCCAGGGCTTCCTGTGACGCAGCCGGCCGCAGGGCCGCGCTGGCAGGAGATCGAGAAGCGCGCGCTCGACTGCGTGCACTGCGGGCTCTGCCTGAGCGCCTGTCCCACCTACATCGAGACCGGCCGGGAGACCTCGTCACCGCGCGGGCGCGTGTACCTGATGCGCGGTGTCGCCGAGGGGCGCCTGCCCCTGGCCGACGCACTCGAAGAGGAGGCCTATCTCTGTCTCGGCTGTCGCGCCTGCGAGACCGCCTGCCCGTCGGGGGTCGAATACGGCGCCATGCTGGAGCTGGTGCGGGCCGAGATCGAGGACGCGGGGCTGCGGCGCGGGCCCGCCCACGCCCTGGAGCGCTTCGCGCTGCGCCACGTCGTGCCCCGGCCGAAGCGATTGCGCCTGGGCATCGATCTGCTCGGCCTGGCGCAGCGCCTGCGTCTCGACCGGGCGCTGCTGCCGCTGCTTCCGAAGGGGCTGCGTCAGCTGCACGCCGGGCTTCCGGTGATCCCACCGCGCAACCAGCGGCGCCCGCTTGCGGCTCTGCATCCCGCCGTGGGCCAGCGTCGCGGGCGCGTCGGGCTACTGGTGGGCTGCGTCATGCCGGAGCTCTTTCCGGACGTGAACGCAGCCACGGCGCGGGTGCTGGCGCGAAACGGCTTCGAGGTGGTCGTCGCGGCCGGGCAGGGCTGCTGCGGAGCGCTCCAGGCCCACTCCGGCGACGAGGCGACGGCGCGCGCCCTGGCGCGGCGCAACGTCGCGGCCTTCGCCGAAGCCGGCGTCGATTGCGTGGTCTCCAACTCGGCGGGCTGCGGTGCCGCGCTGCGCGAGGCGGGGCGTTGGCTACCCGGTGAGGGCGAGACGCTGGCCGGGTCGGTGCGCGACGTCTGCGAGCTGCTCGACGCGGAGGGGCTGCGGCAGCCCGCAACGCGGCTGGAGCTCTCCGTGGCCTACGACGATCCCTGTCATCTGCTTCACGGGCAGCGGGTCTCCGACGCGCCGCGGCGTGTGCTCGCCGCGATCCCCGGCGTGACGCTCGTGTCCCACGAAGACCCGGGCAGCTGTTGCGGTGCGGCCGGCATCTACAACCTCACCCACCGCGAGATGTCGCGGGCGGTCCTCGCACGCAAGCTGGATTCCCTGGCCCGGGTCGATCCCGACGTGATCGCGTCGGGCAATCCCGGCTGCTTGATGCAGCTGCGTTCCGGCGCTGCCGAGCGCGGGCTGCGGGCGCGCGTGCTGCATCCGGTGAGTCTGCTCGACGAGGCTTACGGGGAGGCTCGCGCCTGAAGGCTAGAGCAGGCCCAGGCGCTTGAGCTTGTAGCGGAGCCCGGGGGGTGTCAGACCCAGCGCCAGTGCTGCCTGCCGGCGGTTTCCGCCACTGCGCTCCAGGGCGGCCTGGATGGCGGCGGTTTCGACCCGGTCCACCACCTGCTTGAGCGTGCCCTCGAGATCCAGGGCGGCAGCACCCGTTCCGAGCTTGCCGGGTTCGAGGTGCGCGCTGGTGATCGTGTCGCCCGGGGAGGCCAGCGCGATCGAGCGCTCGACGGCGTTGCGCAGCTCGCGCACGTTGCCCGGGAAATCGCGCTCCGAGATTGTCTCCAGGAAGTCGTCCGAAAGTGCGATGCGGCGTGCGCCTGCGGCACCGAACTCCTCGGCGAAGTGCTGGGCCAGGAAGGGGACGTCCACGCGTCGGCGCCGCAGCGGCGGCACGTAGAGGGTCACGGCGTTGAGGCGGTAGAAGAGATCGGCACGGAAGCGGCCGTTCTCGATCGCTGCCTCGACGTCGCGGTGCGTGGCCGAGATCACGCGCACATCGACGCGGATCGTCTGCGTGTCGCCCAGCGGCCGGACTTCCTTGGTCTCGAGCACCCGCAGCAGTTTCATCTGGAATGCCGGTGAGGTGTCGCCGATCTCGTCCAGGAAGATCGAGCCACCGTCGGCCTCCTCGAAGAGGCCTCGCTTGTCCCGGTGTGCGCCCGTGAACGAGCCCTGCTTGTGTCCGAAGAGCTCACTCTCCAGCAGGGAATCGGGCAGGGCGCCGCAGTTCACGGCCACGAAGGGCTTGTCGTGGCGCGGGCTCTGGTCATGGATGGCGCGCGCCACCAGCTCCTTGCCGGTGCCGGTCTCTCCCAGGATCAGCGCCGGAATCGGCGTGGGAGCGATCTGCCGCACCTGGTCGATCAGGTCGCGGATGGCGCCGCTCACCCCCAGCAGCGCCACCGCGGGGCGTTGGTTGGGCAGCGCGCCGCGGCCTGGAGTCGAAGAGGGGAGCGAACGGCGCACTGCGTAGCGCAGGGCCGCCGCCGGGGCGGGCAGGCTCAGCACCTGGGCGGGCGCGAGCTTTGCCAGCGCGGCCTCGGCCATCTCTTCGGGGGCCGAGTCGAGCACCACGGTGAGGGCGCGGCCCGCGGGCAGGCTCTTGAGGGCCGTCAGCGCCACCAGCGTGGCCTCATCGGTGGAGTCGTCGATGCCGACCACGGCCGCGGCGGCATCGAGCAGGCGGGCCGGGCTGGAGAGCTCGGCCACCGCCACTTCACGCACCGGCATCTCCGGCTCCAAGTTGCTCGTGAGCTGACGGCGCAGGCGCGCGGACCGCGCCACCGCCAGGACTCCCGGAACTCCCTCCGCGCCTGCCACGCGGCCCGTATCGACCAGTTGCGACCTGGCCCTTACGCCAATCCTGGCTGCCGGGGAGCGGGCTCTACTCGTAGAGCATCGCGTCCGGGGTCTTCTTGGGCGGCCGAATGCGCGGGAAGGCGCCGAGCGAGAGGGTGTGGATGTCGCCGCGCACCACGATGTCGAAGGGCAGGATCGACTCGCGTGTGCGCACCATTCCGTAGCGCTCGCGCACCCCGGTATAGGTGTACTGCGAGATGGCGCCCGGCCGATGGTCGACGTCCGAGGCCAGACCGAGCCGGCTGCGCTCGAAGTAGAGATCGCGGGCGGCGTTGGCGGCTACGTCGTTCAGCGGGTCGACCAGCATGTTGCGGTAGGCGATCTCCTCGACCAGCGACACCACGCGGGCCAGCTGCTCGCCCGGCAGCTCCTCCTTCACCCGCCGAGGGGGGTCCTTCTCGTTCCCGCTCTCCTCCAGGTAGGCGACTTCCACGACGCGCGCTCCCAGCAGGGTCACTCCGTGGGGGTGGAGCTCGGCGTTGATCGGGTCGTCATCCATCAGCTCGGGCCGGAGCCCCAGGCCTCGGGGGCCAGTGATCTCCGGGTTTTCCTCCAGGAAGCCACGGGAGAGTCGGATGCGCTGGGCAGTCACCTCCCCCGACTCGGTGCTCGCCAGCCGCCCGGCTACCCGCGCTGCGCGAGTACCCGGGTAGATCGCGCTCACGCGCCGGTACATGCCCAGACGCAGGCCAACGTTCGGCTCGTAGGTGGCGGCCTGCAGATACTGCTGGGCCGCCCGCTCGCGCATTTCGGCCAGCACCTGCAGGTCCGGATCGGGTTTGCCTTCTTCGAGCTCGAGCACGGAGATCCAGTTGCCGCGCTTGCGTTCGTAGCCCTGGAGCCAATCGCGGACGTCCTCCGAGCGGGGGTCCTCGGGGTTTCGCGCGAGGTGGCGACGCGCCGTGGTGGCCGTGACGCGGGCCGAGGGCAGCGACTTCGCCCAGGGCACGTTGATCAGCCGCATCGGTGTTCCCAGCATCGCCTCCGCGATGGAGGGCGCTGCCACCACCCAGTCCATCGGTCCCGGCAGCCCCAGGTCGTTCGGCCCCTTGAAGAAGGGGCCCAGGAAGATCCACGAAGCGCGATCGGTGCGGCCCCTGCGGCGCGCCTCGCTGAAGGCGCGCCAGGTGTTGATCTGCGGGTTGCTGATCAGGGTCGCGGCATGACGCGCCATGTTCGAGTGCTCGAAGTCGCGATCGGCCAGCTCGCCCAGCAGCTCCCACATGGCCGCTTCCTGCCCGGCCTCTCCCAGGGCCAGCGCCTTCGCGTAGAGCGCCTCGTCGGCGAGGGGCCCCGCCGGATCGGACTCGTAGAGGCGCTTGGCAGCCATGGCTACGTCGCCCCCCGGCGCCAGTAGCGCCACGGCCAACTCCCGCTGCTGCAGCGGCGCGACATCGCTCTGGACGGATTCGGCTGCGCCCAGGCTGCGACGTTGGTTCTCGCGGATGGCGAGCAGCCGAAGGGCTGCCTCCTCGCGTAGCTCTGAGGCCTCGCGGTCCTCCGGGACGTAGCGCAGGGCGCGGTCTGCATAGACCAGGGCGAGGCGGATCCTGTTGCTGGCGAGAGCCTTGCGCGCCACTCTCAGCGACCGCGCGCGTTGGTGCTGCGCCCACTTGTTTTGCGCGTCGAGGATGCGGGGCTCGAGCTGCTCGAGCTCGGGAGCCTCCGGGTTGCGCTGGGCGAACTCCTTCCAGTGCGCCAGGGCCTGGCGCCGCTGCAGGGCGAAGACCTCTTTCGTGTACATCTGCACGGCGTAGTTCACGAGCGAGCGACCGAGCCGGTACGGCGCCAGCTTCATCGTCATCAGCGACGAGCCGACGGGCTCGGCCACGGCGTTGAAGGCGCGGGCGAACTCGATCAGCTGGGCGTCGCGGATGCGATCGCTGGCGAGCTCCAGAGGAGCGTCGTCCTTGAAGATCTCGATGCGCTTGCGCAGGGCGGGGTCGAGATCGTCGCGGTCCAGCAGCTCCTCGCTTGCCCGCCGGTAGGTGCGCTTGTCGTCGAGGCTGGCATTGCGCAGGTCCAGGGCCACGGGGGTGAGGCCGGTGGGCGCCTGGCCCTCGGCCTCGAGTACGCGCTCGATGTTCTCCAGACGCCGGAGCGCGAGCTCCATTCCCCGGGCGTCGGAGACCAGGGCCGAGCGCGCGATCTCGGCGGTGGTGCGGTTCACCACGTCGGGCGGAGGCGGAGCGGTTCGTAGCGAGGGGTTGAAGGCCGAGCCGATGGGAGCGCCCGCCGGCCCATGGCAGCCGACGCCGAGGCAGAGCAGTGCGACGAGCGCAGCCAAGAGCAGCTGGCCGGAGAGCCGGATGCGGGCGCTAGCGGGTGAAGCGGTCACGATCCACCCTCAGTGCGAAGGCCAGGAAGGCCTCGAGCTTGCGCGAGGCTTCCAGCTTTTCCGGCCGCCCGTCCTGGTTTGCCACCACCTCGTAGAGGCGCGAGGTGGCATCGATCAACTCCTGGAAGCGCACCGGATCGAAGTACAGGCTCTCCGGGGGGTTCGCGTCGACGTACTCGACGGCCAGGTCTTCGTAGAGACCGGCCAGCGCCAGTACGTGACGGTTGCCGTTCTTGCTGTCGCCGTGGCGAACCACGAGGCGCTCGAGCTCCGCTGCTGCGCGGACGTCTCCGTCGGGGAGAATCTGCCGCAGGCCGACGAAATACTCCGCACGCGCTACGTCGGCGCGCTCGACCTCCTCCATCACCACGTAGACGTGATGGGTTCCGTCGGCCTGCTGCGCGACGGCCTCGAGCCGGCTGATGCGGCGCTCGAAGAGTGTGAGCATGCCGTCAGCATCTGTCTCGAGCCCTTCCTGCTCGGCCAGCTCGTCCAGACCCACGCCGATGGCGGTGGCGTCGTCCAGCGCCTGGCAAAGGTCTGCGCTGCGCAGGGCTTCCACGGCCAGCTCCGAGTCGAGGTCCGCGGCCAGGCTGTACTGCGCGCCGGCCAGCGGGTAGGCCTGGAGCCGCTCCAGGGCGCGCCCCTTCGCGAAGATCACCACTCCCTCCATGTGCGAGGCGTGCAGGGTCTCGCCGTGCAGGGTCTCGAGGCTCTCGAGGCGCAGCAGCGAGCTGCGGTAGACGTTGCGTCCAGTGAAATCCTGGGCAGGGGGAAAATGGTAGGTGTCGTCGGGGACGTGTCGCCGCAGCACGGTCACGACCTCGAGCACCCCCTCGCTGGGCTTGTAGCGGGGGTCCGGGCCGGGAGTGGTCTTGCAGGCCGTTACGGCGAGGGTCGCCAGGCCCGCCAGCAGCAGTGCGCCCCAGTGCAGCTTTCGCACCCCAGACATCGACACAGAGAGTACAGGAGGGGCGCAGCCTTATGATCCGAACGCAACGCCGCGGCTTGATTCCCCCCGGGGAATCGGTCAGGCCGAGGCGGCGGCCTGTCGCCTCGAGCGCGGACGTCGGCCGCCCCGGGCGGCCACGGCGTTGAGCAT
>Ga0255057_10000092_pt1 | contig 46912 bp, 41 predicted proteins | sample Cases_109_6_MG_FD_189022 | JGI IMG/M metagenome (GOLD analysis project Ga0255057, IMG submission 189022) | Seawater microbial communities from Amundsen Gulf, Northwest Territories, Canada - Cases_109_6 | ecosystem: Environmental > Aquatic > Marine > Gulf | place: Canada: Northwest Territories... | reverse complement strand
TGAAACACACTTACCCTCACCGCCTGCAGATGTGGGTGTCACACGAAACCATCTATCTGAGCGCACTCACCCAGACTGTCCAGCAGTTACCCGAACACCTGTGGAAGTCGTTGACATGGGATCAAGGCAAAGAAATGGCCCAACACGTCCGGTTCACCATCGACACCGGCGTCGACGTCTACTTCTGTGTTCCCAAGAGTCCATGGCAGCGAGGATCGAACGAGAACACCAACGGACTACTCCGCCAATACTTCCCGAAAGACACCGACATGAGTCTGCTCACCCAAGCCGACCTCGACCTCGCAGCCCACCAACTCAACGGGAGACCTCGACAAACCCTCGGATGGATGACACCATCAGAAAAACTCGCCGAAACGATGCAATGACCCCCTGAGACCGCAGGCATTATGTGCGGCCAGTCAGGTTGGGCCTGATGAGTTGTCAGGGTGGCCCTGACAGGGCGTGCATTGGCGGGAGGTTCAAAGCTTGGGGTGTTGCTTTTGCCGCGTCTTCTCTCTTATCCCGGGTTTGGTTTGACCTAACTCCGAGATGACGCGACCATTGAGGTCGTCTCCCCTTTTCTGTGAGGTTTTTGCATGGGTTCGTTGGTCAAGAAGCGTCGGAAGAAGATGTCGAAACACAAGTACCGCAAGCGTCTGAAGGCGAACAGACACAAGCGCAAGAAGTGATTCTGAGAGACCGGGCCTTCGGGCCCGGTCTTCTCTTTGCTAAAGGTTTGACGCTGCGGCGAGGATCAGCAGAGACAGGAGGAGGATCACCGCTTGCGTGGCCCCTCGGGTCTTCGGCGACTGATCGCTGCCCATCACGGAATGCCAGGTCGCCAGCATCGCCACTATCAACACCAGACCAACCTTGAGGATCAGGGTTTGCGACCAGTTGTCGGTGGCCAGGACTCCGCCTGTGATCACGAGCACACCGAGAGCGATCCAAGAAATGACGCCAAATCGTCTCGCCATCGCCTGGATGACAGCCCGGTCGTCGGTGGCCTTGCGGACAGCGGGTACCAGACCGCCCATGACGATCAGGCCACCGATCCATACGGCGGCGCCAAGGACATGTAGGTAGAAAACGACGGTTATTGCCCCATCGGTGAAGGTATTCGGCCCGTGGCTCAGCCGGCGCTTGAGCTCGAGATGTGCGGTGTCACTGGTTGCCCTGGTCGCGGAGGAAGTGTTCGATCTCGTCGACCAGACGGTCGGTACGTTCGATGTCGGCATCGGCGTCTTCCTCGAGTTGCCCGACGTAGCGGAGTAGTTCGTCATTGCCTTCGATCGCTTCATCCACTGTGGACAGAAAGTCACGGGAAGCTGTGGACAGATGCCCGATGTCGAGGTTGACTCCTATCAACTCGGCCGCCTTGACCGCCAGCGCCTCAGTGCCGGGTGGGTACTCCTGATTCGACAGGTAGTGGGGAACGGCGGCCCAAACAGAGATGACGTCGATCTCAAGGTTGTTCAGCGCTTGGTTGAGGACTCCGATGATGCCGGTTGGGCCCTCGTATCCGGATGGCAGAAGGTCGTGAAGTGTGATGGTGTCGGGGCGGTTTGCCGACCCAACCAGCGGCACCGGGAGCGTATGGGCCACTTGTCCGATGAATGCGCCCAGGGTGATGACGCGTTTCACGCCGAGTGTGTTGAGTGCTTCCACCAGTTCGTTGGTGAACTTCTTCCATTGGTAATGCGGTTCCTCGCCGAGAACGACAACCACGTCCTGGTCGCCCATTCGCAAGTGATGAAGTTCGTTGCGAGGCCACGAGATGCTTCGCGCACCGGTTGAATCGAGACTGACGTGGGGACGACGGACTTGAAAGTCGAAGTGCTCGTCAGGATCGACAGTCGCCAGCAGCTTGGCATCGAGGTGCTTGAGGAATGCCGCGGCGGCGAGACTCGCCGACTCGCCGGCATCACCCCAGCCTTCAAACGCGATAACTGCCATCGGCTCCCGTAGCACCGGTCGATGGATCCACTTCAGACTGGCCATTACTTCAACCTACACCCGGCCGGAGGTAATCGGCTCAGTCCCAGAAGGGCCTGAACCGTCTCAGCCGTAGGGCGTTGAGCACTACCGAAACCGAGGAAAACGCCATGGCTCCGGCGGCGATCGTCGGACTGAGCAGGCCAAGCGCGGCAAGGGGGATGGCTGCGGTGTTGTAGAGGAAGGCCCAGATCAGGTTTCCCTTGATCGTCGAGAACGTTGCCTGCGCCAGTTCCACTGCAGTTGGAGCAAGCCGAGGGTCGTCGTTGAGAAGGACTATGTCGCCTGCCTCGACCGCAACACCGGTTCCTGACCCCACTGCGAGTCCAAGGTCAGCCTGAGTGAGTGCTGGCGCGTCGTTCACGCCGTCACCAAAGAACGCGACCACCAAACCCTTGCCCTGAAGTTCGGCGACGTACTTCGCTTTCGTTTCTGGGGTGGCATGCGACGACACCTCTTTGATCCCGATACTTCTCGCCGCCCTTTCGGCCGCACCCTGATTGTCACCAGTGATCAGGGCAGTTGAGATCCCGATGGCATCGAGACGCTGAACGGCAGCCCGAGATTCCTCCCTTATGGAGTCGGAGACGGCAACCATCCCTCGTGTCTTTCCATCCCACCCGGCGATGAATGCCGTACGCCCTTCCTCTTGTTGTGAAGCCACAGCCTCGAGCCACGCCTCGTCCTCGGGATATCCCCGCTCCTCCAAGAACAACGGTGTTCCAGCAATGACTGCATGACCGTCAACCGTGCCAACCACACCCATGCCCGGCACCGACTCCAGGTCGAGAACCTGCTGCAACTCCACATCCGCCTCGTCGGCGGCAAGACCGACGGCGATGCCGATGGGATGGCCGGATGCGACCTCGATTGAACCGACGAGTTTGAGAAACTCGCCCTTCTCGGCGTCGGTTTCGATTGCCTTCGGCGTCATCACACCGGTAGTCAGTGTCCCGGTCTTGTCGAAGAGCAGCGTGTCGATGGTTCGGGCCCTTTCGAACACCTCGGCCTGTTTGAAAAGGATGCCTAACTCTGCTCCGCGCCCGGATCCCACCATTACGGCGGTTGGGGTGGCGAGTCCGAGAGCACAGGGGCAGGCAATAATCAGAACAGCCACACCAATCTGGACGGCCTGGCTGATGCTGTCACCAAAGAACAGCCAGAATCCGAAGACGAAGAGGGCGATGAGCAATACGGCCTGAACGAATCGGGCCGAGTAGGCGTCGGCCAGTCTCTGGATGGGAGCCTTCGAGCCTTGTGCCTCCTCGACCATCCGAACAATCCCGGACAACACGGTGTCCGATCCGACACGGGTCGCTTCGATTACGAGACGGCCGGCCTGGTTGACGGTTGCGCCTACCACGTCGTCGCCGGTTCCCTTAGACACAGGCAATGGCTCGCCGGTGAGCATCGACTCGTCGACGGTGCTGGCTCCTTCGATCACAGTGCCGTCGGTCGGGATACGGGCTCCAGGCAATATCACCAGCCGATCGCCGGGGATCACCTCGCTGATTGGGACACTGGTCTCACCACTGTCGGTGAGGAGAGTGGCTTCGGTTGCGCCAAGTTCGAGAAGGCGATGGACCGCACTGGAGGCACGACCCTTGGCTCTTGCCTCGAATACCTTCCCCAGAGTGATCAAGGTGATGATCATCCCCGAGGTCTCGAAGAAAACCGCACCATGAGATGGAAGTAGTGCCAGCGAATAGAAATACGCCGAGAGGGAGCCCAGCGAGATCAGAGTGTCCATGTTGGCGGTGCCCCGTTTGGCCAATTTCCACGCACGACGGTGGTATTGGGCACCGGCCCAGAAGACGACAGGTGTGACCAAGAGACCTTGGAGTATTGAGTTCCACAACTCGTGCGGGCCAAAGAGGTGAAGCAGCATTGCCGGTGCGGTGAACGCGAGCGCCACCCAGAAGCGACGTCGTTGGGCGCGTTCCTCATCGGAGTACATCTCCACGACGTCTCGTTGCTCGTGGTCGGCGTCGTGAGCAGTGAGGGTGTACCCAATCTTGTCGACGGCTGCCGCCAGATCGTTCTGGTTCACTCCTGAGCGGACGCGAGCCGCTGCCGAGGCACCGGCCAGATTGACCGAGGCGGTTTCCACGCCGTCCTGACGTGCGAGGGTGCGCTCGATTCTGACCGCGCAAGTTGCACAGGTCATCCCGTCGACGTCGAAGAGAACCGTTTCGGTTTCGACCGAACTGGTGTCAGCCGAAGCGTTAGCCGAAGACGGCGTAGCCCTGCTCCTCAATGGTGTTCTTGATGGCGGCGAGCTCAACAGCGTTGTCATCGAAGGCAACATCGATCGTGGCGTCGGAGATGGTCACCGCTACGGTCTCGACACCGGTCATGGCACCGACGGCCCCTTCGAGGCTGTTCTTGCAGTGGTCGCAATGCACTTCGGGCACCTGTAGCTGTATCTGGTTCATCTTTTCCTCTTGTTCTGGTCTAGTTCTGGTTGGCGATGGTCTGACAGCGATCGGGGTTGTTGCAAGTTGCCGGATCGAGCCGGCGAGCACTCATGATCATTTCCTGGAGTTGGTCTCTTGTCCTCTCCAGTTCGTTCAACTGGGTCTCCACATTGTCGAGGTGTGACTCGAGAAACTCGATGGTGTGCCCACAGGTCGATTCGCCCTCATCTTTCAAGTCGAGGATCCACTGGATCTCAGTGAGCGAGAGACCTGCGGTCTGGGCCTCGCGGATGAACCGAAGACGTGTCACCACACCGTCGTCGTAAGACCGATAGCCGTTTGGGGCGCGGACAGGGTCGGGTAAGACGCCGATGTCCTCGTAATAGCGGATTGTTTTGGTGGAGAGACCCGTCTGCTGTGCGACATCACCGATCTTCATGAAGACAAGTGTATACCAAAACCTTCTAGTTGGCTAGAAGGTTACGGTCCACCAAATGAGAACCCCGGTTGGTATGCCGGGGTTCTCGGGTTCTGGCGAGACGGGGGAGGGGGAGAGATCCTGTCCCGCCAGACTGTTGGTTCTAGATGCCGCCGCCTGAACGGTGTCCAGGGACGAATTCTGTTCAGCTAAGAACTAATTCATACCTCGTCCATGATCTTGCCTCGGACTCGCGGGAAGCGGATCGGTGCATGGGCGTGGCAGTACTCCGCCTTGTTGTATTGAGAAAGTCTTGTCTCACACCCCCGCTTGGCGCAGAGACGATCTGTGGCAAACCTCTTCGACGGACGTGTAACGCCCTTGATGGCTGCTCCTCTAACTGTGTCACTCATTTACATGGCCCTCCTGGGTTGGGCCGCTTCTATTGAAACGTTCATCGGCTTCAGGTGATTCCTGAGCCGGGATCGACTGCACTCCTTGACGGTGCACTCAAATTGTGCCACTTGGCTGGTTAAGCGGGGGTTAATGCGTCTCGAACTACGTTCCAGACATTGGAGTAATTCCTTCGGAATTCTCCTGAACCCTCGCTCCATGTTATTTATGACGATCGGAACCACTATTTGGTTCCCGAAATCCCCAGCTTGCGAAGGAACGCCTCGTTGTTCGGCTTTCTTCCCAAGAAATCTCTGAGCATTTCGTCCGGATCGACCGTTCCGCCCTTCTCGAGGACTGCGCGGCGGTAAGCCGTGCCTACCTCGGGGTTGGTGACACCTTCGTCCTCGAATTTCGAGAACATGTCGTCACCAAATACTTCCGACCACATGTAGCCGTAGTAACTGGAGTCATATCCTCCCATTAAATGACCGAAGGACGCAAGTGCATACGTTCCTTCGTGGGTTGGCATGAGCGAAATCTGCGACCCTTCTTCATGTATCTGATGGAGGTCGCGGTCAGGTCCGGAGTGCATTTCCTGATCCCACCACCCGTATTGCATCTGCCGAAGCTGAAAAAGCCCCTTGTTGAGGTTGCGCGCGGCGACCAGCTGATCGACAAGCTCGTCAGGAATCGGCTCGCCGGTTTCGAAGTGGCGTGCGAACCGTTTCAGTACGTCAGAGCGCCAGATCCAATGCTGCATGATTTGGCTGGGTGCCTCCACGAAGTCGCGCTCGACGTTGGTGCCTCCAAAACGTCCCAACTCGGTCCTCCCCAAGTTCTGGTGGAGGACATGACCAAATTCGTGAAAGAACGTTTCGACCTCTCCATGTTGCAGCAGTGACGGAGCGTCGTCGGTGGGTTTGGTGAAATTCGCCACCATCGCGCAAAGTGGGTTCTGGTACAGACCGTCTTCGAGACGTCTGCTCAGCAGCAGCGGAAATTCGGCGGCGTGGCCGTACTTACCCTCGCGAGGGAACAGATCCAGATAGAAGCGGGCGAGTTCTTCGCCACTTTCGACATCATCTATGGCGAAGAGCTGGACGTCCTGATGCCAGCGGTCGAAGTCTTTGATTTCGCGATAGCTGATTCCAAACATTTCTGACGTCAGCTCGAGCATTCCCTCTAGCACCTGGGGAAGCGGGAAGTATTTGGCTACTTCGAAGTTGTCCACCCCGTATTCGGTCCGTCGCTGTTGGGTGTCGTAGTAGCCCCAGTCCCAGACTTGTACAACTTTGTCGCCGGTGTCGGCCTCCAGGAGACCGGAGATCTCTGAGAGTTCCTGTTCACCCTTCTCGGTTAACGCTCCTCGCAAGCCCGCGTAAAACTCCTTGACCCGGTCGGGGCTCTTCGCCATCCGATCTTCGAGCCGATGATCGGACCATGTCGGCTGGTCGAACGCTTCGGCGATCTCTTGGCGGAGGACGACCGCCTCCTCGAGGATCTTTCCGTTCTCCTCGATCGAGACGGTGTTGAACTTGTAACGCAGTTCCTCGCGGTGGGGCCGACTCGAGGCGTTCTCCACAAACGGGATCAGGTGGGGGTAGGCGATTGTCACCTTGTATTTGCCGGTCTCCTCATCGATTTCGAGAGCGTCGATGAAGCTGTCAGGTAATCCGTCGAGCTCGTCGCGGGTTACCAGGATCTCATCGTCCCATTCGTCGATGTTCTGCTGGAATTGCACTCCGAGAGTCACCAAGCGTTCTGTCTTGTCCTTCACATCAGAGCGGATGGTGGTGTCAAGATCATGACCCGCCTTCCGCAAATCACGGAGAGTGAACTCGAGGAAACGTGCCTGCTCACCCACGAGGGCGCCGGCCTCCGCGGTGGAAGCGTATTCCTGCACCGCGTCGTTGAGGTCTTCCCGGAACATGATTTCGACGCCGAACTGACTGTTCTTCTCCTCGGCCTGTTTCCCTGCGTCACGCACGTCTTTATCGGGGTGGACGTATCCCATAAAGGCGAAATTGGTTTGGGAGTGGGCAAGGATGTCGGCGATACGATCGAGCGGACGCATGGTGTTCTCGAAGGTGCGCTGATGCTTGTGAGCGACGATCTCATCGAGAACCAACTGGGCCTCAGCAATGGCCTGGTCGGTTCCATCTTCGATCTGGGCAGGGGTGAGGGTTGAATATGACATGGGGGCAATCAGCGTAACGTCGTTGTACCGTCTCGGAAATGTGGTCTCTTTCACCAGGAATGCACCACCTCAATCACGGTTCGTTTGGAGCAGTGCCCCTCGAGGTGCAAGCTCGCCAGATCGAGTGGAGGGTTCGCTGGGAGGCGAACACCACTGGGTTCATCCTCAACGAATACACGGACGCTCTCGACGTGGCGCGTCAGGAGTTGGCGAACTTTGTCGGCGCGGCTCCGGCCGGTTTGGTCTTTGTCAGGAATGCCAGTCAGGGGGTGGCGTCCGTAATACGGACGATCGAGCCTCAGCTCAAGCCCGGTGACGAGATAGTTACAACCAACCAGGACTACAACGCGGTCCGTCAGACCCTGGAGTTCTCGGCCGCCACCCGCGGGACCCGGGTAGTCGTTGCGGAAGTGCCGTTTCCGATCGAGAGTCCGGACCAGGTCCTAAACAGTGTTCTCAATGCGATTACCGCCCGAACCCGTCTTGTCGTCATAGATCACATCGCCTCGCCGACCGGTTTGATCTTTCCGATCGAGGAGATTGTCTCGGAGGTGGATCCTGATGTTCCGGTGCTAGTCGATGGCGCCCACGGACCAGGTCAGGTTCCCTTGAGTCTCGATGCCCTCGGCGCCTCCTGGTACACCGGCAATCTGCACAAATGGGTGTGTGCTCCCAAAGGGTCAGGCTTTCTCCACGCCAGAGCCGACCGGATCGACGAGACGGTGCCCACTGTCATCTCACACGCATGGAACACGCCGATCGTGGATGGAGCCAGCCAATACCACGGTCTTTTCGACTGGGTGGGGACCGATGACATGACACCCTGGCTCACTGTGCCCGACGCCATCGGTGTTGTCGGACGAATGGAGTCTGGTGGCTGGCCTGCTGTGATGAAACGTAACCACGAGCTGGCACTGGAGGCTCGGCGGATCATTTGCGATGTGCTCGCGATCCAAGCGCCGGCCCCAGATGAGATGGTCGGGTCACTATTCGCGATCCGGCTGTTCGACCGAAGTGGAGAGGATCCAGGAGGACTGCTGTCTCCTTTGAATCAGGAGCTTTTGGACGCCGGCTTCGAGACGCTGGTGATGGTTTGGCCGGAATGGCCACATCAGATAATCCGGATTTCAGCCCACCTCTACAACGAGTTGGACGAATACCGCTTGATCGCTGACACTCTCAGCCAGATGGGGGGTTGAACAGAGCCTCAGCTTGATCCCTCGTGAGGGCCTGGTCAGTGTTGATGCCATGTCGCACCACTGCCGCGTTGATGCCCGTCTCTGGATCAGGAAGCTCCACCGGCGAATCGGAACCACCGAGCAGCGGAACTCCGGCGTCGAGCAGCGAGCGAAACGGGTAAGCCCTGCTCATCCGTTCTGGACCGAGTCTCTTCTCGAGCCAGGTCTCCTCGGAGGCCAAAAACGCCGGCTGCACTGACGCGGCGATCCCCATATCAGCCATTCGATCAATAGTCGGATTGGTCAGAATCGAAGCGTGTTCGACACGAAGCCTTGACGGGTCCGCTCCTTGACGGAGCAGTTGATCGTACACGTCTAGAACGGTGTCATTGGCTCGGTCGCCGATGGCATGGATCGCAACAATCCCGTCGAGATCGAGGGCCGCTTGACCCATCTCGGCGGCCTGAGCGAAGTCGAGTCGATCCGTGCCCATCGTGTCGGGTCGATCAGCGAACGGCGCATGCATTGCTGCGGTGTGGCCGCCGAGACTGCCATCGGCGAACTCCTTCCATCCGTGAAATCGGATCCGTCCCTCCGCTCGGTCGATCAGGTCTTTGGCTTCGGCGAGGTCGGTCGGGTGCGCTGCGATGACCAACACATCAATATCGATGGGGAGGTCGGGTGCCAGCCTCACCAGTGTCTCGACCTCGTTGCTGACGCCACACCAGACGGGCTCTCCCATTGAGACGATGCCAGTCACCGAGCCGATGCCCATCTTCGGCAGCCGGCTCAGCGCTGTGATGATTTCGGTGTCTGTGGGCGCCTCGATGTCGGGTGCCAGGGCATGGGAGACCACCCCCACAGCCGTTTCGCGGAGAATTCCGTTTGGCTTCCCGCTGGGGTCACGGTCGAAGCCGCCCCCGTCCGGGTCCGGAGTGTCGGCCGACAGACCAGCGATCTGCATGGCCTTGCTGTTGGCCACGGCGATGTGGCCGCAGTATCGGTAGAGGAGCACGGGTCGGTCCGAGATCACGTCGTCGATGTCGACTGCCGTCGGGAGTCGAGCCTCCCGGAGGGTTTCGTCGTTGAGACGTTGCCCGATGATGGGTCCTTCGACGTGTTCGCCTCGCTCTGAGACTCTGGACATGACTTCGTCGAGGCTGGCGGCATACATCAATTCGAGACCGTTGACCAACGACGCGTAGCCAAATGGGTGGAAGTGGTGGTCGTGATACATCAGCGAAGGTGTTCGGGCATGGTGTCGACCACGATGGCACGTAGGTCTTCGTGGACCTTGCCGTTGCTGCCGACAAAGGCGCGAGCTTCCAGCTGGTTGGTGGCTCCGGTTTCGTCAGTGAATGTCCCGCCGGCCTCAGCTATCAGGAGCAACCCCGCGGCGATGTCCCACGGTTTGATGCCGGCGGTCCCCCCGTGCTCCCAGTAGGCGTCAAAGCGACCACATGCGAGCCAGGCGAGGTCGAGGGCAGCCGCCCCGAAGCGCCGGGTTCCTCGCGAGCGCATCATCACCTGCTCCACCACCCTCAAATAGGCACCGGCATGGTTCTGCCGGTCGTAGGGGAAACCAGTGATGACGAGCGAATCGTCCAAACGGGCCGTGTTCGACACATGAATCGGTGCGCCGTTGAGCGATGCACCTTCACCCTCGACTGCTACGTACTCCTCGTTTCTGGCGACGTCGACGATTACGCCGACCAGCGGTCGACCGTCATCCCACAGAGCGATCGAAACTGCGACATGGGGAACGCGGTGCACGTAGTTGACAGTTCCGTCGAGTGGGTCAACGATCCAGACCCGCCCTTCGCTCCAACTCCCCCCTCCACCTTCCTCACCAAGAACCTCATCTTCTGGGAAGTGGATAGCGATCACCGCCCTTATTGCTTCCTCGGCATCACGGTCCACCTGGGTGACTGGATCAACCGCACCCTTGAGTTCCGTTTCGAGCGGCTGGAAGAACCCGGCCTTTACAAGGTCGGCGCCGGCCCTCGCGGCACGCACAGCTACCCAAACATCGCCTTCCCACATCTGCAGGACTCTATTTGTGCAATGCACACGCGCAACCCGATTCCTACCCTGCCGTCGGTGAAAGCGGTTCTTCTCGCTGCTGCGGGTGCGGTGGTTTCGGTCCTGGCCTTCCCGCCGTATGGGCCGGGTTGGCTCATCCTCGTTGGGACGACAGCCTTCCTCACGGCGCTTCGCCTGGCCGAAACGCGTAAGCAGGGGCTGGCTGTAGGCGCGGTCTATGGCTTCATCTTCTTTGGTTGGCTGCTGTCGTGGTTGGCCCAACTCGAGCTGATTGCCCTGATTCTGGTTCCTGTGGAGGCAGTATTTTTTGTCGTATACGGGTGGTGGCTGGTCAAATACAACAGGCGATCGCCCGGTGTCTGGCTGACGTTGGCGGTGGGTGGTTGGGCGTTGATGGAGCTGATTCGTTACCAATTCCCCACTGGTGGTTTCGAGTGGGGGGCGGTTGGTTATGCGTTGTCCGACGTAGAGATTCTCGCTGACCCGGCGCCGTTGATCGGCGGCAGCGGGCTGACGGTTCTTGTTGTGCTGGTATGTGGGTTGGGTGCCGTCCTACTTACCAAGCGATGGGAGCCTTCATTGTGGTGGGTGGTCGGATTGGTCGGCTTGGTGACCGTTCTCACCGTGGTGACGAGGGCGGATGTGGGCATTAGCTTTGACGGACCGATCGCAACAATTGTCCAGGGGTCGACACCATGTCCCTATGAGCATTGTCCCCCCAACGAACGTTTGGGCACATACCAACAGCATCTCGACCTGACCAAGACGCTGGAAGAGAATCCCCGGAGATGGCTGACGGTCTGGTCTGAGGGATCAACGGGTTCGACCAATGCAGATCCCGTGCTCAACCCCGAAGTTGGCGATGCGATCGGGGGCCAGGCACGCCGTCTCGATTCGTGGATGCTCGTCGGGAGCGATCGGCCTGTCAGCGAGACCGAGTGGGTCAACGTCAACGTCGTTTTTGATCACGATGGGAAGATCGTCGGCGAGTATAGAAAGCAGCACCCGGTCCCGTTTGGCGAGTACATCCCGTTGCGTCCACTATTCGAGTGGATACCAGCCCTCGACAGGGTGCCCCGTGACATGGTCCCGGGAGATGGGCCTGTGGTATTTGACACCGGAGATTTCAAGCTCGGGTCGGTGATCAGTTTCGAGGCAGCCTTCTCGAGGTACGCCCTCCAACATCGTCGAGCCGGTGCAGACGTGATTGCGGTGGCCACCAACGAGGCTTCTTACGGACCGGACGCCGCAACGTCGGACCAACTGATAGGAATGAGCCAGATGCGCTCGCGCGAACTAGGTGTGCCGGTGATACATGCCGCTGTCACTGGTAAGTCGACGATCATCGGCTCGCACCTCACCACCGGCCTTGGGACACGGGAGATATTCGAGGAGGGACACTTCATCGCCTCGCCCCGCACTATCTACTCCTACACCGGCAACCTCGTCATGTATCTCGCCGCCATCCTCGCGGTTCTCATGTGGTGGCGGACGCGCTCGCTGGTAGGTTCCGACGACCGAATTATCGAGGAGGAGTAGTTCATGTCACGGGCTTTGGAGAACTTGCTCCAAGAGAATCGCAAGTTCCCCCCCTCCGAGGCGTTCAGCTCTCAGGCCAACGCCAAGCCAGGTATTCACGACGAAGCAGCAGCCGATCCCATTGCCTTCTGGCAACGGCAGGGGCTCGATCGCATCACCTGGTTCAAAGAGCCAACGGAGGTTCTCGACGACTCCAACCCACCTTTTTACAAGTGGTTCAAAGACGGTGAGCTCAACCTCTCCTACAACTGCCTCGATCGTCATCTCGGAAGCCACGGAGACCAAGTCGCCTACCACTGGGTTGGTGAGCCCGGAGACACCCACACTCTCACCTATTCCGATCTCGCCAAGGAAGTCAATCGCTTCTCCAACGGTCTGAAGAGTCTTGGGCTCCAGAAAGGCGACCGGGTTGCCATCTACATGGGAATGATCCCGGAGCTGCCGATCGCGATGTTGGCCTGTGCCCGACTGGGTCTTGTCCATTCGGTGGTCTTCGGTGGCTTCTCCTCAGATGCTCTTTCCAGTCGGATTCTCGACTCCGATTGCCGCATCGTCATCACCCAGGATGGTGCCTGGCGCGGTGGAAACGTGGTGCCCCTCAAGGAGAACACCGACGTCGCTCTTGCTTCCACGCCTGACGTAACCCATGCCGTCGTGGTCAAACGCACCGACCATGGCGTCGAAATGACCGAAGGTCGTGACGTCTGGTGGCACGACCTGGTCGAAGGCCAGTCGGAAGACTGCGACGCAGTGGTGCTCAACGCCGAAGACCCGCTCTACATCCTCTACACGTCGGGCACTACCGGAAAGCCCAAGGGCATCGTTCACACCCAGGGCGGCTATCTGACTGGAATCACGACCACTCATTCATATGTCTTCGACATCAAGTCGGACAGTGATGTCTATTGGTGCGCGGCCGACATTGGTTGGGTCACCGGTCACAGCTACATCGTTTATGGGCCCCTCGCCAACCGAACTACCGGGGTCATGTACGAGGGCGCCCCGAATTTCCCAGAATTCGACCGGCTCTGGCAGATCATTGACGAATACAAGGTGACGATCTTTTACACCGCACCGACGGCGATTCGCGCCTTCATGAAGTGGGGCGATGAGCATGTCGACAAAAACGATCTCTCGAGCTTGCGGTTGATCGGCACAGTCGGAGAGCCCATCAACCCTGAGGCTTGGATCTGGTATCGCGAGCACATCGGCAAGGGAACCTGCCCCATCGTCGACACGTGGTGGCAAACCGAGACGGGTGCGATCATGATCACCCCCTTGCCCGGGGCGATCGCCACCAAGCCCGGTTCGGCCACCGTCCCGTTTCCGGGTATCGCTGCCGACGTGGTCGACGAGGAAGGCCAGTCTGTTCCACTAGGTGGCGGCGGATTCCTGACCATCACACAACCTTGGCCGTCGATGGCTCGGACCATCTACGGGGACGACCAGCGGTTTATCGACACCTATTGGACCAGGTTCCCGGGGAGCTATTTCCCCGGCGATGGTTGCAAACGCGACGAAGACGGCTACTTCTGGTTGCTGGGTCGTGTTGACGACATCATGTTGATATCGGGTCACAACATCTCTACTACCGAGGTGGAGTCGGCGTTGGTCAGTCATCCGACGGTTGCTGAAGCAGCCGTCGTCGGTCGCAAGGACGAGTTGACGGGTCAGGCGATTGCTGCATTTGTGACGCTTCGAGGATCCACAACCGGGGATGATGCGTTGATCGACGAACTTCGAGAGCATGTCGCGGACTCGATCGGCCGCATTGCGAAGCCGCAGTCAATCGTATTCACGGGAGACCTTCCCAAGACGAGATCAGGAAAGATCATGCGACGTCTACTCAAAGACATCTCGGAACATCGTCAGCTAGGCGATGTGACCACTCTCGCCAATGCCGAGATCGTCGCCGAGATAGCCGAAAAGGCCGAAACCTCGAGCGAGGATTGAATTCAGAGAGAAACAGCCACAACCACCCAGAGCAGAGCGATGACCGAGCCACCGGCCAATTCGATGCCCGTTGCGTGGACGATCGCTTTCAAAGCAGCCTTGGTTGACGACCATGCTTGGGCTTGACCCACTCGCCCAAGAGCGAGAACATATATCGCCAAGACAAATCCAATCGGCGCTCCGACCACGGGAATGACGAAAAATCCGGCGATTGCCACCAGGCCGGCGACCATCAGGTGAACAGTGGGGACCCCAGACTCCTTGAGTCGGCGCCCGGGTCTTTGATACTTGAGGAAGGTGGTGGCTCCGGCCACTACCAGGCTGACTGCGAAAAGGAGCCAACCGACCGTGCTCCCATCGGCCCATGCCCACACGGCGATGGTTCCGACCTGGATCGCAAGACCGGGGAGAAAGACGAGCACAATGCCGATCCATCCGACCATGATGCCCAACGCCGCCAGGACGTCGTGGAGTTCCACCTGTCGCTGCTCAGCCCAGACTTTCCGCCAGGGCTCCCACTGCGCGTGATGCTTCGTTGAGGATCGGATCACCGTGGCCAAAGAGGGCGACGTCGTAGTCAAACCCAGCCAATTTTCCGACCGATGCGTTGGCCAGATCCATATCTTGGCTGAACTGCTCGTTGGCACCGGCCACCCCACCGCCGGCACCATTGAGGGCATCACCCGTAACCAGAACCCCGCTGACCCGGTCGAGCACAGAAATGTGGCCGGGGGTGTGGCCCGGCGTCTCGATGATCTCCAAATCGAACACCAAATCACCGTCACCGACGACGTTCCCCTTCGACGTAGCGTTGATGGTTCCGATGTCTCCCGCTCCGGCGTACCAAGGAGCGTCAGCCGTTCGGACCATCACCCCTTGGAGGCTGCCCTGGTGGTCCGGGTGATTGTGGGTAACGATAACGTGGCCCACCGAATCCCACCCGAGTCCGATCTCACCGAGCGCGGCAAGAATTTGGCCTTCACTGTTGGTGACACCGGTATCGACAAGTGCCGCCACGCCGTTGCGGTAGAGGATGTAAGCGGAAACAAAACCGAGGTTGGCTCTTTGCCAGCCGGACGAACTGACTGCTTGAGTCGAAGTGGTTGTGCTGGCGTCAGCCGATGAGACGGGGGTTGTGGTTGTGCTCGCGTCAGCCGATGAGACGGCGGTTGTGTTTGGTTCGCCAGTGGAATCAGTGGTTGTGGGTTCCTCCGCGCCGTCGTCTGAGCAAGCCGCTACACCTAACACCATGATGGCGAGACCCGCCTTGCCCATATCGTGCAGCAGCATCCGACGAGTTCGTAGTGGCTGTGGGCTCATGGCCTCAGGCTAGATCGTCGGCACGAACTGTCGCAGTGCGCCTAGGTTTCCCGGCATGGCCACGAAGATCATCCTCCCGGAAGCCGAGCTTCCGACGCATTGGTACAACATCGTCCCCGACTTGCCTACCCCACCGCCACCGGTTCTCCATCCGGGCACCCATGAGCCGATCGGTCCCGACGATCTCGCTCCGCTATTCCCGATGGATTTGATCCTTCAGGAAGTGTCAACCGACAGCTACATCGAAATCCCCGAGGAGATCCGCGAAATCTACCGAATGTGGCGCCCTTCGCCCCTATATCGAGCTCACGGCCTCGAGAAGCTGATCGGCGGCCCGGCCCGGATCTATTACAAGTACGAAGGCGTCAGCCCGGTCGGGTCCCATAAGCCCAACACGGCTGTCGCCCAGGCCTATTACAACGCCAAAGCCGGGGTCAAGAAGCTCTCAACCGAAACCGGCGCCGGGCAATGGGGTTCTGCTCTGGCATTTGCGTGTGCGCTGTTCGGGTTGGAGTGCGAGGTCTACATGGTGCGGGCCTCCTATGAGCAGAAGCCATATCGCAAGGCCCTTGTCGAGACCTTTGGCGCAACCATCTATCCGTCCCCGTCAAGCAATACCAACTATGGACGATCGGTCCTCGAATCTGATCCTGATACGCCGGGGAGCTTGGGTATCGCCATTTCCGAGGCCGTCGAAGTTGCCGCCACCAATGACGACGTCAAGTATTCGCTTGGCTCAGTACTCAATCATGTGCTCATGCATCAGACGGTGATAGGCGAGGAAGCCCTCAAGCAAATGGCCATGGTCGACGAGACTCCAGACGTCATTATCGGCTGCGCCGGAGGCGGCTCCAATTTCTCGGGTCTTGTTTTCCCGTTCGTCAGGGAGAAGTTGGCCGGAAAAATGGATCCGGTGATTAGGGCCGTGGAACCGGCCGCTGCACCATCGCTGACCCGCGGCAGTTACCAGTTCGACTTCGGTGACACCGGTCAGATGACTCCGTTGGTCAAGATGCACACCCTTGGACATCCATTTGTGCCGGATCCAATCCACGCCGGTGGGCTCCGATATCACGGGATGGCTCCCCTGGTCTCACATCTCCAGGAACTGGGCTTAATCGAGTCGAAATCACTCCATCAGAACCAGACGTTCGCCAAGGCCGTGGAGTTTGCACGGGTCGAGGGAATCATCCCCGGACCGGAGCCAACCCATGCGGTGGCCGAGGCAATGCTCGAAGCGGAGAAGGCCAAGGAATCGGGCGAGGAAAAGGTGATTCTCTTCAACCTGAGCGGACATGGACACTTCGACATGGGGTCCTATCAGGCGTACTTCGACGGGGATCTCGTCGACTATGAGCACCCGCAGGAGCGGATCGACGAAGCGATGGCCAAGGTCCCGGTGGTGACTGGCGTTTAGAACGCCGCTCATCGTGACGAAGCTGAGCAGATAGCGACCGGGTTCGAGACCGGATACGGGTCGTAGTAGCTGAGGTTTGCGTTGGTTTCCCGTTTAGGGGGTCTGCTCCCAGGATGTGAGGCCCTCATCAACGAGCTCGATCGCCCATTCCAGCTCCTCATGTGTGGTGATGAGCGGCGGAATGAAGCGGAGCACGTTCCCGTCCGGCCCGCACTCGATGATTATCAATTCACGGGCGAAGGCGTGGGCCGCAACATGTTTGAACGCCTTGGCGTCGGGCACGCGCGTGTCGCGATCCTCAACAAATTCGACACCAATCATGAGACCAAGTCCCCGGATGTCGCCGATCGTCTCGTGACGGTCAGCCAGCTCGTGGAATCGCTCAAACGACTCCTTAGAGAGCTCGCGGGCATGTGGAAGGAGTTCCTCCATTGTTTCCACTACTGCCACTGAAGCTGCCGCGGCTACCGGGTTGCCTCCGAACGTGGTTCCGTGTGAACCGGCTGGCCAAGAATCAATCAGCTCTGCCGAGGCGCCGTACGCCGAGAGCGGGAAGCCATTGGCTATGCCCTTCCCCATCGCAATGATGTCAGGCTTCGCGTCAAAATGGTCGGTCGCGAACCACTCGGCGGTGCGCCCAAATCCGCTCTGGACTTCGTCATAGATCAACAGGATGCCGTGCTCATCGGCAATCGCTCTCAACTCGTCGAGGAATCGTGGCGGAGCCGGGATGTACCCGCCTTCGCCCTGGACGGGTTCGACCAGAAATGCCGCAATGTTCTTGGGGGACACGACATGTTTGAACATCAAGCGAAGTTCGCCTATTGAAAGGTCGACCGCGTCGTCAATATCCATCCCCCATCGGTAAGCGTGCGGGAATGGTGTTACAAACACCGATCCGAGGACCGGGTGATAGCCATCCCGGTATTTGGCATTCGAGGTTGTGTAGGCAACCGAGCCCATGGTGCGCCCATGAAACGCACCTCGGAAGGCCACGATTCCTTGACGACCGGTGGTGTGTTTCGCCAGTTTCACCGTGGCCTCAACGGCTTCGGCGCCCGAGTTGGCGAAGCCAAACTTCTCGATAGTGGAAGGGGTGATTTCTCTGAGCTTCTCGCCGGCCCTCACCACCGATTCGTAGCGAACGATCATCCCCGAGTGAATCAGATGGTCGAGTTGAGTCTTGGCGGCTTCTACCACAGCCGGATGACGATGCCCGAGGTTGGTGACCGCTGTGCCGCATGCAAAGTCGGCCCAACGATTGCCGTCCGGGTCAGTTATCCAGAGACCCTCGGCCGATACGGCGTTGATGGCGGTGTTGAATCCGATGACCGGGGCGAGAACGTCGTTGTGACGTGCGAGAAGATCTGACATAAGACGTCAAAGACTAACTAACCCGGGTACGGATCTTTCAGGGTCCGTACCCGCGACGCCTCAAAAGGAGTTCTTCCCCAGCATCGGATTTGTGGCTATTTGTCCCTGACCGCCAGCCAGATGGCGCCGAGACCGTCGATGAGCAGCAGAACCGCGAAGAGAGTTACCACTAACGATGCCGAATCTGACGGGTTGAAGAGGAAGAGCAGACCGATGGCAACACTCACCAAGCCAAACAACAATGCTCCGAATCCCCCGCCTCGGAATGAGCCGATTATGGCCGAGATCCCAATCAGAAGACCGATGATCCCAAGGAAGATGGCTAGGGCCGAGCCGAGAAAGGTGGCGCTATCGATCGGGTTGGCCAAAACAACAATGCCGGCAGTCAGACCGAGGATCCCCAGAATCACCTTCCAGACCCAATCCTCACGATCTATGAACACCGAGAAGAGCATGAACGCCCCCTGGATCAACCACCACAGCCCAAGGAGAATTGCCAGTAGCCCTATGGCCTCTTCGCGACGAATCAGGAGAATGATCCCGAATATCGCTGCGGTGAGACCTCCGAGCAGGAAGGCATAATTGATTGTGCGGTCTGTGCCCGCTTCCGTTGTCATTTGTTCTCCTTTATGGCCTGTTACCGACGTACAAGTTGCCGCCAGCCGTCTTAGCATGCTCGACTTGGTCGGGGTTCTCTTAGACCGCGGAACAATCGCAAAGGTTGCGACTTCGTTGCGCGTTCTGGCCAAATGACGCTGATGACTCGGTGACACCGCGGCATCAATTGAGCGACACACCACTGGCGCGCCATAATCTGCCGCGATGATCGACCTGACCCAGAACGAGGAGACCCTTCGCGCCGCCATCGGGCGAGCAAAGGAACGCAGCATCGTGGTCCCGACATTCGCCCAAATGCGGGACCCGGAGTTGATCCCTGCTGAAGCCAAGGACTCGTTGAAAGATGTGGGTCTTTGGGATCTCGATCCACTCAATCTGTTCCGGATTTCTTGGCACAACGAGCCGGTTGTCCACGGAGGAGGGTTCGGGGACGTCAACGCCGTCGAATGGCCATCAGAACTGACGGGAGTATCCGCCAGGATCATCAGTCTCGTCGGCAAATGGTTTCCCACCGGTGCCCACAAGGTTGGCGCTGCTTTCGGGTGTCTTGCTCCAAGACTGGTCACGGGGCAATTCGACCCAACAAGACAGAAGGCCGTTTGGCCATCAACCGGCAACTACTGCCGCGGTGGCGCCTACGACTCGGCGTTACTGGGATGTGAATCGATCGCAATCCTTCCCGAAGGAATGAGCAGGGAGCGGTTCGAGTGGCTGGAGACCGTTGCCGGGGAGATCATCAAAACGCCTGGCTCAGAGTCCAACGTGAAGGAAATCTTTGACAAATGCAAAGAGTTGGAGGCGTCGGGTGAAGACCTGATGATCTTCAACCAGTTCGACGAATACGGAAATTACCTGTGGCACTACACGGTCACCGGGCCGGCTATGGCGGAGGTTCTGGCGGGTGCCCTCAATGAAGGCGACCGCTTCTTTGGTTTGAGTGTGACCACCGGATCGGCTGGGACGATCGCCGCCGGCGACTATTTGAAGTCACTTTTCCCTGGGTCGAAGATCGCCGCCGGTGAGGCAGTCCAGTGCCCGACCATGCTCTACAACGGATTTGGCGAACACCGGATCGAAGGCATCGGTGATAAGCACATTCCCTGGGTGCACAACGTCAGAAACACCGATTTCGTGGTCGGTCTCGACGACGAGGCAAGTGTCGACCTCCTTCGCTTGTTCAACGAACCCGCCGGCATCGACTTTCTCATCGATCAGGGAGTCAAGGCCGCCATTGTCGAGCAGTTTCCGCTGCTTGGTATTTCCGGTATTGCGAATCTGCTGTCGGCCATCAAGCTGGCCAAGCACCAGGAGCTCGATGGCCACGATGTTGTCTTGACCGTCGCCACTGATTCGCTGGAGATGTATCAGAGTCGACTCACCGAGATGACCCTCGATCGAGGTGAGCTCACCAAACTCGACGCTGCTGGATCCTTCCATCGCTATCTGATGGGGGCGGGTACCGACCATGTTCACGAGCTCGGGTATTGGGATCGCAAGCGAATCCACAACCTCAAGTACTACACCTGGGTCGAACAGCAGGGCAAGACCGCCGAGGCGTTGGATGCCCAGTGGTATGACCGGGACCACTGGACTCTGGTTCAAGAGCTGGCAGACCCGATCGACGAGCTGATCGACGTCTTCAACACTGAGGTGGCCGCGCTCCAAACGTGAGAGTTGCAGGGGCGGGTGGGTTTATGAATTGTTAAGCTGCCGACCTCGCGAGACGATTGGCGATGAACCGATGTCTGAGAACGCCAGTGAAGGCAATATCTGTGTGGCTGAATTCACTATTGAGCCCTTTGAGGAGGGCAATCCCGGTCCGCATGTGACCGAGGCCTTGGCTGCGGTCGAGAAGACCGGTCTCGAAGTGAATATGGGTCCATTTGGAACCAGTGTCGACGGCACATCGAGAGACGTTCTCGAGGCCGTCGGTGCGGCTCTCGCCGCTTGTCTTTCCGAGGGCGCCACCCGGGTGACCGTCACGATCACTCAACCCGACATGTCCGAGCCGCTGGTGGAAAGACACCCGGTACTGCAAGCTCTTCTCCCAGTCCTCGAGGCAGTAGGAGCCGAACCGATTGCCCCTGAGCGTCTTACCCATCTCGATGTGCCCATCGAGTGGGAGGGCGAGGTAATCGGAGGCATTCGTCTGCAATCGCTGGAGGGAGCGGTGCGGCGAATGGTCGATCAGATCACGTCAGAGTTGGACCGTGACCTCGTCGAGTTGAGTCGGGAGGAGAAGCAGCAGGTTGTCCGGGCGTTGAATGACAGGGGAGCCTTTGCTCTGCGGGGTGCGGTTGAGGAGGTGGCCGATCTCATGGGGGTGAGCCGAATCACCATCTACAACTACCTCAACGCGACCCGGGGTGGGTCGAGTGAAGCGGTAGATGTTGCCAGTTGACATTCTGTTAAGACATCGGCACGATTGATCTTGGTCTTCATGCGACAGCAGCGGGAGAACACGTCATGATCGCAAACACGCCCGGCCTGGTCTGTGCTCACCACCACCTCTACTCGACGCTGGCGCGGGGGATGCCGCCGCCACCAAAGACGGCTACTTCGTTCCAGGAGGTTCTCGAACAAGTCTGGTGGCGTCTCGACGTAGCTCTCGACCTGGAGATGATCAGGTGGTCGGCCATGCTTGGCTCCCTCGAGGCACTTGAAAGCGGTACCACGGCGATAGTTGACCATCACGAGTCACCAAACGCCATCGAAGGATCGCTCGACGTCATTGCCGAGGCTTGTGGCGAAGTTGGGGTGCGTGTTCTTTGCGCATACGGGATCACCGATCGTCATGGTGAAGACGGTGCCCGCCGCGGTCTCGAGGAGAACCAGCGGTTCATCAAGGCCGGTGGTCGAGGTTATGTCGGTATTCATGCCGCCTTCACCTGCTCCGATGACTCGCTTCGCTCCGCCGCCGGGTTAGCGGCCGATCTCGACACGGGTGTCCACATCCACGTTGCCGAGGGGGTAGACGACGTCGAGGCGCCGAGCAGGCTGGAAGGACTCACCCGCGACGATTGGCTGCTGGCCCACGGAGTGCACCTGCCTACTGATCACAGTCTCAAAGGAACCATTCTTCACAATCCCCGCTCCAACCTGAACAATGCGGTGGGATACGCCAACCCGGTCCGTTTCTCCAATCCAGTCGCCTTAGGCACCGATGGCATCGGGGCCAATGTGATCGAATCGTTTCGTCTGGCTTACGTCATGCAGCGCTCGGTTGATGTCAGCTGTGGCCCAGACGACGCATGGTCTTGGCTGGAGAATGGCTGGGAGATCATGCCCGAGGCCAGAAACGACAGGGTGACGTGGTCATATGACCCCATGGACCCCTGGCATCTTGCCTTCACACCGGGAGTGACTCCTGTGGAGGTGAAGCTGGACGATGAGGTGGTCTATGCCGACGGCGAGCCCACCCGTGTCGATGCCGCTGAGGTGCGAGCGAAAGCGGCCGAACAAGCGAAGCGGCTTCACGCCAGGTTGTAGGGATGTCCGACCGTTTCCAGCCGATCACGATGGAACAGTTGACCGACTGGGTGTTCATCGAGCTGGAAGAGAAGGATTCGCTATTCAACGTGCCGCGGTCGGGTTTCTTTGTCCCAAGCCGGGACGATCCGTTTCGTGTCACAAAATACGGGGTCGAGATGGACACCCCTTTCGGGGTGGCTGCCGGACCTCACAGTCAGATGGCACAGAACATCATCGTCTCGTGGCTGGTCGGTGGTCGCTTCCTCGAGCTGAAGACCATTCAGACCCTCGATGAGCTGGAAATATCCAAGCCGTGCATTGAGATCGAGGATGAGGGCTACAACGTTGAGTGGTCTCAGGAGTTAAGGGTCTATCAGTCCTTCGACGAGTATTTGCGGGCATGGGTTCTGATCCACGCCCTCCACCACAAGTTTGGTTGGCCTGGCGACACCCCGGGAATGATCTTCAACATGAGCGTTGGCTACAACCTCGAAGGGATGCTGGAGCCCAACGTTCAGTGGTTCTTCGACATCATGGACGATGCTTCCCAATATCTGCCTGGCTACATCGACATCGTCGCTGAGCATTATCCCGAAATCAGAGACATCGAAGTACCGAGCCGACTCTCCGACTCGATCACCCTTTCGACCATGCACGGTTGCCCACCCGACGAGATCGAGAGGATCTGCACTTATCTCTTGGAGGATCGCCACCTCAACACTTCGGTCAAACTCAATCCGACCCTGCTCGGCGCCGATCCAGTTCGGGAGATTGTCAACATCGACCTCGGGTTCGACGACATTCCAATCCCAGACGAGGCATTCGGACACGACCTGATGTATGTCGACGCGGTGCCGATGCTGCACAACCTGCATCGTCTCGCGGGTGAGGTCGGTGTGACCTTCGGAGTGAAGCTGACCAACACACTCGAGGTCAACAACTGGCGTGACTCCTTCGCCGACGACGACATGATGTACTTGTCGGGTCGCTCACTGTTTCCGGTCACTGTCAACCTTGCTTCCAAGATTCGCGAAGACTTTGGCGACAAGTTGTTGATGTCTTTCGCCGGTGGCGCCGACTGCTTCAACGTTGCCGACCTGCTGCGCTCCGGAATGGCCAGCGTCACCGTTTGTTCTGACCTTCTCAAGACTGGTGGTTATCTACGGATGCTCCAGTACACCGAAAACCTCACTACGGAGATGGGAAACGTCGGGGCATCCGACCTTCGGGACTACACCATCAAAACAGCGGGGTTGGATGACGACGATTCTGAGTCACTTCTCGAGGCGGACCTCGATTCGGACCTCGAGGCGGACCTCGAAGCGGCGACCATGATCAATCTTCGCCAACTGGCCAACGATGTTCGGAGTGATTGGCGATACCAGAAGAACTCATTTCGCACTGATCATTCCAAGACGCCACGAAAACTGAGCTACTTCGACTGTATTGAGGCGCCTTGTCTCGATGAGTGTCCCGTCGACCAGAAGGTCCCCCAATACATGAACGCCGTTAGGGACGGGAGGCTTCTCGACGCTGTTGCTCTGACTCGGGAGGACAACCCGATCCCTTCGATCCTGGGTCGGGTGTGTGATCACCTGTGTGAGAACACATGTGTTCGGACCCACCTCGATGAGCCGTTGGCGATCCGTCAGATTAAGCGATTCATCATGGACCAGGAGGCCCAACCGGTGATGTTGATAGCGAATCCGAAGACGCGGGCCAAGGTTGCGATCGTCGGTGCCGGTCCGGCCGGAATATCGGCAGCTCATGAACTCGCCTACTCCGGGTTCGGCGTCACGGTCTTTGAAGCTCACCCTTACGCCGGGGGCATGGTGGGTGGGACGATCCCGACCTATCGTCTTCCCCAGCACGAGATCGACAGCGATATGGAGGTCCTCGCGCAGTTGGGAGTGGACGTCAGATATGACCAGAAGGCTGGTGTTGACTTCACCCTCGAGGAGCTTCGTGCAGACGGATACGTCTCGGTGTTTATCGCGGTGGGTGCACAGCTCGCCAAGAAGCTCGACCTCGACGGCGAGGAGGCCGACGGGATTCTCGACGGGATAACCTTTCTCAGAAGTGTGCGGGAGGGACACCCGATTCCGATCGGGCCACGAGTTGGTGTCATCGGTGCCGGGGATACGGCGATGGACTGTGTTCGCTCTGCGGTTCGGGTCGGTGCCAGTGAGGTCAATCTGATCTACCGACGAACCATTGATCAGATGCCCGCCGACCCCGAAGAGATTCACGCCAGTGTCGAAGAGGGTGTCAAGGTGGTGGAACTGGCCAGACCCGTGGCCCTAAACATCGAATCTGGCGCTCTCAACGGATTGGTTTGCGTTCGCAACGAGTATCGGGGTGAACGGGACTCATCGAAGCGGAAGATCCCGTTTGAAGTTCCCGGCTCCGAATTCGAGCTCGAGCTGGACACACTGCTATTGGCGATAAGTCAACACTCGATTCTCGACTTCTTCGGTGACGAAACTCCCAAGTTGAACAAGTGGGGATACATCGCCGTCGATCCGGAGACCCAGGAGTCGTCCCTCGCCGGCGTGTACGCCGGTGGGGATGTGGCAGCAGACGGCCCATCGTCGATCGTCGAGGCTGCGGCCGACGGCAAGTCAGTCGCTGCCGCCATTGCCAAAGCCCATGGCAAGGTTCGCCAGCTTCCCCAACCTGAAGATCGTCCGGTCGATCTGGCTGACATGATGCTCCGGCGTGGCCGTCGACAGTATCGAACACCCATCCAGCACACCCCGGTGGACCAGCGTCAGGGATTCGATGAGACGATCCTCAGCTACACGGCCGAGCAGGCCAAACAAGAGGCAGGTCGCTGTCTCGACTGCCACGAGGTCTGCAGTCTGTGTGTCGGAGTGTGCCCCAACATGGCGTTGCTCACATACGAATCCGAGTCGGTGCGTGCCCAACTTCCCGAGCTCTTGGTGGGGCCCAATGGTGTCGAGACCGTGGGGACCAGGTGGTTTTCCGCCGACCAGGCTTTCCAGATAGCGGTGTTGAGTGACTTCTGCAACGAGTGCGGAAACTGCGTCACCGCTTGTCCGACGTCCGGTGAGCCATATGTCGACAAGCCGCGTCTCTATCTCAACCGGGAGGAATTCGAGGCGGAGAGTGACAACGCCTTCATGATGTTCTCCGACACCTCAATCGAGTCGAGGGTAGATGGGGAGACCCATCATCTCGTTCTCAATGGCGCCATTCAATACACAACTCCTTCGATCGTCGTCCATCTTGACCCGGAGACCCTGGAGTTGATCGAGGCGACTCCACAGGAGGGTGCCAACGGGGCGACTATTTCCCTTGAGCCGGCCGCGACGATGTTCACCATCATGAAGGGTCTTCAGGGCTCAATGCCGCATCTGCCACTGATGCCGGTCGGTGACACGGCGGGAACGATGGTCGGACACCCTGGCTACGACGAATAGACAGGAGAGCCATGCCACTTCGGAACAGGGTTGACCCTTGGGGCGATCTTCACGCCGTTGAGGCGCGTGGTCTCTTCACCGGAAACCGGGGTTGTCTGGTTGATGGCAAGGGACAGTTGACACGGCATCACAACGGATCACTTTGGATCACCTGTCGGACCGAGTTCCGTGATTGGAAACATCCTCTGAATGCACCGAGGTCCTGGACCCCTTTGTTCTTTCTGGATGATGCGGCGGCGCTGGCGGCGGGGCATCGACCATGTGGGCTCTGTCGTCGAGACGTCTACCTCGCCTTTCGTGATGCCGTCACCTGTTCAACCGACTCCGACGAATCCCTGTTGGCGGTGGAGCTCAATCGACGACTTGCCCATGAGCGCTATCGACGCGGCCGAGGAGTGTCTCGAGCACGAGATCGAATCCTTTGGACCGCAGACCTTGATTCCCTACCGACCGGGACGGTTGTTGTCAGTCCGTCAAACGGCGAGCCTCAGCTGGTCACGGACCACCATTTGCAGGCTTTCACATTCGACGGCTGGGGTCCACCGAACCCACGTCCTCGGGGCGTAACGGTGAAGATCCTCACGCCGCCAACCTCGGTGGCGGCGCTCAACAATGGTTTCGTCCCTCAGATTCACTCGTCTGCCGTGGTCTGCTGAAAGAAACAGCACTGCCAGGTCTCGTTGGTACGACGCCAGACGGAGACGACCCACCGGTTGGGAGGTTCAATCAGCTCGCCTTGCAACCTCCCGTTGAGCACCAGGTGATAACTCAGAATGGTTGTGTCAGGCCCGAGTTCGATGGTTGAGGGCTTGGTTATCTGGTACGAATCGATGTCATCCACCTGCGGTGAAATCTCGACGATCGAGTCCTTCATCACCCTCCTGCCATCGGCCGTGACTTCGATGTAGTCGTCTGGGAACATCACTGCCAGCTGCTCGCCGTCGTTGTCCATGACAGCCTGCCAAACACGATGTTCAAGTTGCAGGATCGAAGTCACCTGGGACACAACATATCGACCCTCCGCTGAGACTTGTTCCCTGAGCTAGCTCTTGGTCTTCGCCATCTTGTATCGACGCACCGCGAGTGGGGCGAAGACGGCGATGATGATCACTACCCAAATGAGTGTGTAGAGGGCGGCATTCTGAAGTGGCCATGCCATCGGCTCTGGCGTTCCCGCTGGGATGTTGCCAAACAACTCCCTAGAAGCCTGGGTGACCGCTGACACCGGGTTCCACTCGGCGAAGATTCGCAAAGGAGTTGGCAGATTCTCGGCAGGAACGAATGTGTTGGCAATGAACGTGAGGGGAAAAATCACCATGATCGATGCGTTGTTGATCACCTCGACACTGGGAACAAGTAGCCCGACGTAAGCCATGATCCAGGAAAAGGCGTATGCGAATAGCAGAAGCAGGCCAAACCCAATTAGGGCATTGCCGATCCCATTGTGGATTCGCCATCCGACGATCAGCCCGGCCAGGGCCATGATGATCAACGAGATCACGTTGTAGATCACATCGCTGGCTGTTCTTCCAAACACCACGGCCGACCGTGACATGGGCAGGGATCTGAACCGGTCCATGATTCCTTTCTGCATGTCGTCGGCGAGACCGGCTCCGGTGAGGGTTGCACCGAATACCAACGTCATTGCGAAAATGCCGCTGATGAGAAATTCCCGATAAGAGCTGCCCGGGATGTCGATGGAACTGCCAAACACGTATGCGAAAAGCAGCACAAAGATGATCGGTGAGATCAGGACAGACACCAGGACCTCAGGGACCCGCTTTATCTTGATCACGTTTCGCTTGGCAACGGCAAAGCCGTCGGAAAGTGCGTAGCTGAATTTCTGCATCAGGCCACCTCCTCCAAGATCTGGTGCTGTTCGTTGTCAGCTGTCTCTTCGCTGCCTTCTTCAGCGACATGACCTGTGAGGGATAGGAACACGTCGTCGAGGGTCGGCTTGCGTAAGCCCACGTCTGCGAGCTTGACCCCTTCGGAATCGAGGGAGCGAAGTACTTCGGTCAGGGTTTGCGCTCCTCCCGCGATAGGAGCGGTCACCGTTCGATCCTCGATGTGAAGGTCACCCACTGAGAATCGCGCTAGCACTCCTTTGGCATCTTCGACGTTGGCACCGGGTTCGAGAGAGATTTCGATCCGCTCCCCGCCGACCATTGCCTTCAGTTCATTCGCGGTGCCATGAGCGATCTCACGACCATGGTCAATTACCACGATGTCGTCGGCAAGTTGGTCAGCCTCTTCCATGTACTGGGTTGTGAGCAGCAAAGTGGTTCCGCGCTCAACGAGTTCGCCTATTACCGCCCAGAGCTCGATGCGGCTGCGGGGATCCAACCCAGTCGTCGGCTCGTCGAGAAAGAGGACTGGTGCCTCGGCTACCAGAGCGCCGGCGAGGTCGAGACGGCGACGCATTCCTCCGGAATAGGTTTTGGCTGGCCGATCGGCGGCTTCAGCGAGGTCAAATCTCTCCAGCAGTTCACGGGCTCTGATCTTCGATTTCTTCGCTCCCAGGTGATAGAGCCGTCCGATCATGTCCAAGTTCTCGAATCCGGTGAGGTGCTCATCAACGGCCGCGTATTGACCGGACAGGCCAATGCGCTTCCTCACCTCACCAGGGGAAGCCACTAGATCTGCTCCCGCAACTGTGGCGGTGCCGGCGTCAGGCTGGAGGAGCGTGGTCAGAATGGAAACCGCGGTGGTCTTCCCGGCGCCGTTTGGTCCGAGCAGGCCGAGGATTGTTCCTTTGGGAACCGTCAGGTCGAGCCCGGCCAGGGCGACCACGTCGCCATACGTCTTGACCAGACCTCGTGCTTCGATGTCGTTCATTTGTCCTCCTATTTCACATTGCGAAAATTCATACGTTGTAAGTTGTACGACGTAAGGTACTCATACAATGTAAGGCTGTCAAGGGGAGGATGCGATATGCGAATCTGGTGTGCACCAGGGTTGGTATTTCGCTACACGTTGCTATAGCAACGGTTGCTTAGACGTCAGCTGGCGATTCGAAGTCTTTCGAGACCGTCGAGTATCAGATCAAGGGCGAAGTTGAATTCGGTGTCGTCGTCACACCAGCCGATGGTCGAATCCGGGTCGTCATGACTGATCTCCATCATCATTCCCACCATGTAGGGAAGTTGATCTGCCATTTGCTCCATCATTGCCGTGGCTTCCTCGGCATCGGTCTTGTCCGGGTTCTCCGGTTCAAAGAGTTCCTGAGTGAAGCCGAGGCTGCGACTTCCGAGGGCGTGCATCCCGTGATGGGCGAGGTCGTATGAGAAGCCTCCTTCCCGAACGATCCCGAGTAGGGCGTCGAAATAGCGCATCGCCACCGGACTGATCGTGGTTCGTGTCTCGAAGACGCTCGGCGCCCACTTGTGACGAAGCATCACCGAACGTGCGGTGAGAATCCTTTGACGCAAAGCTGATTTCCAGTCGAGATTGTCGTCTTTGGGTCCGAAACCGCCGGCTGCCTCTTCGATCTCGCCCATAATGGCGTCGATAATTCCGTCCAGAACGGCCTCTTTGTTGGCGACGTGGTAATAGAGCGACATCGCTTCCACCCCGAGCTCTTCGGCGAGATGACGCATGGTGAGAGCGTCGAGACCATCTTGATCGGCAATCTTGATCGCAGCGCTGAACACCCGATCTTTGGTGAGCGGGATCCGCGGCTGTGTTGTGGTGTCAGTCTCGGTAACCATCTGATTTCAGCTTACGGCTGCATTCGATTCACTTGACAACCTTACTACGTACGACATGTCGTACAATGTACGAATACTTAAGGAGTCGGAGGCTATGGAAACATCCAACAGAGGCAAGGAGGAGCAAAACCTGACGGAGAAGATTGTTCCCCATGACAGGATGCCGTCTGAGATGCTGTCCGGCAGTATTCACCTTAGGCCCCTCGAGAGAAAGCAGCCAACATGACACTTATCGAGAGAATCCAGGAGAAGTTCACAGCTCGGATCGTCTACGGCGATCCGATAGAGAAGGACGGAGCTGTCCTGCTGCCCGCCGCATGGGTGGCCGGAGGTGGTGGTGGTGGCTCCGAGATTGGGGGAGAGCCCGGCTCAGAAAGAGGTGGTGGAGGGTTTGGGCTGTATGCACGCCCCGTCGGATCCTGGGTCCTGACGGGCGATGGCGCCGAGTGGGTCCCCGCAGTCGACCTGACTGCAATCGTCATTGTGAGCGGTGCCGTGCTCATGAGTTTTCTCAGGCACCGAACCAAACGTCACTGAGCCATGACCCAGCATCATGTTCTGGTGATTCGTCATGTCAGTAGTTAGCTTTGGTTCTTTTCAGGGAATAGACCTTGATGGGTCGGGATACTCCCTTGAGGGTGACCTCGTCGACTACCTCGCCTTCGAAACTCGCCGGGGCTTTGTTCATGGTGCGCTCACTGACGAGGATTTCACCAGCGTTTGCCCTGTCCGCGAGGCGGGACGCCAGGTTCACTTCGTTTCCTAATACGGTGTAGTCGCTGCGAGCTGAAGATCCGATGGTGCCAACAGTGACCCATCCCGTCGTGATGCCGATACCAATGCGGAAGGGTGCTCCGTAGGTCGCAGTCCATCGGTCGGTGAGACTTTCTACATGGTCCTGCATTTCTACGGCCATCTTCAGCGCCCGCTGTTCATGATCGTCCTGGGGTACTGGGTCGCCGAAGAAAACCAAGATCGCGTCTCCGATGTACTTGTCAATAGTCCCACCGTGTCGGAACACGATGTTGGTCATCTCGTCGAAGTATTCGTTCAACTCTTCGACAAGAAGCTCTGGCTCCATCTGTTCCGTCATCTCGGTGAATCCGCGAATATCTGACATGAACACCGTTAGATATTTCCTGCTCGTACTTAGGGCAACTTCGGTGTCACCGGTAAGTATTGAATCGGCTAGTTGTGGAGATACATACCGCCTAAGCCGAGCAGCTCGGTTCAGCTCCTCGACCTTGCGTTCGACGGTTTCCTGGAGGCCGGTGTTCAGGGTCTCTAGGTCGGTGTAGAGATCACCAAGTTGAGCTGTCGTCTTATTCAGACTGGTAGTGAGACTGCCGAACTCGTCACGGTTCTCAACGACGACGCGCTGATCAAAGTCCCCATCGGCGATCAAACGGAGGGCCTGGTCAACCTTGCGAACCGGTCGGATCAACGACCAGGACAAGACAGCTCCGAGAAGAAGTGCCCCGACGAGGCTGGTCACAGAAAACGCGGCTACGGCGAATGTCAAGAGAGACCGGTTCGCTTCAGAAGCTTCACGTTCCACCAAGGCAAGCTGATCAGATTCGGCGATGAAAGCATTGAGCAGGTTTTCGAGATCGTGTGACGTCTCATGTTCGACCTGAATATGAAGGTCCAACGCCCCATCCAGATCTCTGGCGTGATACAGATCGGAGACCTCCAGGCTTTCGGCCTCAAACCGGGTGTTGATTCGCTCCACTTCGTCGAAGAACTCTGAACGGGGAGGAATACTGATCGCTCGCAAGGTCGAAAGGTTCGCAGCGAACCCGTCCTTAGCGACGTAGATCTTGTCATCCCAGGTGTCGACCAGGGTTACCAGCGACATCGCCCGGAAATGACTCTGAGCAGTGACTGCGTAGATCAAGTCCCGGGAAAGGTCGGTCTGGTCGTGGAGCGCCGCCAGCGTTTCCACCTGTCTGTCCACGCGAGTCAGGACTCCAATGCTGAAAACACCGAGAGCCAACAGCAGAACCGCAATCAGGAGGAAACCAGTGAGCAGCTTGACGTGTACTGACGCCTGGCGTCGAGCAACCCAGTCCACAAATGGTCTCAGCAGCCTCAACGGCAGCGGATCAGTTGTACCGCCGATTGCCTTGCTGTTTGCTTCGAAGTCCATCGATGCCATCGCTTCTCCTTCCCGTGGCGGCGAATCGCCTCGCCCAACAGTATCTTGCCTGCTGGGACCGACCCGAATCAGCCTTCATCAACACAGACGAACAACCAATAGACTCGGGCGACAGACTGAAGGCACAAAATTGTGCGCGTCATCCTCGCCGTTTCCATTCAGCGCATGATGTTTGGTCTAGGTGGCTCGGATTCTGGTGACGGTGATCCGTATCGCGATGGGAAACTCCTGGTCGTACTCCTCGACACTCCAGCCAAGACGGATCATTTCTTCGGTATATTTGGACATGTAGTCGGGAGCACCGAGTGGGCTCGGCGTGTTGGGATCGGGCCGGGCTGTTCCTTCCATGGTCACGATCGAGTCGCCTTGGGGGTCTCCTCGAAGATTGTACGAGACCTTGGGGTGGGATTGGAGATTGGTGAGCCTGCGAGCGTTGGGGCGGCTGTACACGATTAGATCGTCTCCATCGGTCACATGCCAGACAGGCGAAGCTTGTGGTTGACTCGCATCGTTGATAGTGGTGAGCCAGCCAACCAATTCTTCTTTCAGGAGGGCAAGAACTGATGGATGGTCGCTAAGCATTCGACGAGGGTATATGAACCCGGCCAAGTCAGGTCAGGCCATGCCCGCCAAGAATAGGAAATGGACCTGCCGGCTCCCTGCGTCTGGAAGTGGCGAGGCCCAAAAGTCCTAACCGAGTTTGTTGCTTCCGTGTTTTACGTCGCCGGAAGCGTCACGACGTTGTAATCAGTATACCAAGAGACGGGATTACAACAAAGACGGGATGGCAGTTTGTCTTTCATGACTGACCCATCGTCTGATCGGGTACTCGGAGTTGAAGCCCCGCTAGCCTCGCTCAACCGTTGTCAAGACCAAAGAGGTGCACGCGATTATGAGGTTGCTCGATACGCCAGTGGCCCAGAGCCTGTTGGCGAATATGACGTTTCGCTGTATCGGTCCGCCCCGCGGCGGGCGCTCAGTTGCGGTCGCAGGTGACTCCGACAATCGAGCGGTGTTCTATTTTGGCGCAGTGGCCGGGGGAGTTTGGAAGACCGAAGATGCCGGTACCACTTGGACGAACATCAGCGATGGGTTTTTCAAGACCTCGTCGGTGGGAGCATTGGCCGTCTCCGACTCCGATCCCAACGTTATCTACGCCGGCATGGGCGAGACCACGATCCGTCTCGATGTTTCTCACGGTGATGGTGTCTACCGCTCTGGTGATGGTGGCCAAACGTGGACGCATCGCGGTCTGAGCGATACCCGGCACATTGGCGAGATCCGCATCGACCCCAAGAATCCTGAGCATGTCTTTGTTGCAGCTCTTGGCCATGCCTTCGGCCCCAACGAAGAGCGCGGCCTCTACCGCTCCACAGACGGTGGGAAGAACTGGGACAAGGTCCACTTCACGAGCGACAAGGCAGGTGCCGTTGACGTCACCTTTGATCCTCGGAACCCTGAGACTGTCTACGCCACTGTCTGGCAGACCCACCGGAACTTCTGGGAACTCAGCAGCGGCGGCCCGGACAGTGGGATCTGGAAATCGAGTGATGGTGGGGATAGCTGGGAAGAGATCACTCGAAACAACGGACTGCCGAAGTCGGCGGTCATAGGCAAGGTCGGGATTGCGGCGTCTCCGGTGAAGGCCGGTCGGGTCTGGGCACTTGTCGAGGCGTCAGAGGGCTCTGGTCTCTACAGATCAGATGACTTCGGTGAGACTTGGATCTTGCTCACCGACGACACCAAGCTCCGATATCGGCCCTGGTATTACATGCACGTCTTTGCCGACACCCAAGATCCTGAGACTCTCTACGTCAACAATCTCGAAATGTGGCGCTCGAACGACGCTGGTAAGACTTTCGATCGAATCGGAACGCCTCATGGCGACAACCACGATCTCTGGATCGACCCAAGAGACAACCAGCGGATGATTCAGGGCAACGATGGGGGTGCCAATGTCTCGTTCAACGGCGGTGAGTCCTGGAGCACGATCTACAACCAACTCACCGCCCAGTTCTACACGGTGACCACCGACAACCGTGAGCCGTACTACTACGTCTACGGGACACAGCAAGACAACTCGAGTCTCGCGGTCCCTAGCGGTGCCAAAGATGGCGCGATCGTGTGGGCCGATAGCTATTCGGCGGGCTCTGGGGAAAGCGGCTTCATGGCCGTTCACCCCGACGATCCCAACATTGTTTTTGTCGGCGCGGTTGGCAGCTCACCCGGTGGTGGTGGTTCGCTTCAGCGATACGACCATCGGAGCGGCCAGATTCAGTTGGTAAACGTTTCGCCCGAGCTACACGGTGGAATCGGTCCGGGAGAACTGACCTACCGATTTCCCTGGACCTACCCGATCCTGTTTTCTCCCCATGATTCCAAGACGCTCTATACGGCTGGAAATGTGGTCTTTCGCAGCACTGATGAAGGGCACAGTTGGGAACCGATCAGCCCGGACCTCACCAGGAACGATCCAGCGAAGTTGGGTGTCTCCGGTGGGCCGATCACAAAAGACACCAGCGGAGCTGAGCACTACTGCACGATCGCAACCCTTCGGGAATGCCCGTTGGAACCAGGGGTCATTTGGTCAGGATCGGACGACGGTCTTGTCCACGTCACCCGGGATAGCGGTGCCAATTGGGAGAACGTCACTCCTCCAGACCTTCCCGAATGGTGTTTCATCCGAACAGTTGAGCCGTCACCACACGCGGCCGGCACCGTCTACTTGGCGGCAACCCGCTACAAGCTCGACGACAACACGCCTTACTTATACCGGACCGATGACTATGGGCAGACCTGGCAACCCATCGTCGGACAGGGTGAGAAGGCGATCCCCGATGACGATTTCGTCCGGGTAATCAGAGCTGATCCTGCCCGGGCCGGCCTTCTCTACGTCGGGACCGAGACCGGTCTCTATCTCTCGACCGACGACGGGGCCACGTGGGAGACGTGGCAATCCAACTTGCCGGTGACCCCGATCTACGACCTGACGGTGAAGGGGAGTGACCTCGTCCTGGCCACCCATGGCAGATCGTTTTGGATCATGGACGATCTGACACCACTCCATCAGATGATGGAAGAAGAGCAGGCCGACGGAGTCCGTCTCTTCCGACCGCGACAGGCCTGGCGAGTGCTTCCTGACCTGTTTGCGCCCTGGATCACTGACGACGGAAAGGACTATTGGGTCTCACTTGGCAAGGCGGCCACCTTTCATGCCGAGAAAGACGAGACCGGCCAGGTGGTTAGGACATTCTTGGATGCCGGCCAAAGCGGACCCGCTGGCGTCGTCGTCTACTACACGCTCGGCGACGAGATTCCGGACGACAAGGGCTCAATGGTGAAACTCGAGTTCTGGGACTTTGACGGAGAGCTGGTCAGAGAGATCCACCCCCAGAGGGACGGATACGATGACCTCAGTGATGACGAGAAGGCCTTTGACGCGGGCCCATGGATTGTTGTGAAGCCCGGTGTTTGTCGCTTTCTGTGGGATCTGCGGCACCAAGGGTCCAAGAAGGTGCTTGGCAACAAGTTGGCCGGCGAAGCCAACGTGGGGCCGTTGGTCGTCCCCGGGACTTACCAAGCAAGGCTCACCGTGACCAACTCGTCAGGCGATGCCGAAACTCAGACTCAGAGTTTTGAGGTGGTGAACGATCCGCGTGTTGAGGTTTCCAAGGCAGACCTCGCGGCTCAACTGGAAGCCCTGCTTGAGATCCGCGACAAGATCTCAGAGGCCCACGACGGGGTGACGGTGATCAGATCGGTGAAAGGCCAGCTCGAGATTTGGAGAGCACGCTCTGACATGAGCAATGACAGCGACGCCGCGGCGGCGTCACTGATCGTCAAGCTTGACGCGATCGAACAGGAGCTTATGGTGCCCGGCGAGCACCAAGACACATTTGGTCTCAACGAACGATCTCGCCTGAGCCAGAAGCTTGCGTCCGTCATCAGTGTTGTCGCCAGCGCTGACGCTAAGCCGACCACACAGTCGCTCGAAGTGGCTGCGATGTATTCCAGCCAGATCGACGAACATCTCGACGCGTTGAATGAAGTGCTCGAGGCTGACCTTGCTGGATTCAACACCCTGATGAGGGAGACAGACATACCTGCCGTTGAATAAGCCGTCTGAGTGACCTGACCGATGGAGCCTTGGGCTATCGCGCTGACGCTGGTTGCTGTGGTCGTCTCCTTTACGGTTTCGGCGTCAGCAGGCCTGGGCGGCTCCCTGATCTTGGTTCCGACGTTGGCTCTCATTCTCGGGACCAAAGAGGGTGTGGCGCTGGCGGCGCTGTTCCTGGCGTTGAACAATGTCGTCAAGGTGATCGCCTATCGGAAGACTCTTCCCGTGCGGAAGACGTTGGTGGTGGTTGTCCTCGTGGGAGTAGGAGCCGCCATCGGAGCTCGTCTTCTGGTGGCAGCCCAAGAGGAGATTGTGACGATCGCCGTCATCGCGAGCTTTGCAATGGCCTTGGTCGCGGAAAGGATGAATCTTTCCCGTCTCCGAAGAGTTGGAGCGCCGGTTCTCGCATTCGGGTCTGGCGCAACCTCTGGGTTTTCGGGGACTTCTGGTCCGCTCAAAGGCATGGCGATACGCCAACTTGATCTGGATCGGATTCATTTCGTGGGTGCCGCTTCGATGGCCTCCCTTGCCGGGGACGCGGCCAAGACTGTTGTCTTCGCCGAGTCCCAGCTCTTGGGGAGGAGCAGCGTTGTCATCGCGCTTCTGGCGGTTCCTCTGATGATTCTGAGCACCTTCGCGGGACGACGTATCAACTACTCGATAGGCGAAAAGGGTTACACGGTGTTGTTCTGGACGGTGATGGGTGGCTATACGCTGCGGCTTCTCTTGGGACTGCTCAACTGAGCCGCGGGGCATTGTTTCAACTGTCGGTCCTTCAAATGAGGTTGTACTCAACCGCGTTGCCGCGCTTACCGACGGCGGAGATCACTTCGGCGATGCGTAAGCAGTAGGTCATCTGCTGGGCTGCACGGAGAGGTCGACCCAGCCTCTTGGCGAGATCAGCCGTGATGAAAGGTTTCGGCAAGCCAAGGGGCAGGAGAGCGGCCAGGCCAGCGGAGTCGTTGATCTTCACACTGTCCATCGCCTCGATCAGTCGACGTTCCTCGATTGTCCAGCCGTTGCGGCGCCACGAGCGACCAGGGGTGTGACGTCTGTACTCTTCCTCCTTCGTCAGAATGACCTCGATCTCCAGCTTGGAGTCAGCCAGCAGTTCCGGGAAACTCACCAGTTCGGCGAAGACATCGGTCGGAATGCCGTGTTTCGGCGATCGTCGTCTGCCGAGAATTGTTCCGTCGTCATCGACCTTGATGATCCACCTGTCGATGGGGATGGGGTGGACGATGCGCACACGATGTCCGAGCTCGAGCAGGGTGGTGACCTTGCGTTTCATGGAAGAGAAACCACGTGTTTGCACCTCGATCAGCAAGTCGTCGCGGACTATGTCGATCACAAACCCGTCAACACGCACCTCGACTCGATCACCGGTTTGTGTGTACCAGCGTTTCAGTGAGGCATGGAGCGGCTTTTCTCGAAGAGTCCCGATATGAGGCGCTGTCTCCTTCATCTTGGGAATCGTAGGAACAAGACCCGAGCACCTGTCTCCCTATCGCCTGGACAGCTAGGCCGTCGGCCGCAGATCTGTCGAGCCTCTTGAGGAAAGGCCGGTTAATCCCGAGGTCTGATCCAGGAAGGGCCGTTAGCTTCCCAGCAAACAGGAGGTTCGTTTGGAGTTCACGACCATTACCCAACTGCCCGCCAGCGACCTTGTCAGAGCGAGAGCTTGGTACAAGGAGAAGCTCGGGTTGAACCCGGTCAGAGAGGGAGGTGAACCTTTCGACGCTGATCAATTCGACATGGAGACCTTCCACGACGGGCTCGACTACGAGACCGGGGCCACCAAGTTCAGCCTCTACGAGACGCAACACGCAGGCAGGAATCTGGCTACCGCTATGCGGCTTGTCACCGCCGACTTCGACGCCCTCCACGCCCACCTTCTCTCCAAGGGCGTGGTCTTCGAGATCTATGACATCGAAGAGAACTTCCACGAACCCGACGGAACGCCCTACTTCGACAACGGAGCCTTGATCTCGCCCGACGGTGAGAAGACGGCGTGGTTCAAAGACTCCGAAGACAACATTCTCGCCATCGGATCGTCGTGGTGATGACGTTATGCGGACATGGGCATTTGGAATAGCGGACGCCGGCCGGGTCGAGTTGGTTGGTGTCTGAGGGGTCTAGTCACTTGGGATCAGTTGAGGATGACTCGTCAGTTCTCTGGGCCTGTGACCGATGTTGAAGGAGATGAGCACATTTGTCAGCCCAACGCCTATCCGGGTCGTCTTCACTTCGTGGAGGCGACCCACCTCCCTTTCTTTGCCCCGTCACCCTCTCCCCTTGCGGCACGGGTCGCTAGGCCTATTCATCTCTAGAGGGTTTGGATGATGATGACCGGGATGTCTTTGGGCAAAAGTTTCGAATCGGTCTTGGATGCAGCCAAGCTTGGAGCCGATTGGGCGTGGGCTGTTCTCTATGGCGAGATTGCCGGTCCTGTGATGGGGTTCTTCAGGAGTCGTGGTCTGGCAGATCCTGAGGAGGCGGCGGGCGATGTGTTCTTTGAACTAGCGAGAGGTTTGGCCGACTTTGAGGGGACCGAGGAGTCGTTCCGCACCTTCGTGTTTGCAATCGCTTATCGGCGTCTTCTTGTTGAAAACCGCTTTTCAACCCGACGGTCGAGGACGCTTCTTGCCGATCGGGTGTTGGACCGACTCCAGGCCGATGTCGACGTGATTGGTGTGGTTTCTGCGCCGGACATACCGCGCGAGGTTGTTCGGGCATTTTCGATGCTGACACCAGAGCAGCGCGATGTGCTGTCGTTGAGGATCGTTGCCGGGTTGTCGGTTGAACAAGTTGGGGAAGTGCTGAACCGCGGTGTGAAAAAGGTCAAGAGTCTGCAGAGGCGTGGGATGGCCCGTGTTCGGGCTCAGATCTCGCAGGTAGACGAGGGTTTTTCGTATGAAAGTTGACACACCACTCCGGGACGGTATGTGGAGCGAACTCATCGATCGCGACCTGAATCTCCTGATCGAAGGGAAACCACCACTCAACGAGGATTTGGCACCGCTGGGGTCGTTTGTCGTCTCACTCTGCGAGTTGGCTGATGTTCCCGTTTCGCCTGAATTCGTACGGGATCATGCCGCAAAAGCAGCTGCAAACGTGCAACTTGTGAAGTCAGCGAACGCCAACAGCCGGCTAACGAGCAGTCGAAGACTGGCGTTAGCACTGAGGAGGCGGGTTGGTGCGGCAGCAACCAGCTTGATGATGATCGTTGGAATGACTGGTGTTGCCTGGGCCGCCGACTCGGCTGTTCCCGGTGACTGGAACTATGGGATCGACCGCGCCCTCGAAGTGGTCGGTATTGGTGCCGGAGGGACGGCAGAGCGACTGGGCGAGCTCGCCGTCTCCCGTGGAGAAGATGTCCCCGGTAAATCCGTGTCTGCAAGTGCTCGGAATCCCGAGGCCCGACAGAATGATTTGTCGGATGTCTCAGGCTTGGAGCACGCCACTGCCACGGTTGTCTCGATCGGTTCAGGGAGTCAAAACGGCAACGAAATCAGGGAGGGTGTGTCGAGACTCCTTGAGTTCCTCGCCAGCATAGGCGAGATAGACGGCCAGGCCGTCGCCGAATACGCCCGTCACCTCAGGTCGGCACAGGAGAGTTCAGACTCGCATCTGCCCGAGGATGCAGGGAAACCGGCCGAAACAGGTAAACCTGCCGAAACAGGCAAATCGGGCTAGGCCACCTCCGACTCGTATTCAAGACTCCTGAGAGTTCATGGTTTGTTCAGACCCTGTTATGCCACGGTTTCTTTCGGTTTGGGACAGTGTCTCCCACGAGCCGGCAGTCCGCCGGACCTTTCAGACTGGAGCTCAGAATGCGCAGGAGTATCGTTTTGCTTGTGATTGTCGGAATGCTGGTGGCAGCCCTGGCAATCCCCGCTTTGGCCAGGGGCAAGGGGAACCCCAATCCACAGCCACAGGTCTATGTGACCAGTCAGCATCTAACTTATGACTCGATTGTTGTTGTTGACCCCCTTCCGTACAACGGAACCTCCAATTGGCAGCTACTAGAGATGACTGAAAGCGGACTGCAAACCGAGTTCGGACCTGGTGACACCGGTTACTTCGGTGGCCGCTGGTATGTGGAAACCGACGGTGTAGAAGGTGCGTCCGAAGGTGACCACTTCTTCTTGTGCCCGCTGTTGGGGCCCGGCTTCTAAACCCCGTCCAGTACTAAGACAAACAATGGGAGGGTTGCCTTACGGTGGCCCTTCTGTTCTTTGCGCGCTCATACGGCCGTCTGTGGTTCGCGGTCGGACGACCCGAGGGAAAGGAGGTTCAAGAGACCAGCGACCGGATAGGCGCCTGTCGTCGGTCAGACCTCTTTCGGTGAGCGGCCGACTACCCGTTCATAGTTGTCTGGGTCTGTGGCCGACTCGGTGATTATCAGAAGGACTGTTGAGGAACCGTTCAAACCGATCGTTTCGCGGGCATCCGAACCCGCAAGGGCCAACAATCCTCCGAGGCAGGCTGCTCCAGATTCTCCCGACACCAAACCATTGTCGGCGTACAGACGCATCGCCTCGTCGGACCAGTGATCGGAGATGGCGACTGTCCAGTCGAGACCGGCAGCGAGTGCCGGGTAGGCGATCTTGGAGGCGGTGCCACAATTCAGCCCCACCATCGACGTTCGGAACTGACTCTCGATGGTGATGACCTCCCCGACTTCGAGGGCCTCCTGCACACACGCCGCCTCAAGAGGCTCGACACCGATGATTTGTGGACGCGGGTCGGCATCATGAAAGTGGGCGACGGTTGCGGCACCCAATGCACCCACACCCAACGGAGTGAAGACATGGGTTGGATCGGTATCGATTTGGGCGTCGATCTCGTCGAAGATGGTGGCATACCCCTCGATCACTTTGGCCGGGACGTCTTCGTAGCCTTCCCATGAAGTGTCTGAAATGACAAGGGTGTCCGCCGATGCGGCATCGGCCGCCAAAGCAATGGCGTCGTCGTAATAGCCCTCGACTACAACCACCTCGGCGCCCTCAGATTTGATGGCCTCCATGCGGGCAAGTGCCATGTCGTACGGCACGTAAATCAGCGCACCCAGACCCAACAGCCGCGCCATCCGCGCCACGGCGCGTCCATGGTTGCCGTCGGTAGCAGCGGCGAGAGTCAATGGGGCGTGAGGCAACAGAAGTCTCGCCAACTCGTCGATGGTTTTCCATGCGTTCCGCTCGATGCCGGTATGTTCGACAAGAGCCGAAAATGTGGCCCACGACGCGCCCAGCATCTTGAAAGATGGAAGCTCCAGACGTGTTGCTTCGTCTTTGACGATTGCTCGAGCCACCCCGATCGCTTCGGCAATTCCTGGGAGGTCGTGGAGTAACGTGTGGTGATAACCAGGCAATTTCTGGTGAAACTCGGCTACCTCTGGTCCCGGTCGGGCCACCACGAAGCGATGGTCGACCTGGGGGTTTGGCTTCAGAACGCTGTTGGTCAGATCAACGGTTGACACGGAACGGAAGCCCCTCCCGATTGTTCAAGACCGATACCAGTTGCTCGGCCTCGCCGGCCGATTTGCGTTTGGGGGTTACAGCGACCTGCTCTCCGGCTGCCGAGAGTAGGAAGCCTTGCCCGTCAGCCAGGTCGAAGCGTTCTTGGGTCATGAAGAGTTTGGGCTTGATTTGTGCAGGGTCGCCGTCTTCAGGACAGAACGTGAGACAGTTGCCACACTCGTTGCAGAGTTCGGCCAGAACCATGTACTGCTGTCGTCCGTCAACCCCAGATCCTTTCGGGGTCATGATGTTGAAGAAGGCATCATTGGGACAGACGGTCACACAAAAGTTGCAGGCGACGCATCCCCACATCTGAAGCTCATGGTCCACCGACCGTGGCAGCTTCTGATTTCCCCCAAAGCTGTACTGGGCGTTCTCATCACCATGCAGTATTGAATACATGTGCTCTTCGGCAGGACCACGAAAGCCCGCTTCCCGGGCGTTGGACCAGCTGTGCTGGTGCCATTCGTCGAGGTTGTGAACTCCCGCATCTTTCAATTGGGAGGTCATGTGGCGAAGCATCGGCTCGAGTCGGCCGTATCCACCCGGTTTGAGAAGATCGGAGCACACCGTTGCAGGTGCGACACCCATGCCGAGGGTCTTCGCAAGGTTCTCCTTGGTGACTCCCGCCGAGAAACTCACCTGGACTTCTCCTTCGTGACCGGCGACACGGAAGGTGTCGGGCATGGCGTTGATTAGGGCATCGAGAAGCGAAGTGGCCAGGACATGAAGTGGCGGCCCCGACAAATACATGGGATCAGCGGGCATCCAACCCTTGTCGTTGTCCACCACCAATGTGTTGGTGAGTTTGACACCGAATTGACGTCCTTCGGCTTTGGCGAACGAACGTAGATCGTCGATCAAGGTGAGGCCGCGCTCGAATTCGAGGTCATCGGGGAACTTGTGGCGGTCCAGTCGGATGTGGTCGTAACCGAGGTTGGTTTGGAGGATGTCGACCACCTCTCCAAACCCGAGCAACGTCGGATTGAGTTTCACGATCACATCCAGCCCATGACGGGTCATCAGGTGTTTGGCAATCCCCTCGATTTCGTCCGGGGGGCAACCGTGAAAAGTCGAGAGTGTCACCGTGTCGGCAACGTTGGGGGAGAAGTCGAGGTCTCGGAACTCGCCGAACGCATCCGGAATTAGTGGGCGCAATCGATCGATTTCGGACGTAGCGTCTTTCATCGAGTCGATGAATCCGGCGACTTTGTCGGTAGAGACCCCGGCGAGGTCGTATCCGACCGACAGATCAAAAACATGTGGTCCCGGGTCGAGGCCCACCAAGTGTTGAATTGGTTCCCATCTCGAGAGGATGTCGATGGCCATCCACGCCTTGACGTACTCTTCGAGTGACTCGTGTATCGCCAACTCCTGGCTCCATTCGATGTTGAAGCCGATGGTCTCCATGTCGATGCAAGGTCGGCCGATGTCAAGGTCGTCCAAGACCTGAACGGTCTTCAGCTCGAACAGTCGAGCGCCTCCCAACCACCCCAAAATGAGGTTCTGAGCCATCTGGGAGTGTGGTCCTGCCGCGGGACCAACCGGCGTTGCCGCAGGGCGACCCAAGAATTCCATCGTTAGGTCGACGTCTTCGTCCTTGGACCAAAATCGCCCATTGGGGAGATCGAATATCTTCTGGCGGGCCTCCCACTCGTAGGCGATGCGACCCAGCAATTCGTCGAACGGGTAAGGAGTGAGGGCTGGAGGGTTTACAGTTTGTAAATCGGTCATTGGATCACACTGACAGCGGTTGGTGCCGGTTGATGGGCAAGCGGTTTCGCCAAACACCGTCCACCTGTTGGAAGGCGCTTGCGACTGCCCCTGCCGTGGGGACGAGACCGATTTCGCCGACACCTTTGACCCCGTAAGGGGAGTTGGGTTGGGGGGCTTCAACCAAGATCACTTCCACTGGTGGCATCTCACGCGGCCGGATTATCTCCAGTCCGCGCAAGGTCATCTGGGTAGGTCGGCCGGCCTCGTCGCATGGGAAGTCCTCGGATAGGGCGTAGCCGAGGCCCATGTGGACCGATCCTTCGACCTGGCCTTCGCAGAGCAGGGGGTTGATCGCCTTTCCTACGTCATGTACCGCCACGACCTTCTCGATCTCACCTGTCATCTTGTCGGCCACCACCAGCTGGGCTGCATAGCCAAAAGTCGAATGGATGATCGGGTTGGGCAGGTTCTCGCTGAGACTGTTGGTCCAGTCGACCTTGTAGACACCTTCGTAGTCGACACCGACCTGTCTTCCGCCTTCGATCGCGTTCTTGCAAGCGTCGGCGATCGAGCCGGCGGCCATAAGAGTTCCTCGTGATCCGGTCGTCTGGCCCGTTCCCAGCTCCCGGGTGGTGTCAACCACCACACGCACCGATTCGGGTGAGACTCCCAATTCCTCAACTGCAACCTGGAGGGCGACGGTGTGAACCCCCTGGCCCATCTCTGTCCAGCAGTGTCGGACCTCGGTGGTTCCGTCGGCCTCAAATCTGACCACGGCTTTTGCTACTTCCTTGAACCCGTTGCCAAGCCCAGAGTTCTTGAGGCCCAAGCCGAGGCCTACCGCCTTTGAGTTGGCCACTGCTGCGTCATAGTGAGGTTTGATTGCTTCGAGACACATTTGTGCGCCACGTGATCCCTCGTCCATCACCTGTCCCGGTCCCCAGACGGCACCAGGCTCAACCGCATTGCGACTGCGTATCTCCCATGCACTGAGACCGGCATCGGCGGCGAGTCGGTCCATGACTCCTTCCATGGCGAATTGGGCCTGGTTGGCACCGAAACCCCGGAAAGCTCCACATACCGAGTTGTTGGTGCGAACAGCGATTGACTCAACGTCGATGTTGGGGACCACATATGGACCGCTGGCGTGTCCGGCAGCTCGCTCGAGGACCTTCATCCCCACTGATGCATATGGGCCCGAATCGCCAACCATGCGCGCCTTGTAGGCGGTCAGCTTCCCATCGGCGTCACAACCGGCCCATACCTCGATTCGGATCGGGTGCCGCTTGGGATGGACGTGGAGGGACTGTTCGCGGGTGAGGGTGCATTTCACCGGACGTTTCAGGTGCCATGCCGCCAGCGAGGTCTGGGCCTGGTTGGACATGTCCTCTTTGCCACCAAAGGCTCCTCCGTTGGAAACCAGCTCGACTACAACCTGTGAGGTATCTACACCGAGCACGGCGGCGATCTGGTCGCGGTCATCCCAAACTCCCTGGCCCCCGGAATAGACACGGAGTGATCCATCATCCTGAGGCACAGCGAGTGTGGATTCTGGCTCGAGAAACGCATGTTCGACGCGTTGAGTTTGAAAGACCTCGTGGAGGGTGTGAGCGGAAGAGCCGAGGGCCTCGTCGACGTCGCCTCGCTGATAGGTCGATGTGGAGAGGATGTTCCCGTCGAGTTCCCAAACTGCATTTTCGCTGCTCTCCAGAGCGACCAACGGGTCTGTCATCGGTGGGAGGACCCTGTAGGACACTTCGATGGCGTCGGCAGCTTCGTGGGCTGTCGCCATATCTTCGGCAACAACGATGGCGATGACGTCTCCGGTGTACGAGGTGCGTCCACCTTCGGGAATGAAGACCGGCCAGTCCTTGTAGATGATCCCCACCCTGAGGTCACCCGGAACATCTTGCGCGGTGAAGATGGCGACGACCCCGGGCATGGCATCAGCGGGAGAAGTGTCAATGGAGAGGACATCGGCCCTGGCGTGATCGGTGAGTCTCAACGCTGAATGCAACAACCCCTCGGGGTTCATGTCATCGACGTAGTCCCGGTCTCCCAGCGCCAACTCCTCACCTTCGTATTTGGCTCCTCGCTTGCCGATCCCGCCGGGTAGATCGGTGTTGGGGATGGGTTCGCCCGAGGCCAGCAGCTCAATTGCTTCGACGATCTTGGTGTATCCAGTGCAACGACAGAGGTGGGCTCCGAGCCTGCCTTCGATGGTGCGTCGATCGAGGTCTTTGCCCTTTTGATCAATCAGTGCCTTTGCCCTCACCACGATGCCGGGGGTGCAGAACCCACATTGGAGGGCTCCGGTGGCTGCAAAGGCGCGGGCGAGCCGATCTCGCTCGACGTCGTCGAAGCCTTCGAGAGTAGTTACCTCTTTGCCGTCGACTTTTTCCAACGCGGTTACGCAACTGACCATTGCTTTCCCATCGATCAGAACCGTGCAACAACCACACTGTCCGGAAGGGGCGCAACCGTCTTTGGCGGAAGTGATCCCAAGCTCCGTTCGCAGGGCCGCAAGAAGATGGGGATGTTCGGCTGACGCCGAGACATCGGAGCCATTCAGCCTGAATTTCACTGTGGTCACATCGTTGATCAACGTCATCGCGCGTCCGGTCCGGGAGGAATGACACCTCTTTGTTCGGTGATGATCCGGTAGTGCTCAGGCATCCGGTAACGATCGAAGTCGAAGAGTGTCTCTTTGTAGAACTTGGTGTGATCGAGATCGATTCGCGCTGTCACCAGTTCATCCTCGGTGGTGATGGTGTGTGCGACAATTTGTCCAGAGGGAGCGATGATCACCGTGTGGGCAAGTGAGTCGACGCCTTCTTCGATTCCGCCTTTGGCCACACCAACAACCCAAGACCCGTTCTGATAGGCGCCCGCCTGCATGACCAGGTGGTTGTGGAAGGCCTGCAGTGCGTTCTGTGTGGTGTCGGGTGCGTAATACAGGGGCGTGTTGTAACCGATCAGGATCAGCTCGGCTCCTTGAAGACCCATCACCCGGTAGGTCTCGGGCCAACGGCGATCGTTGCATATGGCCATACCCACGATCCCGTCGAACGCTCGCCACACGGGGAAGCCTTCAGGACCGGGTTCGAAGAAGTGACGCTCGGCGTGTTGGAACGGTCGGTCGGGCTCATGCTCCTCATGCCCGGGAATGTGGACCTTCCGGTATTTGCCGACGACCGTCCCGTCCCGCTCGACCAGGATCTGAGTGTTGTAATGGTGGGCGACGCCTTCGTCGTCGGTCATCAGCTCCGCGTAACCCAGACAGAAGCCGATCTCGAGACGTTGTGCCTCGTCGAAAAGAGGTTTGGTGGCGGGGCCGGGCATCTCGGTTTCGAACCAGCTGTCAATCTCTGCTTGATCTTCGGTGTGCCAGCGAGGGAAGAATGTGGTGAGGGCGAGCTCGGGGAAGACAACCAATTCGACCCCACGTTCGGAAGCCTCTTGGAGTAGCGCCATCAGTCTCTCGACAACCTGCTCACGTGACTCCTCGCGGGCTATCGGACCCAGCTGTGCGGCTCCGACCGTCAGTCGTCGGGTCATGCTCGTGTCCTCTCGGGCTTTGCGGTCTGTATACGAATGATCGTTCTTCTTTTACAAAATGTCAAGATGTCTGTATGGTCCATTTTGGGCAGTGGTTCGACTCAGAGGAGCGTATAGATGAGTGACATCGTCCGAGCCGCACTCGTTCAGAGTGAGTGGACCGGAGACAAGGAATCCATGGTCGACAAAAATGTCGATCTGGCTCGTCAGGCAGCCGATGAGGGCGCCCAGGTGCTCTGTTTCCAGGAGATGTTCAACGCTCTTTATTTCTGCAACGTCCAGGACTCCAGCCACTACGACGAAGCCGAAGAGATTCCCAACGGTCCCACAATGCAACGGATGATCAAACTCT
>Ga0255057_10000091_pt1 | contig 47056 bp, 41 predicted proteins | sample Cases_109_6_MG_FD_189022 | JGI IMG/M metagenome (GOLD analysis project Ga0255057, IMG submission 189022) | Seawater microbial communities from Amundsen Gulf, Northwest Territories, Canada - Cases_109_6 | ecosystem: Environmental > Aquatic > Marine > Gulf | place: Canada: Northwest Territories... | reverse complement strand
CGATGGCCAAGGCGATCACGAAGGTCCCGATCCTGGGGGACATCCCGATCCTGGGCTACCTGTTCAAGTCGGAGGAATTCCGACAGAACCGGACGGAGCTGTTGGTGCTGGTGACGCCGCGGCTGGTTCAGCCGATGGACGCGGCACCGCCGCTGCCCACGGGCGAGCCCGATACCTGGCAGCGCAACGACGACCTCAAGATCGACAAGACCGAGCCCTACGACTGGAAACAGCCCTGGGGCCTCCAAGACCAGGACTCTCAAAACTAACGCAGGTGGGAGGGTTGTTGTGGTGGTGAGACGTAATGCGCGCGAAGGCGCGGGGATGGAATGAGCAACGACACGACGCGTTACCAGAGTGCAGGCTCTCGATCGCCCGTCAAGGCGGCGGTGATATCGCCTGATCCGGCCTTCCGAGGAGCGCTGACGACGATACTCGCCAGTCGAGACATCGGCGTGCTTCTCGCGCTCGAGATCGACATGCCGCTTACGGAGGTCGCAGATCCGGAGCTGGATCAGCTTCGGCGCCTGGAGCCCGGGATCGTCTTTCTGGATCTCGAAGAGAATCCGCACGTCGGATTGAAGTTCGCGGAGTTTCTCGTCGAATCCTCGCTCGCGACGGCGCTCGTCGGCGCCGGGGCCAGCGCGTCGCCGGAGCTCCTCCTGTCCGCCATGCAGGCGGGCGTCTCGGAGTTTCTGACGAAGCCCCTCACGCCGGAAGCGGTCGTCTCGGCCGTCGAGCGGGTCTGGCGGAAGACCGGGAAGAAGATCGATCAGACGCGGCGGGCACCGGGCGAGCTCTTTGTTGTGTTCGGCGCGAAGGGTGGATGCGGAGGTACGACGCTGAGTGCCAACCTGGCGATCGAGATCCACCGGCTGAGCCGGAAGAGGGTGCTCCTCGTCGATCTGGACCTCGAGCTCGGCGAGACGGCGTTGCTGTTGGGGGTGGAGCCCGAGTTCAGCGTCGTCGACCTCGTGCGGAACTTCCACCGCGTGGATACCGGCCTAATGGCCTCCTACATCGAACGGCACGAGTCCGGGGTCGAGGTGCTGGCGGCCCCCTTCGAGCCGGCCGACTTCGAGGCCGTGAGCGGCGACCGGGTGCGGCGGATCCTGCAGTTCCTGAAGCAGCACTACGACTACGTGATCGTGGACGCGCCGAAGACGTTCAACCCCGCCACGTTGGCGGCCTTCGGGGAGGCCGATGAGGTGTACCTGGTGGCGACCGCCGACCTTCCTTCGATCCGGAACCTCACGCGGAGCTTGCCGCTCCTAAGCAATCTGCGGGGACGGAAGCCGCTCGATGAGTGGCTGCGGCTCGTCGTTAATCGATTCGAGCCCACTGTGGAGATCCCGATCCCGGATGTGGAGCGGACGCTGTCGCTGAGCGTTTACTGGACGCTCCGCAACGACTATAGCGCCGTGATGGCGTCGATCAACCACGGCAAGCCGGTCGTGACGCAGAAAAAGTCGGTGTACGCCAAGGACGTGCGCGGCCTGGCCGCCAAGATCACGGGTGTTGCCGTCCAGAAGCAATCAACGTTTCTCAGAGGGCTCTTCAGCCCGTTTCGCAGTAACGGACGCGGTCCGGCCGTCGAACGTCTCGATGCCACAGCTGCGTCGTCTGAAACGAAGGTGAAGGCAGATGAGTGAGTTCGATCGGTTGTCGGAGAGCGCTTCGATCCCACAGATAGACCTGGACACGGAGTTGCCCTGGGAGCGGGCGGCCCGTACCGCGCTCGAGGCGGACGTGGAGTACGATTCGCCCGTCGGCGGCTCCGAGTTTCAGGAGATACGCACGCGTGTGCACCGAAAGCTCCTCGAGCGGCTGAACCTCAGCACGCTCAGCACGCGCGACGAAGAAGAGGCGGTCACCGAGGTCCGGAAGATCGTCCGGACCCTGTTGGACAGTGAGGCTACGCCCCTCAACCTCGAGGAGCGGGAGGAGCTGGTCGAGCAGGTCCTGCACGAGGTATTCGGGCTCGGGCCGCTGGAGCCGCTGGTCAACGACCCGAGCATCTCCGATATCCTGGTCAACACGTTCGACCAGGTATACGTGGAGCGGGACGGCAAGCTCGAGCGCACGGATGTGCGCTTCAAAGACGACCGGCACCTGGTGCAGGTAATCGACCGTATCGTCTCGGCGGTGGGCCGCCGGATCGATGATTCCTCGCCGATGGTGGATGCCCGGCTGCCGGATGGCTCGCGCGTCAATGCGGTCATCCCGCCGGTTTCCATCGACGGCCCCCACGTGTCGATCCGGAAGTTCCGCAGGGACGTCATCTCGATGGACGACATGGTGCGCAACGGCACAGTCAACGACCCGATGCGCGAGTTGATGCAGGGGATCGTCCGAGCCCGGCTCAACGTCCTGATATCGGGCGGTACCGGCTCCGGCAAGACGACGCTCCTCAACGCCCTTTCGGAGTCGATTCCAACCAGTGAGCGCGTCGTCACGATCGAAGACTCCGCCGAGCTACAGCTGCGACAGCCCCACGTGGTCCGCATGGAGACGCGCCCGCCCAACATCGAGGGCAAAGGCCAAATCGATCAGCGTCAACTCGTCATCAACTCGCTCCGCATGCGTCCCGATCGGATCATCGTCGGCGAGGTGAGAGGATCGGAGGCGATCGACATGCTCCAGGCGATGAACACGGGGCACGACGGCTCGCTCACGACGCTCCACGCGAACACTCCGCGCGACGCGCTGGCCCGCCTCGAGACACTGATCTCGATGGCGAACCTCAATCTTCCCGAGCGTGGCATGCGCCAACAGGTCGCGAGCGCAATCGACATCATCATCCACGTCTCCCGTCTCGCCGACGGGAAGCGGAAGGTCATTCAGATCTCCGAGCTCGTCGGGATGGAGGGTGACGTCATCACGATGCAGGACCTCTTCACCTTCGATCGGTTCGGCATAGACCCCGACGGCAGCGTCCTCGGCAACTTCAAGGCGACGGGAATACGGCCGCGTTGCGCCGAGCGTCTTCAGACGTACGGTATCGACTTGGCCGAGACGCTCTTCGCCAACGCCGACTTCGGCGGCTTCCCGACGGAGAAGGCAGGATGAGCGGGATCCTGGGCCAGAACGGCGTCGTAGCCCTCGCCCTGTTCGCTTCGATCGCGCTGGCGATGCTGGCGCTCGTGCTGGCGTGGGAGGGTGTCCGGCGACTGCAAAAACAGCATTCGCTGGTCACTCAGCTCCGCGCGCTCGCAAAGCCGGGCGGAATCGCCACCGGGGCCGGCGGCGGACTGCTGACGGCCGGCGCCAAGCAGGGGCCCGTCTGGGCCGAAGCCATCCTACTCCGCCTCCCCCACCAGAGGGACCTGAAGAACTTCCTCGAGCAGGGGGATGTGGGCTGGACCGTCGGGACCTTCTTGATGCTGACGATCGGTTCGGCCGCAGCGTTCGGGATTTCGGCCATGGTGCTCGTGCCGGCCCCCATACCGTTCGCGGCCGCGGCGATCGGTGCGCTGATCCCGTATCTCTACATCTCGAGGAGGCGCAAGCAACGATTCGCCAAGTTCGAGGAGTACTTTCCGGAAGCGATCGACATTCTGGGCCGAGCCATCCGTGCGGGACACGCGTTCTCGACCGGCCTGGAGGTCGTGGCCGAGGAGGCCAACGCTCCGGTATCCGACGAGTTCCGGCAGGTCTACGAGGAGCAGAAGTTCGGGCTTCCGCTTCCCGAGTCGCTGCTCTCGCTGGCCGATCGCATCGCGATTCTGGACGTCCGGATCTTCGTGACCGCGGTCATGATCCAGCGCGAGTCGGGCGGTAATCTGGCCGAGATCCTCGACAACCTCTCGTACGTGATTCGTGAGCGTTTCAAGTTCCGCCGACAGCTTAGAGTGCACACGGCGCACGGAAAGATGACGGGCTACGTTCTGGCCGTCGCGCCGATCGTCGCTGGTATAGGCATGTACACTCTGAATCCCGACTACATGGGCGTTCTGTTCACGGAACCCGGGGGCAGGCTGATGCTCGCCGTGGCGGTGACGCTTCAGCTGTTCGGCTTCCTGGTGATCAGAAAACTGGTGCAGATCAAGTATTGACGACGACGCGCGGAGCTCGAGATGCGAGACATACGAGGCCGCTGCTATGAGAACGGCGCTTCCATAGGAAGAGAGCGATGACGTTACTGGTGATATTTTTCGCAGCCATGGCCGCGGGCCTGATGGTCGTCGGCTTCGCGAACGTCCTTCCGAGCCAGACGCGCGTGATGAAGCGGCGGTTGGCGATCCTGCAGACCGGAGCCACGAGCTACCGTGACCTCCAGGAGCAGCGCCGTCGTCAGGCGAAGCGGGAGCGGTTCGAGACGCTTCTCTCCTCGCTCGGCACGAAGGTCAGTCGCACCAAAGACAGCATGTCGAAGTCCCGTCAGTGGCTCGCGTACGGCGGGTACAGAGGCGAGCAGGCGGGCACGATATTCATGGGGCTGCGCGTCACGTTCGCCGCGTTGGGCGTTGCGTCCATCTTGCTCCTGGCGAGCGTGGCGCAGCTGACGTTTCAGCAGATACTGATGTTGGCGGCAGTCGGCGGCCTCTTCGGCTGGATGCTCCCCTACTTCTACGTGAGCCGGAAGGTTCGCAAGCGGCAGGACAGCATTCGCCTGGCGCTTCCCGACTCGCTCGACCTCATGGTCGTATGCGTCGAGGCCGGCCTCGCCCTTAACCAGGCGATGATGCGTGTGGCTGAGGAGATCGACCGCGTGAGCCCCGAGATGTCGGAGGAGCTCACGGTCGTGAACCTGGAGATACGCGCCGGCACGCCACGCGACGAGGCGCTCCGACACCTCTCAGAGCGCACGGGGGTGGAGGACGTCAAGGCCTTCGTGAGCATGCTGCTGCAGACCGACCGGTTCGGTACCTCGATCGCGGACTCGCTGCGGGTGCATGCGGACACTCTCCGCACCAAGCGCAGGCAGCGCGCGGAAGAGGCGGCGGCGAAGCTCACGGTAAAGCTGCTGTTTCCGCTCATCCTGTTCGTGTTCCCCGCCTTCTTCGTCGTGCTGCTGGGGCCGTCCATATTCATGTTCCGCGACTTCTTCGGGGGAGGGATCGCGAATTAAGAAAGCTGCGGCTTGGTGAGCAAAGCGCGCAAACTGCTCTCCGTTCGAAACGTCGAGCGGGGAAGCTCGCTCGGCGGCCGCGTCGGCCTCGCGGATCGGTGGTGGCCGCAGTTGAAGGGTCTCATCGGGCGGACGGGATTGGAGGAGGGCGAGGGGTTGCTGATCACGTCCAGTCAGGGCGTGCACATGTGGTGGATGAAGTTTCCGCTCGATGTGGCCATGCTGGACAAGGACGGAAGGGTGGTCGCTCTGTATCGCGACCTCCAACCGGGTAAGCGAACGCGGATGCATTGGGATGCGCACTACGCTCTCGAGTTGCCCGTCGGCGTGATCGACGAGAGCGGTACCGGTGAGGGAGATGTGCTGAAATGGGAGGACGGCGAGGCTTGATCTCGCGCGGACTCCGACCTTTTTTCTTCGATCGCACTTAGCTGCGGGCAGGGAACCGATGAACACGACGAGCGCAACCGTCAGAATCCATCCGCAAGAACGCGCGAACGCCGCCAAGGTCGGTACGCCGCACTTGCCGACGACGCTCGAACAGACGGGACTCTCCGAGTCCTTCGTCTCGGAGCTGTTGCTGAAGATCCTGTATGTCCAGGGCTCGAGGACGGGAGATCAGTTGGGTGCCTTCAGCCGGCTCTCGTTCGGCATCCTGGACGATCTGCTTCTCACGCTGCAGCAACGGCGGCTACTCGAGGTACGCGGTACCAAGGGTAAGGGCCGCCGGGGATACACGTTTGCGCTGACCACCGAGGGCCGCGATCGCTGTCGCGAGATCATGACCACGAGCAGGTATGTCGGTCCCGCTCCCGTGCCGCTGAAGCAGTATCGCGCCATCGTCGACCATCAGAAGGTGGAGGACGCGGACGTCGACGAACAGCAGGTCGCCGAGGGTCTCGACCATCTCGTGCTCAACGGCAATTTCCAGGAGTCGCTGGGTCCGGCGATCAACTCCGGCCGCTCGCTCTTCCTGTACGGCCATGCGGGAAACGGCAAGACCGTGCTCGCCGAGGCTATTGCCGAGATGCTGGGCGATGCCATCTACGTCCCGTTCGCCATAGAGGTGGACGGTCAGGTCATCGCGATTTACGACCCGGTGTTCCACGAGCCCGTCCATGAGGCGGACAGTGGCGATCTCAGCTCGGCCTGGATGGACGCCGAGCCGGACTACGATATGCGTTGGCTGCGCATCCGCCGGCCTGTCGTGATGGTGGGTGGTGAGCTGATGCTCGATGACTTGGAGCTACAGTTCGACCAGCTGTCCGGCCTCTTCCGCGCTCCGCCACAGATGAAGGCGAACGGCGGCGTGTTCATCATCGACGACTTCGGCCGCCAGCGCGTCCGGCCCAGGGATCTGCTCAACCGGTGGATGGTTCCTCTCGAGAAGCACGTGGACTTCCTGAGTCTGCCGATGGGACACAAGCTGCCGGTTCCCTTCCAGTGCCTGTTGATCTTCGCCACGAATCTCGATCCGGCGGAGCTCGTGGAGGAGGCGTTTCTTCGCCGGATCCGGTACAAGATCCTGGTTGACAACCCGACTCGGGAGCAGTACACCGAGATCTTCAAGGGGGCGTGCGAACAACGTGGCCTACCGTTCACGCCGCACGCCATCGACTTCGTGTTCGAGGAGTACTATTCGAGGCCGCACCTCCAGGAGCGATGCTGCCACCCACGAGACATCACCAACCACCTGATCGACATCGCGCGGTACAAGAAGCGCGATGCGGAGCTCTCGCCTGAGCTGCTCCGGATGGCCTGCGATGCCCTCTTCCTCGACGTCGTGGACGCTGCCGCCGCGCTGCAGGAGGAGGGTTCGACGGGTCGCTTCAACACAGGCTCGTCCCTGGAGGAAAGTCGAAGCGGAGCCGGCCCTGAAGCGCGCAGTCAGGATCGCCTCGAGATGGGCAGGTTCGACGATTGAGGAAAGGTTCCTTGCCTTCGGTGGAGCACCGAGAAGGCCCGCGTAAGGAGGACGGAGTGACTCATGAGTGAGATGCCAGCTTCTCGCTCGAAGACCTGGATGGAGCGCGTGGGGCTCACGGTCGAGGAGATCGAGCGCTCGGCTTCTGCCTTGGGCGAAGAACTTCCATCGATAGCGCCGGGTGGACCCGCCGTCCCGAGCGGAATTGGCGCGACGCCGCCAGCTCCCATTCCTACGGCTGCCGCGGCCACGAGCTCCAGCGAGATGCGGGCCGCGTACAACGGCTACCTTCTTCAGCAGGAAGATGCGCTGGACGAGGGAATCGGGAGACTCCGAGAGGAGGCGCTCCGCGTCGCGAGGATCGATGCGGATGCGGGCGTGCCTCAAGCCGACGTCGAGGGTCGCTCAGAGTCGGAGTCGGAGCTCGTGCAGCGCTGTCGGGCCTTCTTCGAGCGATGGCAGTCTCACGAACGGCGCCGAGTCGATGACATCATCGCCACGAACGAAGAAGAGATCTCGGAGAAGCTGGGGTTGAGCTCGATTGCGATCGACCGTTTCGAGCGGTTGACCAACGACATCATTCGGCTGAAGGCGCGTGTCTCCACTCGCCGCCTCGAGGTGGCGCGCGAGCTCAGCCAGAGCGAAGAAACATCGAAGGAGCGAGGCATCCCGACGAAGGTCTACCTCGTGGCCATCGGCTTTCTTGGGCTTGTGGAGTTCTTCGCGAACGCACCCGTGTTCGGCGCGCTGCTGCCCCGCGACCCGCTGACAGAACGGCAGATACGCCTCGTGGCGGAGACTTCGGAGGGCTGGCTCGCGGGGACGCAGCGCGTGTTCGCGCAGCTCATCCTTCGCCCCGATGCCGCTCTGCTGGCGGCCGGCGTCGTCACGTTCCTCTGCGTCCTGGCCCATTTCTTCGGCCACTCGCTTCGAGACTTCGTAGTCAAGCGGGACCAGCAGGCGAAGCGGCACGCCGTCACGACCCGGTCCGTCACGGAGAACGTGGTTCCGATGATCCTCGGCGGCGTCGGTCTCGTCCTCGTTCTCTCCGTTCTGTTCGTCGCCCGGGTGAAATTGGGCGAGGTCGGTGAGGAGCAGTACGGGCAGGACACCGCCGTTGTCGAGGAACTGAGGAGGAACGCGGGCTGGCTGCGCGTCGACGGGGACCTGCTCGCGGCCAACGAGCAGGCGAATCGAGCGGACGATATGGAGGCGGCCGCCACGGAGCTTCGTGAGTACGCCGCCTCGATGAGCCGCCTGAGCTGGCCGATCCTCCTGCTCAACACGACCCTCGTTCTCTGTGCGATCTCGGCAGCCTACTTCCACCGTCGTGACGACCGACGCGAGTTCTTCAACGAGAGCCCGTTCGAGGAGGAACGATCGGACCTGATCGGGGCCGCCGAGGGATCGGCCACGGAGGTCACGACGTTGCTCGCCGAGCTCGTGCGCAGGATACGAGTCCTCAAGAGCATGCTGGGGGCGAAACCCCTCGATAACTGGCGTAGCGTATCTCATCAGCTGGAGGCAGTCGTCGCGCTCTATCGGGCCGAAAACGGACGAGCGCGGAACGTGGACTCCCGGACGATTCCCGCTTTTGCTCAGGCGGTAGATCTGAAGATCGAGGTGGATGTGGACTACGAACGTGACCTGATGGCCAGCGACCCGTTAGAATACGAGCGCGAGCACCAGTCGCTGAAGGACCGATTCGAGCAGGTTCGTCAGCGTTTCGTCCAGGAGGCGATCGCCGGGCATGGGTGAGAAGATCGGTCGTCGAAGCAAGGGACAGAATCGGGTCGGCTTGTCGGCCACGGTCATAGGGGCTCTCGCCATGAGCATCATGAGCGCGGCCTGCACGGGTGGGACGGCTGCCGACAAGGAAGATGTGAGCGGGCCAAGACGACTCGTTCTATTCGTCTTCGATCGCTCTACGAGCATTGAGGACTACCAACTGGAGCTCGCGCAGCAGCTTAGCAACGATCGGATCTCGGCGCTGCGGCATGGCGATCACATCGCTGCCTTCCAGGTACTGCAGCTCTCGCTCTCCGAGCCTCCACGGCGCTGGTCTCAGGCGGTGCCGAAGAAAGAGTTCGTCGACAGGGAGATCGCGCGCGACTCGATTACCCTCTCTCGCTTCCTTCGCGACGCGAAGGACTACCTGAGACCCTTCTCGCAACCGACCGAACGAGACAACATCACGGGGACCGATCTTCTGTCGACACTGCACGACGTCGGCGAGGAGGTCCGTGCTCATCCGGAGCATGCACCCACTCTATACCTGTTCTCGGACATGCTCCAGTCGAATCGCATGATCGACATGGAGGGACTCCGCCGGATGCCGAGAGATGGTTGGGCGGATGTCGCGTCGGCCAGCGGTATGCTGCCGGATCTCCGGGGCCTGTGCGTGGTGGTCGTGGGGGCTCGGGTCGACACCGAGTCTGCACAACGTGTGAAACAGTTCTGGATCGACTATTTTGAGGCGACCGGTGCAACCTTGAGCGGCGAGAACTACATGCATCGTCCGGTCAGCGTGCTTTCCGGACCCTGCCCTGGGATTCAGGAGTAGGGGCGACTCGTTCACGGCAGACGTGGACACAACAAAGGAATGTGAAATGAACCGAAAGGTTCTCTACCTGGTCGGGATCGTCATCCTCCTCATTTTCCTCTTGACGAAGTGGTTGTAGGCCAGACGGCGTAGAGCCGGACACAAGCCCAGCAGCCCACTCCTACCTGTCCACCTGCTCCGCCTCCAGCAGGCCGGAGCAGCTGTCCATCCAGGCGACGCTCGCGCTCAGGAGGACCAAGGTCGCCGCAGGTCCGCGCGGCCGATGGAGACCAGAAGGAGGTTGATGGCGAGCGCGATCGTTAGCAGGATGGCTCCGAGAGCGATCGCGAGTCCGAAGTTCCCCCGCCGCGTCTCGAGCACGATCGCGGTCGTCATCACCCGTGTCTCGCCGAGGATGTTTCCTCCGACGATCATCACCGCCCCGACCTCGCTGATAATGGCCCCGAAGCCGGCCGCCACGGCAGCCAGGAGGGAGGCCCGCGCCTCTCGCAACGTGATGAGGACCGCCTCGAGCCGACTCGCGCCGAGAGCGCGCGCTTGGAGCTGCAGATCTGGCGGCACTTCACTCGCCGCCGCGAGACTGATGGCCGCGACGTACGGTGCGGCGATCGCCGTTTGCGCGAGGATCATGGCGCCCGGCGAGTACAGCATCTCCAGGGCTCCGAGGGGGCCGGAGCGCGAAAGAAGAAGGTAAACCGCGAGCCCCACGACGACCGGCGGCAACGCCAGGGCCGTGTTGACGAACGCCACCGTGGGTCCTCTCAGACGAAAACGAGACAGGCCGATAGCGGCGCCGATCGGAAGCCCCACGAGGGTCGCCAGCCCCAGAGCCGTGCCCGAGATGTAGAGCGAACGGAGCACGATCTCCCAGAGATGCAGATCACCCGATGTGAGGAGCCTCCACGCCTCGGCCAACGGATTCATCCCGAACGCACTCCGGTTGCTCAGCCGCAGCGCGCGTCGGCGTGCGCCGGAGGCACGGACCGGCAGAGCAGACGCGCCCGCAGGGTGGGTCGCATCGGGCCTTCGGGCGTCCCCGCCTCCGTTCCGGGCCGCCCGGTCACCTCCGAGGCTCTGCTGTCGGGAGCCCCTGATGCACCGCGCGTCCGCGTGGTCTGGCTCCGACCCGGCCGTGCCTCCAGTGCCTCATCGCCGGGCGTCGTGGAATGGAACAGCGGGCGGCCGTAGCTATCCAGGTAGCCATCGATGGCGCGCCGGCCATCCGGCGAGGTCAGCCAGTCCAGCAGCGCTCGGGCCTGCGCTTCCCTCAGCGAGCCACGGACGATGATGACGGAGTAGACGTTCCTGAGTTGAGGGTCTCCCTCGAACAGAACCGCGAGCTCGAGATGTGGCTCCATGGCGTAGTAGGTAGAGCGGTCGGTGAGGACGTAGGCGCCTCGTTCGCTGGCCATCTGGAGCACCGGTCCCATCCCCTGCCCGGCTTCCTGGTACCACCTTCCCTCCGGCGCGACGTCGGCCGCCCCCCACAGCTCCAGCTCTCGGTCGTGCGTACCGGAGTTGTCGCCCCTCGAGAGAAACAGCTCGCCCGAGTTGGCGATCGTCCGCAGGGCCTCGGAAGCGGCGCTGGAGGAGGCGACGCCGGCAGGATCCGCCGGAGGGCCGACGACGACGAAGTCGTTGAACATGATCGGCACCCGGGCTTCCCCGTACCCGCCGGCCACGAACGCCTCCTCTTCGCTCGGATGGTGGACGATAAGGAGGTCGGCGTCGCCGCGTCTGCCGAGCTCGAGCGCTTCACCGCTGCCGACGGCGAGAGGCCGGATGGCCGCACCAGGAACCTCCTGTCGGTACGCCTCGAGAAGGTGCGCGAGCAGGCCCGAGTCCTCGACAGAGGTCGTGGTGGCCAGGAGGACGGCCTCCGAACCGCGGCGGGCGCAGCCGGCGGCCAGCAACGCCGCAGCCAGCCAGGAAGCGGTGAGCACGCAGGCGCCTCGCTTTATCCGTGCCGTATCCACCGCACCATCTCCGGGAGGTTGGCTCTCTTTCCACTCATGAGGATCGCTACACGGTAGATCCGCCCGGCCAGCCAGGCCGAGCCCAACATCCCCAGCACGAGAAGGCTCACCGAGCCCGCCAACTCGATGGCAGGCACGTGCGAGATCGCCAACCGGGCCGGAACGATCATCGGGCTGAACAACGGAATCAGCGAGCCGACGACCGCCCACCTGGACTCCGGGCTTTCGATGATTCCGATCACCAGTATGAAGCCCACGACGATGATGACGACCAGAGGGGTCACGACCTGCTGCGCGTCCTGTTCGTTGCCCAGAGAGGCTCCGGCCGCAAGGAAGAGGCCGGCATACAGCAGATACCCGAGGATGAAGTAGAGGAGAGCCCAGGCGACGAGCCCGATCGGCAACCGCACGTGCGCCAGGTCGACTCCCTCTGCGGCCAGCACCGATGCCAGGCCCGGCAGGCCGTACAAGCTGAGCAAACCCCCGATAGCCGCCCAGATGGCGATCTGTGTCAGGCCGACGGCACCCACGCCGAACATCTTCCCGAGCATCATCTCCCACGGCCGCACGGACGACATCATCACCTCGACGACGTTGGAGCTTTTCTCCTCGAGCACCGCTCGGACGATCAGCTGGCCGTAGATCAGGAACATCATGTACGTGACGACCGCGAACAGCATGGCCACTATCTGGAAAGCCTCGCGAGATCTCTCGCCTTCCGGCGTCACCTGGATGATCTGAAGATCGGCGCCTCTGAGCAGACGCCTGGTGTCGATCTCCTCTATCCCATGCTCCCTCAGCCGGGCCGTAACGAGGGCATCCCGGATTCCCCCACGCAGCTCGCGACCCTGGCGACTCGAGATGGCCCGGCGCGCCAGCAGTCGAACGCTACCTCCCTCGTCGGGATCTTCAGCCACGATCAGGAGGCCGTCGAGGCTCGTCGCCAGGAACGCCTCACGAAGCTCTTCCTCGCTGCGCTCATGCTCCTCGTGGACCGGCTGGAGGGTCCAGCGGTCGCCGAGCGCATCGCCGAGGTCGTCTGCCACGCGGCCGCTGTAGTCCAGGACGCCCAGGTTCAGGTCCCCATCTCCGGAGGCCCCCCGGGAAACGATCAGCTCCGGCAGGAAGATCAGCCCGGCGAGGATGACCGGCAGGCCGAACGTGGCGATGAGGAACCACCGCGCTCGCACGCGCTCCAGGTACTCGCGTTTCGTGATGGCCCAGGCCTTCCGGCTCACGAGACTTCCTCCGCGCCCGGCTCGGCCGCTCGAGTGCCCGCCCGCTCGAGGAAGATCTCGCGCAGAGACGGCTCGGCCAGCTCGAAGTGGCGGACGCGCACGTTCTCCGAGAGGGCCGCTTTCAGGATCTCCTGCGGATTCGCGCCATCCTCGAGGCGGATCTCGAAGTAGTTGCCGTGGTCGCTGAGGCGACGGACAAAGGGCAGCTGGCGGAGGAAAGACGCGTCACCCTCCAGGCCGAGGAGGACCTCCCGGCGACCCGCCGAGGCCTTGATCTCTCCCAACGGACCGTCGAGCACCTTTCGAGCTCCCGCGACCATACAGACGCGATCGCACAGGCGTTCTGCATCCTCGATCCGGTGTGTCGAGAAGAGCACCGTAGAACCCTGACGCTGGCGCTCGAGCACGATCTCCTGGAGCAGGTCCACGTTGATGGGATCCAGACCGCTGAACGGCTCATCCAGGATGAGGAGATCCGGGTGATGGAGGACCGTGGATAGGAACTGGACCTTCTGCTGCATACCCTTCGAGAGGGTATCGACTCGATCCGCGGAGCGATCCGCGAGCTCCAAGCGTTCGAGCCCATGCTGCGCCGCGGCCCGTGCTTCGGAGCGGTGCATCCCCTTGAGCACTGCGAGGAATACGAGATGATCCAATACCCTCATCCTCGGGTACAGGCCTCTCTCCTCCGGGAGGTAGCCCACGCGCGACCGCACGGCGTCGTCCACCTGGCTGCCCAGCACCTCTACCCGGCCTCGGTCGGGTCCGATGATGTCGAGGATGATGCGGAGGGTCGTCGTCTTGCCCGCGCCGTTCGGTCCGAGCAGGCCGTAGATCGACCCGCTCGGCACGCACAGATCGAGATCCTCTACGGCCGTCTGCTCGCCGAAGGACTTGGTTATGCCCTGCAGGTGGATGGCTCGATCGATCATGCCCACCGCTGAGGAAGGTGTGTTCAGGTGACGTCAACCTCGCGTCTGCGTTCAATCTGCCGCAAGGCCGCCTACGGCTGTCGAGACTGGGGTACCTCTCTGTATATTCGGGGGTTGCGGGAAAGACCGGCGGTTGGGCCTCGTCAGAAATCCGCCGGAGACCCAGCGGCGGCTTCAACACATCGGACATCTCCAGGAGCGCTCATATGGCCATCTATCGTGTGAATTACTACTCCACGGTCACTGTAGGGAGCGGTGGACGGATCACCATCCCGCAGGAGATGCGCGACGACATGCGACTGGAAGATGGCGCGACGCTCACCGCTCGGCTCGAAGAGAGCGAAACCGGCCAGCGCCAGCTCACTCTCTGGAAATCCGAGGAAGGGAGCTAGCTCCCCCACGCCTCAGCCCGGCACGGGTGCCGGGCGCTCTCCGAAGTGGATCGCCATCGCTCCGAACAGGAACTCCAGGAAACCGCAGCGCACGAATCCCGAGTGCTGCATCAACCCGATCAATTCCTGCTGGGCCGGATAGCGGCGGAGAGACTCCGGGATGTACAGGTACGCGTCGACGTCCCTGTGCAGCAGCCAACCGATGAAGGAGCCGCTGGCCTCCAGGTAGCGAAAGTAGAGACGTCGCAACGCCGGAATCGGCGGCTTGCCGAAATCCAGCGACAAGAGCCTGCCTCCCGGTTTCAGGCAGCGCCGTATCTCGGCGAGGCCGCTGTCGAGATCGGCGAAATTCCGCAATCCGTACCCGATCACGACCCGGTCGAAGCTCTCGTCCCGGAAGGGCAGGTGAAGGGCGTCGCCTCCGGTCCAGAGAACGGAATCCGCGCCTCTGCGCTGCCGGCCAACCTTGATCATCGGCGGAGTGAGATCGGCGGCCACGACGCTCCCGTCTCGCGTCGGCGGCGCCCCTATGCCCCGATTGGCGCTCCCGAGCGCCAGGTCGCCCGTCCCGGCGGCGAGATCCAGCACCCGAAATCCAGGCTCGAGATCGGCCAGCTCCAGCAGATACCGCTTCCATCGGCGATGAAGGCCGAGTGACATCACATCGTTGGTCAGGTCATATCGCCGTGCGATTCGTCCGAAGAGGCCACGGACGTAGCGCCGGTGGCCCGCCGGTTCGGCGATCTCGGAGCGGATGCGCGATCTTCGTCCTGACTTTTCCCTCATGACGCCTCTCTGGGCCGGGAATCTCCTCGGGCTCAGGGTTGATGTCAAACATCGTGAGGCTGGATGGGCTCGCCTGCGTGGGGGGACCTTCCTAGCTTGTCGAGCCCGTCCATTTCAGGAAACTTCCACATTCTTCCGGTGGCGACATTGGACCCGTCCGCGATGACGATCGAGCGTGAGAAGATCGGACCCCTCCCCGTGTGGGGATGGGCCGTCGTCTGCGGGCTCGTGGTTTGGGTGCTGTACGTCTTCACCCTGGCGCCGACGACCGCCTTCTGGGACACGTCGGAATACATCGCCACGGCGCATATCCTGGGTATGCCGCACCCACCCGGTAACCCGCTGTTCGTCGTGATGGCTCGCGTCTGGGAGCTACTCCTCGGTTGGACGGGGCTGAGCGTGGCCGCCCGCGTCAACCTTTTGAGCGCTTCGGTCTCTGCCGCCGCGGCGGTCTTCTGGTTCCTCGCCGTCGCCCGCATCTGGGCTCACTTCGCAGCGAATCGTACGGTCGTGCTGGTGACCGCCTTCGTGAGCGTCTGGGTGGGCGCCACCGCCTTCACGGTGTGGAACCAGTCCAACGTGAACGCGAAGGTGTACACGCTATCCCTGCTCTCCGTGGCCGTGGTGACCTACCTCGCCATGGTCTGGGAGGATCACGTCGGGACGCCTCGTGGCGACCGGATCTTCGTCCTCTGCGCCTTTCTGCTGGGTCTCGGGGCGGCCAACCACACGATGTCCCTGCTCCCGGTCGGTGCGCTCGGATTCTTCGTGCTCTGGCACGACTGGAAGACGATCCTGCGCTGGAAGCTGATGGGAGCCGCGCTCCTGTTCGTGGCGATCGGCTTCTCGGTCCAGGTCGCCTTCGTACCGATTCGTTCCGCCCAAAACCCGATCATCGACGAAGCCGACGCAGAGTGTGAGAGCCTGGTGTCCGCGGCCCTGACGCCGCTGAAGCTCGTGCCTGGGGTGTCGGCCGCGGTTCCGGACGGGGCGGTGTGTGAGCCCCTGCGTGCTTCCCTGGCGCGCGATCAGTACGGGAAACCGCCCCTGAGCGAGCGCCAGTCGCCCTTCTCGGCGCAGCTGGCGATGTTCAGCCAGTACTTCGACTGGCAGTGGGCGCACACGCTGCCCAGGCGGCTGCGCTGGATCGTGACCATCGCCTTCATCGCACTCGGCCTCACCGGGCTGAGGCGGCACTGGCGCGGAGATCGCGACAGCTTCGTGTATTTCTTCGCGATGCTGCTGACGCTGACCCTGGGCCTCATCATCTACCTCAACTTCAAATACGGCTTCTCGCTCTATCCCGATATCCCTGTCGATTTCCACGAAGTCCGCGAGAGAGACTACTTCTACGTGCTCGGCTTCTACATGTGGGGGCTCTACGCGGGCATGGGCATCGCGGTCTTGTGGGAGCGCACGGCATCGCGGCTCGACGGCGCGCGCGGAGCGTACGGCAGGGCTGCTCCGGTTCTCGGCCTGGCGCTGATACCCCTCGTTTTCAACTTTGGTCTGGCCGATCGGCGAGGAGATTTCTCGGCTCGCGACTGGGCGTACAACATGCTCCAGTCGGTGGAACCGTACGCGATTCTGTTCACCAACGGAGACAACGACACCTTCCCGCTCTGGTATCTCCAGGAGGTGGAGGGAATCCGGCGTGACGTCACGGTCATCGTACACTCGTATCTCGGGACGTCATGGTACCCGAAGCAGCTTCGCGAGCTTACCAAGCCCTGCCCGGACGGCGTGGACCCGCTGGCAACGCCGACCGTGACGGTCTGCCAGCGGCCGTTCGAGACAAGTGAAGCGATCCCGGCCTACCGTGACTTGGAGGTTTCCGCCCCGACGAGGCCGATCCACACGCTTAGCGACGAAGAGATCGACGCATTGCCCGTCGTCCCGTTCGTGGTTCAGAGCGATACCACGGTACAGATCAGCCGGTGGGTGACCGGAACGCTTCGTGCGGGCTCCGCGATCTACTATCCGGATCTTCTCGTCTACCAGATCATGAGGGAGTCCCTGGGCGACCGGCCGATCTACTTCGCCGCGACGGCGCCGCCGGTCTATGACCGCTGGGGGCTGCAGCCGCACATGCTTCGGCAGGGACTGGCGCACAAGGTGGTCGACGGCATCCTCGAGGACACGGCCGACACGGTGCAACTGCAGGAGGCCTTCGACGTCCGCTGGGTGGATGTGGGCCGCAGCGAGGCGCTGCTCTGGGACGTGTTCCAGATCGACTACCTGCTGGATTGGGATCTGTGGCCCGAGAAGTCGACCCGGGCGAGCATTCCGGCCCAGTACTATCTGGCCTATGCGTCGTTAGGAGAGGCTTACCGTCTCAGGGAGAAACCCGACATGGCCGAGCAGAACTACCTGAGGGCCGAGGAGCTGCTCCGGCTCTCGGATGCCTTCGAGCCGTAGCGGCTCTTACGGGCTGAAGCGCACGCCGACGGCGCGCATCGGCCCGGCCCGAATCAGTCTATCAGCCCGGCGCTCGATTCCCCGCTTCCCCGCACGGCGAAGGCCTGGCCCAGTCCCGGCACCGTGAGGCTCATCGTGAAGTCCTGGGCGCCCCGAGCCGAGAGAAAGTGTCCCCGCGTGACGTCGAAGCGCACGCTGTCCGCCCGTGATCCGGTCATCTCCACGCTGACCCCGGGAAAGGCATCCCGGTCCGGCTCGAAGTCGTAGGCCGTTTCCACCAGGATGTCGGCGATGGTGGATGAGCCCGACCGGCTCAGACGCTGCAGGGAGATGTCGTTGATCAGGATGAGGAAGCCCGGCGCCGCCATCCCCATGTCAGCGGCGCGTATACGAACCGTGTCCTTCCATCGGTCTCCCACGCGGACTGCCCTCTCGGGCAGAGTAGGAAACCCGCCCTGCCGAAGCGCCGAACGGACCTGGGCGCTGGCTTGCGGGTCCAGTCCATCGATCTCGATGACGATGGGCTCGGCCCGACGTGTGAATGCCGTCCTGATGTTCTGGCCTAGGAAATCTGCCGAGGCGTCGGGTAGCATCTCCGCGCCTTCGGCTGCACGCAAGCTGAAGCTGACGTCCTGAACCGTGGAGTCGAAATAGAGGGTGTCCCCACGGACGTCCCGAGTGGTCTGCTGGAGCACCATCAGGGATTCGAGCCGCTGGTTGCCCCCGAGCTCCGGAGGGACGGCGATGTCGAGGTTGAGCTCGAACCTGTAGGTCAACGACTCTCCGGCCGTGGAATCCAGCCTGAGCCGAACCGCGTCCTGAGCCTGCAGCGGAGCGGCCGCCGTCAGAATCAGAAGGGGCACGAGCGCGGAACCGCCCTTCCGTAGCGAGACAAGAAAACGGTCCATCTGACGTCCGTTCATCCGAGCTGAGTCCAGGCCTCGTGGCTGCTTCATGGGCGTCTCCGGTCGAGACCGAAGCGGGAGTCCGGTCGGCATCCCTCCTTCATGAGGTTCTTGTACCGGTGACCGCGTGTGGAGTGCCTCGCGAGAGGATGGTGCTCGGCCGGCTCCAGGCCGCCTAGCGCCCCTCCTCCTCCACCACGGCGACGGTCACATCGTCCACATCCACCGTCAGCTCCGCGACCTTCGTCCTGATCGCGTCCGGCACGTTCTTCTGTACACGACCCCCCAGGCATTCGCCGAAGAACGTCTCCATCGAGTGATAGAGGGCCATCCGGTTATCGGCGTTCGAGAAGCCGTGGCCCTCGTTGTCGGCGACGATGTACTGGACCGGAATGCCGCGATCGCGGAGCGCGACGACCATCTGATCGGACTCGAGCTGCGTGACCCGCGGGTCATTGGCGCCCTGGACGATCAGGATCGGATCCTCGATCCGGTCGACGTGGAAGAGCGGCGATCGCGCCTTCATGTGCTCGCGGTCCGCCTCGACTGCGGGATCGCCCACGAAGCGGTAAAAGGTGCCCTTGAGGAAGGGGCGCCAGTACGCCGGGAACGATTCGATCAGGGTGATCAGCGAGGAGGGCCCCACGTAGTCGACGCCGCAAGCGAAGGTCTCGGGCGTGAACGTGAGGCTCACGAGGGTGGCGTAGCCGCCGTAGGAGCCGCCGTAGACCCCGACGAGATCGGGGTTCGCGATCCCCTCCTCGACCGCCCACTGGACGCCGTCGATGAGGTCATCGTGCATCTTCCCGGCAAACTCCTTCACCGCCGCGTTGTAGAAGTCCTTCCCGTAGCCGGTCGAGCCGCGGTAGTTGACCTGAAGGACCGCGTAGCCGCGGTTGGCCAGCATCTGCGCCTCGGGCTGGTAGCCCCAGTTGTCGCGCGCCCAGGGGCCGCCGTGCACGAGCAGCACCATTGGCAGGCCCTCGGGCTCGATTCCCACCGGCAGGGTCAGATAGCCGTGGACCGTCAGGCCGTCGCGCGCCTCGAAGGAGACCGGCTTCACGTCGGCCAGCTGGGCCGGCTCCAGCCAGGGCCTGGGGCGGAAGAGGAACTCGGCCTCTCCCGTCTCGCGGTCGTACAGGTAGGTGGCGCCGGGGTCGGTCGGCGAGTTGAAGGAGACCATCCATTTGACCTCGTCCGTCGTCGAGGAGCTCACGTTCGGCGTCCCGTCGTGGATCTGCCGCAGTCGATCGATGTCCTTCGCCACCTGCTCGTTCTTCGGGTAGATGCGCACCGTGTCGGCGACGTACACGGTCGCGATCAGCTCGTCCGTCACGTCGCTGAAGATCGCGCTGCCGAAGTCGGCCTCGCTCTCGGGATCGCTCTCGACCTCCTCGACTTCACCCGTATCGAGGTCGAGCAGCACGAGGCGCTGCAGGTTCACGTCGCCGGCGTTGCTTGCCAGATAGACCCGGCGGTTGTCCTTGTGGAACCGGAAGGGCCGCACCGTCTCGGCGGCCGAGTAGGCGACGACCTCGCGCCACTCCGGATCGTCATCGCTCGCCCGCGTATAAAGGGAGGTACCGCCCTCGGCGTTCTGTCCCGTCGCCAGCCGCACCTGGAGGTCGTGGTCCGGTATGACGCCCCCGAAGTTGCCGGGGTTCTCTGCGACGAGTCGCGTCTCGCCCGTCTCCACGTCCAGCCAGTACGCGTCGAACAGGCTCGGGTCGCGCTGGTTGAGACCGATGAGGATCTCCCCGGGCCGCTCAGGCGGCACCGCGTAGATCAACGCGCGAACGCCGTCGTGCGGGGTCAGGTTACTCGCTTCGGGCGTGCCCGAGCCCTCGATCGGGACCGAGTAAACGTGGAAGTTCTCGTTGCCGCCCTTGTCCTGCACGTAGAGGAGCATGCTGCCGTCGGCCGACCAGAAGTAGCCGCGCACGGGGCGGATCGTGTCCGTCGTCATCCGCCGCTCCTCCGACGAGCCGATCTCGCGCACGTAGACGTTCAGCTTGTCCTGGTAGGGCTTCAGATAGGAGATGAACTGTCCGTTCGGCGAGATCTGCGCCCCGGCGATCTCCGGGTTGTCGAAGAAGTGCTGGATCGGGATGAGGGGCGGAAGCTCATCCTCGGCCTGCGCCCAGGCCGCCGATGGCGCGGCGAGCAGGGCGGTCGTGGCCAGGGCGAGCAGCGTAAAGTACCTGGAGTGCATCACCTTCTCCTTTGTCGCTTGTTCGGCCATCTGCTTTGTTCCTACGAGGGGAGTCCGACGTGGGGACGGCCCGGGAGAGTCGATCGTTGCCGCACACCAATACTCGGAAGGGCTCTCAGGGCTCCTATGGCACGCGGAATGCCCCCAGGCCCACGAGCACGATCAGAAGAAACCCAATGAGAGATCCCACGATCGCGCTCCGTTTGCGAAGCCCGGCGAACGCGTCGGCATGCGCCGCGTCTGAGGCCTCGCCGCCGCCGGCCCGGACTTCGGCCGCTCGAGCGAGCCGTTCGGCGACCGGGATCTGATAGAAGAGAGCCAGCGCCGCCGCCACGTAACCCAGCAGCTGCATCTGGAACAACCAGTGGTGCGGGAAGGGACGGAAGAACCCGTAGTCCGTCACGCTGATAAGACCGATCCCGCCTGCCAGGGTAAGAAGGACGCCCGCGACACCCAGGGTTCGGAGCAGTCGAGCCGCCGTACGGTATGCAAACGCGCCCACGCTCGGATCGGGATCCCTCGCCGCCTTTCCCGTGACGAACGACAGTGTGAAGGAAAGACCGAGCCAGAGGACGACACCGAGGAGGTGCGCGAAGAGGAAGAGTGCGCGAAGATTCATGGTATTGAAGCTGAAGACCGTCCGCGAAGGCGGCAAGGGAGTTAGATGAGATTTTCCTTCCACGGCCAGACGGGGCAGCCGACGTTCGAGTGGTTCGCCGATGGAATCCGGCGCGCTCTCGAAGAGAACGGCCACGCATTCGTGGAGGCCGCCGACGACGCGTCGCTGGTCCTCAACTTCTTCCCCGAGGCGTCACCCCGCTGGTTCCGGCGGAACGGGCAGGCCGTGTTCGTGACCGGCGTCACCCGTATCGAGGGACCTTTCGACCAGCCCCTCGAGCGGGGCTATCCGTTGCTGGTCAAGTCGCTGTCGAACCTCCTCGTGGCGCTTGCCGGAGAGGGCGCCGACGCCGAGACGCACTTCCTGACCCCCGAGCAGGGGCATTACGTGGTGCGCGACCGGGGACACAACGGCAACCACCAAGCGTTCTTCCGACAGGTATACGAGCGTCTGGCGCCGCTCGCCTCCTCAACGCTGGTCGTCGACAACTTACCCGTAACGGATCTGCCGCCCGAGCTCTGGAACGGCGACGCGGCGACGGACTCGATTCGAAGGGCCGGGGTGCGGCTGCAAGCTCTCGAACTGTTGCCCGCACCGTTTCCGATCGCGGACGTGCTATCGCCGGATGTGCTGAGGCACCTCCGCAAGCTCTTCGGGATCGGCGGTCTGAGCTATGGCAACCTGAGCGCCCGCCGCGACGAGACCAGCTTCTGGATGAGCGCCAGCGGCGTGGACAAGTCGCGCCTGCTGGAAGTCGGGCGAGATATCCTGCTGGTCACCGGATATGACCGCGAGCGTTTAGCCATGCTCCTGAGCGTGCCGCCCGAAATCGAGCCTCGTCGAGTCTCGGTCGACGCCATCGAGCACTGGATGATCTACAGGGAGCATCCCGAGGTCGGCGCGATCCTTCACGTGCACGGCTGGATGGAGGGTATCCCGTGCACGGCCTTCAACTACCCGTGTGGCACCTACGAACTGGCCAAGGCCGTGGCGGATATGGTGCGGGAGGCAGAGGATCCAACCCGAGCCGTCGTGGGACTCAAGAACCACGGGTTGACCATCACGGGCCGCTCACTCGACGAGATCTTCGAGCGCACCGAGGGCAGAATCCTCCCGAGCGTGCCGATGACCTAACCGAGGGTGGGGGATCCCGTCTTTTACAGTCTCCCAGTCCTCTTCGCCGTCTCCTTAGTTAGGAGAGCGCAATCGTCCCCTCCTGCTCATAGCGCAGATCGGCGCTGGGCAGATCGAGCGTGATCCGGGCGTCGAGCATCTCCTCGCCGGAGAGCTCTCCAGCCAGGATCCTGGCGCGAACGGCCTTCTCGATCTCGCGCTGCGCGTTGATCCCGAACGTCTTGAGGAACTTCCGGACCTCGAGGTTGAAGGTCGATTCGTCCATCATGCTCGTCTCCTCGCAGGTCGACGTCGCTCCAGGTGTACAGCTGTACGGGTAGACAGCTGTGCGGGTCGACATCGGTTCACGTCGGCACCTCTTCGCGGGCCGACAAACGAAGCTCGGCCCGAACCGTCTCGCGCCGTTTCTCCCGGTCCTGCAGGCTGCACACGCTGAGGGCGCGGCTTCTCAGCGCGGTGATCGCATCAGCGGCAGCCGAGGCTGCCGAAAGCGTCGTCGTGTAGGGAACGCCGCGCGCCACCGCCGCTCGCCGGATCTCATAATCGTCGTGCTGCGCGTGCTTGCCCAGGGGCGTGTTGATCAGTAGCTGGAGCTCGCCGGACAGGAGGAGATCGAGGAGGTTCGGCCGGCCCTCGTGGAGCTTGAGCGCGGCACCGCACGGAATCCCGCGGGCGCCCAGATAACCGGCCGTGCCCTCGGTAGCGCGAACCTCGAAGCCCAGCTCGTGGAACCGTCTCGCGATCGGCGTGACCATCGGTTTGTCCCGATCGTGCACGGTGATGGCCAGGGTTCCCGCGATCGGCAGGGAAGATCCGGCCGCGAGTTGGGCCTTGGCGAACGCGAGCCCGAAGCTGTCGGCGAGCCCCATCACCTCGCCCGTGGAACGCATCTCGGGGCCGAGTTGAGGATCCGCCTCCGGGAACTTGTCGAACGGCAGGACGGCCTCTTTCACGGCCACGTCGAGGAGCACGGGTCGCTCCGGGAGGTCCAGATCGTCCAGGCGGCGGCCCGCCAGCACCCGGGCGGCGATTCGCGCCAGGGGGACGCCGATCGCCTTGCTAATGAACGGGACCGTGCGGCTGGCGCGCGGGTTCACTTCGAGCACGTAGACATCGCCCTCGAAGACCGCGTACTGCACGTTGATCAGCCCCCGGACGTCCAACGCTTCAGCGAGCTCGCGGGTGTGCTGCCGCATCCTCTCGATGTCCTCGTCCCGGAGGAGATAGGGCGGCACGACACAGGCTGAGTCGCCCGAGTGGATCCCCGCCTCCTCGATGTGCTGCATGACGCCACCAATCAGCACCCGCTCGCCGTCCGCGATAGCATCGACATCGGCTTCGAACGCGTCCTCGAGGAACCGGTCGAGGAGCACGGGATGCTCGGGCGAGGCGCGGAGGGCGCGGTCGAAGTATTCTCGGAGCGAGGGGTCGTCGTAGACGATCTCCATGGCCCGGCCGCCAAGGACGTAGCTCGGACGCACCAGTACCGGATAGCCGATCTGCTCGGCCACGGCGATCGCCTCCTCGATGCTCGTCGCCGTGCCGCCCTCAGGCGTGCGGATCCCGAGGCGACGGCAGAGGGCCTCGAACCTCCGTCGGTCCTCCGCCTCGTCGATCGCATCCACGCTCGTGCCGAGGATCGGGACCCCGAGATCACTCAGCGCACGCGCCAGCCCGAGCGGCGTCTGACCGCCCAGCTGCACGACGACGCCGTCGGGCCTTTCGTGCTCGACGATCTCGAGGACGTCCTCGAGGGTGAGCGGCTCGAAGTAAAGTTTGTCCGAGATGTCGAAGTCGGTGGAGACCGTCTCCGGGTTCGAGTTGACCATGATCGTCTCGAACCCCTCATCCCTGAGGGCCAAGGCCGCCGACACACAGCAGTAGTCGAACTCGATGCCCTGTCCGATCCGGTTCGGTCCGCTGCCGAGGATGACGGCCTTCGGGCGCTCCGACCGGGCGGACTCGTTTTCCGTCTCGTACGTCGAGTAGAGGTAGGGTGTCGCGGCCGGAAACTCGCCGGCGCAGGTATCGACCCGCCTGTACACCGGGCGCATCCCGTATCGATGCCGGAGGCCACGGATCTCGGCCTCCGTCGTCCCGCGGAGACGAGCGAGCTCCGCGTCGCCGAAGCCGAACTCCTTCATGCTAAGCAGTTCCGCGGCGTCAGGCTTCGGTCGCGGCTCGATGCCGGAGGGGCCCTTGAACTGCTTCGCCGCTTCGACCAGCTCGGCGAGCTCGTTCAAAAACCAGGGATCGATCCCGGTGAGCGACGAGATCTCCCCCACCTTCAGGCCTGCCTCGAGAGCCCTATAGATCTGGAACGGTCTCTCGGGGGTCGGCGTCCGCAGCGCCGCGCGGATGGAGGGGATCTCTACGTCCGGCAGCCGGTCGTCCTCCACGGAGGGGGCCGGGCGCCAGCCGCAGCGGTCGTTCTCCAGCGCCCGAAAGCCCTTGAGCCAGGCCTGCTGAAAGGTGCGCCCGATAGCCATCACCTCTCCGACGGCCTTCATCTGCACCCCGAGCGTCGGATCGCTCATCGGGAACTTCTCGAAGGCGAAGCGCGGCACCTTGACCACGACGTAGTCGAGCACCGGCTCGAAGCAGGACATCGTCTTTCGGGTGATCGCGTTCTCGATCTCGTCGAGCCGGCAGCCGATAGCGAGCTTGGCTCCGATCCTGGCGATCGGAAACCCGGTGGCCTTGGATGCGAGGGCGGAGCTCCGAGAGACGCGGGGGTTCATCTCGATCACCAGCATCTCCCCCGACTCCGGATCGACCGCGAACTGGATATTGCATCCGCCCGCGTCCACCCCGATCTCGCGGATGACGGCGATCGCGGCGTTCCGCATCTCCTGGTACTCCGCGTCGGAGAGCGTCATCGCGGGAGCCACCGTGATCGAGTCGCCCGTGTGGACCCCCATCGGGTCGAAGTTCTCGATCGAGCACACGACCACGACGTTGTCGCACCCGTCCCGCATCAGCTCGAGCTCGAACTCCTTCCAGCCGATCACGCTCCGATCGATCAGGATCTCCCCGATCGGCGACGCGTCCAGGCCCCTGCGCACGGCCTTCTCGAACTCTTCCCGGTTGTAAGCGATTCCTCCCCCAACGCCTCCGAGGGTGAAGGAGGGCCGTATGATCGCCGGGTAGCCGGTGTCCTCCGCGATCTCGACGGCGTCATCGACCGACTTAGCGAAGCCGCCGTGCGGCACGGCCAAGCCGATTCGGCCCATCGCCTCCGCGAACTCCTCGCGGTTCTCCGCCTTGCGGATGGCCAGGTGGTCCGCGCCGATCAGCTCGACGCAGTAGCGTTCGAGCACCCCGCTGTCGTGCAGCTCGAGGGAGACGTTGAGGGCGGTCTGCCCTCCCATCGTGGGAAGCAGGGCATCGGGCCGTTCGCGCTCGATCACCCGCTCCACCCACTCCGCCGTTACCGGCTCGATGTAGGTGGCGTCCGCCATGTCCGGATCGGTCATGATCGTGGCGGGATTGGAGTTGATGAGAACGACGCGGTATCCCTCCTCGCGGAGCGCGCGGCAGGCCTGGGTACCCGAATAGTCGAACTCGCAGCCCTGACCGATCACGATCGGACCCGAGCCGATGAGAAGGATGGATTCTAAGTCATCTCGGCGGGGCATCGCGGTGAAGCTACGCGCGGGGTTTGCTCCGCGCAGCCCCGCCGGCTCACGCCGGGCGGCGGGGCCGAATCGAGTGCGATGTACGGCGCGCCCGGGTCGCCTGCCGATTCCAGTTCGCTACTGGATGGCCTCGTTGACGCGCACCTCTTTGGTGACCACGGTGATTTCGAACTGGCCGGACTCGAGCATCTTTCGCAGCTTCTCCATCTGCCCGCCCATCATCCGCTCGACCATGGCGCGTTGGGTGGCGTCCATCCCCTCCAGGTTCTTCTCCATCTCGGCCAGGCCCCTGCGCGCCTCCTCCATTTCCTCCTCCGACATGCCGGCGGCGAGCCCGGTGGCCGTGATGTGCAGCTGGAAGGGGTGGAGCATCCCCTCCACCTCTCGATAATCCGAGAGAACAGTCACGGCGGTCATGGGCGATGTCTGGCCATCCCTCGTGATCTCGCCTCCCAGCTCCATCTTACGAATGAGATGGTCGTCCGTGTCCACGTAGAGCAATCCCGTCTTGGGGACAAAATCTCCCCGGTCCCCCATCTCCATCTGCTCGTCGAGGTCCAGCCCGCTGAAGTCGCTGATGGCCAGGACGTGACACTGCTCGCCGTCCACGGATTCCGTGCCCTCCAACTCGGCGCGCTCGGCGATCTTCGGGTACATGCGGTAGAAGTTGGACATTCCGCCACTGCTGGCGTCCTCCCGGCCCTTCGGCACGAACACCGTCCGTCCCTCATCATCCTTGGTCCGCACGAAGGTCAGCTCCGTCTCGAACCCCATCGTCTTCTGCACGGTGGTATAGTTCTCGATCCCCTCCATCCGCTGCTCGTATTTCTCGAGGGAGGTCATGAGGATCTCCTTCGCGGACTGCGCGGTGGCGCCTGACGGCAGGGCCAGAACGACCGCGAGCGGCAACAGACGTCGCCCGGTAGAGGTCGACAGGGTCTTCATCAACGGTCCTCCCTCGAATGGCGTCTCGCCGGGCAACCTTACAGTCGGCGTCACGCGAAGCGTGCAGCGAGCTCAGTGGTGACAGAAGAGCCCGGCCGACCATCCGACCGGGCTCACTGGAAAGATGTGGCGCCCGTCTTCCGAGCGTCAAACGGCGTGCGGATCGGGCTAGTCGTCCTCTTCGTCGTCAGGCACGGTGCTCCCGCCGGCGTCCGCCAGGACCATCCACTGGTCGCCGACCTTCACGAAGACCGTGACGTACTCGCCCTCGTCAGCCTCGCCCTCTCCGGGCCCGTCCTGATCGACCGTCCACCAGCCGCGCTCGACCGCCAGATCGCCGGAAGCCGCTACCCAGACCGCTTTCGCTCCCCAATCCGCGGTGGCGTCGGGATTCTCCTCGTACTCCTCGGCCATGTCGGCCAGGATGGCCGCCCGCCCATCGCGCAGGCCGTCGTCTCCGATCGTCCACCCGTCCTCGACGAACAGGGCCGCGACGCCTTCGGCGTCTCTGGCTTGGAAACGCTCCAGCCATGTCAGGTTGACCTGCCGGACGGCGGCTTCCTCGGCCGCCAGGTCGATCGCCGGCTCCTCCTGGGCCGGCGCACCGTCACCGCCGCCGTAGCAGGCCGAGAGTCCGGCTGCGAGGAGGCCGGTGAGGCCGGTGATCAGCGCGGTGCGTGTTCTCATCCAGGCTGTCATTGAGCTCTCCTGTGGGCTTGGGGGACGCCGGCGCCGCGCCGGCCGGCCTACCAGCTGGCCATCATCTCTTTGATTGAGTACGCAGGAAGGATATCGACCGGGACCTCTCTCAGGCGAGCCCGGGCCAGCTCGAGCTCGAGCGACGCCTGACCGTAGCGGTCGAAGAACTCCCCCACGCCATCGTAGTCGCCGGTCGCTTGCAGCGTCAGGTAGATGCGGGCGAGCTCCGACATCGCGGCCGGCATCACCTCCTGAGCCACGGTGAACCGCTCCGAGTCCGAGTCGTACTCGATGGCACCCCTCTCGAGGAGGTAGTTGAACTGGCTCAGGCAGCCCTTTCCGTGGGCCTCGGTGATTCCGAATCGCATGCAGCGGAAGAGGTCCGCGACGTGCCCGATGTACACCCGGCGCAGGAACTCCTCCGTGTAGACGCCCCTCTCGGTGAGGACCGCGAGGCTGTGCGTGCCGACGGCGTCGGCCTTCGCCTCCTCGATCGCCGAGTAGCGGTCGCGCAGGGCCTTGTTCACGGTCAGATCCTCGCTGCCCGTCACGTAATCCGGGCCGAGGCCGTGCGCGAGCTCGTGCATGAGGACGCGCGTGAAGTACTCCTCGATTCCCACGGCGCCGGCCTGCTCGGGCACGAGGACGTTGAGCGCGATCGGCTGGAGGATCGTCTCGAACTTCGCCTCGATCACGTTCTTGAGCATCACCTTCTTCGAGCCCTCCTGCTCCCGCACGCGCGGGTCGTTCGGAAGGTTGAAGGCGATCGTCTGGACGCCGGCCCGCGTGTCGCCGGCCGCATAGGCCAGGTCCACCACCGAGATCGGTGAGGTGAACGGGCGGTCCAGGTTCTTGTGCTCGTCGGGGATCGGCAGCGCCTGCTCTAGGGCCGGGAGTTGCGATACGAGACCGGCGAGCCGCTCGCTCTCCGCCGGGTCCTTGATGCCGATGAAGGATTCGAAGGCCGCCTTGTAGCCGTACCGGCGGTCCTCGTACACCTCGTAGGGGCCGATCGTCGGATCGATCAGGTTGCCCTCGAGGCGCATCCAGGCCACGTCGCTGTCGAAGTAATCGTTGGAGAGGAAGGCGGCCGCCCTCGACGTGAGGAAGCGGCGAAGGGAGGGGTTCTCGACGGCGCTGGCCGCCTCGCGCAGGGCCGCGGCGGCCGGTGCGAGCCGATCCCGGTACGCCCGGGAGTAGGGGACCGCGGCGATTTCGGTTTCGACCTGCTCGATGACCGTGAAGTAGGACGTGAACGCCTCGCGGTCCTCCGGATGTTCTTGGAGCCACCGCTCGATGCCCTCCTTCGAGACCTCCTCCGCGTAGTAACCGGCGCCCTCTGGCTTGGGGCCGACGTTGAGGAACGGCTCATCCTCCTCCAGCCGATCCCACGGGCCGTACATGATGTCGAAGTACGAACGGGCCGCCTCTATACCGGGGCCACCCCGCTCCAGCAGCATCCCCTTCAGCTCCGGATTACCCCGCCACACCTGCTCGAGGAAGATGGCGTCCAGGTGGTCGGAAGCCTCGACGAGTTTCTTGAGCGCCACCTTCTGGCCCGGATCCAGGAGATCCTGGTCGAACGTGAGCGTGACGGGCGCGAACTGGTCCACCCGTCGCTGGAGATCCTCGGGCGTCAAGCCGGGGGCGATCTCCACGAACTCCGGGAGCGTGGCGTGAGCCGGCAGGGCGCTCATGTCCGGTGAGAGGGGCCGCGACGCGGCCGGCTCCCCGACATCGTCGCCGGACGTCCCCGACTCCGGCTCCCGATCGCCGACGCACCCAGAGAGGGCCATCGTCAGGCAGGAGACGAGCGCCGACGCCGCCGGCCAACTCGCGCTCGTGTGTCTGGTCGTATGGCTTGTCACGGCAGATGCTCCGTGGGTTCTGCTCACGTGGACTTTGCCCGCTCTCGCCGAATCGCCGTAAACAGGATGATCCCAAGGCCGCCCCAGACGAAGCCGAGGATCAGGATCATCGTGACTACGGCGGTGGCAGACATGTTCTCCATTATGGGGTCAGCGGTCCTTTCCTTCCAGATCGAGATCACCCGCGATCTCTCGCATCGCGTCGATCACGAACTGAATGTGATCGGTCATCTCCGCGCCAAGATCCTCGGCCGCCGCCCGCATCGCCTCGCGGTCCACGGCTGCGGCGAAAGACCGGTCCTTCATCTTCTTCTTCACGGACTTCGGCTTGAGGTCGCTGATCCCGTTCGGTCGAACCAGCGAGCAGGCGACGACGAACCCCGTGAGCTCGTCGACCGCTCGCAGCGTCCTCTCCATGCGCGTCTCAGGATCCACGCCCGTGTACTCGGCGTGCGACATGATCGCCCGCAGAACGTCGTCGGGAACCCCTTGTTCTCTCAGGATCTCCTGCCCGGCCGATGGATGCCCCTCTGTCGGGCTGTGATCCGCGTTGGGCCAGCGTTCGTAGTCGAAATCGTGAAGCAGACCGGTGAGGCCCCACCGCTCCTCGTCCTCCTCGAACTTGCGGGCGTAGGCCCGCATCGCCGCTTCCACGGCGTACATGTGCTTCCGGAGGTTCTCGTTCTCCGTGTACTCGTGGACGATCGCGAGGGCCTCCTCGCGAGACGGGATCTCAGACATGCCACCTCACCCTCGGCCTGGTCTCGTCCAGAGCGCGCAGGAACGCGTCCGGTGCCTCCAAGCTCAGCTGTAACGAGGTCATCGTTTTCCCCTTCTTGGACCCCTTCTTGGACCGCCCCTTCGTATGGAGGACTGCTCGGCGGCGAACTAGTGGTCGTCCAACAGTTCGGCGCGAGTCACGGCGCCCCGTCCAAACCGCTTCTTCAGCGCATCCACAGCCCGCGCGACCTGACGATCCCCTCCCTCGGCAGCCTCGAAGAGGGAGAGCTGTCCCCGGCCTTCCGAGACGAGGCCGGAGAGGCTCACGCCGACGAGTCGGACGCGGCGACGCTTTCTGTCCGCCTCGCGCAAAAGCCTTGCGGCCACCGGCCATATCCCCTCGAAGGTGTTCACGGGTCGCGGAAGGCTCACCTGCCGCGTTACCGTCTCGAACCCCTCCCAACGGAGTTTCACCGTCACCGTCGATCCCGCAAGGTCCCGGCGTCGGAGTGCCGTCGCCACCTGTTCGCAGAGCCGGAGGAGTGTGCGCTCCACCGCCCTGCGATCCATGACGTCCGCGTCGAACGTGATCTCCTTGCCCAGCGACTTGCGCGCCCGCTCGGAACGGACAGGCCGCTCGTCCACTCCTCGGCAGAGCCGATAGAAGCGGCCACCGGCAGCTTCCCCGAAAAGTCGGACGAGCTCCTCGCGACCACGGGCCTGCATGTCTTCGAAGGTCCGGATGCCAACAGCGTACAACCGCTCCAACGTCTTCGGACCCGCTCCCCATAGTCGCTCGATCGCCAGAGGAGCGAGGAACTCGACTTCCGATCCCGGGTCGACTACCACGAGTCCGTCCGGCTTCTCGAGGTCGCTCGCGAGCTTCGCCAAGAACTTCACCGGCGCGACGCCCACCGACGCGCTCAGCGATTCTTCTCCGCGTATCTCGTTCTTGACCGAGCGAGCGATCGCCCGCCCGTCCCCGAAGAGAGCTCCGCTCGCCGTCACGTCCAGGAACGCCTCGTCGATGCTCAGCGGCTCGACGAGATCCGTGTATCGATCGAAGACCTCGAAGATGCGGCCGGAAACCTCTGAGTACAGCGAGCCTCTGGGCCTGACGAAGGCGGCGTGCGGACAGCGGCGGTAGGCCTCGGAGATCGGCATGGCGGAGCGGATGCCGTATTGGCGCGCCTCGTAACCGGCTGCCGCCACGACGCCCCGCCCGCGTCCCCCCTTCGGATCCGCGCCTACCACGACGGGCCGACCGACAAGGTCGGGATTCTCCCGCACCTCGACGGCCGCGTAGAAGGCATCCATGTCGACGTGGAGGATCGTCCTCGCCGAGTTCAACGCTCGACTCCCGCGGCGATTCTCTCCCTCAGGATGCGCAGCGCCCGGCCCGGCTCGTTCGATATCAGACCGTCGACCCCCCAGTCCCACAAACGGCGCATCGCGTCGGGCCGGTTGACCGTCCAGACGAAGACGCCGAGCCCGTCGCGGTGAGCCCGACGCACGAATCTGGGCGTGACGATCCGAATCCCCCGGAAGCGCTCGGGCACCATCACGGCATCGGCGTCCGGCACGGAGGCGCTGGCGAGACCGACCTTGCCGAGCAGCACGTAGTGGCGGAGCTCTTGCTCGCTCGCGCATCGCCAGGATGCGTGCGGCGCGGCGGGCTCCAGGGCGCTACGCGCGAAGGAGCCGACCAGTGTGCGTGCGGCGACGTCGTGCTCGGACAGCCAGCCGGGAAGCCGGTCTCCGGCGCGCTGCGACTTGATGTCCATGACGACGGGGACGTCATCGCCGATCTCCGCGAATGCCTCCGTCAGAGTGGGGATCCGAACGCCGCGAGCCCGGAACGGGAACGGGCCGCCACCGTTCGAGGTGAAGCGGTATCCGGCGTCGAGACGTCGCGCTTCCTCCAACGGCATGTCGTCGATCCGACCGGAGCCGTCCGTGGTCCGATCGACCGTCGAATCGTGCAGGAGGACGAGTTGACCGTCGCTGGTACATTGAACGTCGAACTCCACCGCGTGCGCCCCGGCGCGAACGGCATGACGCAGTGAGGGTAGGGTGTTCTCCGGTGCCACACCTGCCGCGCCGCGGTGCCCGACGACTCGAATGGAGGATCCGGGCCCGAAAGTCATCCGAAGAAGTTAAGCGCGGCCGTGTGTTGCCGCCCGGAGCAGCCGCAGGCTACCATTTCGGGCCCGATAACTCCTCGACGAGACCACGTATCCGACGGATAGACTCAGACAAGATCGGAATGACGAACGGCGAAATCGCGGGCGGATATCCGCCGGACCTGATGAACAAGCTCACGTCGCTGTGCAAGCGGCGCGGATTCATCTTTCAGTCCTCCGAGATCTACGGGGGCGTGGGGTCCGTGTACGACTACGGCCCGCTCGGGGTGGAACTCAAGAACAACATCCGCGCTGCCTGGTGGCAAGAGATGGTGCACCGCAGGCCCGACGTCGAGGGCATGGATGCGGGAATCCTCATGAACCCCCGCGTGTGGGAGGCCAGCGGCCACGTGGAGGGCTTCACGGATCCGCTCGTCGAGTGCCGCAACTGCCACCGTCGCTTCCGCGCCGATGAGCTCGATGGCGTTCAATGCCCCTCCTGCGGGATGTCCGGAACGTTCACGGAGCCGCGCCAATTCAACCTGATGTTCCACACCTTCATGGGACCGGTCCAGGACAAGGCATCCACCGTCTATCTCAGGCCCGAAACCGCACAGGGGATATACGTCAACTTCCGCAACGTCCAGGAGACGGCGCGGCAGAAAGTTCCCTTCGGGATCGCCCAGATAGGGAAGGCGTTCAGGAACGAGATCACTCCCGGCAACTTCATCTTCCGTATGCGGGAGTTCGAGCAGATGGAGATGCAGTACTTCGTCGAGCCGAGCACCGACACGGAGTGGTTCGAGATGTGGAAGCAGCGCCGCATGGAGTGGGTTCGCGGCCTCGGCGTGACCCCGGAGCGGCTCCGCTTTCACGAGCACGGCCCCGACGAGCTGGCCCACTACGCGAAGACCGCGTTCGACATCCAGTACCTCTTCCCCTTCGGGTGGCAGGAGATCGAGGGTATCCACAACCGGACCGATTTCGACCTGTCGCGCCACCAAGAGTACTCGGGCAAGAAACTGGAGTACTTCGATCCCGCGAGCGGCGACCGCTTCATTCCGTTCGTCATCGAGACATCGGCGGGGCTCGACCGCACGCTCCTCGTCGTCCTCGCCGATGCGTATACGGAAGAGGAGATCGAAGGTGAGCAGCGCGTACTCCTCCGGCTTCACCCCCGCCTGGCTCCGATCAAGGCGGCCGTCTTCCCGCTCGTGAAGAAGGACGGAATGCCGGACGTGGCGAAACGGGTGGCCGATGCGCTCCGCGAGGTGGTCACCGTCTTCTACGACGAAGCCGGCTCCATCGGCAGACGCTATCGTCGGCAGGACGAGGCCGGCACGCCGTACTGCATCACGATCGACGGCCAGACGCTCGAGGACGAGACGGTCACCGTTCGCGACCGGGACTCGCTCCGGCAGGAGCGGGTCGGCGTCAACCGCCTGCCAAGCCACCTGCAGGCCTTGCTCAAAGCCGCCTCCCCGTGACCGCCATCTTGCCTGCAGACCGTCTCCCGGTCCGCGGCCCATGGGCCGCTCGCGCCCGTCGCGACGGTCAACCAGCCCTGAGCGCTTGAGCCTCACCCTGGATGAGCTTCGCCTGAGGGCGGAGCGCTTTCTCGCGCGCGCCCGCGAGGAAAGGTACCTCTCCGAGGCTGGCCTGAAGACGAGGCCGCAGCTCGAGGAGCTCTACGACTCCGACCCGCTGCTGGACATCTCGGTCTCGATGCCCGTCGTGGAGAGAGCTCTGGCCGAATCCTCGGGTGGAGAGGAGCGCCGGCTCCGGCTACTGCTCGAGTGGTTGGCCACCCGGCACCTGCAGCGGGTGCGCGCGCCGCTGGACGACGAGCTCTACGCCTGGGAGAACACGACGACGTTCGACGTCGACGGCCACGAGCGACCGCTCACGGGCGTTCTCGATCTGTTGCGGAACTCCGAGCGCGGCCTGGCGCGGGAATTGGAGGAGCGAAGGAACCGGGAGCTCGAAGAAGTCGCACCCGTACTCATGGACCGGAACTACAGAGTACGGCAGGCGGCCGAGGGGTTGGGATACGGTGCCTATGTCGATGCGTGCTCCCGGCTGGCGGGTTTCAGCCTCAGGGTGGCGGGACGGCAGGCCCGCCAGGTCCTGGACCAGACCGAGGAGGTCTTTCGCGAAGGGCTCGTCTACCATCTGCGAACCTGGCTTGACCTCTCCCCGGCCGATGCAGAGCGATCCGACATGCGAAGGCTGCGCCGCATGGCGTGGCTGGACGACGCGTTCAGGCCGCGAGAGGTTCTGGCATCGACCGCCCGAGACCTCTCCGCTCTCTCGATTCCTCTGGAGGCGAAGGGTCGGATCAGGCTGGATCGCGAAGCTCGTCCGCTGAAGCGCGCCCGTGCCTTCTTCGCGGCGCTGCGCGTACCCGACGATGTGGTGATCTGCATCGCTCCGGTGGGCGGACGGGCCGGTTGCCAGGGGGTGCTCAGGGCGGTCGGGGGAGGCCTCCATGCTGCCTACACGGCCCCTGATCTGCCCTTCGAGTACCGATGTCTCGGGGACACTTCCATCGCTCGAGGATTCGGCCGAGCGTTCGCGCGGCTGACCAGTAGTGGAGCGTGGGTGGAGCGTACCACCGGACTCTCCGGCGACGCCCTCGCCGACTACCTCCGCCTCGCGGCCTTCGTGGACCTGCAGGCGCTTCGTCGCGACGCGGCAACCCTGGTCTACGAGCTCGAGCTGGCCGCGAGCGAGCGCCCCAGCGAGCTTCGGCCGCGCTACGCACAGCTGATGCGCCACGCCACCGGCGTACGTTATGATCCCCGCTCCTTTCTGGAGTATGCCGAAGGAGATTTCACGAGTGCCCGCAGGCTCCGAGCGTGGATGCTCAGCGCGATCCTCTCGAATGAGCTGCGGGAGCGATACGATGTGGACTGGCCGACCAACCCGCGCGCAGGATCCTCCCTGCGAGAGCTCTATGCGCTGGGCAGAATGGAAGATGCATCCGACCTCGCGAAGCGTTTCGGGGAGCGGTTGGAGCCCGAGGCCCTCCTCGCCCAGCTGGGCGAGGAGCTCGGCTGAGGTCGCGTCGCGATGAGCCTTCCGCAGCGCGCTTCCGCCGCCCGGACGGCGGCAGGCCTGGCGCTCCTCCTCGGTGGATACACGGCTTGGGTTCGCCGGCGGAACCGCCGCTTGCTCCGTCCACCCGTCCGAGGCCCGGATGGTCTTGCCTACCCCTCACGCCGGATCGTCTACTCCGACGGGGTCGAGGTTACGTACCTGGACGCCGGGAGCGGGAGTCCGATCGTGATGATCCCGGGTGCGGACGGCATGAAAGAGACCTTCCGATACCAGGTACCCGCCCTTGACGGCCGACATCGCGTCATCGTCGCGGACCTCCGCGCTCGGCATGAGCCCGACGCCTCGTTCGATCGCCTGGCGGACGATGTTGCCGAGCTCATGGACGAATGCGGCGTCGGGAGAGCCGTCGTCGTGGGTCAGAGCCTCGGCGGTGCCGTCGCCCTCCGCTTCGGGACGCGCTATCCGGAGCGAGTCCGGGGGTTGATCATCTCGAACTCGCTCACGCGCATCACGCTGGAACACATGGGGCTGAACCGAACCGGGCTCATCCCGCTCGCGCGCTTCACGACCAGGTACCTGCCGACGGCGGCCTCGCGCGCCATGGCTCGACTCTGGAGCCGCGCCGAGGTCTGGATCTTCGACGACTCGCCCGGATGGGCCAATGTCGTGGAGTACGTGCTCTGGACCGGCCCGCGCACAGTGCCGGCCACGGTCTCGAGAGGGAGGGTGGACCTGTTTCGCGAGGTGGATCTCCGGGCGGAGCTTCGACACGTACGTGCCCCCACGCTGGTCGTTCGAGGGGACAGAGACTCCTACATGCCTCCGCGTTGGTGGGACGACATCCTGGAGCTCGTGCCGAGCTCGCGGAGTGCGGAGGTCCAGGAGGCCGGGCACTGCTGCCACATCTCGATGCCCGGCACATTCAACCAGACGGTCCTCGAGTGGATCCGGGAGATCGACGTGACCGAGGCGCAGTCGCGCGGAGAGGCCCCGTGACGGAGCGCGGAGCCGTGTTCTCCTCGCGCTGGGGGATGATGCTCGCGATGCTCGGGATGGCGATCGGAACCGGAAACATCTGGCGATTCCCGCGCGTCGCGGCCTCGAACGGAGGGGGCGCCTTTCTCGTCGCCTGGGTCGTCTTCCTCCTCCTCTGGTCGGTCCCGCTGATCCTCGTCGAGTTCGCGATCGGAAAGAACACCCGCCGTGGGCCGATTGGGGCGTTCGTGAAAGTTGCCGGCCCACGGTTCGCCTGGATGGGCGCCTGGGTGGCCTTCACCGCCACGGCGATCATGTGCTACTACTCGGTGGTGATGGGGTGGACCGTCCGCTACCTGTGGGGGTCGCTAACCCGCGCCGTGCCGATGGACTCGCCCGAGGCGGCGGACGCGTTCTGGTCCGCCTACGTGGGTTCCGGCGCCGCGGTTGCGACGCACGCGGTCGCCATGACGCTGGGCGCCCTCGTCGTGGCCCGGGGGGTGATGGGCATCGAACGTGCGGCGCGGGTTCTGATTCCGAGCCTCCTCGTGTTGGTCATCGTCCTCGTCATCCGGGCGGTGACCCTCCCGGGCGCCTCCGCCGGTCTCGAGTTCCTCTTCAGTCCGAACTGGAGCGACCTGCTGACGGCTCGCGTGTGGCTGGAGGCTCTCACGCAGAACGCCTGGGACACGGGGGCAGGCTGGGGGCTGATCGTCGCGTATGCGGTCTACCTGGGGAGACGCGAGGACACGACCCTGAACGCCTTTCTTCTCGGCTTCGGCAACAACTCCGTCTCGCTCCTCGCCGGCATCATGGTGCTCTGCACCGTGTTCGCGATCATGCCGGATTCAGCGGGTCAGATCGTGGGGGCCGGCAACGAGGGTCTGACGTTCGTTTGGGTGCCGCAGCTGTTCGGACAGATGCCGGCCGGACGTTTCTTCATGGTGCTCTTTTTCCTGGCCCTGGTCTTCGCCGCGTGGAGCAGCCTGATCGCGATGATCGAGCTCGCATCGCGCGTGCTGCGGGACGCGGGCGTGGAGCGCACGCGGGCGATCATGGCGGTCGGTGCGCTCGGCTTTCTCGTCGGGCTCCCGTCCGCTCTCTCCGTAGACATGTTCAGGAATCAGGACTGGGTGTGGGGCGTGGGGCTCATGCTCTGCGGCTTCTTCTTCGCCTTCGCGGTCCTTCGCTTCGGCGTGGACCGTTTCCGTACGGCCATGGTTAATATGGAGGGCTGCGACCTCGTGATCGGCCGATGGTGGAACGTCGCGATTCGTCTCGTGGCGGTTCAGGCCGTGGTGCTCATGGGGTGGTGGCTGTGGCAGGCGGTGGACCTGTCCGACCTCGCGGCTACGTTCACGCCCTTTTCCACCTTCAACGTGGGTAGCGTGCTGGTCCAGTGGATCGTGGCGATCACCGCTTTCCTGCTGTTGAACCGATGGCTCGTGAAGATCTCCGGCGCGGCCTCCGCACCGGTGCAGGAAAGTCCATGACCGTATCCGCCGAGCGCTTCCGAGATGTGCTGGGATGCCTGGCGGGAGGCGTGTGCGTGATCGCGACCCGTGAGCCGGAAGGTCGCCCGCGAGGCCTCACGGCAACCGCCGTATGCTCGGTGTCGCTGGATCCGCCGCTTGTGCTAGTCTGTCTGGCCTCCGGCTCGCACACGCACGAGGCGATCACGACCTCGGGCTTCTTCGCCGTGACCTTCCTCGGTGCGCAGGATTCATCGGTTGCGAATCGGTTCGCCGGCGACGACGAAGACAAGTTCGGGGGTATTCCGACACGCGAGATGGCGACCGGGGCGCCGGTGCTGGAGGCCGGCCTGGGATACTGCGACTGTGTGGTGGTGAAGGAGGTGACGATGGGGGACCACACGGTGTTCATCGGGCGAGTCGAGGCTGCCGACCTCTCGGAACCGGCGGAGGGATCTGTCGCGCCGCTCGTTCATTACCGTGGGGCGTACGTGATGGCGGCCGGCGCCGAGCGTGAGTCGGAAAGAGGTCCCGGCCCGAATCGGGACTGAATCGGGATCGAGGAGGAGGACGTGCCCGCTCTGGCAGAGATGGCGCTGGACGATTTCGAGGCCCTCGCCGCCCGGCTCTGGCAGCGCATCCCGGAAGAGCTGAAGGAGGGTGTGGAGGCGCTCGTTATCGAGGAGAAGGAGCTGGGTCATCCCACGCTTGGCGGGATCTATACCCTCGGAGAGTGCGTCACGGAGAGCTGGCCCTCGGGATACGGCGACGGGGGCGACGTGCGCTCGGAGCTGGTGCTCTACTACGGGTCTTTTCTGGCGTTGTCATTCGAGGACGACGCCTTCGCGTGGGAGGAGGAGATCTGGGAGACGATCACCCACGAGTTGCTCCACCACCGGGAAGCGGCGGCGGGTGAATCGGCGTTGGATGACATGGACTGGGCGACCGATCAGAACTTCCTCCGCCTGGCCGACCGGCCCTTCGACCCGACGTTTTATCGCGTGATACCGGCGGACTCGGATGGAATCGTGAGGTTGGACTCCGAGACTTTCGCCGAGGGCAGCATCGAGGGCGGATCCTCCACCGCCGTCTTCACCTGGAGGGGTCGGGGATTCGGCGTCCGCGTTCCCGCGGCGTCCACGACGCTCTTCGTGAGCGTGCGAAACCTGGCAGGTGGCCGCCTGACGGTCGTCGTGCCGACGAGAGTGAGCCTTCTCCGGCGAATCCTCGGCAGGGGGGGCGACGGTTTCCAGGTGCTCTCGCGGCGGGCGCTCCCCGTTCCCCACTCGTAGGCCGGATGTGATGCCGCTTCTGGGAGGGTTCAACATCGGCCGCTGGTTCGGCTTCCCGGTCCGGATCGACTACTCCTGGTTCGTCTTGATCGCCCTGATCATCTGGGTCTTCAGCACGGTCGAGTTCCCTCGGCAGCTTCCCGGCTACGACGGTGAGGCGTATCTGCTGATGGGGGTCGCCGCGGCGCTCTTTTTCTTCCTGTCGCTGCTCCTGCACGAGCTCGCGCACTCGGTGGTAGCTCGCTCGCGCGGCGTCCACGTCCAGGGGATCACGCTGTTCATCTTCGGTGGCGTGGCTCAGACCACGACGGAAGCGAAGCGGCCGGTCGACGAGTTCCTCCTCACCGTCGTGGGTCCGCTCGCCAGCTTCACGCTGGCCGGGATCTTCTGGGGTCTCGGAGCCCTGACCGACGAGCTCGGGATCCTGCCGCCGGCCGGGCAGGTCTCCCGCTATCTGGGCTGGCTCAACTTCGTTCTCGCGGTCTTCAACCTCCTGCCGGGCTTTCCGCTGGACGGAGGTCGCATCTTCAGGGCTGCGGTGTGGCAGGCGACGGGGGACCTTCGCCGCGCCACACGTTGGGCCACCGCCGCCGGCCGCGCCTTCGGTTACCTGCTCATCGCGGCCGGGGCGTTTCTGATCATGCGCGGGCCGCTGATCAGCGGCCTCTGGCTGGCCTTCATCGGGTGGTTCCTCGCGAGCGCCGCCGCCTCGAGCTATCGGCAGTTCGTCTTGATGCGCGCGATCTCCGACGTGCCCGTGACTCGCGTCGCACGCCTGATGTCGGCCGTGCCCGCTGAGATGTCCGCGCGCGATCTCGCGGATCTGTATGTCTCGGGCGTCCCACCGGCGCTCCCCGTAGTGCGCGACGGCCGGTTGGTGGGGGTCGTGGCTCTGGACGACGTGGCGGATATTCCGCCGGAGCGTCGAGCCGGCACGACGGCCGCTGAGCTCATGAGCGACGTCGCCGACATGCCGGTCGTGACCCCCGACACGACCCTGGACCAGGTGATCGAACGGCTTCAATCGAGCGAGTCGGAGCGGGTGATCGTCGCCGGGGCGGGCCGCCTCCACGGGATCCTCACGCTGGAGGAGATCGGTGACTGGGTGGGGCGAGCCAACAAGCTGGGCCTCGATCAGCTACCGGCGTCGCTCGATGGGGTCGGCTCGGAGCCGGAGGCCGGCAGTGGCTAAGGCCGGTCGGACGACCGACGAACGGCTGAAGGAGCTGGGGTCGAGGCTCGCCGATCGCTACCCGGACCTGACGGTGACGCTGGACCACTCGTCCGCGCTCGAGCTGCTGGTCGCGACGATCCTCTCGGCGCAGTGCACGGACGCGCGCGTCAACGAGGTCACGCCCGCCCTGTTCCAGCGCTTTCCGACGGCCGAGGACTACGCCGGCGCAGACCGGGAGAAGCTCGAGGAGTACGTCCGGAGCACGGGTTTCTTCCGGAACAAGGCCAAGCACATTCAGCAGATGGCGGCCCGGCTGGTGGCCGATCATGGCGGCGAGGTCCCGGGCACGATGGAGGCGCTCATCGAGCTGCCCGGTGTGGCGCGGAAGACCGCCAACGTGATCCTCAGCAACTGGTTCGGCGTGCACGACGGCGTGGTCGTCGACACGCACGTGAAGCGCGTCGCCGGGCGCCTCGGCCTCACGCAGGAGACCGACCCGGCAAGGGTCGAGCGCGACCTGATGGAGCTGCTTCCGAGGGACCAGTGGAGGCCCTTCGCGTGGCGCCTCATCCTCCATGGCCGCTCGACCTGCGCCGCCCGCCGCCCGAACTGCTCGGGCTGTGAGCTCGCGGAACTGTGCCCGAGCGCCCAGGCTTTCGACTGATACAGGTCGAGGACGGATAGAGGTGAACGCCAGAGACCGCGTCGTTCGACTCTACGAGCGCCACTACGGTGTCCGCCCGGCCCATGTCTACGAGGTCGCGGCCGATGGCTCGGCGCGTCGCTACTATCGCCTCCCGACGCCCGACTCCGGCACGGTGATCGGAGGATACGGCCCCGACCGAGGCGAGAACCGGGCGTTCCTCTCCTTCTCCGCGACCTTGCGCGAAGCCGGGCTTCCCGTTCCCGGGATCCTGGCGGAGAACCGCCGGCAGGGGACGTGGCTCGAAGACGACCTCGGAGACACGACGTTGTTCGACATGCTCGCCGAGACGCGCTCGCCCGATCCGGAGGAGCCGTTCCCGGAGGAGGTCCTGGCCGTCTACCGGCGGGTGGTCGAGTTGCTCCCGCGGTTCCAGGTTGAGGGTGGGCGCCTCCTCAACTTCCGCGTCGCCTATCCTCGCCGGGCGTTCGACCGTCAGTCGATGCTGTGGGATCTGAACTACTTCAAGTACCACTTTCTCAAGCTGGCCCACGTGCCCTTCGACGAGGCCAGGCTCGAGCGCGACTTCGGCAAGCTCGTGCGGTTCCTGCTCGAGGCGCCTCGGGACCACTTCATGTACCGCGACTTCCAATCCCGGAACATCATGGTGGTGGAGAGCGAGCCCTGGTTCATCGACTATCAGGGCGGCCGACGCGGTGCGCTGCAATACGATCTGGCCTCGCTGCTCTACGATGCGAAGGCCGATCTGCCGCCGGAGGTGCGCGCCGAGCTTCTCGAGCGCTACCTGGCCGAGCTCGAGGGAATGGTACCGGTGGATCGCGACGCGTTCCTCGGTTACTACCGGGGATTCGTTCTCATCCGAATCATGCAGGCGTTGGGGGCCTACGGGTACAGGGGCTTCTTCGAGCGGAAGCCTCGCTTCCTGCAGAGCGTTCCCTTCGCGGCCCGAAACCTCGATGCGCTTCTCGATGAGGGCTTGCCGCTCTCGCTCCCCGAGATCGAATCGACGTTCTCGCGCATCGTGGAGCGCTGGGCGGGGCCGGAGTCGTCCGCCCAGGAAGCGCCCGGGCTCTCGCTCCGCGTGGCCAGCTTCAGCTACCGTAACGGGTATCCCGAGGACGGAAGCAGCCATGGAGGTGGCTACGTTTTCGACTGTCGCGGGATCTCGAACCCGGGTCGACTGGCCGAGTTCGTGGACCAGACCGGACTGGATGAGCCGGTCGTCCAGTTCCTGGCGGCCCGCCCGGAGACGGAAGCGTTCTGGCACGGAGTGCGGCGGCTGGTAGAGGCCCACATCGACGCCTACCGGCAACGCGGGTTCTCCAGCCTCAGCATCAGCTTCGGCTGCACGGGAGGACAACATCGGTCCGTCTACTTCGCCGAGCGCCTGGCCGGACACGTGCAAGCCATCTACCCTGATGTGAACGTCATCCTGCGGCACCGGGAGAGGCGCGGCTGGCCCGGAGCCGGGCGCTAGGCGGCCGCGTGCCTCGTCACCCATGATGGAGGCGATGATCCTCGCCGCGGGCGTTGGCGAACGGCTGAGACCGCTCACCGAGCACGCTCCGAAAGCGCTAGTGGAGGTTGCCGGCGTGCCGATGCTCGAGAGGGTGGCTCGCCGGTTGATCGATGCCGGTGCCGATCGGCTGATCATCAACGTCCACCACCACGCCGACCAGATCGAGGAGTACGTGAGGCGACGGGGAGGCTTTGGAGTGGAGATACGCTTCTCCCGAGAGGAGGGAGCGCCTCTCGAGACCGGCGGGGGGCTGTTGGCGGCCGCGCCGCTCTTCGAGCGAAGCCAGCCATTCCTGCTGCACAACGTCGACGTCATCTCGGACACGGATCTGGCCGCCATGTGCGGCGCGCACGCGGAGAGACGGCCGCTCGCGACCCTCGCGGTCAACCGCCGCGAGACCACCCGGCCCCTCCTCGTCGACGAACACGGCTTCCGTGGATTGGCGAACTCGAGGACCGGATGGCGAGCCGAAGCTCGCACAGAGGTCGGACAGACCGAGGAGATCGGCTTCGCGGGCATCCACGTCCTTTCGCCGGAGATCTTCGAGCTGATCATCGAGCGCGGGCGGTTCTCGATCATGGAGGTCTACCTCCGGCTGGCCGAAGAGGGCCATGCCATCGAGACGTTCGACATGAGCGACGCCCTGTGGCTGGAGGTGGGCGATCCCGCGCGCCTCGCGAACGCCGACTCGGTCATGATGCGCCTCCCGCCTCGCCGGTGAGTCCGCGCGACCTCAAGCGGCGGCTCCGTGCCGCGGCGCTTGGCCTGGGCTTCGACCAGGTCGGCTTCGCGCCCGCATCCGAGCCACCCAACGCCGCCGCCTATCTCGCCTGGCTGGAGAGAGGCTGGCACGGCGAGATGTCCTACATGGCCCGAGAGGATGCGGTGCGACGACGGCTCGATCCCGAGCGGGCGCTGCCCGGCTGCCGAACGATCGTCGTCGTCAGCCTCAGCTACGCGCGCCTCGACTCGGAGATTCCCCCGAGCGCCGAGAAGCCGGTCGTCGCACGCTACGCCCGTGGTCGGGATTACCACGGCGTATTCGAGGAGCGGTTGGCGGCTCTGGCGGAGCTGGTGGAAGAGCTGGATCAGCATGCGCGAACGCTGCCTTACGTGGACTACGGCCCCGTCCTGGAGCGCGACCACGCCCAGCGCGCGGGTCTCGGCTGGATCGGCAAGAACACGATGCTCATCGACCCGACTCTCGGGTCGTACCTTCTACTCGGAGCCCTGCTCACCACCCTCGAGGTCCCGCCGGACGACGCGTTTACGGAGGATCGCTGCGGCACCTGCGCCCGTTGCATCGACGCCTGTCCGACCGGCGCCATCCAGTGGCCGCGCGGCCTCGATGCTCGCCTCTGCATCAGCTACCTGACGATCGAGCTTCGTGGCGAGATTCCAGTCGAGCTCCGGCCGCTCATCGGGAACCGGATCTTCGGATGCGACATCTGCCAGGAAGCATGCCCCTGGAACGACGACGCGCCGGCGGGCAGCACGGAGGAGCTCGGAGCCGCACGTCCGGGCGGGGCCGGCGTCCCGGCTCGGGAAGCGATACCCGGGCGTCCGGTTCCGCCGGAGCGGATGATCGAGTGGGCGGAGGAGCTCCTCGACCTTTCCGATGAGGCATATCGAAGCCGCTACCGCGAAACGGCCTTTGCGCGGCCCGGCCGGAGCGGCATGCTCCGCAACCTGTGCGTCGGCCTCGGGAACAGCGGTCGTCGAGAGGCGGTCCCTCTTCTTCACCGTTGCCTGGAGGATCGCTCGGAGCTGGTCGGGGAACACGCGGCCTGGGCGCTGCAGCGCCTGGAGGATACCTGGGCGTGACCCGCGGTCGCTCTCTCACCTCAGTCGCCACTTGACCCTATGCCCTTTCCTGCCTAGCTTTAGAGCCAGATTTAGTCTAATCTAAAAATGAGCCTCAGGCTGCCGTCCATACCCCAAGCTGGGGCGGTCGGCGGGAACGAGTCGGTGAGAGATGATGGGTCCCAAAACGATGAGCCGGCGGGACTGGCTGAAGCTGGGCGGGGTCGGGGTGGCCGGACTCTCGGGAACTTCGGTCCTGGCTCTGGCACGGCGCGGAGGCGCGGCAGCCGCCCTGGAGCACGCCGGCGTCCAGGAGGCGATCCACTCGCCGACGGAGCTGGCTCAGCTCAGGATGGGCGTCTTCGGGGATTACGCTCCGGCTGACGGGTTCGACCCTGACGCTTTCCTCTTCGATTTCGACTACGGCGACGTGTCCCGCGACGAGGCCGGTCGCACGGTGCGGGAGTACGAGATCGTCGCGGTGGATCGCGAGATCGAGGTGGCTCCGGGCGTCTGGTTTCCCGCCTGGACGTACAACGGCCGTGTTCCGGGCCCCACGCTCCGGTGCACGGAGGGTGACCTGCTTCGAGTCCGTTTCTCCAACGCCGGATCACACCCCCACACGATCCACTTCCACGGCACCCACTCGCCCGCCATGGATGGGGTGTTCCCGATCGTCGAGCCGGGCGAGCGGTTCACGTACGAGTTTCCGGCGAAGCCGTTTGGCGTCCACCCGTATCACTGCCATGCGATCCCGCTGAAGAGGCATATACACAAGGGGCTCTACGGGACGCTGATCGTGGATCCTCCCGGTGGACGCTCGCCCGCACGCGAGCTTGTCATGGTGATGAACGGTTTCGACACCAACTTGGACGGGGAGAACGAGGTCTATGCCGTCAACACGGCCGCCTTCTACTACCGAGCGAACCCTATCCGCGTCGGCGTCGGCGAGCCCGTTCGCATCTACTTGGTGAACATGACCGAGTTCGATCCGATCAACTCGCTGCACCTGCACGCCGGGATGTTCCGGTACTACCGGACCGGGACGCGTCCGGATCAGTACGAGCTCACCGACACGATCATGCTCTGCCAGGGCGAGAGGGGCATCGTCGAGCTAGAGCTGGAGAACCCCGGGCTTCACATGGTGCACGCCCACCAGAGCGAGTTCGCCGAGCTCGGCTGGATGAGCTTTATCGACGCCGTGCCTCACCTCGCGGCAGAGGACGGCGTCCCGGTCCACCGGTATGTCTGACGAGCTGAGATCCCCCGGTTCGGCTACGGATCCGGGACCGGAGAAGGCCGGGTCCGGCGGCCGCCGCGTACTGCTCGGTCTCGCTCCCCTTTTCTTGCTCGGGATCCTCGTTGCCGTGTTCGTGTTCGCGGATCCGGCCAGCGTGCTTCGGGCGGGCTTCCCTCCGATCGAGGAGCTGACGATCGAGCGGGTGACGCTGCCGGAGCCGGGCCTCATGCGGATCCACGTCGTGAACGGCGGGCCCGAGGCGGTGACCGTGGCCCAGGTCTTGGTCGACGACGCCTACTGGCAGCACGAGATAGATGGAGAGCGAACGATCCCGCGGCTCGGCCGGGTCACGATCGCGCTGAAGTACCCCTGGGTGGAGGGTGAGCCGCACGAGGTCGTGCTCGTGAGCTCGACGGGGCTCACGTTCGCTCACGAGGTGGAGGTCGCCACCCAGACGCCGCGCCCGTCCGCCCGCTTCTTCGGCATCTTCGCTCTGTTGGGGATCTACGTGGGCCTGGTGCCGGTGCTCATCGGCCTGCTGTGGTACCCGTTCCTGCGTGACGTCAGCAGACGCTGGCTCCACTTCTTCCTCAGCCTGACGATCGGGCTTCTCGTCTTTCTCGGTGCCGACGCCCTGCAGGAGGCGCTAGAGACGGCTGCTGTCGTGCCGGAGGCCTTCCAGGGGGTTGGCCTCGTCGTGCTCGGCACACTGGGCAGCTTTCTCGCGCTTCGAGCCCTATCCAGTTCTCGGCGGGGGAGCAGGGGTCCGGATGCGAGAGACGATGCGACCGACAGACTCAGGCTCGCCTACCTCATCGCCCTCGGCATAGGGCTGCACAACCTCGGGGAGGGCCTGGCGATCGGATCGGCGTACGCGCTGGGCGAGATTGCCCTGGGCAGCTTCCTGGTGGTCGGGTTCGCGCTTCACAACACGACGGAAGGGCTCGCGATCGTGGCTCCGGTCGCGGCGGACCGTCCACGGCTCAGGCATCTCCTGGCGATGGGCGCGATCGCCGGGCTTCCGACGATCGCGGGAACCTGGATCGGGGGCTTCTCCTACTCTCCGATCGCGGCGACGCTGTTCCTCGCCGTCGGGGCAGGCGCCATCCTGGAGGTCGTGTACGAGATCGCGTCCATGATGCGGCGCCAGCAGCCCGCTGGGCTCTTCGCCCCCCTGAACGCCACCGGATTGACTCTGGGCATGCTCGTGATGTACGGAACGGCCCTGCTCGTCGTGGCCTGAGGCCACGGGGGGCAAGGCCCGGTTGCCTCATACGGGCTCACTACCTACCGGCGCGCTCGTCTTCCGCCTCGTCGCCGGCATCGCCATCCGGAGCGAACGGTTCGGTTTCCCCTGCCGCTGGCCTGGGAGTCGATTCGGCCCCCGGCGCCGCTTCCGGCTCAGGCTCGGACGCTACTTCCGGCTCAGGCTCGGACGCTACTTCCGGCTCAGGCTCGGACGCTACTTCCGGCTCAGGCTCGGACGCCGGCGCCGCCTCCGGTTCGGGCTCCGGCTCGGGTGTAGGTGCCGGTTCCGGCTCGGGCTCCGGCTCGGGTGCGGGCTCGGGCTGCGGAGGTGGCTGGGCGGCCGCGAGGCGCTGCATCCGACTGTCGACGGCCGCCAGCCCCGGTCCCCCCAGCAGCAATGAAAGCAGGCCCGCGATCAGAAGCAGGTTGAACTCGTAACCACCAGC